>Ga0302299_10000714_pt1 | contig 18952 bp, 19 predicted proteins | sample III_Fen_N3_4_FD_198795 | JGI IMG/M metagenome (GOLD analysis project Ga0302299, IMG submission 198795) | Peat permafrost microbial communities from Stordalen Mire near Abisko, Sweden - III_Fen_N3_4 | ecosystem: Environmental > Terrestrial > Soil > Wetlands > Permafrost | place: Sweden: Abisko... | reverse complement strand
TGGCGCCGAAGAGGGTCGACTCGGCATCGGGCCGGCTGTCGGCCCACTGCATGTCGAAGCCCCACTGGACGATGTTCTTGGCATCGAAGCTGGCGCTTGTGGCGTCGTTGCCGTTCTTGTCGACGGTGAGCTTCATGCCCAGGAGACGGACGGCGTCCATGTCCCACGGCTTGCCGTCGTAGAGCTCACCGACCTTGGTCGGCGGCAGCGGCAGCTTTGCCTCGTCGAACAGCTTCTTGTTGTAGTACATGAACGACGGGTAGGTCGCGAAGGGCAGACCGATGGTCGCCCCGTCCTTGCCCATCTTGAAGAAGTCGACCAGCGCCGGGTCGTACTTGGTCATGTCGAAGTTCTGCGACGCGATGAGCGGCGCGACGTCGAGCAGGTTGTCGCGGAAGATGTTCAGGCCTTCCACGCCGACCGGGCCGATGATGTCCGGCGGGTTCCCGGCGGCGATCTCCAGCTGGAGCTGGTTCGCGGCGACGTTGTTGTCGTAGATCTCCGGCGAGAGGTAGACGTCCTTCTGGCTCGCGTTGAAGTCCGCAGCGAACTTCTGCTCGGCGGCGATCTGTTCGGGCTTGCCGCCCGAGCCGAGTCCGATGAACCAGCGGACGACGACGCCGCCGTTGGGGCCGGGGCCCGCGGCGATCGGGGCCGGGGTGATGGCGACGGTGGACGGAGCGGCGCTGGCGACGGCGGCGGCCGACGCGCTGGCAGCGACGCTCGGGGCGGCAGATGAGCTTGAGCCGCCGCAGGCGGTCGCCAAGATGGCGACGACACCCGCCAGGACCACTAGGGCCCGCGGTCCGGATCGAGAACGGTTCATCCTGGATCTCCTCCTTGTTGTCACGATCGACTTCGAACTCCCCTGGATCGGGACTTGATTCGGGACTGGATGCCGAGCCTCCCAGCTGCAGCGTCCACCGGTCGCCGGCCGGCTCTCAGGGCGCATGCCTCCCGGCGCTCGACGCGCGCTGGACCAGCTCGGTGGCCAGGATCACGCGCCGGGGCACGGGATCCGATGCGTCGACGGCCTCGACGAGCAGGCGGGCCATCTCATGGCCCATCTCCTCGATGGGTTGGCGGACGCTGGTCAATTGGGGGGTCGTGGACGTCGCGACCGGCGAGTCGTCGAACCCGACGACGGCGACGTCGTCTGGGACCTGCCGGCCGGCCGCGGCAAGGACCGACAGCGCGCCGGCGGCCATCAGGTCCGAGGCCGCGAAGACGGCGTCGATGTCGGGGTGGATGGCGAGCAGCCGGCGCATCGCTTCGACGCTGCCTTCCTGGGTGAAGTCGCCGAGTGCCTCGAGCGTCGCATCCGGCCCGATGCCGCCCTCGGCGAGGGCGTCCCGATAGCCGCGCAGCCGGTCGACGCCGGAGGACATGTCCAGCGGTCCCGTGATGGTCGCCACGACCCGCCGGCCGTTGGCCACGAGGTGGGCGACGGCCGATTGCGCTCCCTGGCGGTTGTCGACGTCGACGAAGCTGGCCGTCGCGCCCTTCGGCGGCCGTCCGACCAGGACGATCGGCATGCCGGCGGCGGTCAGGCGAGTGGGGAGCGGATCGTCGCCGTGAAGGCTGACGAGCAAGGCGCCATCGACGTGGCCGGCGGTCAGGTAGTCGGCCACGCGACGCTCGTCCGCCTCGGACTCCGGCATGAGCAGGATCAACTGGCGGTCGCGGACGGTCAGCTCGGAGCTGATGCCGCGCAGGAGGCGCGGGAAGAACGGGTCGGAGAACAGTCGGACGGTCGGCTCCGTGATGACCACGGCGATCGAGTCGCTGCGGCGGGTGACCAGGCTGCGGGCCGCGCGGTTGGGGGTGTAGCCGAGCTGTTCGATGGCCGCCTGGACCTCGAGGCGGACCTCGGGGCTGACCTTCGGGGAGCCGTTCACGACCCGCGAGACCGTCGCGCGAGAGACGCCCGCGAGGATGGCGACCTCCTCCAGCGTGGCGTTGCTGCGTCGGTTGCGACTCGTGGTCTGAGGCACTGTCACTCCGTCAGCGATGAGAGCGCTCTCACGCTCGACTCGCACTCTATCAGGCCTTGTCAAGAGAGCGCTCTCACGCTCGAACGGATCATTTCGGTGTCGGATGCGGGGTCGGGACGGGGTCGCCGCCGCCGCGGACGGCGCCGTCGCCCGCGCCGCCGTCGCCGCGTGCCGCCGCCGTCGTGGCCTCGACCGCTCCGGCTCATGCGTATCAGCGGCATCAGAGCGATTGGGGGCAGGGGCAGCCGGTCGCCATTGATGCCGCTGGTGGTCATCACGAGCGAGGCGTCGCTTCCTGCCGGCCCTGTGCGAAACTGCGCCCATGACGACAGGAGCCCCCGCCGAGCGGTACGAGGCGGTCATCGGGATCGAGGTCCACTGCCAACTGCGCACCGAGTCGAAGATGTTCTGCAGTTGTGCGACGGCCTACGACGGTGCGTCGCCGAACACGCACGTGTGTCCGGTCTGCCTGGGCCTGCCTGGCGCCCTGCCCACGATCAACCGGCGCGCGGTCGAGCACGTCCTCACGGCCGGACTGGCCATCGAGGCGACGACACCGGCGGCGACGCGCTGGGACCGCAAGAACTACTTCTATCCGGACCTGCCGAAGGGCTACCAGATCAGCCAGTACGACCTGCCGCTCGCGGCGCTCGGGCGGCTGACCTTCGACACGTCCGATGGGCCGTTCACCGTCGCGATCACCCGGGCTCATCTCGAGGAGGACACGGCCAAGCTGGTCCATGGGACGGACGACGCGGGGGGCAAGGTCAGCCTGGTCGACTTCAACCGGTCCGGGGCGCCGCTCATGGAGATCGTCACCGAACCCGATATCCGGACCGCCGAACAGGCCCGCCGCTACGCTGAGGAACTCCAGCTCCTCATGCGCTCGATCGGCGCATCGGACGCGGACATGGAACGTGGCCAGATGCGGGTCGAGGCGAACATCTCGCTCCGGCCACGAGGCACGACGCCGTTCGGGACGCGGGTCGAGGTCAAGAACATGAACTCGTTCCGGGCGGTCGAGCGTGCCATCACCTACGAGATCGAACGGCAGGCCGCGATCCTCGATGCCGGCGGGACGCTCCTCATGGAGACGCGCGGCTGGTCGGACGACCGTGGCGAGACGTACCGGATGCGCGCCAAGGAGACCTCCGACGACTATCGCTACTTCCCCGAGCCCGACCTGCCGCCACTGCACATCGATCCGGCCTGGCTGACGGCCCTGGCGGCGGCCCTCCCCGAGTTGCCGGCGGCGCGTCGGACGCGCTACCGGGACGAGTTGGGTCTGAGCCCGTACGACGCGTCCGTCCTCGTCGCGGACCCCGATGCCGTGCGCCTGTTCGAGGCGACCCTGGCGGCCGATCCGGGCCTGACCCCGAAGGCCGTCGCGACGTGGGTCACCGGGGAGTACCTGGGCCTGCGCAATGCATCGAGCGACCCGGTCCATATCGACCCGGCGCAACTGGCCGCGATCGTGAGCGCGGTCGCCACGGGTTCCATCTCACGAGCGAACGGTCGCGAGGTCCTCGACGCACACGCCGCGACCGGGGGTGCGGCCGCCACGATCATCGCCGAGCGCGGGTTCAGCCAGGTGTCCGACGCCGGGACCCTCGACGCGTGGATCGACGCCGCCATCGCCGCCCATCCCGCGGCCGTGGCCGATTACCACGACGGCAAGCCGCAGGCTGTCGGGTTCCTCGTCGGCCAGGTCATGAAGGCGTCGCGCGGCCAGGCCAACGCCGCCCTCGTCCAGGCGGCCGTGCGTGCCCGCCTCGACGCATCGGCGCCGGACTGACGATGGGTGCCGTCAACCTCCTGCTGTGGGCCGGTGGGATCGTCCTGATCGTCATCGGCTACCGGCGGGCGCGCGGTCCGTGGTCGCGCTACCAGGCGCTCAAGGCGCAGGACGAGAACATCGCGCGCTACGAGTCGTGGCGCGGTGGCGTCCGCGACGATGGCAAGACCGGCGCGTCGGTCGCGATGGAGCTGCTACGCCGGCAGGCCCGCACCGGCGGGGCGATCGCCATCGGCGGGTTCGTCCTGGTCTTCCTCGGCTTCCTCATCCGCTAGCCGCAGGGCCTCGGCGGCGGCCGGCCCGTAGGCGGCGTCCGGCAATGGCCGGCGCCAGGCGGTCGCCGCGGCACCCGCGATCTTGCCCGCCTCGACCGCGGCGTCCACGTCGGCGTCGCGCCAGAACGACGCGAGGAACGCCGCGATGAACGCATCGCCGCAGCCGACGGTCGTACCCAAGACGGGGACGGCCGTGACCGGGATCCGGCGCTCGGTCGGTCCCGTCCCGGGCCGGCCATCGATGACGAGGACACCGCGCGACCCGAGCGTCACGACCACGAGCCTCCCGAGATGGAACGCCACCGCGCGGATCCCGGCGACGACCGGGTCGGCCGGATCGCCGGGCCACCCGACGAACCCGAGGTCGACGTGGGCCATCGTCCGGGCGAATCGTTCGACCGTGTAGTGGCGGAAGCCGAGGAAGTCGGCTGACACGACGAGATGCCGGAGCGCGCCGGCCTCGCCGAGCCGGTGGACCTCGGCGATGGCTCCTTCCACGAGGACGGCATGGAACCGGTCCGCCCCGGCCACGAGGGCCGTCTCCTCGTCGGTCAGGCGCAGGTTTGCCCACACGCCCTCGACGAAGTGGTCCATGTGCGGCTGGCGATCGACCTGGATGACGATGTCGATCGAGGCCGAGGGCCCGGCGCCGACGATCGACCCGGGCGAGTAGGGGATCCCGTGCCGGCCCAGGAACTCGAGGAAGACGTCCGGGCGGTCGTCGCCGATCCGCGTCAGCAGGTGCCCGTCGAAGCCGGCCCGCCGCCACGCCCAGGCCATGTTGAGCGCGCCGCCACCGGGCAGGATGAGGTCGCGGCCCAAGTAGATGTCGAGGCTCAGCGCCCCGAACAGCAGGCTTCGCGATGGCGCGTCGGTGGCCGCGACGTCCGCATCACCGTCCCCGTCCCCGTTGGCGCGCGGCGATCCGGTCACAGGCCGGCCAGCGGCTCCGCCCGACCCGGTCCGAGCGCGAGGAACCGGTCGTAGCGGACCTCGACGACCTTGCTCATCTGCCAGAACGCCTCGACGGAGAGGTGGGCGCAGCCCTCGGCGTGATACCAGTCGGTCCGGTTCGGCAGGCTCGTGATGAGGACCGGATCGTGGATCGGTACGACCGCCGGGTTGAGGCAGTAGCCGGGCGACAGGGGATCGCGGATCTGGAACAGGAAGCGGCCACGGAACCCGCGCGCCCGCGGCAGCCGATGCGTCTCGCCCGTCCCCAGGTCGAGCAGGTCGGTCTCGGCCGTGTCGGTATCGGTCACGTCGGGCCACTCGGGATCGCCGACGAGCTCGGCGATGACACGTCGCACGGAGATGTCCTGGTAGTGGTTCATCGCCGTGTGCGGCTGGTCGTACTCGGTGTCGTGGACGTTGGTGACGTTGTCGTCGTAGATGTTGCCGCAAACGGTCGTCAGGAACCGGACCAGGGCCGGCTGTCCGTGCAGGAAGTGGCGATAGGCAGCTTCGTATTCGACGATCGCCTCGGCTCGTGACACCACGGCGCCGCGCACGACGTGCGAGAGCCGCCAGCCGTCAGCCCCGAACCGCCCGTCCAGCAGCGCCTGCCAGCGCGCCTTCGCCTCGCCCGCATAGCCGGGCACCCCGACCGGGATCCAGACCTCGCCGAGCCACTCTCGCGCCGACGCGTCCACGTCCGGCCACGGCCACGTTCCCGTCATCCGCTGCACCTCCGAGGGCAAGGGTAGAAGGCCGGGCGCGTCCGCGCGGGGCTATCGCGGGGCCCTAGACTTGGCCCGATCGACAGGACCGGATGGAGGAGCACGGATGCGGCAACGGACGGACGGCCAGGGCTTCGCGACGCGCGCGATCCACGCGGGCGAGCGACCCGATCCGGTCACCCATGCCCACAAGCCGCCGATCTACGCGACCTCGACGTTCGCCTTCGATACCGCCGCCGAGAAGGAGGACGCCGTCGATCGCGCGCTGGCGTGGGAGCCCGGCGTCTACTTCTATTCCCGCACCAGCAACCCGACGAACAGGGCGCTCGAGGTAAAGATCGCGTCCCTGGAGGGCGCCGAGGACTGCGTCGTCTCGTCGTCGGGGATGGCGGCCGTGTCGGCGACCCTGTTCGCGCATCTGGGCGCCGGCGATCACCTCGTCGTCGGGGACGAACTGTTCGCCATCACCGGCGTCCTGCTCGAAGAGGACTTCCCACGTCGCGGCATCGAAGTGACCGCCGTCGACATGACCGACCTGGCCGCGGTCGAAGCCGCCATCACCCCGGCGACGAAGGCGCTGTTCCTCGAGACGTCGTCCAACCCGCGGCTGCGCATCGCAGACCTGGATGCGATCGCGGCTATCACGCGGCGCCACGGCATCGTCTTCATCGCCGACAACACGTTCCTCGGGCCGGCCATCCTGCGGCCGATCGAACACGGCGCGGACCTCGTCCTGAACGCGGCGACCAAGTACCTTTCGGGGCACGGTGACGCGGTCTCCGGCGTCGTGTCGGGTCGCAAGGACCTCATCGACCCGATCCGCAAGCAGACCGACACGCTGGGTCAGGCGGCCAGCCCGTTCGCGAGCTTCCTGGTCATGCGCGGGGTCCGGACCCTCCAGCTGCGGTCGCGCGCGGCGGCGGCGAACGCGGCCCGGATCGCGACCTTCCTCGAGGCGAGCGAAAAGGTCGAATGGGTCCGCTACCCGGGCCTGGCGTCGCATCCGGACCACGCGGTGGCGTCTCGTCTCCTCGGCGCCCACGCCGGCGCGATGCTGACCTTCCAGCCGCGCGGCGGCGTCGTCGGGATGGCGGCCTTCACCGACCACCTGGCCCTGTGCGACATCGGGGTCAGCCTCGGCGACATCCACACGCTCGTCTATCCGCAGCCGAAGCGCGGCGGACTCATCCGCCTGTCGGTCGGTTGCGAGGACGTCGAGGACCTGCTCGCGGACTTCGAGCTCGGGCTGTCGTTCGTCGCCTGAGCGCGGCGGCTGGCGGCGACCACGGGGCGCGCCGTCAGCCCCGGCCGAGCGCCTCGGCGGCGGTCAGTGCGGCCCCGATGGTCAGGTCGATCCGGGCGACGAGCTCGTCCTCGGGGAGCCGGTACCAGGCCTCGTCGCCGAGCATCCGGGTGTCCGGGGCGTCCGGATCGCGGATGACGTCCGACACGGTCAGGATCGTGCCGGCACGGACGTTGCGGCCTTTGCCCCGCTCGCGCATCGCCAGCAGGAACACGGCCGACGACTCCATCTCCGCCGCGAGGTAGCCGCGCCGGCCCCAGCGGATGACGCCGTCCGGATGCGGGTCGTAGAAGACGTCGGAGGTGACGATCGGCCCGACGTGCGTCGTCAACCCGGCGGCGCGACTCGCATCCGCCAGCGCCGTGACGACCTCGATGTGCGCGGTCGGGGCGGTCGGTTCGTCGCCTCCGAGGATCCGGCCGATGCCCGAGGCGGACGCGGCCGCCAGCGCCACGACGACATCGCCCGTGTCGAGTCCACCGAATCCGCCGCACGTGCCGACCCGGATGAACGTGGTCACGCCGAGGTTGATGAGCTCCTCCATGACGATCGACGTCGTCGGTGTCCCCATGGCGGTCGTCTGGACCGAGACCGGGACACCGCCGAGGGTCCCGGTATACCCGAGCAACCCGCGATTGGCGTTGACCTGACGCGTGGCCTCGAGGCCACCGTCGAACCGAGCGGCCATCCGCGTCGCGCGGTTCGGGTCGCCGGGCAGCAGGACGACCGGCGCGTAGTCGCCGGCCTCGGCATGGAGATGGATCTGGGTCATGGAGCCTCCGTGGGTCGGTGGTCGGATGGGACCGTCGTCACGACCAGGTGACGACGGTCAGTGTCGCGCTCGAGGTGATGGCGCCGAGCAGGGCTCGCGTGGCGGCCGTCGGGTCGACGTCCCCGCCACGCACGACGGCCAGGGTCGCGGAGGCGATATCGGCATAGCCGGCGCCATCCGCATGGAGCCCGATGAGCGCCGACTGGAGCGGCGAGATCGTCGGGTTGAACGACACGCTCTCGATGAGTGAGCCGACGATCAGCCGCCCGTCGTGGAGCCGAAGCGCGATGGCCGCCGGACAGCGTCCGTACGGGGCGTGCGCGCGCCGGCCGGCCCGGATCAGGGCGCCGGCCAGGTCCGGCTCGAGGCCGGCGGCGTCGAGCGCCAGGTCCGGCCATGGCACAGCGCCCGGGACGATGCCGGGCTCGCCCAGATCGCCCGGCACGAATGGCCACGGGTAGAGCTCCGCGAGCGACAGGGTGTGTCCGAGCGGATCGATGAGTTCGAGGTCGCGCGACCAGGCGTACTCGGACAGGCACTGCCGGCAATGGGCGCAGGGCCGGGCCTCGCCGGTGGCCAGCACGGCCAGGGCCGTGTCGCGCTGGAAGATGCGCGCCGCGACGAACCCTTCGCCATGGATCGTGGATCCGAGGTCCAGGCCGGGGAACTCCACGTTGCCACCGAGGACGAGATCGCCCGACGCCGCTTCGATGCCGACCGCCCCGACGAAGAAGCCCGAGATCGGCGGGCGGGCGAGGCGGGTCGCGGCCGGCAGCGCCAGCAGGGCGACATCGCGCGGGCCGGCCAGCCCGAAGTCCGTCATGAGGCCCTCGACCCCGGCGCCCGGCAGGACGTGCCCGGGTCCGAGTTCGGCGGTCAACCGCTCGGTGAAGGCGGGCCCGATCGCCTCGGTCGCGTGTGCGATGCGCCGGGCGATGGCCGGATCGGCGCGGAACGGGCGCTCGCTCATGCGCCGGGCGTCCGGCCGCGCGCCGGGAGCCGCCGGACCTCGATGCTCGTGCACCGGTCCATGACCACCTTCAGCCCGCCCTCGAGGGCGATCCGTCCGGCCTCACGGCTCGCGATCCCCAGCTGGAGCCAGAGGGTGCCCGCGCCGACCTCGACCGCCTCGCGCGCGTGCGCCGGACACAGGTCCGCGCGACGGAAGACATCGACGATATCGACCGGCCCCGTCGCGGCCACGGCGGAAGGCAGATCCGGGTAGCAGGGGAGCCCGTCGACGACCGTCTCGCGCGGGTTCACGGGAACGATCTCGTAGCCCGCGGCGCGGAGGTCCCGGAGCACGCCGTTCGACGGTCGACCGGGGTTCGACGACGCGCCGATGATCGCGATCCGGCGAGCCGTGGAGAGGACCACGGCGATCCCGGCGTCGTCCAGCAGCGGCAGTCCGAGACGGCCGTCGTGGAGGTCCAGCAGGTCCACGATGCGGGCCGTGTCGGCGGCTCGGTCGCTCATCCGAGCGCGCTCGAGCCGGAGCTCGGTTCCGAGGCTGCCGATGGTTGCGATATGCGTCGACGCGATGTCATCCGCTGACGTACATTACGCGAGTCCGGCGCCCTGGGAGGGGCATACCGGGTTCCAGAGGAGGAAGCTACGTTGCGAATCTCAAGCAGGGTGGTCGCGCTCGGCGCGACATCCATCCTCGTGTTTGCCGCCTGTTCGTCGTCCGGCTCGTCCGCGGCGCCGTCGGCAGCAGCATCGGCCGCGCCGTCCGTGGCCGCGTCCGCCGCCCCGTCCGAGGCGGCTTCGGCCTCCGCGTCCGCCGCGGCCGTCAACTGGAAGGCCTGCGTCGCATTCGACACCGGCGGACTGGGCGACAAGGGCTTCAACGACCTGGCCAAGAAGGGCCTCGACGACGCCGCCGCGCTCGGCTACCAGACGGCCTACAGCGAAGCGCAGGGTGCGACCGATTACGCGGCCAACATCCAGCGCCTGATCGACGAGAACTGCCAGACCATCATCACGGTCGGCTTCAACCAGACCCAGGCGACCGAAGACGCGACCAAGGCCAACCCGACCATCGCCTTCGGGCAGGTCGACGCCAACTGGAACGTGGCCGGTCCCGACTTCGTCCTCGGCACGGCCGATGACCAGCCCTTCCCCCCGAACTTCACGGGTCTGTCGTTCCAGATCGACCAGGCGGGCATGCTCGCCGGGTACCTGGGCGCCGGCTTCAGCAAGAGCGGCAAGCTCGGCACCTACGGTGGCCAGCAGTTCCCGGGCGTCACGCTGTTCATGGACGGCCTCTACGCCGGGATCAAGTACTACAACCAGAAGAACGGCACGACCGTCTCGCTGCTCGGCTGGGATGCCGCGAAGCAGACCGGCACGTTCGTCGGTGGCGACAACCCCTGGGGTGACCCCGCCAAGGGCGAGCAGCTGGCGCAGACCTTCCTCGACCAGGGTGCGGACATCGTCCAGCCCGTCGCGGGTGGCACCGGCAACGGCACGATCAAGGCCATGATGGGGGCCGGCAAGTACGCCTTCGGCGTCGACTCCGACCAGGCCCTCGCGCTCCCGGATTACGCTCCGGCGATCATCACCTCCTCGCAGAAGGTGATCGACGTGGCGGTCCTGGACCTGATCAAGAAGAACTCCGGTGGCGACCTCGGTGGTGAGGACTACGTCGGCACGCTCGCCAACAACGGCGTCGCCCTCGCGCCCTACCACGACTTCGACTCCAAGATCGATCCGGCCCTCACGACCGCCATCGATCAGCTCAAGGCGGACATCGCGTCCGGCACCGTCAAGGTCTCCGACTACACCAAGTAGTCGTCCCGACCCAGCTCGATCTCGCCCTCAGCCTGCTCCGCGGGCTGAGGGCGCACCGTATCCGTCACGCTTCCCGACCCTGAGGACGATCGCACATGCGGCTCGAGCTCAAGGAGATCACCAAGCGCTTCCCGGGCGTGCTCGCCAACGACCGGATCACCATCTCGGTGGACAAGGGCGAGGTCCTGGGCCTGCTTGGCGAGAACGGCGCCGGCAAGACCACGCTGATGAACATCCTGTCGGGCCTGTACCGTCCCGACTCCGGCGAGATCCTCATCGAGGGCGAGCCGCGGACATTCGATGATCCGCGCCAGGCCATCGAGGCCGGTATCGGCATGGTCCACCAGCACTTCCAGCTCGTGCCCGTCTTCGACGTCGTCGAATCCGTCGCGCTCGGTTCCGAGAGCGTGACCGGCCCCCTCGGGACCTTCGATCGCAAGGTCGCCCGGTCGCGCGTCGTCGAGCTGTCGAAGCAGTACGGCCTGAACGTCAACCCCGACGCGACCATCGAGGACCTCCCCGTCGGCGTGCGCCAGCGGGTCGAGATCCTGAAGGCCCTGTATCGCAAGAGCGACGTGCTCGTGCTCGACGAGCCGTCCGCCGTCCTCACCCCGGCCGAGACGGAGGAGCTCTTCGCGATCATCCGCGGCCTGGCCGAAGGCGGGACATCCGTCATCTTCATCACCCACAAGCTCGGCGAGGTCCTCGAGGTCGCGGACCGGATCACGGTCCTGCGCCGCGGCGCGGTCGCCGGCACCGTGCTGCCGGCGGAGACGACCCGCGAGCACCTGGCCCAGTTGATGGTCGGTCGCGACGTCGACCTCATCGTCGACAAGGGCCCCGCGACGCCGGGCGATGTCGTCCTCAGCCTGACCGACGTCTTCATCAAGGACGACCGCCTCGGGATGGCCGTGAAGGGCCTGTCGCTCGACGTGCGGGCCGGCGAGATCGTCGCCATCGCGGGCGTCCAGGGCAACGGCCAGACCGAGCTCGTCGAGGCCATCGTCGGCCTGCGGACGATCGACTCGGGGCAGATGAGCATCTCCGGCGAACCGATCCATCACGCGTCGCCGCGGCACATCGCGGACCTGGGGGTCGCCCATATCCCGGAGGACCGGATGCGCGACGGGCTCATCGCCGGGATGACCGTCAAGGAGAACTACATCCTCGATTCGTACCACCGCGAGCCGTATAGCGGCGGCGGCCGCCTGCATGCTGACGCGATCGCGTCCGGCGCGGCGACCGGCGTCAAGGACTTCGACATCCGGACGCCCTCGATCGAGACCATGGCGGGCTCGCTGTCGGGCGGCAACCAGCAGAAGGTCGTCGTGGCGCGCGAGTTCTACCGGCCGCTGAAGCTGGTCATCGCGTCGCAGCCGACCCGAGGCCTCGACGTCGGCTCGATCGAATACATCCACAGACGGATCGTCGAGCAACGTGACGCCGGGGCCGCCGTCCTCATCGTGAGCACCGAACTGGACGAAGTCCTTGCGGTCGGCGATCGCGTCGCGGTCATGTTCGGCGGCACGATCGCCGGGATCCTCGAGGGCCCGGAGGCCACGAAGGACGCGGTCGGGATGCTCATGGGAGGCGGCGAATGAAGCGCGTGCGTCGGGCCCTGCGTCCGGCGGTCGTCCCGCTGCTGGCGATCTTCTCGGCCTTCCTCGTCGGGTCCGTGTTCATGTTCATCACGGACCTGGAGAACCTGAAGCACTTCCCGACGGACCCCGTCGGCACGATCATCGCCGGCATCGTCCACGTCGGTGACGCCTACTACGCCCTGATCATCGGCGCCTTCGGCGACCCGGGCAAGATCATCGCCGCCATCGGCTCCAACGACCCGAAGGTCATCGCATCTGCGATCCGGCCGCTCACCGAGACCCTCGTGGCCGCCTCGCCGCTCATCTTCACCGGCCTCGCCGTCGCCATCGCCTTCCGAAGCGGCGTGTTCAACATCGGCGTCGAGGGCCAGTTCATCATGGGCGCGATGGGCGCGACGGTCGCCGTGCTCGTGCTGCGCGACCTGCCCCCGCCGATCCTCCTGGTGCTCGCGATCGCCATCGGGACACTGACGGGCGCGGCCTGGGGGTTCATCCCGGGCTTCCTCAAGGCGCGGACCGGCGCCCATGAGGTCATCACGACCATCATGCTGAACTACGTCGCCGCGCAGCTCGTCCTGTTCGGTCTGCGCTCGGACTTCCTGCGCCAGCCCGGCAACAACGCGCCGATCTCCAAGCTCCTCTCGACGATCGTCCGCGTCCCGCTGATCTTCGATCTCCCCGCGATCCGGCTCCACTGGGGCTTCGTGGTCGCCCTGCTCATGGCTGCCATCGTCTCGTGGTTCATCTTCAAGACGACCAAGGGCTACGAACTTCGGGCCGCCGGCTTCAACCTCCACGCGGCCCGCTACGCCGGCATGAGCGCCGGCGGCTCGATCATGCTGGCCATGACCCTGTCGGGCGGCCTGGCCGGCCTGGGCGGCTCGTTCGAGGTGCTCGGCACGGCCGGACAGATGACCAACGACCTGAGTGCCGGCTTCGGCTTCAACGCCATCGCGCTGGCCCTCCTCGCCGGGAACAGACCCTTGGGCATCGTCCTGGCGGCCCTGTTATTCGGTGCCCTGCGGACCGGCGGTGCGTTGATGCAGGTGAAGACCGGCATCCCGCTCGATCTGCTCGTCTTCATCCAGGCGCTCGTCATCATGTTCGTGGCCGCTCCGCTCCTCGTCCGGTCCATCTTCCGGATGAACCCGCGGCCGCTTGATGAGGGGTCGCCGATATGAGCGCCGCGGCCCCCACCATGGCCCCGGTCGTGCAGGAGCTGGGCGAGGCGGAGCGCAAGAGCCTCCGCTCCGCGCGGATCCGCGGCGCGGTCATCGCCGCCGCCGGACTGGCCTGCTTCGCCGCCGCGTCCGGCTCGTTCGATGTCACGGCGACCTTCTCGTTCTGGCTGGTCAAGCAGGGCGGCGACGCCTTCACCATCGCCACCAGCGTCGGGATGCTGTGGCTGCTCGCCGGCATCGCATCGGGGGTCATCGGCATCGCCCAGATGATCAAGGGTCCGGCGTTCCCATGGCGCAAGTCTCTCGTGATCCTCGTCCCGCTCTACATCGCCGCGATCGTCGCGGCCCTGCTGGACGGCAAGACGGCGAACATGACGAACGTCTTCGCCGGGACGCTCGAATACGCGATCCCGGTCTCCCTCGGCGCCTTCGCGGGCATCCTGTCCGAGCGCAGCGGCATGCTCAACATCGCCATCGAGGGCAAGTTCCTCCTGAGCGCGTGCGCCGCGGCCATCTCGGCCAGCCTCGTCACGACGATCACGGGGAGCGGCCTCGCCGGCGTCTGCGCCGGCGTCCTCACGGCGATGCTCGCGGGGATCGGGGTCGGGTTCCTGCTCGCCTGGCTCGGCATCCGGCACAAGGTCGACCAGATCATCGCGGGCGTCGTCGTGAACATCGGCGCGATCGGCATCACCAACTTCGTGTTCCTGCGGATCCTGGGCAAGAACACGTGGCTGAACACGCCACCGACGATCGACCGGATCAAGATCCCGCTGCTCTCGGAGATCCCGGTCGTCGGGCCGCTGCTCTTCTCGGGCACGCCGTACCTGTACTTCACGATCGCCACGATGCTGTTCCTGACCTACATGCTGTTCCGGACCCGCTGGGGACTGCGCCTTCGAGCGTCCGGCGAGAAGCCGTCGGCAGCCGGCACGGTCGGTATCGACGTCATCAAGATCCGCTACCGCTCGATGCTTCTGGCGGGTGCCCTGGCCGGCATCGCCGGCTCCTACCTGAGCCTCGCGAGCGCGGGCAGCTTCCAGATGGGGATGAGCGCCGGCAAGGGCTTCATCGCGCTGGCGGCCGTCATCTTCGGCGCCTGGAACCCGATCGGGGCGTTCGGGGCGGCCCTCGTGTTCGGGTTCTCGGACGCGATCCAGTCGCTGCTGTCCATCCTCGGCGTCGATGTGCCGCCGCAACTGCTCAACAGCGTCCCGTACCTGGTCACGATCATCGTGGTCGCGGGCGTCGTCGGGCGGGTGCGTGGACCGGCTGCAGCCGGCCAGCCGTACGACCAGGGCTGATCCCGTGAGTGCCGGCTGGGAGGACGCGTCCGGAACGACGCGGGCCGCCCCCACCTCGTTCCCGGTCGCCGCCGCGCCGCGGCGGACCGTCTTCGGGACGGTCGAGCACCCGCTGCCGCTGATCATCGACAGCGACCCGGGCCTCGACGATGCGCTCGCCATCGGCCTGGCTGTCGCCCGTCCGGAGCTCGACCTGCTGGCCATCACGACGGTCGGCGGCAATGCCGACGTCCGCCACTGCACGGAGAACGCGCTGCGCCTGCTGCATGCCTATGGGCGGAGCGACATCCCGGTCGCCGAAGGCGCCGCCGGTCCTCTCTTCGGGGCGGTGGTCCGCGCCACCGAGGTCCACGGGGCGAGCGGGATCGGGAACACGAAGCTGGACGCCTCCTCCGCGTCGGCGGCGCCCGAGGGGGCCGTGGCCCTCATGGCGAGACTCCTGCGCGAGCATCCCGAACCCATCGCGATCGCGCCGATCGGTCCTCTGACGAACATCGCGCTCCTGCTGCGGCTTCATCCGGAGCTTGCGCCGCGCATCGCCCACCTCTCGATCATGGGCGGATCGATCGGGGAGGGGAACACCACCGTCTCGGCCGAATTCAACATCTACGCGGACCCGGAGGCGGCGGATATCGTCTTCCGCTCCGGCGTGCCCATCACGATGATCGGCCTGGACGTGACCCACCAGGCGCTGCTGGACCGCGACTCCGTGGCGGCGTTGCGGGCGCTGGGTGGGACCTCGGCGCGGATCGCGGCGGAGCTGACCGAGTACGCCCTGGACCGGAACCGCGAGTGGACGGGCGCGACCACCACGGCGATCCACGACGCGGTCGCCGTCGCGCACCTGGCCTTCGGGGACCTCGTCGCCGTCGCGCCGTACCACGTGACCCTCGACACCACCAACGGCCCCGGCCGCGGTCGCACGGTCTGCGACGGCTCGCCGTACCGCCTGGCCCGCGACGGCCGGTCCGCCGATGCCGATGTCGGGATCCGGATCGACCGGTCGCGCTTCGAGCGGATCCTCATCGACGCGTTCGGCGACCTGCCGTAGTCCGGTCGTGACGGCGCCCGGGCCAGTGGCCGCGCTTCGGTACGTCGCGTTGGGCGACTCGTACACGATCGGGACCGCCGTCGATCCCGCCGAGCGCTGGCCGGAACGTCTCGCGGCGGCCCTCGGGCCGGGCGCCGGTATCGGAGCAGGGATCTCGCTCGTCGCGAACCTCGGCGTGGACGGCTACACCTCGGCCGATCTCATCCGCGAGGAGCTCCCGGCTCTGGCCGCGCTCGCTCCCGGGTTCGTGACCGTGCTCATCGGCGTAAACGATGTGGTCCAGGGCGTGGGGAACCCGACGTATGAGGCGAACGTGGTCGCGATCCTCGACGTCGTCCTGAGCCACGTCCCGGCGAGCCGGGTCGTCACCATCGCCATCCCGGACTACACGGTCACGCCGTCGGGTGCGGACTACGGCGATCCAGGCGCCCAGCACGACGGGATCGTCGCGAACAATGCGTCGATGGCGCGACTCGCGGGCGAGCGCGGGATCGCGTTCGTCGACATCTTCGATATCTCGCTCGAGGCGGCGGTCGATCGCACGTTGGTCGCAGACGATGGCCTGCACCCCAGCGGGATCCAGTACGGGCGCTGGCTGGAGCGGATCGTGCCGGTCGTGGCGAGGTCGCTGGCCTCGGGCAACGGCGACTAGGCTCGGTCCGGCCCGCCGCGCGATCCGGCCTCGGCCGCGACCAGGTCCCAGCTCCGTGGGCGCGTGAGGGCCGCCCACTCGTCGCGGATCATCGCCATCCGGACATCGTCGCTCCATCGGCCGTCCTGGAACCACGAGTGGCGCAGGACGCCCTCGCGGACGAACCCGGCCTTCGTGTACGCGGCCTGGGCACGGGCATTCCCGATATCCGTGTCCAACCAGACCCGCTCCAGCCTGAGCTGCCCGAAGGCGAAGTCGACGAGGGCGTTGACCGCATCCGTCCCGTAGCCCTTGCCCCACTGCTCGGGGTCGCCGATCGTGATCCCGAAGCAGGTCGAGCCGTGGTGCCGGTCGATGTCGAAGAGATCGGTCCGTCCGACCGGGACATCGTCGTCCAGGCGGCAGATGATGAAGGCGAAGAAGTCGTCGCCCTGGCCGGCCACGGCGGCCTCGAACCGCTGGCGGCGTCGGGCCAGGCTCCGCGGCGGTTCGCCCATGATCGAGGCGACCCGAGCGTCCTCGAACCAGCGATGGACGATCTCGACGTCGTCGGCCTCGAACGGCCGCAGGTAGACGAGGGCGCCCCGGATCTGGCGGATCGGTCGGTCGGACATGGCCGGAAGCCTAGCGCGTCCCGTGCCCGCCCTGCAGTTCGTGGAGCCGCTCGTCGCTGATCCCGAAGTGGTGCGCGATCTCGTGGTAGACGGTGTCGGTCACCCGCGCCTCGAGCGCCTCGAGGGTAGGGGAGTGGCGCAGGAGTGGGCCCCGGAAGAGCGTGATCTTGCTCGGCACCATCGCGGCATCCGCGCCGTAGGCGGTCCGCGGGACGCCCTGGTAGAGGCCGTACAGGCCGCGAGCGCCGACGGACGCGAGCTGACCCGGCGTCGCCTCCTCCTCGATGACGATCGCGACGCTGCCGAGCTGGTCGCGAAAGACCGCCGGCAGGCTCTCGAGCGCGTCGATGACCATCTCCTCGATGTCCGGTCCGGGTTCGGCGCTGACCCACATGCCCGGACCATACCCGGTCGGGGCGAAAGCGGCGCCGGGCGACGTCTATGCCGGCCGGCGCGGCTACCATCGAGTCCGGGCGCTGTCGATTTCGGACGTGCCCCGTTCGATGGTTGGATAGGAGCCGGTTCGGGTCGGTCGAGAAGGCCGGACGCCAGGGTCCGAGAGCGAGCAGGAGCAGACCATGCGGTTCTTCATGTACACCCTGGGCGACGAGAGCATCCCGATGCCGCCCCCGACCCCGGAACTGATGGCCGAGATGGGCGCGTTCATGGAAGACGCGTTCAAGTCCGGTGCCTTGATCCAGACCGGCGGCTTCGCCCCGAGCGCGATGGGTGCCAAGGTCGACCTGGCGAACGGCGCCTACACGGTGACGGACGGGCCTTTCTCCGAGGCCAAGGAGCTCATCGGGGGTTGGGCGCTCATCGAGGCGGCCTCCAAGGAGGAGGCCATCGGTCATGCGAAGCGGTTCCTCGGGATAGTCGGTGGCGGCGAAGCCCGCATCCGCCAGGTCTTCGGACCGGAGGATGGCGCACCGCGCTGACCCGGCCCATCGGGGCTCGCGCCACCGCTCAGTGATCGGCGCCGGCCGAGCTCGTGGCAGGTGGCACGAGTCCGCAGTCTGGCGTGGTGCACAGGTCGAGTCCCAGTTCGGCCAGCCCTTCGGCCAGCGGCGTGAATCCCAACCAGCCACCGAAGCTCCGACTGGTCACCCCGGCGGGGATCCCGCGGACCAGGACCGCCCCGCCGGAGTCCCCGGTGTCGACCTTGATCTGGGCCGCGATCATGCACGGGAAGTACATCCCGTCACCGTCATGGAGGTTGTCGCCCTTCTCCGCCACCGTTCCGCTGCGGTACAGGTTGCGGCCGTCGATCTCGACGGCGTCGCCGATCGCGATGTCGGCGCAGGCGAGCGGCCGGGTCCCCGGCGGGATCACGCGGTAGCCCGCCGTCCCCAGGTCGACGACGTTCAGGTGCCCCCACGGGATCCGGTCCGTGGCGACCACCAGGTAGTTCAGATCGGAGGCCGCACAGGTCTTTGCCGCGTACGGGCACGTGGCATCGCGAGCGGCAGGCCCGAACACGCCACGGACCGTCGTCCCGTCCGGGTCGTAGGCAGTCGTGCCTTCGCTCGTGCAGTGGCCCGTCGAGGTGAGCACGATGGTGTCCCCGTGGCGAGCGTAGAACCCGCCGGAACACGCCCCCCAGAGCTGTTGGCCGGCGAGGACCGGCGGGTCGTAGACCGCCGTCGTGCGCCGCGGTCGCGTGACGGCGCTCGTGATCGTGAAGACGACGATCCCCAGCAGGATCCCCAGGAGGATCGTGACGAGCAGGCGTGCCGGACCATGCCGCCGGACCGTCATCCCTCGGTACCGTCCTGGAAGACGACGTAGGGCACCTCGGTCAGTGCGGCCTGATAAGCGGCGCGGTCCGCCTCGATCCGGACGGGCAGGACGTCGTCGGCGACCCGCCGCAGGGTGATGCCGATACGGCACTCGAGCGGCCGATCGATACCGTCGATCGGCTCCCCCACCAGCACGGCG
>Ga0302299_10000713_pt1 | contig 18966 bp, 18 predicted proteins | sample III_Fen_N3_4_FD_198795 | JGI IMG/M metagenome (GOLD analysis project Ga0302299, IMG submission 198795) | Peat permafrost microbial communities from Stordalen Mire near Abisko, Sweden - III_Fen_N3_4 | ecosystem: Environmental > Terrestrial > Soil > Wetlands > Permafrost | place: Sweden: Abisko... | reverse complement strand
TGAGCCGCGCCACCTGAACCACCCCTGGCACGCGCGCCGGCGGACCCACGGAGTGTCCAGGCGTCCGGCCCGGACAGTAGGTCGGTGGGGGAGGTCCGGATGCTTCACCCCGTGAGCCACTGTGGACCAACTCGGGGTTGCCTCACGTCATGTGCAACGGGCCACCAACTCGGGGTTGCATCACCCTGTGACCCTTGTGGCGCCAACTCGGGGTTGCTTCACGTCGTGAGCGCCGGGGCGCCAACTCGGGGTTGCTCTACCTGGTGGGCCACGGGGCGCCAACTCGGGGTTGCGTTGCGGTGTCAGGAGTGGCTCACCACGTGGAGCATCCGGACGTCTCCGGACGACCTTCCTCGGGCCCTCGCCAGGGGCAGGTCGTCCACCTGCGGCGGCCGGCCGCACGGTCGCTGTCGCCAGCACTGGGCTCGCGGCCGCGCTCAGTCCTCGAGGCGGAAGCCGAGCTTCAGGCCTACCTGATAGTGCGCGACGGCACCGTCCTCGAGGTGACCGCGGATCTCGGTGACCTCGAACCAGTCCAGCCCGCGCACCGTCGTTGACGCCCGCGCGACGGCCGAGGAGATGGCCTCCTCGATCGAGGTGGTCGACGTGCCGACGACCTCGCTGATGCCGTACGTGTGTGACATGGCGCTCACCTTTCGTCCGCGGGCACCCCACCGGCGCCCTCCACGGCGATCTTCCTCGCACCGGTCGCGCTCGGCCACCCCTGTCGGCAGCGCGCTCGCGGCATACTGCGCCGGATGACGACCCTCCGCCTCGCGCAGGACGCAGACCTTACGCAGCTGGCCGCCGTCGAGGATGCCGCAGACCAAATGTTCGTCGAGCGGTTCGGCACGCTCGATTGGCCGCCGGCGGCGTCGGGGGAGGAGCGGGCCGCCGAGCCCGGCATCCTGCTCGTGGCGGTCGACGACGACGGCCTCGTGGTGGGGTTCACCCACGCGCTCGACCTGGCCGGCCACTGGCACCTCGAGCAGATCGCCGTCCACCCGCAGCACGGCCGGCGCGGCATCGGAGCCGCACTGCTCGAGGCCATGCACGACGCGCTCGCCGCCCGTGGCGCCCGCCAGGTGACCCTACGAACCTTCGCCGACGTGCCCTGGAATGCACCGTTCTACGCGCGGCACGGGTACGTCGTGCTCGACCCGCTTCCCGACCACCTCCACCCACTGGCGGAGACGGAGGAGCGGATGGGCGTGACCAGCCACGGCCGCCGGGTCGCGATGGTCCGCGACCTCACGCGCCCCTGACGGATCGTGGGTGAAACCCGGCGCCGAGGCGCCGATGATCACCCACGTCCGGGTCAGACGGCAGCGGCGAAGACGACCTCGGGCCACGGCGAGGTGGCCAGCCAGCGGCGACGGGTCTCCGCGTCGGCGTCCTTGGGCGGGAAGATCGGCTGCACGGCCGGCCCGGTCGGGGCCACGACGAACGGAGCAGGGGCGTCGGCCCACAGCGCAGCGCAGGGGTCGGTCGGAGCGGGAACGTTCACGGGAGCCTCCTTCGCGGCAGCGGTGCGAGGCTCCATTGCATCACACCGTGTTGGGTCAGGCATAGGCCAACGTTATGAGTGTCTCGCCACCCGGACATCGACGAAGGCCACCACCGCCCGCCGTCCAGCTCACCCCGCGAGCCGCGTGGGGCAGCCCGGCAGCCACCCCGTAGAGTGGGCGCCGCACACCCCGACATCCTTTAACGACCTGTCCCGTGAGGCAGGGAAGGAGGTCCGCGTCTTGACGCGCGCCGACATGACCGTGCCCCCCGGCCACCCCCTCGACCCGTCCGGTCGAACCGTCCTCACCGCGAGCGACGTGTCCCGGGCCCTGCGCCGCATCGCGCACGAGATCCTCGAGCACAACAAGGGGGCCGAGGACCTCGTGCTGCTCGGCATCCCGAGCCGCGGCGTCGAGCTGGCCCACCGTCTCGCGGCCCTGGTCCGCGACGTCGAGGGCACCGACGTGCCCGTGGGCAGCCTCGACATCACGATGCACCGCGACGACCTGCGCTCCCAGCCCACCCGGGCGCCGATGCACACCGCGATCCCGCAGGGCGGCATCGACGACAAGGTGGTGGTGCTCGTCGACGACGTGCTCTACTCCGGTCGCACCATCCGCGCGGCCCTGGACGCGCTGTCCGACCTCGGCCGACCTCGCGCCGTGCGTCTGGCGGTGCTCGTCGACCGAGGCCACCGCGAGCTGCCGATCCGCGCCGACCACGTGGGCAAGAACCTGCCCACCAGCCACAGCGAGAAGGTACAGGTGCGCCTGGCCGGGTTCGACGGGGGCGAGGACGTCGTCCGGATCGCCGGAGGGGACACCCGATGAACCGCCACCTGCTCTCCAGCGCCGACCTCACCCGCGACGACGTGCGGATGCTGCTCGCGACCGCCACCGAGATGCACGAGGTGCAGCACCGCGCCGTCAAGAAGCTGCCCACCCTGCGCGGCCGTACTGTCATCAACCTCTTCTTCGAGGACTCCACCCGCACCCGGTCCAGCTTCGAGATCGCCGGCAAGTGGATGAGCGCCGACACGATCAACATCACCGGCAAGGGCAGCAGCGCGAGCAAGGGCGAGAGCCTGCGCGACACGGTGCGCACCATCGACGCGATGTCGGTCGACGCCATCGTGATCCGGCACATGGCCAGCGGCGCCGCCCACCAGGTGTCGCAGTGGGTCGACGCGAGCGTCATCAACGCCGGTGACGGCACCCACGAGCACCCCACCCAGGCCCTGCTCGACGCCTACACGATCGAGCAGCGGCTCGGCGACCTCGACGGCGCGCGCGTCGCCATCGTCGGCGACCTCACGCACAGCCGGGTCTTCCGCTCCAACGCGATCACCTTGCGCACCCTCGGCGCCCACGTCACCCTGGTCGCCCCGCCGACGCTGATGCCGAGCGGCATCGCCTCCTGGGCGGCCGCCGACCGCCTCGAGCTCACCGACGACCTGGATGCCGTGCTCGCCTCCGGCCCGGACGCCGTGATGATGCTGCGGGTGCAGCGCGAGCGGATGAGCGGCGGCTTCTTCCCGACCGCCCGCGAGTACACCGTGGGCTTCGGCCTGACCCGTGAGCGCCTGCGGGCGCTCTCCGACGCGAACCCGGAGGCCGTCATCTGCCACCCCGGCCCGATGAACCGCGGCCTCGAGATCAGCGCGGATGCCGCCGACGCCGCCCAGAGCCTCGTGCTCGACCAGGTCTCGGCAGGGGTGGCGGTGCGGATGTCCGTGCTCTACCACCTGCTCGCCGGAGAGGAGGGAGTCGCGTGAGCGCCCTGCTGCTGACCGGGGCCACCTGGTACGACGAGGACGGCGCGGCCTCCACCGGTGACGTGCTGCTGCGCGACGGCGTCGTCGCGCAGACCGGCTCCCTCGACGCCCCGACGGGCACCGAGACCCTGGATGCCGACGGCCTCACCCTGCTGCCCGGCTTCGTCGACCTGCACACCCACCTGCGCGAGCCGGGGCGCGAGGACGTCGAGACCATTGCGTCCGGCTCCCGCGCCGCGGCCGTCGGTGGTTTCACTGCCGTGCTCGCGATGGCCAACACCAACCCGGTCACGGACACCGCGGAGGCCGCCGAGCGCATCCTCGACCTCGGCCGCGCCGCCGGGCTGGTCGACGTCGTGCCGGTGGGCGCGGTCACCAAGGGCCTCGAGGGCGCCGAGCTCGCCGAGCTGGGCCTGATGCACCGCTCGCGCGCAGGCACCCGGGTCTTCTCCGACGACGGCCATTGCGTCGCCGACGGCAGGGTGATGCGCCGGGCGCTGGAGTACGTGCGGGCCTTCGGCGGTGTGGTCTCCCAGCACAGCCAGGACCCCACGCTCGCCGGCCCGCGGGCCTGCTGCCACGAGGGCGAGACCTCGGGCCGGCTCGGCCTGCCCGGCTGGCCCGCCGTGGCCGAGGCGAGCATCATCGCCCGGGACGCCCTGCTCGCCGAGCACACCGGCAGCCGGGTGCACGTGGCGCACGTCAGCACCGCCGAGGGGCTCGACGTGGTGCGCTGGGCCAAGGCGCGCGGCATAGCGATGACCGCCGAGGTCACCCCGCACCACCTCGCGCTGGGCACCGACCTGCTCACCACCTACGACCCGGTCTACAAGGTCAACCCGCCGCTGCGGCCCAGCGAGGACCGCGAGGCCCTGGTCGAGGGGCTGCTCGACGGCACCATCGACGCCATCGCCACCGACCACGCCCCGCACGCCCGGCACGACAAGGAGCACGCCTTCGTCGACGCGGCGTTCGGCATGCTCGGCCTCGAGACCGCCTTCGCCGTGGTGCACGACCTGCTCGTCAGCGACGGCCGGCTCGGCTGGGCCGACCTGGCCCGCCTGATGTCCACCGGCCCGGCCCGAATCGCCGGCCTGGCCGACCACGGCCACCTCGTGGCGCCCGGCGCACCGGCCAACCTGGTGCTCGTCGACCCCACCGCCACGAATCGCGTCAACCGCGACGCCTCGCAGTCCCTGTCCCGCAACACCCCGTGGCACGGCCGGTCGCTCACCGGCGCCGTGCACACCACCATCCTGCGTGGCCGTGTCACGGCCCGCGGAGGGGAGCCCACCGCATGCTGACCACCCGCGAGCCCGCCGTGCTGATCCTCGAGGACGGCCGCACCTTCTCCGGCCGGGCCTACGGCCACCGGGGCACCACCGTCGGCGAGGCCGTCTTCTCCACCGGCATGACCGGCTACCAGGAGACCCTCACCGACCCCAGCTACCACCGTCAGGTCGTCGTCATGACCGCACCGCACATCGGCAACACCGGCTGGAACGACGAGGACGACGAGTCGGGGCGCATCTGGGTTGCCGGCTACGTCGTGCGCGACCCCGCGCTGCGCCCCAGCAGCTGGCGCTCGAAGCGCTCGCTCGAGAGCGAGCTCGACGCCCAGGGCGTGGTCGGCATCTGCGACCTCGACACCCGCGCGCTCACCCGGCACCTGCGCGAGCGCGGCGCCATGCGGGTCGGCATCTTCAGCGGGGATGCCGCGAGCGCACCGCGCGAGCGGCTGCTCACCCAGGTCATCGACTCACCGCCGATGGCCGGGGCGTCGCTGGCCGAGCAGGTGGCAACCGACACGGCCTATGTCGTGCCCGCGGTGGGGGAGAAGCGGTTCACCGTGGCGGTCGTCGACCTCGGCATCAAGGCGATGACGCCGCAGCTGATGGCGCAGCGCGGAATCGAGGTGCACGTGCTGCCGGCCACGGCGACGATCGACGACGTGCGCGCGCTGCATCCCGACGGCGTCTTCTTCTCCAACGGCCCCGGCGACCCGGCCACCGCGCAGGTACAGGCCGCCCTGCTACGAGAGGTCCTCGGCGACGGCACCCCCTACTTCGGCATCTGCTTCGGCAACCAGATCCTCGGCAAGGCGCTCGGGTTCGTCACCTACAAGCTGAAGTACGGCCACCGCGGCATCAACCAGCCGGTCATGGACAGAACCACCGGCAAGGTCGAGGTCACCGCGCACAACCACGGGTTCGCCGTCGACGCACCGCTCGACGCCCCCACGCAGACGCCGTTCGGCACGGCCACGGTCAGCCACGTCTGCCTCAACGACGACGTGGTCGAGGGGCTCGAGGTGCGCCGCGACGGGCGGCTGGTCGCCTTCTCGGTGCAGTACCACCCCGAGGCCGCGGCCGGCCCGCACGATGCCGCCTACCTCTTCGACCGGTTCGTCGACCTGATGCTCGAGCACGCGGAGGTGAGCGCCTGATGCCGAAGAGAGACGACATCACGTCGGTCCTGGTGATCGGCTCCGGGCCGATCGTCATCGGCCAGGCCTGCGAGTTCGACTACTCCGGCACCCAGGCCTGCCGGGTGCTGCGCGAGGAGGGCATCCGCGTCATCCTGGTCAACTCCAACCCGGCCACGATCATGACCGACCCGGAGTTCGCCGACGCCACCTACGTCGAGCCGATCACGCCGGAGATCGTCGAGAAGATCATCGCCAAGGAACGGCCGGATGCCGTGCTCGCCACCCTGGGCGGCCAGACCGCGCTGAACTGCGCGATGGAGCTGCACGAGCGCGGCATCCTCGAGAGGTACGACTGCCCGCTGATCGGCGCCAACGTCGAGGCGATCATGCTCGGCGAGGACCGCGAGAAGTTCAAGGGCGTCGTGGCGCGCTGCGGCGCCGAGTCGGCCCGCTCGTTCATCTGCCACTCGATGGCCGAGGTGCTCGTCGCGGCCGACGACCTCGGCTACCCGGTCGTCGTGCGGCCCTCCTTCACGATGGGCGGTCTGGGCTCGGGCTTCGCCCACGACGAGGACGAGCTGCGCCGCATCGCCGGTGCAGGCCTGCAGTACTCACCGGTCACCGAGGTGCTCCTCGAGGAGTCGATCCTGGGCTGGAAGGAGTACGAGCTCGAGGTCATGCGCGACCACGCCGACAACGTCGTGGTGGTCTGCTCGATCGAGAACCTGGACCCCGTGGGCGTGCACACCGGCGACTCGATCACCGTCGCCCCGGCCCTGACGCTGACCGACCGCGAGTACCAGCGGCTGCGCGACATCAGCATCGCCGTCATCCGCGAGGTCGGCGTCGACACCGGAGGCTGCAACATCCAGTTCGCCGTCAACCCGGCCGACGGCCGGATCATCGTCATCGAGATGAACCCCCGCGTGTCCCGATCATCCGCACTGGCCTCCAAGGCAACGGGATTCCCGATCGCCAAGATCGCGGCGAAGATGGCGATCGGCTACACCCTGAACGAAGTTCGGAACGACATAACCCGCGAGACACCGGCATCCTTCGAACCGACGCTCGACTACGTCGTGGTCAAGGTGCCGCGGTTCGCGTTCGAGAAGTTCCCGGCCGCCGACGACACCCTCACCACGACGATGAAGTCGGTCGGCGAGGCGATGTCGATCGGCCGCAGCTTCACCGAGGCCCTGCAGAAGGCGCTGCGCTCGCTCGAGAAGAAGGGCAGCAGCTTCCACTGGGACGGCGAGCGCCCGAGCACCGAGCAGGCGCGCGCCGTCCTCGACGAGGCGCGGCGCCCCACCGACGGGCGGATCGTGCTCGTTCAGCAGGCGCTGCGCGGCGGGCTGTCGGTCGAGGAGGTGCACGAGGCCACCGGCATCGACCCGTGGTTCCTCGACCAGATGGCCCTGATCGAGGACGTCGCGGATGCCGTGGTCGCGGCGCCCGCCCTCACTCCCGACCTGCTCCGGCTGGCCAAGCGGCACGGCTTCAGCGACGCCCAGCTCGCATCGTTGCGCGCGATGCCCGAGGCCGTCGTGCGCGGGGTGCGGCACGCCCTGGGGGTACGCCCGGTCTACAAGACGGTCGACACCTGCGCCGCCGAGTTCGCCGCCCTCACGCCGTACCACTACAGCACCTACGACGAGGAGAACGAGGTGGCGCCCCGCGAGCGCCCGGCCGTGCTCATCCTCGGGTCGGGCCCGAACCGGATCGGGCAGGGTGTCGAGTTCGACTACTCGTGCGTGCACGCCAGCTTCGCGCTGCGCGACGCCGGCTACGACACGGTGATGGTCAACTGCAACCCCGAGACGGTCTCCACCGACTACGACACCAGCAGCCGGCTCTACTTCGAGCCGCTGACCCTCGAGGACGTGCTCGAGGTGGTGCACGCCGAGCGCCAGGCCGGCCCGATCGCGGGCGTCATCGTGCAGCTCGGCGGGCAGACCCCGCTCGGCCTGGCCAAGGCGCTCAAGGCCGAGGGGGTGCCGATCGTCGGCACCTCGCCCGAGGCGATCGACCTCGCCGAGGACCGCGGCGCGTTCGGCCGGGTGCTGCACGAGGCCGACCTGCCGGCACCCAAGCACGGCACCGCCTACAGCGCCCCGGAGGCCGTCGAGATCGCCCACGAGATCGGCTACCCGGTGCTGGTGCGGCCGTCGTACGTGCTCGGCGGTCGTGGCATGGAGATCGTCTATGACGACGAGACGCTGTCCGGCTACGTCGAGCGCGCGACCATCGCCAGCCCCGACCACCCGGTGCTCGTCGACCGCTTCCTCGACGACGCCATCGAGATCGACGTCGACGTGCTCTACGACGGCACCGAGATGTACCTCGGCGGGATCATGGAGCACATCGAGGAGGCCGGTATCCACTCCGGCGACTCCTCGTGCACGCTGCCGCCGGTCACCCTCGGCGCCGGTGAGCTCGACCGAGTGCGCGAGTCGACGCTGAAGCTCGCGCAGGGCATCGGCGTGCGTGGCCTGATGAACGTGCAGTTCGCCCTGGCCCAGGACATCCTCTACGTGCTCGAGGCCAACCCCCGGGCCTCGCGCACCGTGCCGTTCGTGGCCAAGGCGACCGGCGTGCCGCTGGCCAACGCCGCCGCGCGGATCATGCTCGGCGCCACCATCGCCGAGCTCCGCGCCGAGGGCGTGCTGCCCGCGCACACCGACGGTGGCCGGATGCCGGTGCACGCGCCGATGTCGGTCAAGGAGGCCGTGCTGCCGTTCAAGCGGTTCCGCACCACTGAAGGGCTGGTCGTCGACAGCCTGCTCGGCCCCGAGATGCGCTCGACCGGTGAGGTCATGGGCATCGACACCGACTTCGGCCGGGCGTTCGCGAAGGCCCAGCTCGGCGCGATCAGCGGGTTGCCCACCAAGGGAACGGTGTTCGTGTCAGTTGCCAACCGCGACAAGCGCGCCATCATCTTCCCGGTCAAGCGGCTGGTCGACCTGGGCTTCCGCATCGTCTCGACGTCGGGTACCGCAGACGTGTTGCGGCGCAACTCGATCGAGGCCGAGGTGGTGCTCAAGCACGCCGAGCGCGGGGCCGAGGGCCGCTCGATCGTCGACTGGATCAACGCCGGCGAGATCGACATGGTTGTCAACAGCCCGAGCGGGCCGAGCGCCTCGGCGCGCGCCGACGGCTACGCCATCCGGGCCGCGACCACGGCGATGGACAAGCCGATCATCACCACGGTGCAGCAGCTCGGAGCGGCGGTGCAGGCCATCGAGGCCGTCATCACCGGCGACCTCGACGTCACCTCGTTGCAGGACCACGCGGCTGCTCTCGACCTCTACGGCGTGGAGGCTTCCGCGTGAGCGGGGTCGTGCAGGTCGCCGGTGAGCTGATCGCGACGCGACGGGTCGGCGCCTACTCCCACCTCACCCTGGTCGCGCCCGGCGTCGCCGAGCTCGCTCACCCCGGCCAGTTCGTCGCGCTGGCCGTCGGCGGCCCCACGTCGGCCAACCTGCTGCGCCGGTGCTTCTCGATCCACAAGGTCAAGCCGTCGGGCACCTACGGCGGCACCGTCGACGTCGTCGTCGCGGCGCACGGCCCGGGCACGGTGTGGCTCACCGGGCTCCGGCCGCACGACCCGGTCGACGTCGTCGGCCCGCTCGGCCGCCCGTTCCCGCTGCCGGCCGAGCCGGTGCCCTGCGTGCTCGTCGGCGGTGGCTACGGCTCGGCGCCCCTGTTCTGGCTCGCCGAGGCCCTGCAAGCGCGTGGCTGCCGGGTCGAGATGGTGTTGGGCGCCGCCTCCGAGGACCGGCTCTTCGGCGTCGTCGAGGCCCGGCGCACCGCCGACGGCGTCACGGTGACCACCGACGACGGCTCGTCGGGCCGCCGGGGCTGGGTGAGCGACGTGCTCGGCGACGTCATCGACCGCACCTCCGCCGGGGTGGTCTACGGCTGCGGCCCGATGGCGATGCTCCGCTCGGTCACCGACATCGCCACGGCGCACGGGGCGGTGGCGCAGGTGGCCGTCGAGGAGTCGATGGCCTGCGGCGTCGGTGTCTGCATGACCTGCGTGATGCCCGTGACCGGCAACGACGGCGTCACCCGGATGGTGCGCTCGTGCGTCGAGGGCCCGGTGTTCCGCGGCGACCGGGTGCGCTGGGACGCGTTCACCGACGGCATCGGGTCGGTACCCGACGACGCCCTCGGCGCTCCCCGGGCCGGAGGCCACTGATGGTGGACATGACCACCAGACTGGGGTCGATGGTGCTGCCCAACCCGGTGATGACGGCATCCGGCTGCGCCGCGAACGGCCAGGAGCTGCACCGGTTCTTCCCGGTGTCCGAGCTCGGCGCGTTCGTCACCAAGACGGTCATGGCCCAGCCCCGCTCGGGCCGCGGCACACCGCGGATGGCCGAGACGGCATCCGGCATGTTGAACTCGATCGGGCTGCAGGGGCCGGGCATCGACGCGTTCGTCGAGAAGGACCTCGCCTGGCTGAGGTCGACCGGGGCCCGGGCGCTGGTGTCGATCGCCGGCAACACCGCCGAGGAGTTCGGCGACGTGGCCGCGGCCCTGGCGGCCAGCCCCGCCTACGACGCGGTCGTCGGGGTGGAGGTCAACATCTCCTGCCCGAACGTCGCCAACCGCGGGCTGGTCTTCGCGTGCGACGCGCTGTCGTCGGAGCGGGTGGTGCGGCTCGTGCGTGAGCGGCTGCCTGCCCAGACACCGATCTTCGCCAAGCTGACGCCCGACGTCACCGACATCGTCACCATCGCGCACGCGGCCCTCAAGGCCGGCGCAGACGGCCTGACGATGATCAACACCCTGCTCGGCATGGTCATCGACACCGACCGGCTGCGCCCGCAGCTCGCGGGCATCACCGGTGGCCTGTCCGGTCCGGCCGTGCGGCCCGTCGCCGTGCGGGCGCTGTGGCAGGTGACCGCGGCGATGCGCGAGGGCCGGCTGCCCACCGCACCGCTGATCGGCGTCGGGGGAGTGCGCACCGGTCGCGACGCCCTCGAGCTGGTCGCCGCCGGGGCGTTCGCGGTGCAGGTCGGCACCGCCACCTTCAACGACCCGTGCGCGCCGCGGCGCGTCGTCGACGAGCTCGAGGCCGAGGTCGCCCGGCACGGGTTCTCCCGCTTCGCCGACGTCGTCGGCATCGCCCACGAGAGAACGGCCCGCCGATGACCGCCACCCCTACCGACGCGCCCACCTACGGCGACCGGCTGCGCGCCGCGATGGACGAGCTCGGGCCGTTCTGCCCCGGCATCGACCCGCACGCCGCCCTCCTCGAGCAGTGGGGCCTGCCCGACACCGTCGCCGGGCTCGAGACGTTCGCGTTGACCTGCGTCGAGGCGTTCGGGGGAGCCGTGGCTGCGGTCAAGCCGCAGTCGGCGTTCTTCGAGCGGTTCGGGTCGGCAGGCGTCGCGGTGCTCGAGCGCACGCTGGCCGGGCTGCGCGAGGCAGGCACGCTGTCGCTGCTCGACGTCAAGCGCGGCGACATCGGCACCACGATGGCCGGCTACGCGCAGGCCTACCTCTCCGAGGGCTCGCCGCTGCGCGCGGACGCCATCACGGTGAGCCCCTACCTGGGCTACGAGTCGCTGCGCCCGGCCCTCGACCTGGCCGCGTCCACCGGGCGGGGCGTCTTCGTGCTGACCCTGACCTCCAACCCGGAGGGGCCGTCGGTGCAGCACGCCACCCTCGACGGTGCGAGCGTCGCGGCATCCGTCGTGGCGGGGGTCGCGCGCGACAACGCCGGCGCGGCGGCATCCGGCCGGCTGGGCAGCGTCGGGATGGTCGTCGGCGCCACCGTCGGCAGTGCGGTCGCCGACCTCGGCCTCGACCTCGCCGGCGCCGCCGGGCCGCTGCTCGCACCCGGGCTCGGCGCCCAGGGCGGGACCCCCGCGGCGCTGCGCCGGACCTTCGGGGCTGCCCTGCCCCAGGTGCTCGGCACGAGCAGCCGCGAGGTGCTCGTGGCGGGGCCGCGCCCCGGTGCCCTGCGCGCCGCCGCCCGGCGCGCCGCCGACGACCTGGTCGCCGCACTGGGGGGCTGAAGGTAAGCACCACCGGCGGGTCGGATCCGGGCCTCGAGCCAGTCGTCGCGGCGGGGTCGTCGCGATAGAGTGCACGCCGTACAGCCGGGTGTTGAGTAGCCAGCGCCTGCATGTCGACGAAGGGCTCAATCCCGTGGCACTTCCGCCGCTCACCCCCGAACAGCGGGCCGCCGCCCTCGAGAAGGCAGCGGCCTCCCGGCGCGAGCGCGCCGAGGTCAAGCACCGCCTCAAGCACTCCGGTATCACCTTGGCCGAGGTCATCTCCGAGGGCCGCTCCAACGACGTCATCGGCAAGATGCGGGTCTCCGCCCTCCTGGAGTCCATGCCCGGCGTCGGCCGGGTGCGGGCCCGCCAGATCATGGAGGAGGTCGGCATCTCCGAGAGCCGCCGCGTGCGCGGGCTCGGCCAGAACCAGGAGGCCTCGCTCCTCGATCGTTTCGGGCGGTCGTGACGGGACCCTCCCGCCTCACCGTCCTCGCCGGTCCGACCGCCGTCGGCAAGGGGACCGTCGCGGCCTACGTCCGTTCGCACCACCCCGAGGTCTGGCTGTCGGTCTCGGCGACCACCCGGCCTCCGCGCCCGGGTGAGGTCGACGGCATCCACTACCACTTCGTCTCCGACGCCGACTTCGACGCGATGGCCGCGGACGGCGAGCTGCTCGAGTGGGCCGTCGTGCACGGCCGGGCCAAGTACGGCACGCCGCGCCGACCGGTGGAGCAGGCGCTCGAGGCCGGTCGGCCCGCGCTGCTCGAGATCGACCTGCAGGGGGCGCGCCAGGTGCGCGACACCATGCCGCAGGCCCTCTTCGTCTTCCTCGCCCCGCCCACGTGGGACGAGCTGGTGCGCCGGCTGGTCGGCCGCGGCACCGAGGACGCCGAGGAGCGCGAGGCCCGGCTGGCCACCGCGCGGGTCGAGCTGGCGGCCGCCCAGGAGTTCGACGTGACCGTGCTCAACGACGATGTCCGGCGCGCGGCCGAGGAACTCGTATCATTGATGAGAACCCCCGTACCCGAAGCGAAGCGAGACTGACGCGTGTCCGGAACCAAGGCTGACCCCATCGGCATCACCAACCCGCCGATCGACGAGCTGCTGGAGCGTGCGGACTCCAAGTACGCGCTGGTGCTCTACTCGGCGAAGCGGGCCCGGCAGATCAACGCCTACTACGCCCAGCTGCAGGAGGGCCTGCTCGAGTACGTCGGCCCGCTGGTCGACTCCGAGGTGCACGAGAAGCCGATGTCCATCGCCCTGCGCGAGATCAACGAGGGGCTGCTGACCTCCACTCCCACCGAGGAGTGACCTCGTGAAGGTCGTCCTCGGTGTCGCCGGGGGCATTGCGGCATACAAGGCCTGCTCGCTCCTGCGGCTGCTCACCGAGGCCGGCCACGACGTCACCGTCGTGCCGACGGCATCCGCCCTGCACTTCGTGGGCGAGGCCACCTGGGCGGCGCTCTCCGGCAAGCCGGTGCACACGGACGTCTGGAGCGACATCACGCAGGTGCCGCACGTGCGGATCGGCCAGCAGGCCGACCTCGTCGTGGTGGCGCCGGCGACCGCCGACCTGCTGGCCCGGGCCGCCACCGGCCAGGCCGATGACCTGCTCACCACCGTGCTGCTCACCGCCCGTTGTCCGGTCGTCATGGCGCCGGCGATGCACACCGAGATGTGGGACCACCCCGCCACCCAGGCCAACGTCGCCACGCTCAGCGAGCGTGGCGTGCACGTCGTGCCGCCAGCATCGGGCCGGCTCACCGGGCGCGACACCGGGCCGGGCCGGCTGCCCGAGCCCGAGGAGCTGTACGCCGTCTGCGAGCGCGAGCTCGCCCGGGCGGCTGGGGATGCCGCCGACGCCGCCGCCGGCGCGGCAGCCGCCCACGCGGCGGCTCACCACGACCTCTCCGGCCGGCGGGTCGTCGTGAGTGCCGGTGGTACCCGCGAGCCGCTCGACCCGGTGCGCTTCCTCGGCAACCGCAGCTCGGGCAAGCAGGGCTATGCCCTCGCCCGGGCCGCCGTCGAGCGGGGGGCGCAGGTCACCCTCGTGTCGTCGTCCTCGCTGCCGGCGCCCGAGGGCGTCACCGTCGTACCCGTCGAGACGGCGCTCGAGCTGCAGGCCGCGGTGACGGATGCCGTCCGCGACGCCGACGTCGTCGTCATGGCCGCCGCCGTGGCCGACTTCCGCCCGGCGGCCTACGCCGACTCCAAGATCAAGAAGACGCACGACGCCGGTGTCGACGGTGCCGCCGACGAGTCGGCACCCAGCGTGGCGCTGGTGCGCAACCCCGACGTGCTCGCCGGGCTGGTCGCCGCCCGGGGGAGCAGCCGGTCGCCGGTCATCGTCGGGTTCGCGGCCGAGACCGGTGACGGCGACGGTTCGGTGCTCGACCACGCCCGCGCCAAGCTCGCCCGCAAGGGGTGCGACCTGCTCGTCGTCAACGAGGTGGGCACCGACAAGACCTTCGGTCACGACGACAGCACGGTGCACCTGCTGCTGCGCGGGTCCGACGACGCGACGCAGGTCGGCCCGGCAGCCAAGCTCGAGGTCGCGCATGCCGTCTGGGACGCCGTCCTGCCCCTGCTCTGACCCGGCTCCGCTTCCCCACAGGGCGACCGGCGAGTACGACCGGCTCGGACGGGCGGGGCTGCGGAGACACCGAAGGGCCCTGCCACGGCCGTGGCAGGGCCCTTCGCGATGCCGGGTCAGCGGCGGGCGGAGGCCTTGCCGTTGTGGTTGTTCTTCTTCGGGCCAGACCCGTCGACGACCTCGGCCTCCTCGGCGGTGACCTCGTCGGCCGCCGCGTCGTCACCCTCGGCGTGCTCGACCTGGCCCGCGGGCTCGCCCTCGGGCGCCTCGTCGCTCACCTCGGTGTGCTCCCGGACCTCGGTGTGCTGCTCGACCGGTGCCTCCTCGGGAGCCGGTGCCTGCTGGGCAGCGGGGGCCTCCTCGGCCGGCAGGCCCACCGTGGCACCCCCACCCAGGGTTGCCAGCATGTTGCGCACGTTGCTCAGCTGGGCGGTGATGCTGTCGCGGCGGGCCGTGGCGGCGGCGAGCTCGCGCTCGGAGTCGCGGCGGACCCGCTCGGCCTGCTCCTTGGCCGAGCCCACCAGGGCGGCGGCCTCGGCGCGCGCGGCCTCCAGGGCGCGTGACGCCTCGGCGGCGGCGCTCTTGCGGTCCTCCTCCGCCTCGCGGCCGAGCAGGTCGGCGCGCTCCTGCACCGCGGCCAGGGCCTGGTCCTGCTGGGCCATCTGGGCGGTGAACTCGGCGGCCGACCGCTCGCGGCGCTCGCCGAGGGTGCGCTCGAAGTCGGCGGCGGCGGCCGCGGCCGTGGCGCGCTGCTTCTCGTAGTAGGCCTCGGCCTCCTCGCGACGGGCGGCGGCCTCGCGAGCGGCGTCGTCGATGATCGAGTCGGCCTCCTGCTTGGCGCGCGACACGGCCTCGAACGCCTTGACCTCGGCCCGGTTGCGGAGCTCCTCGGCGTAGCGGTCGGCCTGGGCACGCACGGCGGCGGCGTCGTTGTCGGCGGCCCGACGGGCCTGCTCGACGTCGTCGGCGGCGCTGGCGCGGATGGCGGCGGCCTCCTCGTCGGCCAGGCCGAGCATCGAACCGATCCGCTCACCGAGGTCGGCGAAGCTCGGGCTGGACACCTTGCGGGCCTGCTCCTGGACCTCCTCGAGGGTGCGGCGCTGGCCGTCGAGCTCGAGGCTGAGCTCGTGGTGCGACTGGCGCAGCTTGGTCAGCTCGACGGTGCTCGCGGCGGCCTCGTGGCGGGCAGCGTCGGCGGCCTGCTGGAGGGCGGCGACGGTCTGGTCGACCTGGACGGGGTCGTAGCCGCGAAAGACGGTCGGGAACTCGGGCTGGGTCATGAGGGCTCCTGGTCAGGGGTGGAGGGGGAGGAGGGGGTGGGGGTGGCGGTGCTGGTGTCGCGAGGACGGGGGTCCTCGCTGACGGCGAGGGCGTCGATGACCCCGCTGAGGTTTCCGAGCTGGGCGGTGATGGCGTCCCGGCGGGCGGCCAGGGTGTGCACCTCGGCGCGAGCGCGCTCGACGGCGGCCTGGGCCTCGGCGCGCACGGCGTCGGCCCGCGAGCGGGCGTCCTCGGAGGCCTTCATGATCTCGGCCCGGGCGGCTGCGTGGTACTCGTGCGCCTCGCGGTGCATCCGCTCGACGTCCTCGGCGGCGCTCTGGCGCAGCAGCTGGGCGCCCTGCTCGGCCTCGGCGGTCCGGCGCCCGGCGCGGTCGCGCGCCTCGGCCTCGCGGACACTCGCGTCGTCGACCAGCCGCGCGGCGTCGCGCTGGGCGGCGTTCCGGGTGCGGGCGGCATCCGCGCGGGCCTCGGCGAGCACCGCCTGCGCGAGCTCGCGCATCCGGGTCGACTCCGACTCCGCCTCGGCCAGCCGGTCGCGGCTCTTGGCGGAGGCGCTGCCGAGCAGGGTCTGCACCCGATGGCGATGGGCGCGCGAGCGCTCGGCGAGGTCGTCGTGGTGCGCCCGGGCCCGGCTCTCGGCGTCCGTCTCGGCCTTGTCGAGGATCTCGCGCACCGTGCCCTGCGCCCAGGCCAGGTGCGCCTGCGCGCCGGCGAGCACCTCGTCGGCCTCCGCCCGAGCGTCGGCCAGGAGGGTCTCCGCCTCGTCCCGGGCGCGCTCGAGCAGCTGCTCGGCGTCCTGGCGCGACCCGGCATCGCGCGCCTCGATGGCGGCGATCATCGCCGCGACCTCGGCCTGCGCGTCGCTGCGGGAGGCGGCGGCGTAGTCCTCCGTCTCGTGGCGCAGGCGGTCGAGGTCGGCGACGGTGGAGTCGCGCAGCTGGTCGAGCTCGGCGGTGTGGGCCTGGTGCTCCAGGGCCCAGTGCTCCTGGTGGGCCTGCTCCTCCTGGGCCAGGCGCGCCATCGTGCTGTCGTGCTCGGCGCGGGCCCGTTCGAGCAGCGCGTCGGCCTTGGTCCGGGAGTCGGCCAGGTGGGCGCGCGACTCCTCCTCGGCCAGCGCGACCGCCTCGTCGCTGGCCTTGGTGGCGCGAGCCCGCAGCAGCGCGGCCTGGTCGGCGGCATCCGAGAGCAGGATCTCGACCTCGACGCGGGTCTCCTCGAGGCGTCGCTGCGCCTCGTCGCGCGCCGACCGCGCGGTCGCCTGCAGCTGCTCGAGCTCGGCGGTGGCCGCCGAGGTCTCGCCGCGCAGCCGGGTCGCCTCCTCGCGCGCCAGGGTCACTTCGCGGTTGGCGTCGGCGCGCAGCTGGTCGGCCAGGCTCTGGGCCCGGGTGAGCAGGGACAGCGCTTCGTCGACGGGACTGGCGGGAGCGGCACCGCCCGCGTCTCCCGTCGTCGCCTGAAGCGCCGACCCGTCTGACACCCGGCCAATGATCGCAGACCCGAAGGTGTGCGGCGGACTGTGTCCGACCTTGGGCGGGCAGGCCGGTAGATTGGCCGCGCACACGGCGGCCGGTGGCCGCGGTCGCCCCATTACGAAGGAGTTCCGCGTGTCCGCACGCCTGTTCACGTCCGAGTCCGTCACCGAGGGACACCCGGACAAGATCTGTGACCAGATCTCCGACTCGATCCTCGACGCCATGCTCGCGCAGGACCCCCGCAGCCGCGTCGCCGTCGAGACGATGGTGACCACCGGCTTGGTGCACGTGGCCGGTGAGGTCACCACCGAGGCATATGTCGAGATCCCGAAGATCGTGCGCGACACCGTGCTCACGATCGGCTACGACAGCTCGACCAAGGGCTTCGACGGTGCCTCCTGCGGCGTCAGCGCCTCGATCGGCCAGCAGAGCCCGGACATCGCCCAAGGGGTCGACACCGCGTTCGAGAGCCGCACCGGTGGCGTCGACCCGCTCGACAAGCAGGGCGCCGGCGACCAGGGCCTGATGTTCGGCTACGCCTGCGACGACACCCCCGAGCTGATGCCGCTGCCGATCTTCCTCGCACACCGCCTCGCCGAGCGCCTCACCGCGGTCCGCAAGGCCGGCGTGCTGCCCTACCTGCGCCCCGACGGCAAGACGCAGGTCACCATCGCGTACGACGGCGACCGTGCCGTCTCGCTCGACGCCGTGGTGGTCTCCAGCCAGCACGCCGAGGACATCTCGCTCGACGGCATGCTCGAGCCCGACATCCGCCAGCACGTCATCGACCCCGTCGTCGCCGAGCTGCACGACGCCGGTACCGACCTGCGCACCGACAACTACCGCGCCTACATCAACCCCACGGGCAAGTTCGTCATCGGTGGCCCGATGGGGGATGCCGGCCTCACCGGTCGCAAGATCATCGTCGACACCTACGGCGGCATGGCCCGCCACGGTGGCGGCGCCTTCTCCGGCAAGGACCCGAGCAAGGTCGACCGCTCCGCCGCGTACGCCACCCGGTGGGTCGCCAAGAACGTCGTCGCCGCGGGCCTGGCCCGCCGCTGCGAGGTGCAGGTCGCCTACGCGATCGGTAAGGCGCAGCCGGTCGGCCTCTACGTCGAGACCTTCGGCACCGAGACCGTGCCCGCCGAGAAGATCCAGGACGCGATCCAGAAGACCTTCGACCTGCGCCCGGCCGCGATCCTCGACGACCTCGACCTGCTGCGCCCGATCTACAAGGCGACGGCGGCCTACGGCCACTTCGGGCGCACGCACGCCGACGGGGTCGACAACGGCTTCACCTGGGAGCACACCGACCGCGTCGAGGCGCTGCAGCGCGCGGTCAAGGGCTGACCCCCGTCATCCACAGCACGAGCCCACCGACCCCCGCCGGGGTCGGTGGGCTCCGCTAGTTTCGGGCGCATGACGACGCCGGACGGGATGGATGACGGGGAGCAGCTCGCGCTGCTGTCACCCCGTGCCCGCGTGCGCCGCCCCCGCCGCCTCGCGGGTGACGACCCGACCACTGAGCACCTGCCCGTGGCCCTGGTGCAGGTCGACACCGGACTGCCGCACCTCGACCGGCCCTTCGAGTACACCGTGCCCGCGTCGATGGCGCAGACCGCGCTGCGCGGGGTGCGGGTCAAGGTGCGCTTCGCCGGCCAGGACCTCGACGGCTTCGTGCTCGACCGGCGCGCCGACCCGGAGCACGCGGGCCGGCTCAGCCCGGTGCGCCGGGTGGTGTCCCCCGAGGCGGTGCTCACCCCGCAGGTGCTCCTCACGGCCCGCACGGTGGCCGACCGGTATGCCGGCTCGCTCGGCGACGTGCTGCGGCTCGCCATCCCCCCACGGCACGCCACCGCCGAGAAGGCGCTCGCGACCGAGCCGCCCGAGCGACC
>Ga0302299_10000709_pt1 | contig 18988 bp, 13 predicted proteins | sample III_Fen_N3_4_FD_198795 | JGI IMG/M metagenome (GOLD analysis project Ga0302299, IMG submission 198795) | Peat permafrost microbial communities from Stordalen Mire near Abisko, Sweden - III_Fen_N3_4 | ecosystem: Environmental > Terrestrial > Soil > Wetlands > Permafrost | place: Sweden: Abisko... | reverse complement strand
CACGGCGAGCGCACCGGCGACTCCGACCCCGGCTACAGCGGCATGGCCGAGCTCGAGGTGCCGGCAGCGGTGCTCGACGAGCTGTACGACGACGGCTGGTCCGACATCGAGTCCGCGCGCGACCTGCCCTGCCACACCGGTCTGGTGCTGCTCTCCGAGCGGGGCACGGCGCTGGGCCGGGTCGGAGCGGACAAGCACGTGCACCTCGTTCGCGGCGACCGGGACGCCTTCGGGATCCACGGCCGCTCGGCCGAGCAACGGATCGCCCTCGAGATGCTGCTCGACCCGGAGGTCGGCATCGTCTCGCTCGGCGGGCGCGCCGGCACGGGCAAGTCCGCGATGGCCCTGTGCGCCGGACTCGAGGCGGTCCTCGAGCGGCGCCAGCACCAGAAGGTCGTGGTGTTCCGGCCGCTGTACGCCGTCGGCGGCCAGGAGCTGGGCTACCTGCCCGGCTCGGAGTCGGAGAAGATGTCGCCCTGGGCGCAGGCGGTCTTCGACACCCTCGGCTCGATCACCTCGCGGGAGGTGATCGAGGAGATCCTCGAGCGCGGCATGCTCGAGGTGATGCCACTGACCCACATCCGCGGCCGGTCCCTCCACGACGCGTTCGTGATCGTCGACGAGGCACAGTCGCTCGAGCGCAACGTGCTGCTGACGGTGCTCTCCCGGATCGGGGCCAACTCCAAGGTGGTGCTCACCCACGACGTCGCCCAGCGCGACAACCTGCGGGTCGGCCGGCACGACGGCGTGGTCGCGGTGGTCGAGAAGCTGAAGGGCCACCCGCTCTTCGCCCACGTCACCCTGACCCGCTCGGAGCGCTCGCCGATCGCCGCCCTGGTCACCGAGATGCTGGAGAACGTCACCCTCTGAGCGGGTCGACGACCTCCCGAGCCGTCCGGGCGAGGGCCGCGCACGCGGCCCTCGCCCGTGACCATTTCGTGATCGTGGACACCCGCGGCTGGTGCAGGAATCGACCGGTGTGATCTGTGTGACAGGTGAGTCGTAAATTCGGTGTTTCGGAGGGCACTTTCTGGAGCGTTCGGTTTGCACCGCCCTCCGAAGTCATGCAGGGTGAACGACAGGTCGCTGCCCGGTCGGTGAGGTTCCAGAACCCCGGCAGTGGCGCACCAGCCCGAGTCGTCTACCCCCCGAGACCCCCTGTGCCCCCTGAACAGTACGTCGGTAAGCACCGGGCTGCGCCTGCCCTGACGCAGCCGCCGGCCCTGGCCGGAGCGCCCCGTCATGCCGGTACGCGCACCCGTGCCGTGCGCCCGGCGCGCTCGGCACGCAAGGTCCTGCGGAACACCGTGACCTTCGGAGGCCTCGCCGCCGCTGCGACCGGGGTGGCCGTCGCGGCCGGCGTCCTGCAGAGCCACGGCACCGCGGTCAACCTCGCCGACTCGCTGAGCCCGGTCTCGGCGGCCGGAGGCGTCGCGGCCGGCGGCTCCGCCGGAGGCGGCTCGGCCTCCGCAGCGCTGGCCGAGGACCTGTCGCAGCGTGGCCAGGAGGTCTCCCGGTCGGCCGACCGCCGCGAGACCCGTGACCCCGCGAAGCAGGCCGCGCTCGGCCTCACCTCCGGCCCCGCCGTCGGCGGCCAGGAGAACCTCTCCTCCCAGGACCCGCAGGGCATCGCCGAGGCGCTGCTGCCGTCGTACGGCTGGTCCTCCTCCGAGATGTCGTGCCTGGTCCCGTTGTGGATGGGCGAGAGCGGCTGGCGCGTGAACGCCGAGAACACCTCGTCCGGCGCCTACGGCATCCCGCAGTCGCTGCCGGGGTCCAAGATGGCCAGCGCCGGAGCCGACTGGCAGACCAACCCGGTCACCCAGATCACGTGGGGGCTCGGCTACATCCAGGAGCGCTACGGATCGCCGTGCGGCGCCTGGGGCTTCAAGCAGGGCCACGGCTGGTACTGACCCGCCCGGTCAGGTGCCCAGCCCCACGAGCCCCGCGCTCACGTCGTACAGCCGCTCGCCGAGCGCGGCGTCGCAGGCGAGCTCGGACGGCTCGCGGAGCCGGTTGCGCTGGTAGTAGCCACCGGTCTGCCCCTCGACCTCGGGGCTCGCAGCGAGGTAGGCCAGCCGGGAGCCGCCGACCTCGGGCGCCTCCATCTTCCAGCGCTTGAGCACGGCGAGCACCGGCCGGGCGAACCACGGCGCCCCGCTCCAGATGTTGGTGGCGATCGCGCCGGGGTGCAGGGACGTCACGGTGACGCCGGTGCCTGCCAGGCGGTCCGCGAGCAGCCGCGCGGTGAGCACGTTGGCCAGCTTGGATCGGCCGTAGGCCTTCATGATCGAGTAGCCCTGCTCGAACCCGAGGTCCTCGAGGTCCATCGTCGCCGAGTAGTGGGCGGCCGACGAGGTGAAGACGACTCGGGCCGGTGCGCTCTCGACGAGCCGGTCCTGGAGCAGGGCCGTGAGCAGGAACCCGCCGAGATGGTTGACCGCGAACGTCGACTCGATGCCGTCGGCGGTCAGCGTCCGCCTCGAGAAGACGGAGCCGGCGTTGTTGACGAGGACGTCGATGCGCTCGCAGGTCGCGAGCAGGTCGTCGGCCAGCCGGCGTACGGCGGCCTGGTCGGTGAAGTCGCAGAGCAGGGAGTCCACCCGGCACGACGGCTGCTCGGCGCGGAGCCGGCCCACCGCGGTCGCGGTGCGGTCGGGGCTCCGGCCGACCAGCACGATCCGGCAGCCGGGATCGGCGGCCCCGACCTGGCTGGCGCACTCGAGGCCGATGCCGTCGCTGCCGCCGGTGATCACGTACGTCGTGGGGGACCCGGTCACGACTGGGCCATCCGGTCCACGTCGAGGGCCTCGTCGAGCTGGGCCTCGGTGAGCTCGCCGCGCTCGACGTAGCCGAGGTCGAGCACGGTCTGCCGGATCGTGGCGCCGCGCGCAAGGGCTTGCTTGGCGATCGTGGCGGCGGCCTCGTAGCCGACGTACGGGTTCAGCGGCGTGACGATGCTCGGTGACGACTCGGCGTAGGCGCGCATCCGGTCGAGGTCGGCGGTGAGGCCGTCCACGCATCCGGCGAGCAGTCGCGAAGCGGTACTGAGCAGCCGGATCGACTCGAGCAGGTTGCGCGCGATCACCGGCAGCATGACGTTGAGCTCAAAGCTGCCCGAGGCGCCGGCGAACATGATCGCGGTGTCGTTGCCGATCACCTGAGCGCACACCTGCAGGGTGGCCTCGGGAATCACCGGGTTGACCTTGCCGGGCATGATGCTCGACCCGGGCTGGAGGTCCTGGAGGTGGATCTCGGCGAGGCCGGCCGTCGGGCCGCTGCCCATCCAGCGCAGGTCGTTGCAGATCTTGACGAGCCCCACGGCGTACGTCCTCAGTGCGCCGCTCAGCTCGACCAGCGAGTCCTGGGTGCCCTGCGCCTCGAAGTGGTTCTCCGCCTCGGTGAACTCGCCCCCCGTGTCGTCGTTGAGGTGGGCGATCGCGCGCCGGGCGAAGTCCGGCGGGGTGTTGATGCCCGTGCCGACGGCGGTCCCGCCGAGGGCCAGCTCGCGCACCCGCGGCAGCGTCGAGACGATGCGTGAGCGCGCAAGCGCGACCGTCCGGGCGTAGCCGCCGAGCTCCTGGCCGAGGGTGACGGGGGTGGCGTCCATGAGGTGGGTACGCCCCGACTTCACGGCAGTGCGGTACTCCTCCGCCCGGCGGGTCAGCGCGTCCTGGAGGGTCGCCAGCGCCGCGTCCAGCGGACCCAGCCCGAGGACCGCCGCGACGTGGATGGCGCTGGGGAAGGTGTCGTTGGAGGACTGGCCGGCGTTCACCACGTCGTGGGGGTGGCACTCGACGCCGGACCGTGCGGTGAGCGAGGAGATCACCTCGTTGACGTTCATGTTGGTGCTCGTGCCCGACCCGGTCTGGAACACGTCGATCGGGAACTGGTCGTCGTGGCGCCCCTCGACGATCGCGGTCGCCGCGGCGACGATCGCGTCGCGCTGCTCGGGGCCGATCACGCCGAGGTCGGCGTTCGCCCGGGCGGCTGCTGCCTTGATCCGGGCGAGTGCGTGGACCAGGGCGGGGGGCAGCGGACGGCCGCTGATCGGGAAGTTGTCGACCGCGCGCTGGGTCTGGGCCCGCCAGAGGGCATCGGCCGGCACCTCGACGTCGCCCATGGAGTCGTGCTCGGTTCGGGTCTCCGGGGAGCTCATGCCTCCGACGCTACCCGGCGGGATCGCGGCGCCCGACGTAGAGCCAGTACCGGTCGTCGCGGTCCTGGAGCCGGACCTCGTGGCTGCGCTCGTCGGCCGCGCCGAAGACGAGACGCAGGTCGTCGACGAGCTCCGGCTCGCGAGCGGCGGACCAGACCACCACGACGCCGCCCGGCTCGAGCCGCTCGCGCACCGAGGTCAGGAACGGCTCGCGGTAGAGCGCCTCGTTGGCCTGGTGGACCAGGTGGCCGGGGCCGTTGTCGACGTCGAGTAGGACCACGTCGTACGACGCGGGCGGGGCCTCGGCGACCGCGGTCGCGACGTCCGCGACGACGATCCGGGCCCGGTCGTCGGCCAGCAGCCGGGGGCCGTGGGGGATGGTTCCGTCGCGCATCCACCCGACCAGGGCGGGCTCGATCTCGACCACGTCGCACCGCTCGACCCTGCGGTCACCCAGGACGCGGTCGAGGGTGAAGCCCAGGCCCAGACCACCGACCAGGACCCGCCGCGGCTGCTCGACGAGGCCGAGGGCGGCGTCGGCCAGGGCGACCTCGGAGGCGTGCTCGGCGGTGTCCATCACGAAGACGCCGTTGGCCCGCAGCTCGAGCACGGTCGGGCCGCCCGTCTCGGGGTGCCGTTCGCGGAGCACCAGCTCGCCGTGCTCGGACTCGCTCCGCGCGACCTCGACGTACTCCACGCCCTCACCGTAAGCGACCCGCCGAGGGGTGTGCGGAGTTGGTTCCGGGTGTCAAAGTGGAGTAAAACGGTAGAGAAAGAACACGGCTCGGGCGGAGCAGGAGGAGGACCCATGAGCGAGACACCGTCGACACCACGCATCGTCGTGGTCGGCGCCGGCGCGGCCGGGAGCCTGACCGCCCTGCACCTCGCGCGGACCGCGCGTCGGCGGGGTACGGCGCTCGAGGTCGTCCTGCTCGACCCCGCGGCGTACCGCGCGCGGGGCACCGCCTTCGGCACCACCGACGAGCGACACCTGCTCAACGTGCCGGCCGGCGGCATGAGCGCGCTTCCGGAGGAGCCCGGGCACTTCGTCGCCTGGCGCGCACGGCACCACCCGGAGCTGCTGCCCGAGCCGGGTGTCTTCGCACCCCGCGCGGAGTGGGCCCGGTACCTCGAGGAGACCCTGGACTGCGCCTACAGCGGCGACGTGCCGCTCGGGCTGCGCCATCGGCGCGTGCGGGCGGCAGGCGTGCGACGCGACGGGTCCGGCGTCCTGGTCACGACCGACGATGCGCAGGTGCACCGCGCCGACGCGGTCGTCCTGGCCACGGGGGAGCGGGCACCGGGCTGCGGGTGGGCACCCGCCGGGCTGCGCGACTCCGCCTTCTTCGTCCCCGACCCCTGGGCGCCCGGCGCCCTCGACGTCGTACGCCGGGACGCGGCCGGCCCCGCCGACGTGCTCCTGGTCGGCACCGGTCTGACCATGGTCGACGTCGTGGTGTCCCTCACCGGGCCCGCCCGCCGGCCGGGACGCCGGATCCACGCGGTCTCCCGCCACGGGAAGCTGCCCGCCCGCCACGCCGCGGAGCTCCAGCTCGCGGCGATCCCCGAGATCGACGACTGGGGTCACACGTTGGAGGACTACCGCCGTCGTACAGCCGAGCATCTCGCCCGCGTCGAGCGCGCGACGGGAGACTGGCGTCCGGCGATGGACGGGCTCCGGACCGTCGTGCAGGCGCTGTGGCAGCGTCTCGACGAGAGCGAGCGCGAGGAGTTCCTCCGAGTCGACGCGAGCGACTGGGGGCGGCTGCGCCACCGGATGCCGCCGGAGTCGGCCGACGTGGTCGAGGCGCTCGAGCGGGCCTCCGTGCTGACTCGCGCCGCCGCCGAGGTCGTCGACGCGGAGCCGCTGACCGGCGGCGGTCTGCGGGTCACCCTCAGCGACGGCACCGAGCGTGAGGTCGGCTGGGTCGTCAACTGCACGGGCACGAGCACCACCCTCGCCCCCGGAGCCGACCCGCTCTTCGACGACCTGCTGACGCCGCGCGGCGGCGTGGCGCTCGGCCGGCCGAGCACGGCCGGGATGGGGCTGCGCACCGAGTCGGGTCGGCTCGTCGACTCCGCCGGGTCGACCGAGGCCCCGATCTGGACGCTGGGCTGCGTCCGCCGGGGAGAGCTGTGGGAGTCGACCGCGATTCCGGAGATCCGGGCCCAGGCCGCGCAGGTGGCGGTGTCGGTGCTCGACGAGATCGCCCCGCTGCCCCGGCGGCTGGCCGACGGCCGGCTGGTCGGCGGGCACCACCCGATCGCGCGGCCGCGCGACCCGCTCGGGCTGCCGCTGTCGACCACCGCCGAGGCCGCCGCGGCGTACAACGCGGGTCTGGAGCGGTTGATGCGCCTGCAGTCCGGCGCGGAGGAGCGGCTGCAGCAGGCCGCTGCACTCGACCCCGGCTTCGCCCTCGCCCATGCCGCCCTGGCGATGCTCGGGCACGAGGCGGGCGCCGGCGTCGACGTGACCGGCTCGCTGGAGGCGGCCCGTGAAGCCGCCCGTACCCGCGCCGACGAGCGCGAGCGCAGCCTGGTGGACGTCGTCGGCCGTCGGGTCGAGGACGTACGCCGCTCCGGTGCGACGGCGCTGATGAACCACATCGCGCAGCATCCGCGCGACGTCCTCGCCGTGTCGGCGGCCGTGCCGACGATCGCCTTCTCCGGCGTGACCGACCTCCAGCAGGAGGCCTGGGAGCTCGTCGAGGGGCTGGCGCCGGCGTACGGCGACCACTGGTGGTACATCTCGCTGCTGGCGTTCACCCGGCAGGACCAGTCGCGCTTCGACGACGCCGGGCTGCTCGCCGAGAGCGCGCTGTCCTGCGAGCCGACGTCCGGGCACGCCGTCCACGCCCAGACCCACGTGCTCTACGAGACCGGCAAGCACGAGACCGGGCGCGCCTGGCTCGACCACTGGGTGGCGGAGAGCGGGCGCGCGGCGAGCCACCGGGCGCACTTCTCGTGGCATGCCGCCCTGCACGAGCTGGCACTCGGAGACACCGAGGCCGTCCGGCAGCGCTACTACACCCAGCTCGCGCCGCCCACGGTGACCGGCGTCCGGGCCCTGATCGACTCCGCGTCGCTGCTGTGGCGTTGGTGCGTGACCACCTCGGACTGGGACGCCGCTGCGGGGACGGCGGTGTTCCCGGGCGAGTCGGCCCCGCCGCCGATCGACTGCGTGCTCGAGGCGGCGGGCGCCGACCTCGTCGACCGGCCGGAGACGCCGTTCGTGGCGCTGCACTCCGCCCTGGCGGTCGCCGCGTCCGGCGACCTGGCCAGGCTCGCCGCGCTGCGGGCGTACTGCGAGGCCTCCGGCGAGCTGACCGTGCGGACCACCGTGGCCACCGTGTGCGACGCCCTGCTCGCCGCGGGCGAGCGCGACTGGGGCCAGGCGGCCCGACTGCTCACCGATGTCCTGCCCGGGCTGCCGCGGGTCGGTGGCTCCGCCGCTCAGCGCGAGATCGTCGAGGAGACGCTGCTCTTCTGCCTGGTCAACGACGGCCAGGCCGAGCGCGCCCTCACCCTGCTCGACGGCCGGCTGGACCGGCGTACGTCCCCGCTGGACGCCCGCCGCCGCGACTCGCTCCACACCACCGGCGCGCTCCTGGCCTGACCCACCCGGACGTCATACGGACGGAGCCGTCTATGGCTCTCTCCGTATGACGTTGCGGGGGCGGTCGGCGTGCGGGGCCCCCCAGGCATCCCGGTGGCCGGGACGGACGGCCGGCCTCCACAGGCCGGCCGACCCTCGCCTCCGAGGCGCTCGGAGCGGGCGAGGGTGGGAGCATGCCGCGTCTGGTCCTCGCCGCCGATGATCCGCGCCTCCTGGCCCTGCAGCAGGTCGCGATGACCCAAGGGCGCGTGGTCTCGCGCCGACAGATCTACGACCTCGGACTCACCCGGTGGCACGTCCGAGGTCAGCTGCGAGCACGCCGGTGGTCACGCGTCGGCGACCAGGCCGTCTCGCTGCACACGGGGGCCCTGACCGCGGACGGACAGCGGTGGGCGGCGGTGTTCCAAGGTGGCCCGCGCGCTCATCTCGACGGCGCATCGGCCTTGGTGGCAGGCGGTCTCCAGCGGTTCATCGAGGAACGCATCCGGGTGACGGTGCCCCGGGGTGCGCGAGTGCGACGCACCCCTCTCTTCGACATCCGACAGACTCGCAGATGGTCGGCGGACGACGTCATGCCAACCGGCATCCCGCGTGCGCGCCCGGCTGTCGCCGCGGTGCGTGGCGCACTGTGGGCTGTCTCGGATCGCCAGGCGACGCTCCTGCTCACCATGGCCGTGCAGCAGCGACTCGCCCGAGCGGAGGACATCGGGATCGAGCTGCTCCGGATCCGTCGGGACAAGCGACGTCGGATGTTGCACGCGGTCGTGCTCGACCTGCTCGAAGGGGCCGGATCGCTCGGTGAGCTGGAGGTGTCGCGGTTGCTGCGGCGGCGTGGTCTGCCGCGGCCCGACCGGCAGGTCCTCAGGCGGGCCGGCCGCCGCCGTTACTACCTCGACCTCTACTGGGAGCGATGGAAGCTCGTGGTCGAGATCGATGGCATCCAGCACGCGTGGGCCGAGAACGTAGTCCCTGATGCGCTCCGCCAGAACGTGCTGTCGATGGCGGGTGACACCGTGCTCCGGCTCCCACTGCTCGGCCTCCGGCTGGCACCGGACGAGTTCCTCGACCAGATCGAGGCGGCTCTGATCGCTCGAGGTTGGACCCGCCCCGCCTGACCCGCGCAACGTCATACGAATCGAGCCATAGACGCCACGATTCGTATGACGTTGCGGGGGGCTACTGGGCCGAACGGACCCGGATGCCCGACAGCGGGACGGTGACGGCGCCGGACGGGTCGGTGAAGAAGTCGTTGCCCTTGTCGTCCACCACGATGAACGCCGGGAAGTCCTCGACCTCGATCTTCCAGACCGCCTCCATGCCGAGCTCGGGGTACTCCAGCACCTCGACCGATTTGATGCAGTCCTGGGCGAGCCGGGCGGCCGGGCCGCCGATCGAGCCGAGGTAGAAGCCGCCGTGGGCGGCGCACGCGTCGGTGACCTGCTTGCTGCGGTTGCCCTTCGCGAGCATCACCATCGAGCCACCCGCGGCCTGGAACTGCTCGACGTAGGAGTCCATCCGCCCGGCCGTGGTCGGGCCGAAGGAGCCGGAGGCGTAGCCCGCGGGGGTCTTCGCCGGCCCGGCGTAGTAGACCGCCATGTCCTTCAGGTACGACGGCATCTCCTCACCGGCGTCGAGGCGCTCCTTGATCTTGGCGTGCGCGATGTCGCGCGCCACCACGAGCGGCCCGCTCAGTGACAGCCGGGTCTTCACGGGGAACCTCGTGAGCTCGGCCAGGATCTCGGCCATCGGCCGGTTCAGGTCGACGTGGACCACGTCGTCGTCGAGATGCTCGTCCGTGGTGTCCGGGAGGTACGACGCAGGGTCGGTCTCGAGCTGCTCCAGGAAGACCCCCTCCGGCGTGATCTTGCCCAGCGCCTGGCGGTCCGCCGAGCACGACACCGCGATCGCGACCGGGCACGAGGCCCCGTGGCGCGGCAGCCGGATGACCCGCACGTCGTGGCAGAAGTACTTGCCGCCGAACTGCGCGCCGATCCCGAAGCCTTGAGTCAGCGTGAAGACCTCCTGCTCGAGCTCCAGGTCTCGGAACCCGTGCGCCGACAGCGATCCTTCGGTCGGCAGGTGGTCGAGGTAGTGGGCCGAGGCGTACTTCGCGGTCTTCAGGGCGAACTCAGCGCTGGTGCCGCCGATCACGACCGCGAGGTGGTACGGCGGACACGCGGCCGTGCCGAGCGAGCGGATCTTCTCGTCGAGGAAGCTGAGCATCCGCGTCGGGTTCAAGACGGCCTTGGTCTCCTGGAAGAGGAACGACTTGTTGGCCGAGCCGCCGCCCTTGGCCATGAAGAGGAACTTGTACTCGGGGACCCCGTCGTGGTCGGGCGTGGCGTAGAGCTCGATCTGGGCAGGCAGGTTGGTGCCGGTGTTCTTCTCGTCCCACATAGTCAGGGGAGCGAGCTGGGAGTAGCGCAGGTTGAGCGTGGTGTAGGCGTCGTACACGCCCTGGCTGATCGCCTCGCCGTCCTCAGCGCCGGTGAGGACGCCCTCGGACTTCTTGCCCATCACGATCGCGGTGCCGGTGTCCTGACACATCGGGAGCACGCCGCCCGCGGAGATGTTCACGTTCTTGAGCAGGTCGAGGGCGACGAAGCGGTCGTTCGCGCTCGACTCCGGGTCGTCGATGATCGTGCGCAGCTGGGCGAGGTGGGCGGGCCGCAGGTAGTGGGCGATGTCGTGCATCGCCTCGGCGGTCAGCAGCCGCAGCGCCTCGGGCTCGATGGTGAGGAAGGTGCGGCCGCCGGCCTCGAAGGTCGACACACCCTCGGTGGTGAGCAGGCGGTACGGCGTGTCGTCCGCACCGATCGGCAGCAGGTCGGAGTAGCGGAACTCGGGGTCACTCACGAGAGAAAGGCTAGACCCGCGCCCGGCTCCGTCCGTCAGTGGCCGAGCTGCGGATCGCTGGTGCTGGCGCGTCCGTTGTCGAACCGTCCGGCGAAGGCTCGCTTGAGGTGCGGGTGGTCCACGACCGTGACCAGCACGTCGTACCACCCGTGGGTGGCTGCCAGCGGGATCCGCACCTCCTTGCGGGATCGCTTCGCCACTCGGACGGAGCGCTTGCCGTCGTAGGCGTCCGCGACGTTGACGCGCAGTGCCTGGTCGGACCGGTTGTGCAGGGTGAGGACCAGACGCCCTTCCCCGCGACGGGCGCGCACCTCCAGGACGGGGTCCGAGGTGTTGCCGGCGAAGCGGCGGAAGAACCCGTTCGGACCGTGGAAGCTGACGTCGAAGCGGCCCTTGGTCCTCAACGTCGGCGAGAGCGTGTGACCCGCTCCGACGGTGTAGCTGAACGGCGCCCCCTTGACGTCGTTCGACCGGGCTTGGAGCTGAGCGCCCAGGCGGCCGCGGTTGGTGATCGTGAAGTCCAGCCCGGTCGCCGAGACGTGCAGGTCGACGTGGAGCCGGTACCCGAGGGACCGCGAGGGCCGGACGCCCGGCTCCTGCTTCGGCACGTGCTGCGGGGCCGGCGGCGTGGGCACGTAGTCGGGTTGGTGGGTGAGGACCGTCGGCGCGGGGGAGTAGGTGGGCATCGACGGGGAGCCCGAGGATCCCGGGAAGTCGAAGGCCGAGGTCAGGTCACCGCAGACGGCCCGTCGCCAGGGCGTGATGTTGGGCTCGTGCACCCCGAACCGCTGCTCCATGAACCGGATGATCGAGGTGTGGTCGAAGACCTCGGAGCACACCCAGCCGCCGGTGCTCCAGGGCGAGATCACCGTCATCGGCACTCGCACGCCCAGCCCGTAGGGCCCCGGCGTGCCGTCCTTGCCGGTGTAGAGCTCGTGGGTCAGGCGGACCGTGGAGTCGCCGGCCAGCTTGCCGACGTTGGGGTACGGCGGCACCACGTGGTCGAAGAACCCGTCGTTCTCGTCGTAGGTGAGGAACAGCGCGGTCTTCGCCCAGACGTCCGGGTCGCTGGTGAGCGCCTCGAGCACCTGTGAGACGTACCAGGCGCCGTAGTTGGCGGGCCAGTTCGGGTGCTCGGTGTAGGCCTCGGGCGCCACGATCCACGAGACCTGCGGCAGCTTGGTACCGGTGTCGTCACCCGTGACGTCACTCCTGAGCTGGTCGAAGAGTGTGCCCACGCGAGGTTGTTGTGGCCCGATCTGGGTGCCGGTCCGGGCGCCGTCGTAGAGCGGATCGCCCGGAGTGGTGGCCTGCTGGTAGTTCTTGAAGTAGAGCAGGGAGTTGTCGCCGTAGTTGCCGATGTCGGGGTCGACGAACGTCCAGCCCCAGGCATGAGCGGCGTCGAGTCCTTTTCCGATGTCCTGGTAGACCTTCCAGCTCACGCCGGCCTTCTGCAGGCGCTCCGGGTACGTCGTCCAGTCGAAGGCGGGGTTGAACCCGTTGCCGATCTCGGGGCCGCCGCCCTTGCCGTCGTTGCCGACCCAGCCGGTCCACAGGTAGTAGCGGTTGGGGTTCGTCGGGCCGAGCATGCTGCAGTGGTAGGAGTCGCAGACGGTGAACGTGTCCGCGAGGGCGTAGTGGAAGGGGATGTCGCCGCGCCGCAGGTGCGCCATGGTGGTCGGACCGCCCTTGGCCTTGACCCAGCGGTCGTACCGTCCGGCGTTGAACGCCTCGTGGCCGGTGTCCCAGCCGTGGTCGAGATCCTCCAGGAAGCTGTCGCCGAGGTCCGCGCGGTCGGGCCGGAACGGCAGCACCTCCTTCTTCCCGGACGGCTGCCGCCACACCGCCTGGCCGTTGGGCAGCTCGGCCGGGTGCGGCTCGCCGTATCCCCGGACGCCGCGCATGGTGCCGAAGTAGTGGTCGAAGGAACGGTTCTCCTGCATCAGGACGACGATGTGCTCCACGTCGTCGAGCGAGCCGGTCCGGCGGTTCGCCGGGATCGACGCCGCGCGGGCGATCGACGGGGTGAGCAAGGACAGCGCCGCGCTCCCGCCCGTGAGCTGGAGGAACCTGCGACGGTCGACCTCGGGCATGCGGCACTCCTTCGTGCGAGCCGAGAGTGGGTGGTGCGAGAGTGGGTGGTGCGAGAGCCCGATCCTTGCAAACCGGCCCTAGTCTCGACCACCGTGAGCTCGTTTGCACTCCTGGTGTCGCCCTCGGCGAACCGCGTCTATGCGCGGACGGCCGCGGCCTTGACCGTGGCCGAGCTCGGTGTCCTGGGGGAGACCGTGCTGCCCGGCCGGCTGGGCGAGGTACGCCCCGACGTGATCGCGGGAGTCGACTACGTGACGTTCGAGGGCGACCTGGACGAGGAGGCCCTGGCCCTGGTCGCCAACGTCTCCACGGCCTTCGCCCTCTTCGAGCGGGTGGGCGAGGCCCTGCGCCCGGTCGCGCTGCGCCGGCTCGACTGCCTCGACGACGACCTCCTCACGATCCTGAAGTACCAGGGGAAGACCAACGAGCTGTTCACCAAGCTCCTGCTCAATGTGACGGTGCTCGCCTCCGGCAGTGCCGACCGGATGCTCACCGACCGACTGCACATCCTCGACCCGCTCTGCGGTCGTGGCACGACGCTCAACCAGGCCCTCATGTACGGCTGGCACGCTGCGGGGGTCGACGTCGACGAGCGCGACGTCGAGGCGTACGCCGCCTTCCTGCCGCGGTGGCTGAAGGAGAAGCGGCTCAAGCACACGGCCGGGACGAGCCGGCTGCGCCGGGACGGGCGCACCCTCGGGCGGCGCTTCGACGCCGAGCTGGCCGTCGACAAGGCGTCGTGGGCAGCCGGCGACACGATCACGGTCAGCGTGGCGCAGGCCGACACCCTGGAGACACCGACCGTCTTCCGCTCCGCCAGCGTCGACGCGGTCGTCACGGATGTGCCGTACGGCGTCCAGCACGGCAGCCGGTCTGGCGGCACGCTGCAGCGCAGCCCCCTCGACCTCCTGGCCGCCGCGGTGCCGGGATGGGCGACCGTGCTCCGTCCGGGGGGCGCGATCGGGATCGCGGTCAACGTGCGCACGAGCCCGCGCGCCGAGACCTGTGCGCTGCTGGCCGATGCCGGCCTCGAGCCGGTCGACACCCCCGCCTACCGGGGCTTCGAGCACCGCGTCGACCAGGCCATCGTGCGCGACGTCGTGGTCGCCATCAAGCCTGAGTGAGGAGTGTCGGATCCGGCGGAGCCCCAGCGGACGGGCTCCGCGAACGGCGCAGCGCGCGGGCGCGCCAGCCGACTACCCTGAGCGCCATGGACACGCCGGACCCGTCCCAGCTGCGGATCTCCGACCAGGACCGCCACCAGGTGGCGGAGGTGCTGCGCGAGGCGGCCGGCGAGGGTCGGATCGACCTCGACGAGCTCGACCAGCGGCTCGACGCGACGTACGCCGCCCGTACGTACGCCGACCTCGTCCCGATCACCCTGGACCTCCCGGCCACACCCGCCACCCACCCGCCGAGCCGTCCGGCCGCTGCCATCCCGTCGCACGTCGTCCCCGGCCCCGCGGAGGAGCGTCACCTCGCCATCCTCGGCGGGTTCGACCGCACGGGCGTGTGGGTCGTGCCGCAGCACCTGCACGTGGTGGCCTTCATGGGCGGTGCCGACCTCGACCTGCGCCAGGCGCAGTTCGCGGCGCGGGAGGTGACCATCACGGTGAACGCGATCATGGGCGGCGCCGACATCAAGGTGAACCCCCAGACCCACGTGATCATGGAGGGCATCGGGATCCTGGGCGGCTACTCCGGACCGTCCGACAGCGTCCCCGCCGAGCTCACCGAGCACAGCCCCGTCGTCCGGATCCGCGGGTTCGCGATCATGGGCGGCGTGAGCGTCACCCGTAGACGCGTCCGCGGCAGCCGCCGCCAGCTGCGCCGCGGCGACCAGCCCTAGCCCACCCGCTCGGCCCGGACCAGCGTCACCGTCTCCGGGCGACGGCGCGGGATCCAGAACCCGCGGGTCCGGAGCACCTCACCGGTCACCTCCAGCCCACCGGTCGGGCCGAACTCAGGCAGCGGCGCGGACATGCTCACCGCGGTGTGCGAGACGGGGCCTTCCCAGGTCAGGCGGTACGCCGCGTCGGGGTCGAGCCCGGGTACCCGTACGGCGACCCCGCGGTTGTGGGCGCTCTCGTCGACCGCCACATGAGCGAGCAGCGCCTCGGACCGATCGTGGGCCACGACGCCGTGCAGCAGCACGGCCGGGTCCGACGACTCCGGTCGTACGACGCGCCCCGCGTGCAGGAGTGGGCGCAGCGCTTGGTGCCGGGAGACCCAGGAGGCCACCCGGTCGAGGTCCTGGTCGGTGGCCTCGGTGAGGTCCCACTCGATGCCGAAGGCACCGAAGAGCGCGGTCGCGCACCGGAAGTCGAGGTCGAGGGTCCGCCCGGTGGTGTGCGAGGTGTGCGACGAGACGTGGGCGCCGAGGTACTCCGGCGCCACCAGCTGGGTGGTCCAGCGCTGGATCTCCTGGCGGGCCAAGGCGTCCGTCATGTCGGAGGTCCAGACCCGCTCGACCCGCTCGAGGACGCCGAGGTCGATCCGGCCGCCGCCGGACGCGCACGACTCCCACGCCATCTCCGGGAACGCCGTACGGAGCTGGTCGAGCAGCCGGTAGAAGGCGAGGGTCTGCTCGTGCACGGCCGGTACGCCGTCCGCGCGACCGGTGCCCGCCTCGAGCAGGTCGCGGTTGTGGTCCCACTTCACGTAGTCGATCGGATGCGTGGCCAGGATCGACGAGACCTGCTCGTAGAGGAAGGTGAAGACCTCCGGCCGGGTCAGGTCGAGCACCTGCTGCTGCCGTTGCTGACGCGGCGAGCGGAAGGGTCCGGCGGCGAGGATCCAGTCGGGGTGCGTCCGCAGCAGCTCGGAGTCGGGGTTGACCATCTCGGGCTCGAACCACAGCCCGAACTCCATCCCCAGCCCACGGACGTGCTCGATCAGCGGCATCAGCCCGTCGGGCCACACGCTCTCGTCGATCCACCAGTCGCCGAGCCCGGCGGTGTCGTCGCGGCGGCGGTGGAACCACCCGTCGTCCAGCACGAAGCGCTCCACCCCGACGCGGGCCGCCCGGTCGGCGATGCCCAGCAGCCGCTGGAGGTCGTGGTCGAAGAACACGGCCTCCCAGACGTTGAGGACGACGGGCTGCACCGTCGGATGCGCAGCGAGCGACCGCTGCCAGGTGTGCCAGGCGGCCGCGAGCCCGTCCAGCCCGTCGTCCGCCGTGGCGACGTGGACCCAGGGGGTCGCGTAGCTCTCGTCGCGGCCGAGCACCACCTCGCCGGGGAGCAGGAGCTCGCCCCCGCCGACCGTCGTCCCGGTGGCCGCGTCGCGCTCGACGCGGAGCACACTGTTGCCGCTCCAGGCGACGTGGACGCCCATCACGTCGCCCGTCGTCGTCCCGAAGCCGGGCGTGCCGAGCACCACCATGGTGGCCGCGTCGAGGCCGGGCCGGCCGTCGCGTCCCTCACGCAGCCAGAGCCCGTCGGTGACCGGCCGGCGCTGGGGGGTCCGCTCGCGCTCGTGGCGTCCGGTGAAGTCGAGGGACTCGGTGAGATGGTCGGCGACCGGCAGCACGACCTCGAGGCCGTCCACGACGTACGGCGAGTCGCCGGTGTTGGTCAGCGTCCAGCGGCCGCGCAGGGACCCCCCGGCGAGCGACTCGAGCTCGAGGACGATCTCGAGGTCGGCATGCTGGTCCGACGCCCGCAGGAGGAGGGCGCCGTCGGTGACGTCGAGCGCCCGGGTCTCGAAGCTCGTGGTCCAGGCGCGACCGGCGCCGCCACCCTCACGCAGTCGATGGCCGCGCAGGTGCGGACGCGTGTAGCGACCGCTGGCGTGCTCGCCGAGCAGCGGCATGCCGGGGTTGCGGCCGGGCGTCTGGACACCGGCCGGGGACGGCGTCCCGCGCGCGACGTGACCCGCCCAGGTGACCTGGGGCAGGCCGGTCTGCGCGTCGTCGAGCTCGAGGCAGGTGCGCGGGCGCGGCGACGGCAGGTCACCGGACGGGAAGAGCATCGAGGAGGTCCTGAGGTCGTGGTGGCTGGAGTGGTCTCGGCGCACGACGCCCGGGCAGCGAAGTGCTGCCCGGGCGTCGATGCATGTCGGCTGCGGTCAGCCCTTGACGGCTCCCGCGGTCAGGCCACGGATGAAGAACCGCTGGAGGGACAAGAACACGATGATCGGCACGATCATGACCAGGAAGCCACCAGCCGTGGTGACCTCCCAGCCCTGTCCCAACGTCGTCTTCAGGTGGGTCAGACTCACCGTCAACGGCTCGTTCTCACCTGGCCCGATGAAGACCAGCGCTACCAGCAGGTCGTTCCAGACCCAGAGGAACTGGAAGATCGCGAACGACGCCAGCGCCGGCACCGACATCGGGAGCACCAGCCGGAAGAACGTCTGGTAGTGGCTGGCTCCGTCGATCTTCGCCGACTCGATCACGGTCTTCGGCAGCGTGGCCATGTAGTTGCGCAGGATGTAGATCGCCAACGACATGCCGAAACCGATATGGGCCAACCAGACGGCCGGGAAGGTGCCGTTCAGCCCGAAGTTCCGGTAGAGCTTGAGGATCGGGATGAAGGCCACGTAGTTGGGGACGACCAGCATGCTCACGATCGTCAGGAACAGGACGTCACGGCCCGGGAACTCCATGAACGTGAACGCGTAGGCCGCGAAGGCCGCGATCAGGATCGGGATGAACGTCGCGGGCAGGGCGATCGCAATGCTGTTGATGAACGCCCGGCCCATGTGGGCGTTGCCGAACAGGGCCTCGTGGTAGTTGTGGAGCGTCAGGTCCATGGTGAGCGGATGCCGGAAGACCGTCCACCAACCACTGTTGTTGACCGCGTCGAGCGAGCGGAACGACGTGATGAACGTGCCGAGGATCGGGATCATCCACAGCAGGCAGATCAGGCCCAGGACCAGCTTGGTGACCCAGCCGGCCTTGGCGGGGTTCTTGTCGAAGGCGGTCGCCTTCTTCCTCGGCTTGCTGCCCGGGGTCGCGGCGGCCTGGGTGCTGGCGGTGTCGGTCATGCTGCCTCCTCGGCCCGGAAGTGCTTCACCTGGTACCACATGATCGGGATGACTGCGATCATCAAGATGACGACGATCGCCGAGGCGGCGCCGTAGTTCACGTACGTGCTGATCTCGTTGTAGAACTGGTTGCCGAGCACGTTGGTGTTGAAGTTGCCGTTGGTGTTGACGTAGACGATGTCGAAGATTTTCATCGTGGTGATGGTGACGGTGATGAACACCGTGATCAGGGTGCCCTTGATCTGGGGGATCACGACCTTGAAGAAGATCTGACGCTCGTCGGCGCCGTCGATCCGGGCGGCCTCGAGGGTGTCGACCGGGACGCCCTTGACGGCTGCCGACAGCAGCACCATCGAGAAGCCGACCTGGGCCCACATCAAGATGATCATCAGCATGATGCTGTTGAGGTGGAAGTTGCTGTTCTGCAGCCAGGCGACCGGGCCCCAGTTGAAGATCCCGATGAAGGCGTTGAGGATGCCGATCTGGGGCTGACCCTTGGGCTCGGCGTCGTAGACGAACCGCCAGATGGTGGCGGCCCCGATCAGGCTGATCGCCATCGGCAGGAAGATCACGGTCTTGGTGAGCTTCTCGCCCCGCGCACTCAAGCGGTCGGTCAGGACCGCGACCATCAGGCCCAGGACCACCGTCACGATCGGGACGATGACGATCCACAGCAGGGTGTTGAACAGCGTCTGTCTGAACGCCGGATCGTGGAAGAGGTCGGTGTAGTTCCTGGTGCCGACCCACTGCCGGGACAGGTTGTCCTTGAAGCTGTTGATGAAGGTCAGGACCGCGGGGTAGATGAGATAGAGGGAGATCGCGGCGAACGCCGGGAGGATGTAGAGGTAGGGCTTGATCCGGTCCTCCCACCGTCCCGGCAGGAGCTCGGCGATCTTGTTGAGGATCCAGTAGAGCAGCAGGGCCGCACCGATACCGGCGAGGACGGTGATCAGCGCAGTCAGGGTTTTACCAAACACGGGGTGGTCTCCCTTTCGGCTCGGGATGCGGCGAGGAGAGCTGGAGCCCGAGCCGGGGACGCGGGCGCCGCGCCCGCGCCCCCGGTCTCGTCAGGCCTCGACTACGAGCTCGGCCAGCTCGCGTCAATGTTCTTCAGCGCTGTGTTGATGTCCTCCTGGCCACTGATCCAGGCGGTCATCTCCTTCCAGAACGAGCCCGTGCCGACCTCGGCCGGCATGGAGTCCGAACCGTCGAACAGGAACGTCGACGCGCCGTACAGGTACTTCGCGATGTCCTTGGTCACCTGGTTGGGGTAG
>Ga0302299_10000708_pt1 | contig 18998 bp, 15 predicted proteins | sample III_Fen_N3_4_FD_198795 | JGI IMG/M metagenome (GOLD analysis project Ga0302299, IMG submission 198795) | Peat permafrost microbial communities from Stordalen Mire near Abisko, Sweden - III_Fen_N3_4 | ecosystem: Environmental > Terrestrial > Soil > Wetlands > Permafrost | place: Sweden: Abisko... | reverse complement strand
CCTTCGACGCGCCGACGCGCGAGTCGTGCGTGATCCGGCGCATCGCCACCAACACGCCGCTGCAGTCGCTCGTGCTCTGGAACGACACGCAGTTCGTCGAGGCGGCGCGCGTGCTCGCGCAGCGCACCTTGGCCGAGGAGAAGCCCGACCGCGAGCGGCTCGCGGCGCTGTACGTGCGCACCACGGGCCGCAAGGCGGCGGCCGAGGCGCTGGCGCCGCTCGAGAAGGGCCTGGCGCGCTTCCGCGAGCGCTACGCCGCCGACGAAGAGGGCGCCAAGCAGCTCGTCGCGCTCGGCATGGCGCCGCGGCCGGAAAAGCTCGACACGCGCGAGCTCGCGGCCTGGACGATGATCGCGAGCACGCTGCTCAACCTCGACGCAACCTTGTGCAGGAACTAGATCCATGGACCCGCGCGAGCTCTATCACCTCAACCTGACGCGCCGGCGCTTCCTCTCCGCGGGAGCGCGCACCGCCGGCTCGGCGCTCGGCGTCGCGGCGCTCTCCAAGATCCTCGAGGCCCGGCCCGCGGCGGCACCGCTGCGCGGTCCGCACTTCGCGCCCAAGGCGCGGCGCGTGATCTACCTGCACATGGAGGGCGCGCCGAGCCACATCGACCTGTGGGACTACAAGCCGCAGATGCGCCAGCGCTACGACCAGGACCTGCCCGACTCGATCCGCCAGGGCCAGCGCCTGACGGGCATGACCAGCGGCCAGGCGCGCTTCCCGATCGCGCCCTCGCTGTTCCGCTTCTCGAAGTACAAGAACAACCAGGACGGCGCCTGGATCAGCGAGCTGATGCCGCACACCGCCGGTCTCGCCAACGAGTTGTGCTTCGTGCACTCGCTGCACACCGAGGCGATCAACCACGAGCCCGGCATCACCTTCTTCCAGACCGGCACGCAACAGCCGGGGCGCCCGAGCTTCGGCTCGTGGGCCAGCTACGGTCTCGGCAGCGGCAACGCCAACCTGCCCGACTTCGTGGTCATGATCACGCAGGGCACGGGCAACATGCAGGCGCTCTCGGCGCGCTTCTGGGGCTCGGGCTTCCTGCCGAGCGAGCACCAGGGCTGCAAGCTGCGCTCGGGCGGCGATCCGGTGCTCTTCCTGCGCGATCCCGCGGGCGTCAGCCGCGAGGACCGGCGCGCGATGCTCGACACGGTCGAGCAGATGAACGAGCAGGAGTTCGCGCGCACGCTCGACCCCGAGATCCGCTCGCGCGTCGAGCAGAGCGAGATGGCCTACCGCATGCAGATGAGCGTGCCCGAGCTGACCGACTTCTCGAACGAGGACGAGGCGACGCTCGAGATGTATGGCCCGGACGTGAAGAAGCCCGGCTCGTTCGCGGCCAACTGCCTGCTCGCGCGGCGCCTCGCCGAGCGCGGCGTGCGCTTCATCCAGCTCTACATGCGCGGCTGGGACGCGCACGACACGCTGCCGGCGCAGATCCGCGCGCAGTCGATGTCGGTCGACCAGCCGCAGGCGGCGCTGCTGAAGGACCTGCGCCAGCGTGGTCTGCTCGACGACACGCTCGTGCTCTGGTCGGGCGAGTTCGGGCGCACGTGCTACAGCCAGGGCACGCTCACGCCCACGAACTACGGCCGCGACCACCACCCGCGCTGCTTCACTTGCTGGATGGCGGGCGGTGGCATCCAGCCCGGCATCAGCTACGGCAAGACCGACGACTACGCCTACAACATCGCCGAGAACCCGGTCGAGGTGCACGACCTGCACGCCACGATGCTGCACCTGCTCGGCTTCGACCACGAGAAGCTCACGTACCGCTCGCAGGGCCGCGACTTCCGCCTGACGGACGTCTCGGGGAAGGTGATGCGCGAATGGCTCGCGTAGCGCTGGCGCTGCTCTTCCTCGCGGGCTGCCAGTCGACGAGCGAAGCCCCGCCGCCGCCTCGCTCGCTGTACCAGGCGAACATCGCGCCGATCCTCGCCGAGCGCTGCACGAGCTGCCACGGCGCACAGAAGCACAAGGCCAAGCTCAGCATGCACACGCCCGAGGCGCTGCGAGCGGGCTCGGAGTCGGGGCCGGTGATCGTGCCCGGCAAGCCGGATGAGAGCGAGCTCGTGCGACGCTTGAAGCTGCCGCTCGCGCACGACGACCACATGCCGCCCAAGGACCGGCCGCAGCCGACGAGTGGCGAGATCGCGGCGCTCGAGAGCTGGATCGCGTCCGGCGCGAGTTTCGACGCGCCGGGCGTCGCCGCGGCGAAGCCCGTTCCCGCGCCCATTGCACCCAAGATCGCGCCCGCCGACCCCAAGGCGATCGCGGCGCTCGAAGCGGCGCTGGTGCACGTCGAGAAGGCCGATCCGGCGACCGAGCTGCTCTGGATCGACTTCGCGGCCAACGCGCCCAAGTGGAGCGATGCCGAACTCGCCAAGATGCTCGCGCCGCTCGCAGCGCAGGTGGCGCAGCTTTCGCTCGCGCGCACGCAGGCGGGCGCGCAGACGCTGGCGCTGGCGGCGAAGATGCCCGAGCTCGAGAAGCTCGACCTGCGCGCGACGCCGGTCGACGATGCGGCGCTCGGGCAGCTCGGCAAGCATGCGCACCTCGGGGAGCTCGTGCTCGTGCGCTCGAAGCTCAGCGATGCGAGCGTCGATACGCTGCTCGCGCTGCCGGCCCTGCAGCACGTCTATCTGTGGCAGAGCGGCATCACGCCCGCCGGGTTCGCGCGCTTGACCGTCGAGAAGCCCAAGCTCGAGGTCGATGCCGGCGACGCCGCCGCGACTGCCGTGCTCGAGGCCGAGCCCGCGCCGAAGTTCTCGAGCGACGCTCCGATCCCCGGCGCTGCGCCGGTCGCCGCCGCCGCGGTTTCGCTCGAGCCCGTCAACAGCGTCTGTCCGGTCAGCGGCGCGCCGGTCAACAAGAAGTACCTGGTCGTGTTCGAGGGCCGGGTGATCGGCTTCTGCTGCAACAAGTGCCCGAGCGAGTTCTGGGCCGACCCCGAGAAGTTCCGCGCGAAGCTGCCCTGAGCGAATCTGGATGACGATGTCTAGCCTGCTGTGCGCACTCGCCTGCGCCATGTGTCCGTCCGTTGCACCGCAGGCTCCGTCGAGCTTCGTCAACTGGGAGAGCGCGCACGTGCACCCGCTCGAGCTCGTGCCGGGCGGCGCGCGCCTCCTGGCGGTCAACACGCCCGACAACCGGCTCGAGGTCTTCGAGCTCGGCTCGGGCAAGCCCGTGCGCGCCTTCGACGTGCCCGTCGGTCTCGATCCGGTCAGCGTGCGCGCCTGCTCGGCGCGTTTGGTCTGGGTCGTGAACCAGATCTCCGACAGCATCAGCGTCGTCGACCTCGAGCAGCACAACGTGGTCGCCACGCTGCGCACCGACGACCAGCCCGCGGACGTGGTCTTCGCCGGCGAGCCGCGGCGCGCTTTCGTCAGCTGCTCGCAGAGCAACACCGTGCTCGTCTTCGACCCCGAGCACCTCGACGCGGCGCCGCAGCGCATCGCGATCGACGGCGAGTCTCCGCGCGCGCTGGCGGTCTCGAACGACGGCAAGACGGTCTACGCCGCGATCTTCGAATCGGGCAACGGCTCGACGCTGCTCGCCGGTGGCTCGGAGTTCAACATCGACTTCCCGCCCAACGTCGTCAACCGGCCGGTCGGGCCCTACAGCGGGCGCAATCCGCCGCCGAACTCGGCCAAGCAGGGCGGGTTCGAACCGGCGCAGCGCGCGGGCAATCCGCCGCCGCCCAAGGTCGGCCTGATCGTCAAGCGCAACGCGGCGGGGGAGTGGCGCGACGACTACCTCGGTGACTGGACGAACTTCGTCAGCGGTGCCAACGCGGCGCTCTCGGGCCGCGTGCCGGGCTGGGACCTCGCCGACAACGACATCGCGATCCTCGACACGCACAGTCTCTCGCTGCACTACGCGCGGCACCTGATGAACACCTGCATGGCGCTCGCGGTGCATCCCAAGAGCGGCGAGGTGTCTCTCGTCGGAACCGATGCGACCAACGAGGTGCGCTTCGAGCCCGTCTTGAGCGGCAAGTTCCTGCGCGTGCGGATCGCGCGCGTCGATGCGGCCGGCGCGATGCTCTCGATCGGCGATCTCAACCCGCACCTCGACTACCAGCACAGCCGCATCGAACCCTCCGAGCGCCACAAGTCGCTCGGCGACCCGCGCGCCCTCGTCTGGAACGCGAGCGGGAGCAAGGGCTATGTCGCGGGCATGGGCTCGAACAACGTGGTCGTGATCGGCGCCGACGGCGCGCGCCTCGCGGACAGCGCGCCGATCGATGTGGGCGAGGGACCGACGGGCCTCGCGCTCGACGAGGCGCGCGCGCAGCTCTACGTGCTGTGCAAGTTCGCGAGCGAGATCCGCGTGGTCTCGACCGAGAAGCACACGCAGAGCGCGCGCGTGCCGTTCCACGATCCCTCGCCGGCCGCGATCCGGGTCGGACGCCGGCACCTGTACGACACGCACGAGAACTCGGGCCTGGGCCAGATCGCGTGCGCCTCGTGCCACGTCGACGCGCGCATCGACCACCTCGCCTGGGACCTCGGCGATCCGTCCGGGACGATGGTCGAACTCGGCCAGGGCAACCTCGGCGCGAAGAACCCGGCGCTCTTGACGGCGCTCGTGCCCGGCCGCGGCGATTTCAAGCCCTACCACCCGATGAAGGGGCCGATGTCGACGCAGACGCTGCAGGACATCATCGGCAAGGAACCGCATCACTGGCGCGGGGATCGCACTGGACTCGAAGGTTTCGCCGGCGCGTTCCAGACGCTGCAGGGTGACGACCACGATCTCGCGCCGAAGGAGCTGCAGGAGTTCGAGGACTTCCTGGCCACGATCGCGCTGCCGCCCAATCCCTTGCGCGGCTTCGACAACGCACTGCCCGAGGACTTGGCCTTGCCCGGCCACCTCAGCACCGGCCGCTTCGGCCCGGCGGGCAAGCCGCTGCCGAACGGCAACGCCAGGCACGGTCTCCAGCTCTACCGCAGCGGCAAGCTCGACAACCTCAAGGTCGACTGCGTCACCTGCCACACGCTTCCGAGCGGGGTCGGGCCCGATGCCGCTCTCGTCGGCGACGCCTACGTCGCGCTCGCGACCGGCAAGGACGGCGAGCACCACCACATGCTCGTCGCGCAGGACGGTTCGTCGAACGTGACGATGAAGGTGCCGCAGCTGCGCAACCTGTACGAGAAGGTCGGCTGCAACCTCTCCGCCAGCGGGAGCCACTTCGGCTTCGGCTTCCTGCACGACGGCAGCGTCGACACGCTGGCGCGTTTCGTGAACGAGGCTTCGTTCACACTCGCGAGCGACCAGGACACGGCCGACCTCGTGGCCTTCCTGCTGTGCTTCTCGGGTTCGGACTTTGGCCCGGGTTCCGCGAGCGAGCCGCCCGGCCCGGCCTCGAAGGACACGCACGCCGCCGTCGGCTGGCAGGTGACCCTCGCCGGCGGAGCAGCGCCCGCGCGCATGCTGAGCCTCGCGGATGCGGGGCGCGTCGGCCTGGTGGTCAAGGGGCGCTCGAAGGGACTCGCGCGCGGCTGGTTCTACGTGGGAGGCGGCCGCTTCCAGTCGGATCGCAAGTCCGAGTCGGAGACGGGTCCAGAACTCGCGGCCCTCGCGGGCGTCGGCAGCGAGCTCACCTACACGCTCGTGCCGCTCGGAACCGCGCAGCGCATCGGCGTCGATCGCGACGAGGACGGCGTCTTCGATCGCGACGAACTCGATGCGGGCTGCGACCCGGCGGACGGGGCGAACCGCCCGCTCTGAAGCGCTCCAGGATCTGGACTTCGTCCGCTTCCAGGACAGTCGAATCCTCTGGTATGGGCCTCCTGGGCCCCGGGAATGCGGTTTCAGACTTCCGGACTGGGGCACCTCGATTGCTCTAGGGAGCAGGTACGGGCAACCGACGCCCTCCCATCCCATCCGACCGAAGCTCCAGGAAAGTCCTCTACCTACCATGTCCATTCGCAGCTTGTTCTCGATCGCAGCGCTCGTCGCGCTCCCTTGTGCCTCCGCGCACGCCGGCGTGATCACCGGTCAACTCCGCGACTCCCAAGGCAACCCGGTGCCGAACGCGGTCTTCGCGTTCACCGCCGCGAACGGCGGCGGAACGCCGATCGTCAGCGGCGGCTTCAGCAACGCGAGCGGCGCGTTCACCACGACCATCACGCCCGACGGCGAATACCGCATGGTGATCTACCCGCTTGCGCCGCCCGCTTCGCTGGTCGTGACGCGCCGCATCGACGGCATCATCGTGTCCCCGACGCTCAACAATCTCGGCACGCAGATCCTGCAGGTCGGGACTTCGCTCACCGGCCGCGTCGTCGGCGCGACGGGCATCGCGCTCACGGGCGTCGGGCTCGAGTTCGTCGCTGCTCCCGACTTCCAGCCGCTCGACTTCATCAACGGCGACACGGATCCGACCGGGCACTTCACGGTCAGCGTGCCCTTCGGTCCGTGCACGATGCGCTTCAAGCCGGGCCCGGTCCCGTACTACGGCGGCCCGGATGCCGCGCCGACGACGCGCTCGTACGACCTCTCCGGTCCGACCGACGCCGGCGACGTGATGCTGCCGCAGGGCTACTTCATGACGGGTTCGGTCGTGCGCGCCTCCGACGGCACGCCCGTCAGCGACGCCGAGGTGCAGGTGCGCCTCTCCTCGAACGGCTCTGCGGTCTACACGCCGGACAACCGTACCAGCGTCAGCGGCGCCTTCGCGCTCACCGTCGCCGCCGGAACCTACGACGTCAGCATCGTCCCGCTGCACAACGACAACCTCGGCTCGGCCGTGGTCCAGAACCGCGTCTTCCCGCCCAGCCACTCGCTGGGTGTCTTCGCGCTCGCCGACAGCGTCGAGCTGCGCGGCCGCGTCCGCGATTCGAACAACTCCAACTGCGTCGGTGCCACGGTCGAGGTCTTCGACGCGCTCACGAACGTGCACATCCCGGTCTCGGACAACGTCACCGACCTGAGCGGCCACTACCGCATCAACGTGCCCACCGGCACGTTCAACGTGCGCTACTCGGCGCCCTTCACCAACCCCTCGGGTGAGGCGCTCGTCAGCAACCTCTCCATGCAGCACAACACGCAGCAGGACGCGGACCTTCCGGCAGTGCCGTTCTTCGTCACCGTCGGCAACGGAACGGCCGGCTCTGGCGGTCTCGTGCCCGTGATCTCGGCCACGGGCGGCACGCCGCGCCTCGGTAACCTCGCCTACAGCATCACCTGCACCAACGCCGTCGGCGGCGCGCAGGCGCTCTTCGAGGAATCGCTCTCGACGCCTCCGCCGGCCTTCAGCGGCGGCCGCATCTCCGCCGCGCCCTGGCTGATGCACTCGCTGCAGCTCTACGGCAACCCCGGCACGCCGGGAGCGGGCAGCCGCAGCCTGCCGCTGCCGATCGCGGACTCGAGCCTGCTCGTGGGCAAGATGATCCGCGCGCGCGTCCTGGTCTTCGACGCCGGCACGAGCGGCGGCATCGCGCGCACGAACGAGTTGCGTGCAACGATCTTCCCCTGAGGAAGCATCACCCGCAGCGCAGGCCGTCGGCTCGCAAGAGCCGGCGGCCTGCGCCCTTTTCAGGGGTTGCGCTCGGCCTCGTCGAGCAGCGCCACGATGCGCGGCACCCAGCCCTCGTGCTCGGGTTTCAAGAGGCACGAGCGCAGCACGGTGACGCCGCTCGAGTCCCACTCGATCCCGTCCCAGTGCGGCTCGAGCAAGGCGCGCGGCAGCGTCGCGAGTGCCAGGTGCAGGTCCTTGCGCGCCGCCGCTGCGAAGAGCTCGCGCGAACGCGCGCTCGTGGCGCTCGCACTCTTCTCGCGCGGTGCCCAGACGACGATGTCGAGCTCGGGTTCGAAGACCATCCGCCAGCGCGCGTCGCGCGCGAGCTGGATGTAGAGCGCGCGGGCCGCGCGCAGGCAACTCTCGAGTCCGCGCGCGAAGGGCCCGCCGCGCACGAGCGGGAACATCTGCTGCGTCGCCCACAAGGCCGCCGACGCCGCCCCCGGCCGCGAGCACTCGAGCGTGATCTCACCCAGATGCAGCTCGCCCGAGCTGAAGTAGGTGTAGGGCGAGTCGTGCTTGTAGAAACGGCCCAGACTCGGGTCGCGGAAAAGGATCACGCCGCAACCATACGGCTGCAGGCCGTGCTTGTGCGGGTCGATCGCGATCGAATCGGCCTCGCGCAGCGCGTCGTAGCACTCGCGCGCGTACGGCTCGAGGTTCGCCGCGAGCCCGAAGTAGCCGCCATAGGCCGCGTCGACGTGCACGCGCGCGCCGTACTTCTTCGCCAGCGCCAGCACGCGCGGCAGCGGGTCGAGCGAACCGGTCGAGGTCGTGCCCAGCGTCGCGACCACCGTTCCCACAGCGCCGCGCGCAAGCCGCTGCTCGAGCGCATTCGCATCCATGCGCCCGAGCGCGTCCGTCGGAACGCTCTCGAACGCGAGGCCGAGCACCTCCGAGAGCCGCGAGTGCGTGTAGTGCGCCTGCGCGCTCGCGAGCACCGTCTTGCCGGCTGCGAGCCGGCCCGCGAGCCAGAGCGCCTCGAGGTTGGCCATCGTCCCGCCGCTCGTCACGTGTCCGAGCTGCTCGCGCCAGCCGAACATGGCAGCAATTTCACCTACGGCGATCTTCTCGAGCGCCGAAGTCGCGCGGCCGCCGTCGAGCGCGTGGTTGTTGGGGTTGATCCACTGCGCCAGCGCATAGGCCGTGCGCGCCACGGGGTGCGGCGGCGTCAGCATCTGGCCCGCGTAGAGCGGGTGCGGGTAGGGGAAGTTGTCGTGCAAGCGCCGCGCGAGCTCGAGCAGCACGCTGCGCAAGCGACCGAACTCGGAGGACGAGAGCTCGGCCTCGTGCGCGGGCAAGCCGTCGAAGCCGCGTTCGAGCTCGACCAGGGCTTCCGAGAGGGCGGATAGGGATCTTTTCTCGAGCGTCATGGCGCTACCATGCTGCCACGATGAAGGCGCGATTGCTCCCGCTCTCCCTGCTCGTCCTCTCCGCCTGCGACAGCCTCTCCGCGCCCGACTGGGGCGCACGTTCGAGCGGGATCAGCGCGCAGAGCATGCGCGCGCACATCGCCGAACTCGCCTCGAACCGCTTCGAGGGACGCGGGCCGGCGACCAAGGGCGAGGACCTGACCGTCGAGTACCTCACGGCGCAATTCCGCGCGCTCGGCCTCGCGCCCGGCAACCCCGACGGCAGCTTCGTGCAGGAAGTGCCGATGGTCGGGATCTCCTCGAAGCCCGAGATCGCCTTCGTGAAGGGCGACAAGCGCTTCGAGCTCGCCTGCCCGGCCGACTGCGTCGCGTTCTCGCGGCGCTTCGCGCCCGAGGTCGAGGTCAAGGCCGACGAGGTGCTCTTCGTGGGCTACGGCGTCGAGGCGCCCGAGTACGCCTGGGACGACTACAAGGGCGCGGACACGCACAACCGCGTGCTGATCATGCTCGTCAACGATCCGCCGGTCGCGGACCCGGCCGACCCGACGCGCCTCGACGAGCACAGCTTCAACGGCAAGGCGATGACCTACTACGGGCGCTGGACCTACAAGTACGAGATCGGGCGCAAGAAGGACGCGGCCGCGGTGCTGATCGTGCACGAGGAGGGGCCCGCGGGCTATCCCTTCAGCGTCGTGCAGTCGAGTTGGGGCCGGGAGAACTTCGATCTCGTCGACAAGGCCGATCCGAGCAACGCGCAGCGCCGCGTGCCGGTCGAAGGCTGGATCACGCTCGAGAAGACCAAGGAGCTCTTCACCGCCGGGGGCCTCGATTTCGACGCGCTGAAGAAGCAGGCCGCGACGCGCGAGTTCAAGCCGGTCGCGCTCAAGGAGCTCAAGGCCGAGCTCAAGTTGCACAACGAGAAGCGCGAGGTGCGTTCGCGCAACGTGCTGGCGCGCTTGGAGGGCAGCGATCCCACGCGGCGCGCCGAGCAGATCGTCTACAGCGCGCACTGGGACCACCTCGGGATCGATCCGGCGCTTCCCGGCGAGGACAAGATCTACAACGGCGCCGTGGACAACGCCTCGGGCGTCGCCGGGCTGCTCGAGATCGCGGCCGCCTTCGCCGATCCGCGCGCCCCGCGGCCGCCGCGCTCGATCCTGTTCCTCGCGACGACCGGCGAGGAGAAGGGCCTGCTCGGCGCGCGCTGGTACGCGGAGCACCCGCTCTATCCGCTCGAGAAGACGCTCTGCGACATCAACCTGGACAGCCTGAACGTGCTCGGGCGCACGCGCGACCTGCTCTCGATCGGGATGGGGCAGACCACCATGGACGCGACGCTCGAGGAACTCGCGCACGACCACGGGCGCGTCGTGCGCGGCGACAGCGAGCCGGAGAAGGGCTACTACTACCGCTCGGACCACTTCGAGTTCGCGCGCGCGGGCGTGCCCGCGCTCTACGCCGACTCGGGCGAGGAGCTCGTCGGCAAGTCCGCCGCCGACTCCAAGCGCCTGCGCGAGGAGTACACGCGCACGCGCTACCACAAGCCCTCCGACGAGTTGCGCGACGATTGGGACCTCGCGGGCGCGGTGGAGGACGTCGAGCTCCTGTGCGAACTCGGTCGTACGCTCGCGATGCAGCGCGACTGGCCGGCCTGGAAGCCGGGCAGCGAGTTCAAGAAGCGCCGCGAGGACTCGCTGCGGGCTGCGGCAGCGACCAAGTGATCGTCGAACACGGATTGGGGCAGTGCGGGTAGGATCCGGGGCCATGAAGCCCACCCTGCTCTTCACGCTGCTCGTCTCCACGCCGGCCTTCGCCGGCACGGCCCACTTCGACGCCTATCCCGAAGGGATCATCGCGACGAACTTCCAGGACGGCGGCGTCACGTTCTCGAACCTCGACAACACGCTGCAGCCGATCGGGACGGCGAGCTTCATCGCCGAGCAGGCCGACGGCACGCTGACCGGCCAGACGGGATTCTCGACGCCGATTTGTCTCGGCTCCGTGGGCTGGTCGCCCGGTCCGGGCGCCTCGTTCGGGCGCACGAAGTCCTACGAGATGAGCACCGGGCAGACGGCCAGCCACGCCTCGCTCGAGCTCTTCCTGTTCGGCTCCTACGCAGGCAACACGGTCACGCTCGAAGCCTGGCAAGGCGGGCAGAACGTGGCCAACGACACGATCGTGATCGCCGGCGGATTCTCGGTGCAGCACTACCACCTGCAGATCTCCGGCGTGAGCTTCGACCACGTGCGCCTGATGGGCGGCGGTCCCTCGGACAGCGGCGTGTTCTTCGGTCTCGTGGACGACGTCACGATCGGTTCGCCGGCCTATGACTCGATCTGCGCCGGCGACGGGTCGCTCGCTCCCTGCCCGTGCGCGAACAGCGGCGCATCGGGCCATGGTTGCGAGAACTCGGCCGCAACCGGCGGCGCGGAGCTGAGTGCGAGCGGCAGCACCTCCCCGGACAGCGTCGTGCTGACCACCGACGGCGAGTTGCCGCACGCGCTCTCGATCCTGCTGCAGGGCAACACGCTCATCGCGCCGGTTCCCTTCGGCGACGGGCTGCGCTGCGCCGGCGGCCTCTTGAAGCGCCTCTCGGTCAAGAACGCGGTCAACGGCACGGTCGTCTACCCGGTCGCGGGCGAGCTCTCGATCACGGCGCGCTCGGCCCAGCTCGGCGACACGATCACGACCGGCAGCGACCGGCACTACCAGACCTACTACCGCGACCCCGACACGAGCTTCTGCGCCATCGGCGGCACCTACAACATCAGCAACGGCGTCACGGTGCACTGGTAGCGGGCGGCGCGAGCCCGAGCAGGGCGCGCGCGTTGCCGGCGAAGATGCGTTCCTGGTCCGCGGCGCTCGCCCCGAGCGCCGCGAGTGCCGCCTGCTGCTCCTCGAAGCGCGCGCGCTGCCAGCCGACGGGGAAGGTCGTCGAATCGGTGCCGAAGAGCACGCGTCCGGGGCCGTAGACCGCGAGCGCGCGCTCGAAGACCTCGCGCAGCGCGAGGCGCGGAGTCTGCGTCGCCATCCAGGAGTGCGAGGACGAGCTGTCGACGAAGATGTTCGGGCACTGCGCGCCCGCCATGAGCGTCTCGCGCAGGAAGCCCGCGCCGAAGTGCGGGATCACGAAGCGTACGCCCGGAAAGGCATTGGCCACGGGGATCAACGCCAAGGGGTTGGCGTTGCGCAGGTCGGCGGTGCGCGGGAAGCCGAGCAGGTCGCGCAGCTTGACCACGAACAGGCCGCAGTGCGCGAAGACGATGCTCTTGCGGCGCTCGAGTACTTCGAAGAGCGGGCGCAACTCGGGCTGGTCGACCGAGTAGCCGTGCAGCGCGGGGAAGAGCAGCACGCCCTTGTGGCCGCCGCCGGCGAGCGCCTGCTCGACGCGTTCGCTGACACCCGCGGCGCGCGGGTTGACCAGCGCGAAGCCGCTGATGCGGCCCTGCGAGGCGAGTGCCGCGGCGCCCACCTCGGCCAGTTCCTCGGGCAGGCTCGCGAACGTGCACAGGTGCTCGATGCCGTGCTTGTCGAGCTCCGCGAGCCAGCGCGCGAGGTGCGCGGCCGAGTCCTCGGGCGGCAGCTCGATGCCCGTGCGCTTTGCGAGCGCCGCGAGCTTCTCCTCGGGTGTGCCGGGAAGCGGCGACTGTGCGGCGAGCGTGCGGAAGTAGAGGTGCGAGAACCAGTGCGTGTGGAAGTCGATCAAGGCCATGGGATCAGTCCTCGCGCAGCGAGCGCCACAGTCCGTGCAGCCGGGCGCGCGGGCCGAGCACGTGGAACGGGAGGCCGCGCGTGCCGTACAGATCGAGCCCGCCCTTGACCGGGTCGCGCGCCAGAGCCTGGCGCAGGATGCGCGCGGGCTGCATCGGGTAGGGCGCCGCGGTGGCCTTGCCGAGCGTGAAGCCCTCGCGCGCGAGGAACTCGAGCAGCTGCGCCGGCTTGGCGCCGCGCAAAGCGTAGGGCCAGAACTCGATCAGCAGCGCGAGCTCCGGGCTGGCCGCGAGCAGGCGCGGCATCCCGGAGAGAGCCAGCCACTCCGAGCCCTGCGTGTCGATCTTGATCAGGCGCACCGGGCCTTGCACGAGCTCGTCCACGCGCGCGAGTTCGATCTCGACCAGTTCGCCCTCGCCCATGTCGCCGGGACGTTCGCTGCCGTCGACGACGCGGTTGTCGCCGCGGTTGCGCGCCGAGAGCGCGATGCGCGCTCGTCCCGCGCGTTCGGCCGCCGCGCAGCGGTGCAGGATCGCCCGTCCCGGTCCGCGCGCGTTGGCGCGCTCGAGGTTGCGCGCGCAGACCTCGGCGATCGCGGGCACGGGCTCGAAGGCGTGCACCTGCGCACCCGCCTGCACCGCCAGGCAGCTGAACCAGCCGATGTTGGCGCCCAGATCGAGCACGCGCGCGCCGCTCGCGAGGTGCGCGCGGAAGAGCGCCGTCTCGTGCGCTTCCCAGCCGCCGCGTTCGATCGCGGGGCCGATGACGGCGTCGTCCTCGAGGATCTCGAAATCGAGGTCGAGTTGCGCGGGCCGGACGAGGCGGGTGCGGAGCTGCATTCCGCGCGAATGTAGCAGGCGCGCGCGGGGCTTGTCGCGCTCCTCAGCGCGTGGGCGCGGAGTTGCCCGTGACCCAGGCGAACTCGCGCGTGAAGTCGCGGTCCGGGCACTGGAAGCCGCCCAGGCTGGTGCGTCGTGCCGAGACCGTCTCGAAGCTGCGCACGCCGAGCACGTAGGTCGGTCCGTCGCTCGAGAGGCCCAGGCTGCCCTTCGGGAAGACGCGGTAGCGGTACTGGTACTGGTCGTCGTTGCGCGGGTCGCCCGGCTTTCCCTGCAGGTAGCCGCCGGACTGCAGCGCCGGGATGAAGTCGCCGTCGTTCGAGACGTCCCAGCCGTCGTAGGCCTGGTTCTCCTCCGCGGGCGGCCAGCTGCCGTGGTCGACCCAGTAGCGCATGATCGCGGCCTCGATGCGCTGCATGTCCTCGAGGCGCTGCGCGTCGCGGCGCGAGGCGACGCGCATGGTCAGACTCGGAATCATCATGAAACCGAGCACCAGCACCAGGGCGACGATCAGGAGCAGGTCGAGTTTGCCGAATCCGGCGCGGCACGAGCGAGGCAGCATGGGCGTTCTATCGGACCCCGCACCCGCCCGGGCTTGAGGCGGAAACGCCGGAAGGACTTTCCGACTCGCCTGGGCTACCTTGTCGCCCCATGGAACGCTGGGCCATCGACCTCCAGAAGGAGGCCTTCAAGTTCTCCGCCGCGCACTTCCTGATCTTCCCCGACGGGAGCGCGGAGCGCCTGCACGGCCACAACTACCGCGTCTTCGTCGAGATCGAGGCGCAGCTCTCGACGCACGGCCTGGTGATGGACTTCAAGGCCATCAAGCCCGTGGTGCGCGAGATCTGCGACGCGCTCGACGAGCACTGGCTCGTGCCCGGCGAGCATCCGGTGCTGCGCTGGAGCGAGAGCGCGGGCTCGATCGAGGTGCGCTACCGCGAGCGCCACTACCGCGTCCCGCGCGAGGACGTGATCGTACTGCCGATCAACAACACGAGTTCGGAGAACCTGGCCACCTGGTTCGGGCGCGAGCTGCTCGAGAAGCTCGCGCAGCGCTTCACGGACGTGAAGGTGCGCGCGCTGCGCCTGGCGGTCGAGGAGACCAGCGGACAGCGCGGCGTCTACTACTACGAGGGCGCGCCCTAGCTGCCGGCGTGCTGGCCCGCCACGTAGGCGCCGCTGCGCGTCGCGTCCTCGCTGCCGTCCTCGTTCCAGAACGTCCACGTGCCGCTCATCAGGCCGTTCGAGTAGGCGCCCTCGGCCAGCGGCTTGCCGTTCGGCCAGAAGCGGTGGCACTCGCCCTCGCGCACGCCCTCGCGCAGCTCGCACTCGACCTGCACCTGGCCGTTGGCGTAGTACTCCAGGCGCTTCTCGCCCTGCGGCGAGCTCCCGTGCAGGGCGAAGACGGTGGCGACCAGTCCGGCGATCCCGATGGCGAAGAGCAGGAGGTGCTTCATGGCGCCGTCTTGGACGCGGCCTGGCTGGGCTTCTTCCCGCGCAATCGTGCCTAGGAACCCAGCGCCCGGCGCAGCGAGAGCTGCACCTGTGGCTCTGCGAGCAGATCGAGCGTCGCGCCGCTCTCGGGCAGGCGCAAGCAGGCCTTCAGGCCGCGCAGGAGCCCGTCCGTAGGGGTTTCCCCGTGCTCGGGCTGGAGGAATTCGAGCATGGCCGGCGTCGCGAGATCGGGATGGCCGCGCAGGAATTCGGCCAGTTCCGCCCCACCCAGGCCCTCGAGCAGCGCCGCACGCCAGTGAGCCGGGTCGCGGTCCAACTCGGCGGCTTCGAGGATCGCGTTCGTCTGCACGTGGCTCTGGTGCAGAGACTTCGCGCGCAGACAGAGCTCGTGCAACCCCTCGAGCCCGTGCCGATCGACGATGCGCTGCACGACCATCCCGGCCAGGCCGTAGAGCGCCTTCTTGACGTGCGGCGAGAGCTTGGCCGAGGAGAGCCCGGCGCTCGAGCGGAAGACGTCCAGCGGGTCGATCGGCGTCTCGGCGGCGCCGTCGACGCGCAAGTGGGCCAGGAAGCGCACCTCGATCCCGCTCGCCGCTGATTCGGGTGCAAGCGAGCACTCGAGCTCCAGGCCAATGCTCCCGAACGCGAGGCAGGCGCTCGTGAGGCGGCCGGCGCGCAAGCGCGCGGCGCTCTCGGGGCAGAGTTGCGCCGCAATCACGTCGCACAGGCCTTCCTCGAGCGTGCCGGGCAGCGTCTCCCAGCTCTCGCCGAGCGAGGCGTGCACGAGTTCGTGGGCCAGCGTGCGCTCGAGGTCCTCGGCCTTCTCGCGCAGATGGATGCGGTGCATGCTGCCGGCGTAGAAACCGTCGGCCTCGCTCATCACCGTGCGCGGCAGCCAGAAGAGCTCGGGCACGTCCTGGGACCAGACCGAGAGCTTCTGCGTGCGCGCATCGGGCAGCAGCGCGCGCACGCGCGGTGCGAGCAGGTCGAGCTCGCGCGCGAGCGTGTCGGCTTGCGCCTGCGTCGAGGCGCGCACGCTGCCCTGCACGGCGAGCGCCTGCTCAGGTGGAGGTAGAACCTGGCAGGCGCCGAGCACGAGCGCGAGCGGCGCGAGCGCCGTGCAACCCTTCGCCCGCCACGCAGAAAAAAATGACCTCAACGCATGCCTCCCCGAACCCTACCCCGCCGCAGCGGGGGAGGCGGGAGCGCGAAGGCTCTAGTGAGCGAGAGCCGCGCCGGAGCGGCCGGAGAGCCGTTTGTGTGCGACGGAAAAGACGGCCTCGGTCGTGAGGTCGCGCATGCAGGGATGGCCGGGCACGGGGCAGACGCGCTTGCGGCAGGGCGAGCACTCGACCGGGTGGCGCACGACCGCATCGGGTTGGCCGAAGGGCGCCGTGCGACGCGGATCGGCGGCGCCGAAGAGCGCGACGACCGGACGATCGAGGGCGACCGCCATGTGCAGCGGGCCCGTGTCGCCGCTGATCACGAGCTCGGCGGCGGCGAGCAGGCCGGCCGTCTCGCGCAGCGAGAACTCGCCCGCGTGAGAGACGACGCGCACTCCGGCACCGCGTGCGATCTCCTCGGCCGCGGCGCGATCCTCGCGGCCGCCGGAGAGATGCACCGAGAGGCCCAGCTCTTCGTGCAAGCGCCGCGCGAGCTCGGCCCAGCGCTCATTGGCCCAGAGCTTGGAGCTCCAGCTCGCGCCGACGTTGAGCACGACGATGCGCTCGTTCGGTCTCTCGCGGGTGAAGGGCGTGAAGGGCAGCTTCCACGTCGGCGTCTGCGCGGGTAGCTCGAGGAAGTCGGCGAACTCGAGGTACTGCGCGAGCGTCACGCCCGGCGCGGGGTTCTCGGGGATGCGCAGGTTGGTGAACAGGTGGCTGCGTTCCTTGCAGCGCGCGCGATCGAAACCCAGGCGCGTCCTCGCGCCGCTCGCGCGCGTGATCAGGCCGCTCTTGATCAGGCGCTGCAGGTCGATCGCGAGCTCGAGCCGCCGTGCGCGCAGCTCGCGCACGAAGCCCGGCCAGGTCGAAGGCTGCTTGGCATCGAACACGAGGAACTCGTCCACGGCCGGATGCCCCTCGAGCAGCGCGTGCGAGAGCGGCGCGATCACCCAGGTGATGCGCGCATTGGGATAGCCCGCGCGCAGGCGGTTCGCGAAGGGCAGCGTGTTGACCACGTCGCCGATCGCGCCGAGCTTGACGAGTCCGATGCGTTCGGCCTGGATCCGCGGCACGCGGCCAGTATGGCCTGTTTCGAGGCTCTTTGGCACAATCCACCGACTCGCGATCTTGTCCGCGAAGCGTCATGAGCACCACGCGCGTCCTCTCGGCCGACTCGACCCCCGTCACCGGGGAGGTCCGCGTCGCGCCCAAGCTGCACGTCGTGACCTTCGGCTGTCAGATGAACAAGTACGACTCCCTGCTCGCCGAAGGCCGCTTCCGGCGCGAGGGCTGGGCGCTGACCTCCTCGATGGACGAGGCGGATCTGATCCTGTTCAACACCTGCTCGGTGCGAGAGCACGCCGAGGACCGCACCTGGAGCTGGGTCGGCGAACTCAAGAATGCCAAGCAGCGCCGGCCAGATCTCGTGGTGGGCGTGATGGGCTGCATGGCGCAGCGCGTGGGCGACGAGATCTTCGCGCGCGCCGGACACGTCGACATCGTCGCGGGCACGCGGCAGTTCGCGCGCCTGCCGCGGTTGGTGGAGGAAGTGCGCCGCGCGAGAGAGAGCGGCGAGAAGCGCAAGGCGCGCGTCCTGGCGCTCGGCATGGAAGACGCGCTCGCGGTCGACCGCGGCGACGAGCCCTGGGACGGCGAGCTGCACGCGTATCTCACCGTGATGCGCGGCTGCGATCTCAACTGCACGTACTGCATCGTGCCCAGCGTGCGCGGCCGCGTCCTGAGCTACCCGATCGAGCACCTCGTGCGCGAGGCGCGCGGCTTCGTCGAGAAGGGCGTCAAGGTCATCACGCTGCTCGGCCAGACGGTCAACAGCTACGGCGAGGACTTCGACGCGCCCGCGGCGGGGGAGCCGCAGTTGCGCGGAAGACAGGGACGGCCGAGCCTCGCGGACTTGTTGTACGCGCTGCAGGAGATCGAAGGGCTCGTGCGTATCCGCTTGATCACGCTGCACCCTTCGTATGTGACGCCCGCACTCGCGCAGGCGATCGCGGAGTGCAGCAAGGTCGAACGCTTCCTCCCGCTGCCCGCGCAGTCGGGCTCGGATCGCATCCTGCGCGCGATGAAGCGCGGCTACAACGTCGAGCTGTACGGGAAGCGCACGCAGATGCTGCGCGAGCGCGTGCCCGACATCGAGCTCGGCTCCGACTGGATCGTCGGCTTCCCGAGCGAGACGGATGCCGAGCACGACGAGAGCGAGCGCCTGCTCGGCGAGCAGGGCTTCGTCGTCAACTACATCTTCAAGTACAGCCCGCGCCCCGGAACGGCGGCGGAGGTGCTCGCCGACGACGTGCCCGAGGAAGAGAAGAAGCGCCGCAACCAGCGCATGCTCGAACTCGGCGCGAAGAACGGCCTCGCTCGTCATTCCGCGCACGTCGGAGCAGTGCGTCGCACGTTCGTCGAGCAGGTCGCCGAGAAGCGCGACGGCGAAGTCAGCGGTCGCACGCAACACGGACTGCTGGTCTCCTTCGCCGGCGCGCCCGAACTCGTCGGCCACGAAGTCGACATCAAGATCGAGGGCGCGAGCGCCTACGGACTCCTGGGAGTGCGCGCGTGAGGTTGCGATGGGCAAGCGATTCCAGACATGGCTGGCGAAGGCCCACGGCGGCGACCGGGACGCAATGATGGATGTCGGCGTCGCGTACCGCTACGGGCGCGGCGTCGAGCGAGACCCGAAGCGAGCGAGGCTATGGTACGAGCGCGCGGCGGCGCTCGACGAACCGAACGCGCACGGGAACCTGAGCTTGATGTACAGGTACGGCGAAGGTGCGCGGAAGAATCCCAGACGATCCTTCGTGCACGCCAAAAGGTCCGCCGAACTCGGCAACGTGCGGCGCGCCATCGACGTGGCCTGCGCTCATCTCGACGGCTGGGGCACGCGCCGGAATCGCAAGCTTGGGCTCGCCCC
>Ga0302299_10000707_pt1 | contig 19000 bp, 17 predicted proteins | sample III_Fen_N3_4_FD_198795 | JGI IMG/M metagenome (GOLD analysis project Ga0302299, IMG submission 198795) | Peat permafrost microbial communities from Stordalen Mire near Abisko, Sweden - III_Fen_N3_4 | ecosystem: Environmental > Terrestrial > Soil > Wetlands > Permafrost | place: Sweden: Abisko... | reverse complement strand
GAGCCGTTGCCGCCGGCCGCTTCGCCGCCGTGGTGCGCGCCGCGGACACCGCCGGGCCGGCGGCCCCGCCGGACGAGGAGGGCCGATGACGGTCACCTGCGACCTGGTCGTGCGCGGCGCGAGCGAACTGGTCACCATGAGCGCGCCGGCCGGTGCCGGCGAGCGGCCGGATGACGTCGGCGTCCTCGCCGGCGGCGCCCTGGCGGCGCGCGCCGGGCGCATCGTCTGGCTCGGCGCCGAGGCCGACCTCGCGCGCGCGGTCCAGGTCCCGGGCGACGCCGTCGAGATCGACGCCGAGGGCGCCTGCGTGCTGCCCGGCTTCGTGGACTCGCACACGCACGCCGTGTTCGCCGGCGAGCGCGCCGGCGAGTACGGGCGCCGGCTCGCCGGCGCGAGCTACCTCGAGATCCAGGCGGCCGGCGGCGGCATCATGAGCAGCGTGCGCGCGACCAGGGCGGCCTCCGAAGACGAGCTGGCCGCCCTCACCCGCCGCCGCCTCGACTCGTTTCTCCGTCACGGCACCACCACGCTCGAGATCAAGTCCGGCTACGGGCTCACTCTCGAAGACGAGCGCAAGATCCTGGCCGCCGCCAAGACGCCCCACCCGGCGAATCGCGTGTACACACTGCTGGCGGCGCACTCGACCCCCGAGGAGTTCGCGGGGCGCGACGACGCGTACATCGAGCTGGTCTGCGACGAGATCCTGCCGGCGCTCGCCGGCCAGGCCGGGTTCGTCGACGTGTTCTGCGACAAGGGTGCCTTCACGGTGGAGCAATCGCGGCGCGTACTCGAAGCGGGCCGCGCTTTGGGTTACCGGCTCAAGATCCACGCCGAGGAGCTCGCCCACACCGGCGGTGCGGCCATGGCCGCCGGGCTCGGCGCCGTGTCGGCCGACCACCTCATGCACGTCACCGGCGAGGATATCGCGGCGCTGCGCGCCGCCGGCACCGTGGCGACGCTGCTGCCCGGGACCAGCTACACGCTGCACTCGTCGTATGCGCCGGCCCGGACGCTCCTCGACGCCGGCGTCACGGTCGCTCTGGCGAGCGACTTCAACCCCGGCAGCTGCTACTGCGAGAATCTCCAGATGACGATCTCGCTCGCCTGCCAGGAGCTGCGCATGACGCCTGCCGAGGCCCTCCGCGCGGCCACCATGGGTGGCGCCGCGGCGCTCGGCCTGCAGGCCGAGGCCGGCAGTCTCGAGGTGGGCAAACGCTGCGATCTGCTGGTGCTCGATGTGACCTCGCATGAGGAACTGCCGTACCACTTCGGCGTGAACCTCGTCGGCGTCGTCGTCGCCGGCGGCCGCGTGGTCGTCCCCACACCTGACCAGGCGGGAGGCCCCGCATGACCCTCATCGAGTGCATCCCCAACTTCTCCGAGGGCCGCCGGCCGGAGGTGATCGAGGAGATCGGCGCCGCGGTCGCGAGCGTCGACGGCGTGCATCTGCTCGACGTGCAGAGCGACGCCACGCACAACCGCTGCGTGGTCACCTTCGTCGGTCACGAAGGGCCGATCGCCGAGGCCGCCTTCCGCGGCATCCAGACGGCGGCCGCGCTGATCGACTTGAACGAGCACGAGGGCGCCCACCCGCGCTTTGGCGCCGCCGACGTGGTGCCGTTCGTACCGCTGCGCTCCGAGGACGCGCCGTTGTGCGTGGACGTGGCGCGCGTACTGGCGCGCCGCGTCGCCGCCGAGCTCGAGATCCCCGCGTTCCTCTACGAGGACGCGGCCTGCATGCCCGAGCACCGCAATCTGGCGGTGATCCGCGGCAAGGGTTTCGAGGAGCTGCGCGAGGTGATCGCGACCGACCCCACACGACGGCCCGACGAGGGCGCGCCGCGTGTGCACCCCACGGCGGGCGCCGTGGCGATCGGCGCGCGCTTCCCGCTCATCGCCTTCAACGTGAATCTCGACTCCGGCGATCTGGAGCTGGCGCAGCGCATCGCCCGCGAGATCCGCGAGCGCGACGGCGGCCTGCCGTGCGTCAAGGCGATGGGCCTCACGCTCGACGACGGTGCGGTGCAGGTCTCGATGAACCTCACCGACTACCGCGTGACCTCTATGGCCGACGTGGTGGAGGCGATCGGTGAGCGCGCCGCCGCCGCCGGCGTGGTCATCCGCGAGAGCGAGGTCGTGGGGCTGCTGCCCGAGGACGCTCTCGTGCAGCTGGCCAAAGCGGCGCTCTACGCGACGGACCTGAGCCGCGAGCAGGTACTCGAGGCCCGTGTGCTCGACACGCTTCTCTGACGGTGACGGACACCGGGAAGGAGGCCGGCATGAAGATCGCGGCCATCAAGACCACTCCGCTCTTGCTGCCGTTCCGGCAGCCGTATCACTGGTCCGGCCGGGTGGACCGCGGCGCAGCCGTAGTGCTCGTGGAGGTCGAGACCGACGCCGGCATCATCGGCGTGGGCGAGTCGACGGCGCCGCTGGCTGCCGAAGGCACGCTCTCGACGCTCGCCGCCGCCGCGCCGCTGTTCGTCGGCGAGCCGGTCCACGACGTCGACCGGCTCATCACCAGGGCGCGCTTCCTCGGCGGCTTCAACTGGACGCCCCGGCAGGCGAACCTGGTGCTCGCCGGGCTCGAGATGGCCCTCTGGGACGCTATCGGCAAGGCCGCCGGCCAGCCGGTGTACCGGCTCCTCGGCGGCCGCGTCCGCGACTCCGTCGACTATTTCGGCTGCACGCAGGGCGACTCGGCCGAGGAGCTTGCGGCGGACGCCGCGCGTCTGGCCGCGGCCGGCTACGGCGTGATCTACCTGAAGGTCGGCCGCGGCGAGGCGGCCGACCTGTCCAACACGGCGGCCGTGCGCGAAGCCATCGGCGGACGCCGCCTGCGCCTCGACGCCAACGGCGCCTGGAGCGTCGTCGAGGCGCTGCACATGATCCGTCGCCTCGCGGTCTTCGAGCCCGAGTGGATCGAGCAGCCGACGCCGGCCGACAGCATCGCGGCGCTGCGTCAGGTACACGAGTCCGCCGCCGTGCCGATCGCCGCCGATCAGGCGGCGTTCACGCCGGCCGATGTCTACGAGATCTGCCGGCAGCGCGCCGCCGATGCCGTCGTCCTCTCGCCGCACGAGGCCGGCGGCCTGCTGGCCTTCGGCCGGGCCGCCGCCGTGGCCGCCGCGGCCGGCGTCCCCATCTGCCTGCACGGCCAGTCCGTGAGCAGCATCAGCGACGCCGCCCAGCACCACCTCGGCCTCTGCACGCCCAATCTGACCGAGGGCAACCAGATCATGCACCAGCTGCTCGTCGAGGATCTTGTCTCGGCACCCGACCTCACGCCCGTGCGGGGCAAGGTCTGGCCGTTTGATGCGCCCGGTCTCGGCATCGAGCTCGACCGCGACGCGGTCGCCCGCGCCGCCGATCTTTATCAGGAGGAGCGTCGGCCGTGACCGTCGCGCCCTATCCCGAGTTCTTCAACGACGTGTTCGGCCCGGTGATGCAGCCGGGTTCCAGCTCGCACTTCGCCGGGCCTTGCCGCCTCGGCTATCTGGCCGGATGCCTGCTCGGCGAGCCGCCGGCGCGTATCCGCATCCTCCTCGACAAGCGCGGCTCCTTTGCCGGGACGTTCGGCCTCATGGCCGAGGACCGGGCCATGGTGGGCGGCGTCCTCGGCTTTCTCCCCGACGACCAGCGGCTGTTCCGCGCCTTCGAGCTCGCCGAAGAGGCCGGCGTCGAGGTCGGTTTCGAGTTCACCGAGCTGACGGAGAGCGACCACCCCAACGCCGTGAAGTTCGTCCTCAGCGGGGGGAGCGGCCGCGAGGTGACGCTGGTCGGCAACTCCACCGGCGGCGGCATGGTCGAGACGGTCGCCATCGGCGGCTTCCCGCTCCGCGCCATCGGCGACTCCTACCTGCTGCTCGTGTTCGATGCCGAGGGCCGGGTGGACGAGAAGCAGCTGGCGGCGCTGGCAGAGAAGCTGCCCAAGCCGCTCGGCGGCGACGAAGCGCGCGCCGAGGGGCTCGGCGTCCTGCGCGCCTGGCGGCTGACCGCCGCGCCGAGGCTGGAGGAGCTGGGCGGCTTGCTGGCCGGGAGCACGCCCGGCGTCAGCGTGAGCGTCCTCAAGCCGGTCCTGCCGGTGGTCTCGCGGCTCGACCGCAAGCCGCAGCTCTTCGACACGATGACCGGCTGGCGCCAGATCGCCGTCCGCGACGGTCTGCCCCTCTGGGAGGTCGCGGTCCGGTACGAGATGGACGCTTCGGGTTGGCCGCGCGACCGTGTCCTCGCGCGCATGCGCCTGCTGGCCGGCCTCATGCGCCGCCAGACGCGGGCCGTGTACGAGGAGGATCTCGAGGTGCCGACGAGCCCGTTCAAGCCCGATTTCTCCGGCCGCTGGGCCGGCTACGCCGCGTCCGGCCGGCCCATCAGCGACGGGGTCACGGCGCAGACGATCAGACACGCCTACGGCGCCGGCTCCGGCATCCCCGGCGTGGAGGTCGTCCCCGGCCCCATGGGTGGCGGCGGAGGGTACATCTACGCCGCCTTGAGCGCCGTGCAGGAGGCGCGCGGGCTGAGTGACGACGAGCTCCTGCGCGGCCTCTTTGTCGCCGCCGGCGTGGGCGCCATCGCCTACACCCGCTCAGCGCCGACCGGAGAGATCACCGGCTGCACCGGCGAGTCGGGCACGTGCGGCGCCATGGCCGCGGCGGCGATCGTCGAGCTGGTCGGAGGATCGCCGGACCACGCCGAGAACGCCGCTTCGCTGGCGCTGCAGGCCTTCACCGGTATTCCGTGCGACCCCATGCCGGGCGGCATCTGCCAACCCTGCCGCAGCCGCATCATGGCGGCGACCTGCATGGCGCACGTGTTCGCCGACCTGGCGATGGCCGGCCACGAGGCTGTGCTGCCGTTGCACGAGGCGATCGACGTGGCCGACGCGATCGGCCGGAGCCTGCCGCCGGAGCTGCTCTGCACCTCCGCCGGCGGTGCCTGCGCGGCCCCGGCGGCTCAGGCTTGTCGCGCCGACTTCGAGCGCTGGTTCGCCGAGAGCAAGCCGGAGGACCGGCCGCCGGCGACGCTCATCTGACCGCCGGCTCTTCTCCCGCCCGAGTCAGTAGCTTGCCGAGCCCGAGCTCGGCGATCTTCTCCGGCGCCGGCACGCCTTCGGCGGTCCAGCCCATCAGGGTGTACAGCTCGTGGCGCAGCTCGTGCAGCTCCACCATGCCCCCGCCCGGAAGACTGTTCAGATTGCGCTCGGTGAAGCGCGTGGGGAGCCGGTCGTCGTCGGCCTTCGCTCCGCAGCGTAGATTGAACAGGCGCTCCAGCGTGACGATCCGCTCGCCCGCCGCCCAGAGCTCGTCGGCGCTCAGCGAAAGGCCGGCGAACGCCTCGGTGAGCTCCGCCTCAAGCTCGAGGTCAAAGCGGTTCAGCAGGCTGAGCACGGGCACCTTACAAAGTCCAAGAGCGTCCACCACGGCGCTGACGATGAGGCTGCGCCGCACCAGCGCCGCTTTGCCCGCCGGCAGGAGCGGGTTCGCCGACTCGCCGCCGCCGTAGAAGCTCTTCGTGGCGGCCGGTGGCGGGTCGAACTCGTGATGGGCGTAGACACTCGAGTAGTCGCCGCCTCGGTTCGAGACCGCGTACCCGAGCGCCGTGCCCCAGGCGCCGCGGGGGTCGAACGAACAGAGCTCGAGGCCCTTGACGTGGTAGGCGTAGCGATGGGAACCTCGGCCGATCTCAAGCGCGGCCTGGCGGACGCCGTGGGCGAGCAAGCCAGCGAAGCCCACGCCGGTGGCCATGCCTTCCAGGAGCCGGCCGGCCGCCTCGGCGTCGCCCCAGCGCAGATCGAGCCCGCCGGTGTCGGCGGTCGTGATGATGCCGCGCTCGAAGATGTCGATCGCGAAGGCGATGGCGCCGCCGGCCGAGATGGAGTCGAGCCCGAGCTCGTCGCAGCGGTTGTGGAGGCGGACGACCGCGGCGGGGTCGTCGATGCCGAGACGAGGTCCCCAGGAGACGAGCGGCTCAAAATCGGGGCGGTTGCCCAGCGTGTCGGCCCCCGCGGCGGCGATGCGGACCTCGGCCTTGCACTGCACGGGGCAGTGCCGGCAGCCAGACCGACGCTGGAAGAACTGATGGATGTGGGCGCTGTCGACCGCCGACGCTCCCTTTGAGCGGCCGGTGGTGAAATTGCGCGTCGCCAGCAGGCCCCGCTTGTTGCCCCACTCCACGCCGGCGGTGCTGCCGTAGTCGAAGAACTCCTTGTAGGACGCGGCCGCGACGATCTGGCGCACGTAGCTCCGCGCCAGGTGCGCCGGCTCGCCGGTCCTGACCGGCGTCGCGTCCGCCTCGGCGGCCGCCACGATGCCCTTGAGGTTCTTGGCGCCGAGGACGGCGCCGAGGCCGGTGCGTCCGGCGGCGTGGCCGCGGCGCGCGACGATGCAGGCGAGCGGCAGGAGGCGCTCCCCGGCGGGGCCGATGACGAGCGCCTCGCCCTGTCCTCCCGGGACGCGCTCGGCGAGCGCCGCCTGGGCGACGCTCGTCTCGAGGCCGGCGAGGCCACGAGCGTCGAGCAGCTCGACGCCCTCGCGCGCGATCGTCAGCGACGAGAAGTGCTGCGCCCGGCCGCGCAGCACGAGCGCGGCGATACCGGCGGCGTGCATGGCAAAGCCGAATCCTCCGCCGACGTTGGAGCTGCCCAGCAGGCCGGTGAGCGGCGAGCGTGCCGTGACCTGCACGCGCGAGGCGCTCGGGGCGCCGCTGCCGGTGAGCAGCCCGGCGGCCAGAATGAGCGGGTTGGCCGGGCCGAGCGGATCGGTGTCGATCCCGGTCTTCTTCCAGAGCTCGAGCACGCCGTAGCCGCGCCCGCCGAGGATGCAGCGCACGGTGGCCTCATCGAGCGGCGTCCGCGCGCTGGCGCCGGTTGTCAGGTCGATGTCGAGAATGTCGCCGAACTGGGGCACGGTCCCTCGCAGTCGATGGGGGGATGGAGCTTTCCGCGGCCGGGCGCCGGCAGGGCCGGTGGCGGGGCGGAAGGCGAGGCGGCGCGGCCGAAGACAGCCGCCGCTTCGTGCGAGGGTTACGAGTGGAAGAGCGGCTCGATGGTCTTGCAGATGCAATCGGGGCGCCAGCGAGCCACGAAGTCGAGGGCCCGGATGGGCTGCGGCTCGGCGGCGGGCGGATACACGCAGGGCGCTCCTTTTGCGTCAGACTGCAGGCGACTTCGATGATAGGCGCGGACGGGGCCTACGGCAACACGGAGACTCCGCGGTCCGGCAGGCGGGATGGTGTTTGAGCCGGCGGCCCGTTCCCTGGCGCCGGCTGTGCGGTAGGCTGACGCCGATGGACCGTACCGGACAGGTCATGCGCTCTGAGATCGATGTCTGGGCGCCGCAGGCCGGCGTCACGCGCCGCGGCCTGCTGGTCGGCGCCGGCGTCACGGCAGGCGCCGTGCTCGTCGGCGGCGCCCTCGCCGACCGTCTCCTGCCCTGGCGAGACTGGCTCTCGGGCGCCGGCTTCGATCTCGCGCCGACCGTCCCCGGCGTCACCGTGCGCGACTACGAACTGCGGTCCCGCTACGTCGACCGGCCAGTCGCCTATTCCATCGCCTGGCCGCCCGGAGCACGGCCCGATGACCCGCTGCCCGTCTGCTTTGCCCTGCCGGGCCGCGGCGGCGGGCCGCCGATGGGCTTCGCCGATCACGTTGCCAGGCTCGTCGAGCACGGCGAGTCGCCTCGCTACGCTGTGGTCGGCGTCGACGGCGGCGTCTCGTACTGGCACGCGCGCGCCTCCGGCGAGGATCGCCTGTCGATGCTGCTGCGCGAGATCATCCCGCTGTGCGCGCGTCGCCATCACCTGGGAGGCGGCGGCCGTGCGCGCGCTATCATCGGCTGGTCGATGGGCGGCTTCGGCGCCCTCCTGGCGGCCGAGACCGAGCCGCATCTCTTCGCCGCCGTGGTCGCCGTGAGCCCGGCCGTCTGGACGAGCTACGCGGCGATGATGCTGGGGCCGCGCGACGCCTTCGACAGCGCGGCCGACTTCGCCGCCCACGACGTGATCGGCCACGCCGACAGGCTGGCAGGCGTGCACCTGCGCATCGACTGCGGCAAGCAGGACCCGTTTTACGGCTACGTGACGCACCTCGAGGCCGCCCTGCCCAGGCCGCCGAGCGGCGGCTACAGCCCGGGCGGGCACGATCATGACTACTGGCGCCGGGTGGCGCCCGCCGAGGCGAAGTTCATCGGGCGGGCGCTCGGCTGACGCTCCCGCTCAGAACTCCGCCGGGAGCTCCTTGAGCTGCGCGGCGGTGAAGACGGGCCCGTCCTTGCACACGTACACGGGCCCGATGTTGCAGCGGCCGCACTTGCCAAGGCCGCACTTCATGCGGTTCTCGAGAGTCGTGAAGATCGCCTCGTCGGCGAAGCCGAGCTCGGCCAGCACCGGCAACGTGAGCTTCACGACGATCGGCGGGCCGCAGAGCACGGCGACGGCGTTGGCGGCGGCCGGCGCCGTCTTCTCGACCACCGGCGTGACGTAGCCGACCTCGCCGGTCCAGCCCTTGGTCTCCCCGCCGGGGTCGACGGTGGTGACGATGCGGACGTCATCGCGCGAGGCCCACTCTTCCAGCTCGCGCTTGTACACCAGATCGTCGACCGAGCGGGCGCCGTAGATGATGGTCACGTCGCCGAACGCGTCGCGGCGGTCGAGCACGTTCCAGATCACGCAGCGCACCGGCGCCAGGCCGATGCCGCCGGCGACGAAGACGACGTCCTTGCCCTTCCAGTCGTCGACCGGGAACGAGTTGCCGTAGGGCCCGCGGAAGCCGACCGTGTCGCCGACGTTCACCTCGCGCAGTGCGGTCGTCACCTTGCCGACCGCTTTGAAGCTGCACTCGATGAATCCCGGCCTCGTCGGCGGGCTGGCGATGCAGAAGGTGCTCTCGCCGGCGCCGAAGACGCTGTACTCGCCGAACTGGCCGGCCTTGAAAGTGAAGCTCTCGCGTACGGCCTCATCCTGGAACTCCAGGCGCAGGGTGCGCGTGTCCGGTGTCTCGTCAACGAGCTCGGTGACGGTGGCCAGCTGCGGCTCGTAGATGTTCACGGCGTCACTTCCGCCGGCCGTCGCGCTGCGATGTCGATCGCTTCCAGGATCTCGACGAGGTCCTGGCCGGCGTGGCACACCCGCGTGCAGCGGCCGCAACCGGTGCAGAGCACCTCGCCGAACCTCAGCGGGTAGATCGAGAACTTGTGGTTGATCCGTTGGCGGTAGCGGGAGTGCTGGTCGTCGCGCGGGTTGTGGCCACTGGCGTGCAGCGTGAAGGTCGGCGCCTGGCAGGTGTCCCAGCAGCGCCGCCGGGTGCCGCGGCCGACGCCCTCTTCCTCGTCGACGATGTCGAAGCAGTGGCAGGTGGGGCAGACGCTCGAGCAGGCGCCGCAGCCGTTGCAGCGGATGGCGAGCGAGGCGAGCAGCGGATCCTCGAAGTGGGTGTTGATCCAGTCGCGGACGGAGCCGGCGTCGATGTCGAGGTTGGCGGCAACGTGGGCGCGGGCGTTGGCGTTGTCCGCGTCGGCGGCCTCGGTGAGCGCGTCGGCGACGGGTGAGAGACGCGCCTGATGCGCTTCGAGCAGAACGCCCCCCTTCCCGGTCGCCGCTTCAAAGACGTAGCCGCCCTTGACCGGCGTGAGCAGGCCGTCGGCGCCCTTGACGGCGTCCGGCGCCGCGCCGACGGCGGTGCAGAAGCAGCTTTCGTCCACGACCGGGCAGGCGAGGTTGATGATCGTGGTCGCCGCGCGGCGGCCGTTCCAGAGCTCGTCCTTGTCGTCCCAGTTCATCACCTCGTCGACCACGGCGAGGGCGGCGCTGTCGCAGGGCTTCGCCGCCAGAACGACGCGCGGCGCGAACTCGGTGGGCACCGCCTCGATCTCGATCGTGGTGCCCTTCTGCTTCCAGCGGCAGAGCGCCTCGTGCTCGGGCAGGAAGTAGCCCTTGAGCGAGAGGACAGGCAGGCCGCGGCCGAGGTCGAGCTGGGAAGCGTCCGTGAGCGACCGGTACTCGAGGTGCTCTGGCTCCATGCCGGGCCGCAGGCATTCCGAACTGGCCATCGCAGCCGGCGAAGCACAGGCGTCGACCGCCACGGGCGCGATCACTTCCGTGCCCGCGCCCAGCAGGTCGGCGGCGAGCGCCCGCAGGTCGCTCTCGCTGATGAAGAAGCGCTCGTCGCTCACTTGATGAACTCCTGCCCGTCGTCGAGCCGATAGTCGCCGATCGGCGCCGCTTGCTCGGGATCGTCGCCGACCGTGTAGCCGTACCGCTCGGCGACGATCTGCTGCAGCTTGCGGTTCATGAGGCTGAGTGGGATGCCGACCGGGCAAAAGCGCTCGCACTCGCCGCAGCCGACGCAGCGGCCGGCGAGGTGCAGGGCGCGGGTGATGTTCCAGCTGAGATTGCCGCGTGCGTGCGGCGAGGGCTCGATCCACTGCGGCCGCGTCTTGTCGGCGACGCAGCGTTCGCAGACGCAGAGCGGGCAGACCTGGCGGCAGGCGTAGCAGCGCACGCACTTCGAGAACTGCTCCGTCCAGAACGCCCAGCGCTCCTCGAGCGGCTTGTCCTCGAGCGCCGCGATGCGCTCGTCGATGGTCTGGGCGGGTCGCGGCGGCTCCGGCTGCGGCTCGCCCACCAGATGGTCGACGAGCGCCGGCTCGCGGATGTCGCAGCCGTAGCACCGCGGCGCCACATTGTCGGGCGTGAGGGTGACGGCGGCGGGCATCTCGTTCTCCTCCAGCACGCCGCCGCAGCGCACGCCGATGAGCACTACGTCCTCGCGCGTGAGCTGCGCTTCGCGCAGCAGACCCGCGACCGCCTTCGCGTCGCAGCCCTTCACGATCAGGCCGATCTTGCCCAGCTCGGCGACATGGTCGCGGCGCGGGTTCAGGTAGGTCACGAGGTTGTGCACGCAGCGCGCGTCGAAGATGAGCCGGTCGGCCTCGGCCGGATCGGTGACGAACACCGGCCGCGCGCCGCGGCGCGCGGCCTCCCAGCCGATGATCACACGCACGTCACCCTCGGCGAGCAGCGTGCGGGCGATCTCGCGCAGCTCCTTCACGCCGGCCGTGACCTTGGCGCCGCCGGCCGTGCCGTCGCTCGTCTGGGCACCTGTCGCCGTCTCGCTCATGCCTGGCGCTCTGCCTCGGGCGCCAGCGCCCGGTAGGCCTCGAACGGCCCCAACTCGCGCACGTTGGCCACCGCCTCATCAACCACGTCCCGCCATTTGGCGCCCTCGCTGGCCGAGACCCAGCTGAAGGTCATGCGCCGCGGGTCGACGCCGACGAACGCCATGATGTCGTGGAACACGGCGAAGCGCCGCCGCGCGTGGTAGTTGCCCGAGGTGTAGTGGCAGTCGGCCGGGTGGCAGCCGCTGACGATCACGCCGTCGGCGCCGCGCTCGAACGCCTTGATGATGAACAGCGGGTCGATGCGCCCGGTGCAGGGCAGGCGGATGATGCGTACGTTACTGGCCATGTGCAGGCGGCTGGTGCCGGCCAAGTCGGCGCCGGTGTAGGTGCACCAGTTGCAGACGAAGGCGGTGATGCGCGGCTCGAAGTCGCTCATCTCACTCCCACGCGCACAGGGCGTTGATCTCGCTGTAGATCTGCTCGTCGGTGAACGTCTGCAGCTCCACGCTCTTGCTCAGGCAGACAGCCTGGCAGGTGCCGCAGCCCTGGCAGACGCCGGGGTTCACGTAGGCGACGTGGCCGCAGACATGGCCGTCGATCGCGCAGATGTCGCGCTGTTCGATGGCGCCGTAGGCGCAGACGTCGGCGCAGCGCATGCAGCCGATGCAGGTGCTCTCGTTGACGAGCGCCACCGCCGGCTCTCGCTCGAGCTCGTCGGCACTGAACAGGCTCATCACTTTGGCCGCCGAGGCGCTGGCCATGGCGACCGACTCGGGAATGTCGCGCGGCGCCTGGCAGGCGCCGGCCACGAAGACGCCGGCGGTGTTCGTCTCCACCGGGCGCAGCTTGGGGTGCGCCTCGTTGATGAAGCCGTGCTCGTCGGTGCTTATCGATAGCTTCTGGGCGAGATCGCGGATGCCGTCCTGCGGCCGGATCGCGGTCGCCAGCACCACCATGTCGGCGTCGATCACGACCTGCTCGCCGTTCAGGGTGTCGTAGCCCCAGACCTTGACCTTGTCGCCGTCGCGGAAGATGCGGCTGACGCGGCCACGGATGTACTCGGCGCCGTCCTCCTCTATCGCCCGGCGGCTGAACTCGTCGTAGCCCTTGCCGGCGGCGCGGATGTCCATGTAGAAGGCCACGGCGCGCCCGTCGTGTACCTTGTGCTTGTAGAGCATCGCGTGCTTGGCGTTGTACATGCAGCAGATCTTGCTGCAGTACGCGATGCCCTTCTCGGGGTCGCGCGAGCCGACGCAGTGGACGAAGACCACCGTCTTGGGCTCCGTGCTGTCGGACGGCCTGAGGATGGCGCCCGCCGTCGGCCCGCTGGCCGACGCCAGGCGCTCGAACTGCAGGCCGTCGATCACGTCCGGCACCTCGCCGTAACCGTACTCGCCGTAGCCCTTGAGACCCTCAGGCTGCTCGCGACCGATGTCGTACAGCTTGAATCCGGTCGCGACCACGATCGCTCCGACCTCCTCCTCGATGAAGGCGTCCTCGGCGTCGTAGTCGATGGCGCCCTTGAGGCAAGCCTCTTTGCACTTGCCGCAGACCTCCTTGGCGAGGCCCTTGCGGCGGCCCTTGAAGAGCGTGCAGTTCTGACGGTCGAGCACGGGGATGTTGGGCACCGCCTGCGGAAAGGGCACCGAGATGGCGGTGCGCTTGCCCAGCCCGGCCTCGAACTCACTGGGGATCTTCCTGACCGGGCAGGCCGCCTGGCAGTCGCCGCAGCCGTTGCAGAGGTCCTCGTTCACCGAGCGCGCCTTCTTGCGGATCGTGACCTCGAAGTTGCCGATGTAGCCTTTGACCTTCTCCACCTCGCTCCAGGTATGGAGCGTGATGTTGGGATGCTGGTACGCCTCGACCATGCGCGGCGTGAGGATGCACTGCGAGCAGTCCAGTGTGGGGAAGGTCTCGCTGAGCTGGCTCATGTGGCCGCCGATCGAGGCGTCCTTTTCGACGAGGATCACCTGATGGCCGCCGTCGGCGATGTCGAGCGCCGCCTGGATGCCGGCGATACCGCCGCCGATCACCAGGGCGCGCTTGGTGACGGGGATGCGGATGCTCTCGAGCGGCTGGTTGTGCTTGACCTTCTCGACGATGGTCCGCGTGATGTCGATCGCTTTGGCGGTCGCGTCGGCGCGGTCCTCGTGGATCCAGGAGCAATGCTCGCGGATGTTGGCCATCTCACACATGAACTTGTTGAGACCGGCCTTGTCGACCGCGCGGCGGAAGGTCTTCTCGTGCATGTGCGGCGAACACGCAGCGATCACGACGCCGGTCAGACCGTGCTCCGCGATGGCTTCGCGCACGAGCGCCTGGCCCGGGTCGCTGCACATGTACTTGTAGCCGGTCGCGAAGGCGACGCCGGGGTGGTCCCTGAGGGCCTCGGCGACGGCCTCGACGTCGACGGTGCGGGCGATGTTCTCGCCGCATTGGCAGACGAAGACGCCGATGCGGCTCACTGAGCGTCACCATCCTTCGGGGCGGCGCCGGCGCCGGCCTTCTGCCGGGCGGCGCGCTCGGCCGCCTTGGCCGCCGCCTCTTGCTTGACGCGGCGCTCCTCCGCGTCCCGCGCCGCGGCCTGCTCGATCAGACGGGCGATCAGGGGCTCGGTATCGACGAAGTGCCGCTCGAGCCCCAGGCTTTCCGGCGTGAGACCCACGGCGAGACCGACGACCTGGGTGACGAAGAGGATCGGCAGCGGGTCCTCGCCGCGCAAAGCCATCGCCTTCTGGCGTAGATCGAGGTTGGAGTGGCAGAGCGGGCAGGCGACGACGATCGCCTCGGCGCCGTGGGCGCGCGCGTCGTCGATGATCGCGCGCCCGAGCCGGACCACGGACGAGGTGCGGCTCACGCTGAAGGCGCCGCCGCAGCACTCGACCTTCATGTTCCAGTCGACGGCGTCGGCGCCGCAGGCGCTGATCACCTCGTCCATCGACGTGGGCTGCTCGGGATCGTCGTAGCCGCACACCTCGGCGGGGCGCACCAGCAGGCAGCCGTAGTACGCGGCCAGCTTGACGCCCTCGAGCGGGTTGGGGGTCAAGGTCGCCGCGACCTTCTCTTCGACGCTCGCCGCGGCGTCCCGCAGCAGCTCGACGGCGTTGCGCACCTGGACGGTGTTGCCGAATCGCCGCCCGATGACGTCGGGGATGCGCTCGGCCAGGCCATCCTCCGTGGCGATCGCCAGGCGGGCGGCGGAGAGGCGGTTGTAGCAGGCGGCGCACGGCGCGAGGACGGTGTCGTAGCCCTGCTCCTCAGCCAGGGCCAGGTTGCGCGCCGGCAGGGCCACGCCGAGCAGGTGGTCGGTGGTGTGGCCGCTGCTCGCACCGCAGCACGACCAGTCGCTGATCTCGGTGATGCCGATGCCGAGCTCGGCAGCCACGGCGCGCAGGCTCTCGTCAAACTCGCGGGAGGTGCCGTGCAGCGAGCAGCCCGGGTAGTAGGCGATGTCGGCCAGGGCGCCGTCGCTCACGGCGTCACCCCGCATTTCTCGAAGATGCGCCTGATCTCGTCGAGCGCCTCGATGCGCTCGGCGCGGAAGCTGAGCTTGCCGCGGGTGAGCATGCCCGGGGCGGACGTGACATCCTTCATCAGCTCGCCGCTGCGCAGCTTGTAGTCCATGACCATGCCGAATTCGTGCAGGCGGCCGTTGCTGCGGATCTGCTCGAGGAAGGCCTTGTGAAAGGCCGATATGGTGCGCGGCATGTCGGCGGAGCCGGCCTCGATGCTGAGTTCGCGCACCGCGTCGATGACCCGCGCCGGGTCGCAGTCGTTGGGGCAGCGGGCGCTACAGGTCTCGCAGGTGAGGCAGAGCCAGATCGACTCATCGGTCAAGGCCTGCTCGCGGCGGTCCTGCATCACGAGGCGCATGACGGCGTGCGGGCGCAGCGCCGACTCGGACGCCATGGGGCAGCCGGCGGAGCATTTGCCGCACTGGTAACACGTGGCGGCGTTGACGCCGGTGGCCGCGAAGATCTCGCCCGCGAGGGTGCGCCGACTTTCGCTCGTCATCGGTGGCTGTCCATCCTTCTGATGAGGGAAGGGGCGAGTATACCCCTCGGGGCTAGTGTAAAGGCAGCCAGCAATCAGGGCAAGCTTTGTCCTCTATCTTACAAGCTCATGGTGCATGGCTCGCCGGCGCGAAGCGCCTCCTGCCGGTCAGCCCGCCAGCGAGCGCCGCACCTTTCCTCGGCCGACCAGCATGAGCGCGGCGGCGACCGCGGCCGCCGCCGCGCCGTAGGCGAAGGTCGCCCAAGGCCCCACGGCCGACCACAGCACCCCGCCCACGGCGCTGGCGGCGAAGCTCGCGAGGCCGGTGGCGGTGTAGTAGAGGCCCAGCGCCGAGGCGCGCTCGCCCGCCGGGATGACGCGCCCGATCAACGCCTTGCTCGTGCCCTCGGTGGCGGCGATGTACAGGCCGTACACGGCGAACAGCGCCGCCAGCGTCCATCCCGAGCCGGCGGCCGCGAACCCCAGGTACACGGCGGCGAACAGCGCGTAGCCGGTGAGCACCACCGGGAACTGACCCACGCGGTCGCTGAGCCCGCCCAGCGGCAGCGACCCGGCGGAGTAGACGACGTTGTAGAGCACGTACAGCAGGATCACCGCCGCTGTTCCCATCCCCAGGTTCTTGGCCCTGAGGAGGATGAACATGTCACTGGAATTGCCGACGGCGAACAGGAGCGAGCCGGCCAACAGCCAGCGGAAAGCCGGCGAGGCCGGGAGTGACAGGCGGAAGGCATGGCGGCTCGGCTCGGCGCGATGTTCCTTCACCAGCCAGAGGATGACGAGCACGCTGAGGAAGCCCGGGATCACGGCGATGGCGAAGATCCAGCGGAGCGGAACGTGAAGCTGCACGAGCAGGAGAGCCACCAGCGGACCGGCGACGGCGCCCATCGTGTCCATGGTGCGGTGCAGGCCAAAGGCCAGGCCCTGCTGCTCCGGCTTGGTCGTCGCGGCGATGAGGTCGTCGCGCGAGGCGGTGCGCATGCCTTTGCCGAAGCGGTCGACGAAGCGGCCGGCCAGCGCCAGCGGCCAGGCGAACGAAAGCGCGATGATGAGCTTGCCGAACGCGGCCAGGCTGTAGCCGCCGAGCACGAAAGGCCGGTGCCGCCCGGTGTAGTCGGCGGCCTGACCAAACGGGTACTTGGTGATGCTCGCCGTCGCTTCGGCGATCCCCTCGATGAGCCCGAGGACGGCCACCGGTACGCCGAGCACCGTGGTGACGAATATCGGGAACAGCGGATAGACGATCTCCGAGCTGAGGTCGGCGAAGAAGCTGACCAGGCCGAGTCTGCGCACTTGAGGGTCAAGGGTGCGCAGACTCGCGATGGGGTGCAGGGGACGGAAGCGCTCCATCGCTCGATGCTATCAGTCGAGCGGCTCCAAGACCGTGAGGCCTTCGGCGCGCGGTCCCGCCTCGTGCGCGCGGCCTGGCGCGTGGCCGGGCCGGGCGACGCAAGTCGCTCATCCGGCCCGGCCGGCTGCCGATACCAGAGGCATGGAGCCTCGCCCCCGACAGCTGCTGCGCGACGTGGTGCTGCTCGGCGCCGCGCTCGCCGTCCTGACGGCGGTCTTCGCCGGCGCTCTCGCCGGTGCCGCGACGGCGCGCGCGACGGCCTATGGCGACGGCGCCGCCATCCCGTTCCTCCTGCTCCCGGCGGACAACCCCTGGAACACAGCGGTCGACACGCTCCCTCTCGACCCCAACTCAGCCGACTACATCGCCCACATGGAACCCACAACGGGTCTGCATCCCGATTTCGGCACCGTATGGGAGGGAGCCCGCATCGGCATCCCGTACATCGTCGTGCCGGGCACGCAGCCGAAAGTGCCGGTCTCCTTCTCCTACGCCGACGAGAGCGATCCCGGCCCCTACCCGATCCCGCCCAACGCACCGGTCGAAGGCGCGGGGGGGCCGTACGCGGACGGCGACCGGCATGTCCTCGTGCTCGATGCCGACAACCGGCGGCTCTATGAGCTGTACGACGCTCACAAGCAGACAGACGGTTCCTGGCGGGCCGGCTCCGGAGCCGTGTTCGACCTGACCAGCAACGCCCTCAGGCCCGACGGCTGGACCTCGGCGGACGCGGCCGGCCTGCCGATCCTGCCGGGGCTGGCGCGCTACGACGAGATCGTCGGTGAGGGAGTGCTCGACCACGCCCTGCGCTTCACGGTGTCGCGGTCGCAGAAGGCCTATGTCTACCCCGCGACGCACTACGCGAGCGACGACACGGACCCGGACCTGCCGCCGATGGGGCTGCGCGTGCGGCTGCGCGCCGACTTCGACGTGAGCGGGTTCCCGGTCGAGGTGCAGACCATCCTCCGTGGCCTCAAGAAGTACGGGATGATGGTGGCCGACAACGGCGCCGACTGGTACGTCGGCGGGGCGCCGGATCCGCGCTGGGACGACGATGCCCTGCACAGCCTCGACCAGGTGAAGGGCAGCGACTTCGAAGTCGTGGATTCGCGGGCGCTGCTGCCCGGAGCGTTCTACGTGAGCCTGTCGGCGACGGCGACGGCGCGCGAGGGCACGCCGTGGGCGCGCGCCGGCAGTTTCTTCGACGGCGCCGGCTCAAGCTGGACGGCGACCGTGGACTACGACGCGGCCGGCGGCGGAGCCGGCCCGGCCCCCCTCTCACTCGCAGCGGACAAGAGCTTCACGCTCGCGCGCACGTGGCCGGACGAGTGCCGCCGCAGCGTACGAGTCTCCGTCACCAACGACCGTGCCAACACGACGGAAGCGACGCTGGTCGTGACGGTCAAGAATGTGGCGCCCAAGGTGAAGGCCGGCTCCCGCGCTCGCCTGCGCGTCGGCGCCCGGCTCACGCGCGCCTGCTCGTTCACCGACCCGGGAGCCGACCACTGGAGTGGCTGGGTCCGCTACGGTGACGGCTCGGCGCGGAAGGCGCTGCGCCTCCGCGCCGGCAAGACGTTCACGCTGTCACACCGGTTCACGCGGCGCGGCCGTTTCACGGTGACCGTCCGCATGCGCGACGGCGACGGCGGCCGCGGCACCTCCCGGTTCACGGCGACGGTGCGCTGAAGATGGCGGAGCGAGCGCGGCGCGCCGCCTGAGCGCGCCGCCCGCTTCGCCGCAAGCACTGCCTCAGAACGCTCCGGGGCCGAGATATGAGGTCAGTCCCGCGTCGGCCTCTTCGTAGACACCCCAGACCTTCTTCACCGGGCTGAGGTTCTTCCAGTAGCCCTTGCTGCCCTTGGGCGTGATCACGATGTCGCCGGGGCCGGCTACGTACAGCTCACCGTCGTCGTCGGTGAGCTCGACTTCGCCCTCGATGATGTAGGCGACCTCGTGATACGGGCGCTCGAAACGCCGGCGCTGCACGTCGCGCTTCCAGAGGCCGAAGCTGAACTTGTCATCCACCGACATCGCGGCGGTGAACTCCTTCCCCGGCGGGTCAGTCTCTTCGGGGTAGCGCGTCGCTTCTTCCCAGCTCATGTCCTTGGGCTTGATCACGCGGATCCTGGTGTCGTGCAGGTCGCCCATCGGTCCTCCTGGTCGTCTGCGTCCGCCTGGCCCGGACGGCGTAGAATCGCGGTGTCGCTCCGGCGCCGCCATTGTATGCCGCCGGCGCCGCACGTGTCCGTCGTCCGAGGAGGTACGGGGTGGAACTGCAGTCGGCGCTCGAAGAGCGCGTCGTCGAAGCCGTGCGCGCGTCCCAGGACGAGCTGGTCGGCCTGGCCGCCGAGCTTGTCGTCTGCGACACCACGGCGCGGCACGCCGGCGACCCGGCGCACGATGAAGAGAAGCTGCAGCGGCTGCTCGCCGCGCGCCTCGAGGCGCTGGGCGCGGCGCCGGACCTCTGGGAGCCGGAGCCCACCGGCGACGGCGACCGCTTCGTTCCGGCCGGCCTCGACTTCGC
>Ga0302299_10000705_pt1 | contig 19015 bp, 13 predicted proteins | sample III_Fen_N3_4_FD_198795 | JGI IMG/M metagenome (GOLD analysis project Ga0302299, IMG submission 198795) | Peat permafrost microbial communities from Stordalen Mire near Abisko, Sweden - III_Fen_N3_4 | ecosystem: Environmental > Terrestrial > Soil > Wetlands > Permafrost | place: Sweden: Abisko... | reverse complement strand
GCCGACGTGTGCAAGTGCGCGCTGCGTGCCCTCGAGCCGGTGTTGAGCTTCAACGACCTCGAGAGCATCGGCTCCGGTGCCTCGAACGTGTCGAAGTTCCAGGCGCAGATCCGCAAGGCCACGCTGGAGTGCGTGGCCGACCCGCACTCGCACTGAGCGCGGCCCCGGGGCCTCCGGGCGTCGGGGTGGGTGTGCCCCACGCCACTTCTGAAACGGTTGAGTTTCGATACTCGGGCGTCTTATCCTGATTCGAGACCTCACCGTTTCGTAATCAGGAGCCCGGCATGACCCACCTCGACGCAGCGCAGATCCATCAGCGGCGGTGGTGGGCGCTGGCGGTGCTGTCGTTCAGCCTGCTGGTCATCGGCATCGACAACACCATCCTCAACGTGGCGCTGCCCCGGCTCTCCGAGAGCCTTCACGCCACCAACAGCCAGCTGCAGTGGATCGTCGACGGCTACACCATCGTGTACGCCGGCCTGATCCTCACCATGGGCAGCCTCGGCGACCGCTTCGGCCGCAAGGGCGCCCTCAGCGCCGGCCTGCTCATCTTCGGCATCGGCTCGGTGGCCTCCGCGTTCGCGCCCTCGTCGACCGCGCTCATCGCCACCCGGGCCTTCATGGGCATCGGCGGCGCGCTGATCATGCCCGCCACCCTGTCCATCCTGAGCAACGTCTTCACCGACCCCAAGGAGCGGGGCCGGGCCATCGGCGTGTGGGCGGGGGTGTCGGCGGCAGGCATCGCCTTCGGCCCCATCATGGGCGGCCTGCTCATCTCCCACTTCTGGTGGGGCTCGGTCTTCCTGGTCAACGTCCCGGTCGTCCTCATCGCCCTGGTCGCCGGCTACTACGTGCTGCCGACCTCCCGTGACCCCGAGGCACCCCGCCTCGACCCGCTCGGCGCGGTGCTGTCCATCGCGGCCCTCATGACGCTGCTGTGGGGCCTCATCGAGGCGCCCACCAAGGGCTGGGGCAGCGACACCATCCTCAGCGCCTTCGGCGTCGGCCTGGTGCTGCTGGCCACGTTCGTCGCCTGGGAGCTGCACACCGACCACCCGATGCTGGAGATCCGCTTCTTCCGCAACGCCCGGTTCAGCGCCGCCAACGCGGGCATCACCCTGGTGTTCTTCGCGCTCTTCGGCTCGAGCTTCCTGATCACCCAGGAGCTGCAGTTCGTGCTGGGTTACAGCGCCCTCAAGGCCGGCGTCGCCCTGATGCCGATCGCCATCCCCATGCTGATCCTCGGCCCGCTGTCGGCCCGCCTCGTCGAGCGGGTCGGCACCAAGGTCGTGGTGTCCGCGGGCCTGCTCACCGTGGCCGCCGGGCTGTTCTGGATGAGCTTCGTCACCATCGACAGCGGCTACTTCGACATCATGCTGCCCATGGTCATGCTCGCCTCGGGCATGGGCCTCACCATGGCTCCGGCCACCGAGTCGATCATGGGCTCCATCCCGCGGGCCAAGGCCGGCATCGGCTCGGCCATGAACGACACCACCCGCCAGGTCGGTGGCGCCCTCGGCGTGGCCGTCATCGGCTCGGTGCTCGCCTCGGTGTACCGCCCCCACGTGGTCGACAACCTGAGCCACACGCTGCTCGGCAAAGCCGCAGCCGGGTCGGGCCCGAACGCGGCGCAGGCGCAGCAGGGCGTCGCGGCCATCCGCGATCAGCTCGGTGCGGCCTACGCGGTCGCCGCCAAGATGCCCGCCGGTGGTGAGCAGGTCATCCACGCCGCCCGCTCCGCGTTCGTCGACGGCTTCGGCGGTGCCGTGCTGGTCGGGGCCATCGTGGCCCTGGTCGGCGCCATCGCCACCTTCGTCTTCCTTCCCGCCCGGGCCCACGACTTCGAGCCGGCCGCGTTCCCCGACGAGGTCCCGGCGCTCGAGGCCGAGGTGGCCGCCGCCGAGGCCGCCGGGCGCACCAGCGCCGCCGGAGCGCGCCACGCCGACATCGAGCTGCAGCCGCCCCCGCCGACGCCGGACGCCGAGCCGGCCGCGGTCGGCTCCCACCACGAGGCGTCGTCGTGACGTCCGCCCGCGCCTCGCGCCCGGTCGCTCCCGAGGCGCCCGCGGGCGAGCCCGTCGAGGCGCGGCGCCCCGGCCGACCCCGCGATCCCCAGGCCGACGCCGCCATCCTCCAGGCCACCGTCGAGGTGCTCTGCGAGCACGGCTTCGGGGCCTTCACCGTCGACGCGGTGGCGTCCCACGCGGGCGTCGGCAAGGCCACCATCTACCGCCGCTGGCCGAGCCGGGAGGCGCTCGTCCTCGACGCGGCCGCCACGCTGGTGCCGCAACCCGACGTGCCCGACACGGGCTCGGTGCGCGACGACCTCATCGCCCTGATGAGCGGCTCGTTCGAGGACGCGGCCTCGGCGGGCAAGCAGCAGCTCATGGCCGCGGTCACCGCCGAGGCGGTGGTGAACCCCGAGATGAAGCGCCTGCTGCGCGACTACACCCAGCGCCGCCGCGACAGCTCCGCCGTCGTCGTGCGCCGCGCCATCGAGCGCGGTGAGCTGCCGGCCGACACCGACCCCGACTTCCTGCTCGACCTCGTCGCCGGGCCGCTCTTCTACCGGGTCCAGATCTCCGGCCGGCCCATCGGTGCCGAGGTCGTGGCCGACGTCGTCGACGTGGTCCTCGGCGGCCTCGCCCGCTGACCCCCGAGTGAACCTGATGCGCGCAATTCACGGGATGTCCGCGGGGCGACCTGGGAGACTGCCCGGATGGCTGCGCTCGAGTACCGCTCACCGACCCGCGCCGAGCTGCGCGAGTTCTTCGAGCCGGTGGTGTCCGCGTACGGGCTCGACGCCACCGAGGACGACTACCGCTACGAGGAGCTGACCTACGAGGACGGCCGGAGCATCGGGGCGCTCGACGAGGGCGTGTGGGTCGGCGGGGCCGGGGCCTACACCTTCGACGTGACCGTTCCCGGCGGGGGCCAGGTGGCCGCATCGGGTGTCACCATGGTCGGGGTCGCCCCCACCCACCGGCGGCGAGGCATCCTCACCACGATGATGCGCTGGCTGCACGACGACGCGGTGCGGCGTGGCGAGCCGCTGGCGGTGCTCACCGCCTCCGAGGCCTCCATCTACCGTCGCTTCGGCTACGGCGTCGCGACCGACGACGCGCGCATCACGGTGCCGTCCCGGGCGGTCGTGTTCGACCCGCCATTGCAGGTCGGCGGCCGGTTCCGCCGCCTCGACCCGCACCTCGACACCGGTCCGCTCGCAGGCGTCTACGAGCAGGTCCGCCTCCGTCGCAACGGCTGGTTCAACCGCGGGGCCGGGTGGTGGGAGCGCCTCCGCCTCGACCCCACCGACGCCCGTGCCGGCGCGTCCAAGCTCTTCGCGGTGGTCCACGAGGACGCATCGGGCGCGCCCGACGGCTTCGCCACCTGGCGCATCAGCCAGAACCACGGCGACAGTCGCGTGGCCGACGACACCGTCGTCCTCGAGGAGCTGGTGGCGGTCGACGCCGACGTCGAGCTCGCGATCTGGCAGTTCCTGGCGGGCATCGACCTCACCACCACCATCAGCTGGAACGGCGCCCCGATGGACCTGCCGTTGCGGTGGCGCATGGTGGAGCCGCGCCAGCTCCACCTGCGCGGCCGCTCCGACTGGATGTGGGCGCGCCTCCTCGACGTGCCCGCCGCCCTCGCCGCACGGCGCTACCTCGTCGCCGGCGACCTGGTGCTGCACGTCGACGACCCCTTCCATCCCGAGGCGGCCGGCACCTACCGCCTGAAGGGGTCACCCGACGGTGCCGAGTGCGAGCGGGTCGACGACGCCCGGCCCGACCTGAGCCTCGGCGCCCCCGAGCTCGGAGCGATCTACCTCGGCGGTGTGGCGCCGTCGCTCTACGCCACCGCGGGTCGCCTCGTCGAACACGAGCCGGGGGCGCTCGAGCGGGCCGACGCCATGTTCGTCACCCACCCCGCGCCCTACTGCCCCCTCATGTTCTGACCGGCCGCGCTGATGAGGCGCTTCGAGCCTCGTCGACAGGGCGGCCTGTCAGAACGAAGAGCCTGTGCCGGCCGCGCTGATGAGGCGCTTCGAGCCTGGTCGACACAGGGCGGCCTGTCAGAACGAAGAGCCTGTGGTTGCTGGGTCGGACGAGCGAACAGGTGCAGGGACGGCTGCGCCGTAGCCGCCTATCCGCTCGTCCTCTGAGCGGCCGCGCTGACGAGCGTCAGTCGATGTCCTGCCGGGCCAGCCGCCGCGCGGTGTAGGCGATGGCGACGACGGCCACGATCACGGGCGTGAGGTAGGCCGCGGGCAGTGACCGGTCGGCCAGGTTGAGGCCCACGCCCGTGTAGGCCGAGAGCAGGGACCGGAGGTAGGAGAGCACCGAGAGCCGGGCCGTGCCTGCGCCCGCGTTGGCGACGAAGTTCTCCCACAGCAAGAGGTAGGCCAGGCCCCACAGCAACGCCCTGCGGAAGCGCAGGCCGAGGGCGGTGAACAGCCCGGTGTACGCGATCACGCCGAGCACGGCCGACACCGCCACCCCCTCGATGAGGAAGCCGCCACCCTTGGTGACGACCGCGGCGATCACGAGCGGGATCGTCACCGCGGGGAGGCAGATGGTGGCCGTCGACGCCCAGGCCGCCAGCGCGATGACCCAGCGCGGGACCGGGGGCAGCCACAGGTACACCAGCGACTGGTCATCGACCAGGTCGCCGAGCGACCCGCAGGCGAACACCAGCGACACCACCGGCACGAGCAGGGAGATGCCGATGAAGTTGAGGTAGCGCGTGCCCTGCTCGAGCGGGTCGAGCCCGCCGCGGTGACCCACCAGGGCGGCGACGAGCACCACGAGCGCCCCCAGGCCGGTGACCACCGCGAGGCGCCCCCGGGTGGCCTGGTTGCGCAGCAGCATGCGGTAGACCGCGCCGAACGCGAGCAGCGGCCGGGGCCGGCGCGTCGTTCCCGCCGGCTGAGCCGCGAGGAGCTCCGGAAGCGCGGTCATCGGTGGCCTCCCCCGATCCGTGGCCCGCTTCCATCGGCGCGACGAACGGTGCACCGATGACGCCTGCTCCGCTTCGCTCCGCAGAAGAGCTCGATGTTCATGGTTCGCTCGCCTTCGGCTCGCTCATCGGCCCACCAGGTAGCGGAAGACGCTGTCGAGGTCGTCGTCGAGGGGCACGACCTCTCGGAGGTGTGCCGAGTGCTCCGACGCCACCTTGGCGACCGTGGTGCGGAAGCGCTGCACGTCGTTGGTGTCGACGAGCACGGTGGTCTCGTCGGCGATGCGCACGCCCATGACCGAGCCGGTGGCGAGCAGGCCGCCGGCGACGGGACCGGGCAGGTCGGTGGTGATGCGGAGGCGGTGCGGGCGGTCGTCCATGAGCTCGCGGATGGCCCGGAAGTCGCCTTCGGCGGCCAACCGCCCCTGCGCCATCACCAGCACGCGCGAGCCGAAGCGCTCGACCTCCTCGAGCACGTGGCTCGACACCACCACGCAGCGGCCCTCCTCGCCGAGCCGCTCGAACAGGCCGATCAGGTGGCGGCGCTGGCGCGGGTCGAGGCCGGTGAGGGGCTCGTCGAGGACCAGCACGTCGGGCCCGTGCACCAGCGCCTGCGCCACCTTCACGCGCTGCCGCATGCCCTTGGAGTAGCTGGAGATGGTGCGCGGGTCGTCGGGGTCGAGCTCGACCTCCTGGATCGCGGCGACTGTGGCCGCGTCGGCCTGCTCCACGCCGTGCAGGATGGCCGTGAGCCGCACGAACTCCCGGGCGGTGCGCCCGTCGAACATCGTCTCCTGCTGGGGCACCAGCCCGATGCGCGCCCGCACGGCCGGGTCGGTGCGCGGGTTGGCGCCGTGGATGGTGACCGAGCCCTGTGAGGGTGGCGTGAGCCCGCACAGCATGCGCAGCAGGCTCGACTTGCCGGCGCCGTTGGGGCCGAGCAGGGCGGTGACCCCGGGGCCCACCGCGAAGCTGACCTCGGACACGGCGACCACGCCACCGAACCACTTCGACACCTGGTCGACCACCACGAACGGCGCCGGGATGGGGCGCGCGTCGTCCGGTGGGGGAGGCAGGCCGAGCGAGTGGGTGGGGCCACCCGACGGTGACCAGGGCCCCAGGTCGTCGGCGCCGGCGGGCGGTGGCGCCGGTGGTGGGGGTGGCGGCGGGATGCTGGTCATCGCGTCACCTGGAGATGGGCGTAGCGGAACCGGGCGACCGCGGCGAACAGCAGCGTCCACACCAGCGTGGCCCCCGAGGCCGCCAGCACGCTCAGGCGTGCGCCGCTGCTCGGCCCGCCGTGGATCGCCACCGCCAGGTCGAACGGGAGGTGGAACAAGTTGAGGAGCTCGTAGGCGGGGCTGCCGTTGGCCTGCAGCGCGCCGGACACGGCGGCCGTGACCAGCAGGGCCAGGATGATGCCCGCCGACGCGAACGCCTTGCGGTCGGTGAGGCTCGAGATGCCGAGCGACATGGCGGTGTAGAAGATCGTGATCGCCGCGCCGGCGCCGATGATGCGCAGCGCGGTGAGGACGAGGTCGCCCGGGCCGACAGGGCCGTGGCCCTGCACGCTGAAGGCGATCATCATGATGAACGGGGGACCGATCGAGACCGTGGCGAGCACCGCGGCCACGGCCAGGGCCTTGCCCAGGAGGTAGGTGTCGCGCGACAGCGGTGAGGCGAGGTAGAGCCCGAGCATGCCGGTGCGGCGGTCGGGGCACAGCACCTCGGGCGCCACGATGGCCACGAAGAGGGCGATGGCCGAGATGATGTAGGCGTAGTACTGGCCGTAGGTGGGGACGTGCTGCTGCACGGTGGGGTCGTTGGGTGTGAGCGCCACGATGCCGACGAACACGATGGCCGGGATGTAGGCGATGGCGATGGCCACCACCGGGAGCACCTTGGCCCACGCGGGACGCTTGATGCCGAGCACGCGCTGGATGGCGTGGCTCGCCACGGTGCGGACCGACGAGGCCCGACCCAGGCGGGGGCCGTCGTAGCGGCGGTAGCCGCGCTCGAGGATGCGCGCCTCACCGGTGCCGAACGCCCCGACCGCCGTGCCGGCGCCCGGCACCGGCGGGGGAAGCGGCGGCGGGACGGCGCTCACGGGTCCATCCCCAGGAAGACGTCCTCGAGGGTGGTGGTGCGGGCCTGGAGCCGCAGCAGCCCGACGTCGTGCGCGGCCACCGAGTCGCGCACCAGGTCGTGCAACACGTCGGGGTCTGCGGCCGCGTCGGCGGCGGAGACGAGCAACCGGGTGCCGTCGAGCTCGACGGCCGCGCCGGCCGCCCGCACCGCCTCGATGAGGGCCTCGACCTGCGCGTTGGTGCCGGTCACCTCGACCACCAGGCCCCGGCTCGCACCCCGGAGCGAGCTCAGCGCGCCGGACTCGGCCACCACGCCGTCGCGCAGGATGACCACCCCGTCGCACACGCGCTCGACTTCCTCGAGCAGGTGCGACGACAGCAGCACGTGGATGCCGAAGTCGCGCCCGACGCGGCGGATGAGGTCGAGCATGTCATCGCGCTGCACCGGGTCGAGGCCGTCGGTGGGCTCGTCGAGCAGGATCAGCGTGGGGTCGTGCACGATGGCCTGGGCGAGCTTGGCGCGCTGACGCTGACCTGTCGACATGGTGCCGAGCGGCCGGAAGCGCTCCTCGCCGAGCCCCACCTGCCACAGCACGTCGCTGGCCCGGTTGATGGCCGCCCGCTTCGGCAGCCCGTGCACCTCGGCGATGTGGCGGACGAAGTCGTGGACGCGCACGTCGGCCGGGAGCCGGTGGTGCTCGGGGCTGTAGCCGATGCGCGCCCGGACCTCGGGGCCCGCGGTGGTGGGGTCGAGGCCGAGCACCCGCAGCTCGCCCGAGTCGGGTGGCGAGAGCCCCAGGATCATGCCGAGCAGCGTGGTCTTGCCCGCACCGTTCGAGCCGAGCAGGCCGGTGACACCGGGGCCGATGGTGAGGTCGGTGCCGGTCAGCACCGACGTGCTGCCCCAGCGCTTGACCAGGGCGTGGCCCTCGACCACGGGCCGGGAGCCGGCGCCGTCACCGCCGGCCGGGAGGGTCGCGGTGGCCGACGCGGGGGTCGCTGGGTCGGCCATCGGGGTGAGCCTACGGGGTCGGCGGCGACCGGTGAGCCCGCCTCCCCGCGCCTCGTCGTGCGGAACTCTTGGGGCGCGGGCCGGACCCGGGCGTATCCTCGCCGCCATGTCCGACGACGCCGGAACCAAGGTCAACATCAAGCCCCGCTCCGGCGAGGTCACCGACGGCTACGAGCGGGCGCCCGCCCGCGCCATGCTGCGCGCCATCGGCATGACCGATGCCGACTGGGGCAAGTCGCAGGTCGGTGTCGCCTCGTCGTGGAACGAGGTCACCCCCTGCAACCTGCCGCTCGACCGCCTGGCCAAGCGGGCCAAGGTGGGCGTGCGCGACGCCGGCGCGTTCCCCATCGAGTTCGTCACCATCGCGGTGAGCGACGGCATCTCGATGGGCCACGAGGGCATGCGCGCGTCGCTCGTGAGCCGTGAGGTCATCGCCGACTCCGTCGAGACCGTCATGCACGCCGAGCGCTTCGACGCGCTGATCACGTTCGCGGGCTGCGACAAGTCGCTGCCCGGCATGCTCATGGCGGCGGCACGGCTGAACCTGCCGGCGGTGTTCCTCTACGGCGGCAGCATCCTGCCCGGCCACCACAACGGCCAGGCCCTCGACATCGTCAGCGTGTTCGAGGCGGTTGGCGCCAAGGCCTCGGGCACCATCTCCGACGCCGACTTCGACGCCATCGAGCGCAACGCCTGCCCCACCGAGGGCTCGTGCGCCGGCATGTTCACCGCCAACACCATGGCGTCGGTCGCCGAGGCGCTCGGCATGTCGCTGCCCGGCAGCTCATCGCCGCCCGCGGTCGACCGCCGGCGCGACGACTTCGCCTACGAGTCGGGCCTCGCGGTGGTGCGCCTCATCGAGCAGGGCATCCGGCCGCGGCACATCATGACGAAGGAGGCGTTCGAGAACGCCATCGCCGTCACCATGGCGCTCGGCGGCTCCACCAACGCCGTCCTCCACCTCCTCGCCATCGCCGCCGAGGCGGAGGTCGATCTGGCGCTCGACGACTTCAACAAGGTGGCCGCGCGGGTGCCGCACATCGCCGACACCAAGCCGCACGGCAAGTACCACATGGCCGACATCGACCGCATCGGCGGCGTGCCCGTGGTCATGCGCGAGCTGCTCGAGGCCGGCCTGCTCCACGGCGACTGCCTCACGGTCACGGGCAGGACGGTGGCCGAGAACCTGGCGGCCCTCGACCCGCCCGCGCCCGACGGCGACGTCATCCACCCGCTGTCGGCGCCCCTGCACGACAAGGGCGGGTTGGCCATCCTCACCGGGTCGCTCGCGCCGAAGGGCTCGGTTGTGAAGGTCGCCGGCATCGACTTCGACCACTTCGACGGTCCGGCCCGCGTGTTCGACGGCGAGGCCGCCGCCATGGAGGCCATCCTCGCGGGCGGCATCAACGCCGGCGACGTCGTGGTCATCCGCTACGAGGGTCCCAAGGGCGGTCCGGGCATGCGCGAGATGCTCGCTGTCACCGGTGCCATGAAGGGCGCGGGGCGCGGCGGCGACTGCGCCCTCATCACCGACGGGCGGTTCTCCGGCGGCACCCACGGGTTCTGCATCGGCCACGTGGCGCCCGAGGCGGTCGACGGTGGTCCCATCGCGTTCGTCAGCGAGGGCGACCGCATCGTCATCGACGTGGTCAACCACACCATCGACCTCGACGTCACCGCCGACGAGCTCGAGCGCCGCAAGGCCGACTGGAAGCTCCCCGAGCCGCGCTACACCAAGGGCGTGCTCGCCAAGTACGCCCGGCTGGCGCAGGGCGCCGAGCGCGGCGCCATCACCAGCGCCTGACCCATTGCGTGTCCGTGGATGGTCGCTGAGCAACCATCCACCGACACGCAACGGTCGTTCTCGGGTCGGGCGGGGTCAGTTGCCGGCGCGGGTGTTGCCGCCGAAGCCGCCGAACCCGGCGGGCGGGCCGCCGGTGAAGTTCCCCCCGAAGCCGCCGGCGCCGAAGCGGGTGGCCCGGGTGTTGGTCTGAGACGCACTGCTCGGGAGCGGCTCTGACAGGGTGGCGAGCACGACCTTCCGGCCTGCGGTGAGGCCCTTGGTGATGACGGTTCGGTCGGCGCCGACGGTCCCGATCCTCACGGTGACCGACCTGGTCTTGCCGCCTTCGAGCACGGTGACGGTGTGGGTCGAGTTGGTGGTGTGCACGGCCGAGGTCGGCACGGTGAGCGCGTTCGCCACGGTGTCGATGGTGATCGACGTGCTGGCCCCGGCACCGTCGTGGAGGCCCGTGGCGCGCGAGTTGGTGAGGCCGATGACGGCCGTGTAGGTGGTGGTGCTCCCGCTGGTGGTACCTGCGACGCTGAGCGCCACCACGGTGCCCTTCAGAGGCTTGCCGGTGCTGTCGGGGACGACGGTGGCCGCCTGGCCGACCGCCACGCTCGGGCGATCGGTGACCGACACGGGCACGGAGACCTCGTAGCCGCCCTTGCCGACGACCACGACGTTGGCGGTCGTCGACGACGCCGACACCGAGTCGCCCTTGGCGAGCGTGACCGAGGTGACGGTCCCGTTGATCGGGCTCACGATGCTGGCGGCGGCGAGGCTCTGCTCGGCCACCGCGACCTTCGACGTGGCGGCGTCGACGGCCGACTGGTAGGAGGCCAGCTGGGAGGCCGTCGGCGTGGTCGACGTGGAACTGCTCGAGGAGCTGGGGTTCGTGCTGCCGGTCGATCCGCTCGGGGTGCTGCTGCCGGCGCTCTTGGAGAACGGGGAGCTGCTGGTCGCGCCGGTACCCGTCGTGCCGGAAGGGGGAGAGGTGGCCGTGCGGCCCGAGCCGGTGTTCGCCGCGGCGGCCTTCGAGAGCAGCGCGTCGAGCTTCGAGATCGCGGTGGCGACCTGGGCCTCGAGGGCCGCCACCTGGGCCTGGGCGTCGAGCGAGGCCTGCTGGGCGTCGGTGCAGGTGCCGGTGCTGGAGGCGACGGTCGTGCTCGTGGTGCTGGTCGGTGGCGGCGGCGAGCTGCACGCGGCCTTCGCCGCCGCGAGGTCGGCTCGGGCCTCGGCCAGCGCGGCGTCGAGTTGCTTCTGGAGGGCGAGCAGCTCGCGCTGGGCGGCCTTGATCTGCGCGTCGAGCGAGGTCGATCCGCCCCCGCCCGACGGCCCGCTCGGCACCGCGACCGTCGCGACCCGCACCGACGTCGACAGCTTCAACGCCGCGGTCTGCACCGTGGGGGCCGTCGACACGGCGGTGGCGGTGGCGGTCGGCGACGTCGAGCCGGTCGCGTTCGAGGAGCTCCCACCGAAGTTGGGCGAGCCACCGTTCCCGGTGCTCGAGGGCAGCTGCCCCGCCTCGGCTTCCGCGAGGTCGAGCTGCGCCTGGGTCAGGGTGACGTTCGCCGAGTCGAGCTCGCGCTGCAGCGACGCCGTGTCGAGCGACGCCAGGGTCTGGCCGACCTTGACCCGCTGGCCGGCCTTCACGGACACCGACGCGACCGTGCCGGAGCCGGGGAACGCCACGGCCACCCGGTCGACGGGGGTGATGGTCCCCGTGCCCTGGAGCCTCTTGGTGACCGTCGCTCGCTCGACGGTGGCGGTCCGGTAGCCGCTGACGTTCGAGGCGCTCGCCATCGAGGCGCCGACGACGCCGACGATCACCACCGTGACGACGGCGATCGCGGCACCGACCCGGGTGCGGTTGTTGGTGTGGCGTGGCATGGTCATTCCGTCCTGAGGGCGTCGATCGGGGCGAGCTTGGCGGCGCGCGAGGCGGGGTACACGCCGAACACGACGCCGAGGCCGATGGCGCCGACGATGGCGATCGCCGCGGCCTCGGGCGAGAAGATGATCCGGGTGGAGGTGAAGTGGGGGATCACGACCGCGCCCAGCAGGCCGATGAGCGCTCCGCAGAGCCCCCCGGCGAGTCCGAGCACCGACGCCTCCACCAGGAACTGGCGGCGGATCGCCCGGGGCCGGGCGCCGAGCGCCTTGCGGACGCCGATCTCACGGATCCGTTCCGTCACCGAGACCAGCATGATGTTCATCACGCCGATCCCGCCGACGAGGAGCGAGATCCCGGCGACGCCGGCCAGGAGGACCTTCAGGGTGGAGTTCACCGACGACGCCGTCGTGAGCAGCGACTGCTGGTTCGAGATGGTGAAGTCGGCGCTGCTCGCCGTGGTGATGCGGTGGAGCGCGAGCAGCTCGGTGTTGGTCTCCTGGTAGGCCGCGGAGATCGTCGAGGGCGAGTTCGCCTCGATGTAGATCGAGCTGAGCGACGTGCGTGCGGAGCTGCCGACCAGCCGCTTGGCCGCGGTCGAGAGGGGCACGATCGCGAGGTCGTCGTTGCTGGTCGTCGACGAGGAGCCGGTCGATTCGAGCACGCCGATCACCTCCAGCGAGGTGCCGTTCACCGTGACGCTCTGACCGACCGGGTTGCGGCCGCTGAACAGCTCCGAGGCGGTGTCGGATCCCAGCACGACGACGGCCGCGGTCTTCCGCTCGTCGGCGGCGGTGATGAAGCGGCCCGACTGCACCTTGCGGTTGCGGATCGTCAGCCAGTTCGGTTCGGTGCCGACGACGCTGGTGGTCCAGTTCGTGGTGCCGGCGGTCAGCTCCTCGGAGGTCGAGCTGGCCGCGGCGACCGCCTTGATGTCGGGCGCCGTCGTCTTCGAGGCGAGCGCGTCGGCGTCGGACTGGCTGAGCGTCGATGCGGAACCCGCCCCGCCGCGGACGCCCGTGCTGCTCGTCGAGCTGCCCGGCGACACGATCAGCAGGTTGGTGCCGAGCGCGTTGAGGTCAGCCTTCACCTGTGCCTGGGCGCCCTTGCCGAGGCCCACGGTGAGGATCACCGCAGCGATCCCGATGAGGATGCCGATGACGGTGAGGATCGAACGGAGCCGGTGGAGGCGTACGGCCTCGAGGCCCGTGAGGAAGGTGTCGCGCCACGTCATCGCACGTCCCCTTTTCGTGCTTCGGAGACCTGGCCGTCACGGATGCGCACGACGCGCTCGGCGGCCCTGGCAACGTCGTCGTCGTGGGTGATGAGCACGACGGTGCGGCCCTGGTCGTGCAACGCGTGCAGCAGGCTCAGGACGTCGGCCCCCGAAGAGGAGTCGAGGTTCCCGGTGGGCTCGTCGGCGAGCAGGAGTGCCGGCTCGGTCACCAGTGCCCGGGCGATCGCGACGCGCTGCTGCTGGCCCCCCGAGAGCTCGTTCGGCCGGTGGTCGACGCGGTCGGCGAGGCCGACCCTGCCGAGCGCGGCGATGGCCCGCTCACGCCGCTCGCTCCGGGGGATCGCGGTGTAGACGAGCGGCAGCTCGACGTTGCGCCACGCGGGGAGCGCGGCGAGCAGGTTGAACTGCTGGAACACGAAGCCGATGCGCCGGTTGCGGATGTCGGCCAGCGAGTCCTCGCCCATGTCGGCGACCAGTTCACCGGCGAGGCGGTACTCGCCGACGGTCGGCACGTCGAGGCAGCCGAGGATGTGCATCAGGGTCGACTTGCCCGAGCCCGACGGCCCGACGATGGCGACCATCTCCCCCGTCTCGATGCGGAGGTTGACGTCTCGGAGTGCGGTCACCTCGAGCGCACCGGTCTTGTAGGACTTGGCGATGCCACGGAGGTCGATGACGGGGCCGCCGACGACGGGCGTCGGGGCCTCGGGTGCGGTGAGCGTGCTCAATTGCCCTGCCCCCCGAAGTTGCCGCCGTTGCCCGTCTGGTTGCCCCCGCCGGGGAAGTTGCCGCCGCTGGGGAAGTTGCCGCCGCTCGGGAAGTTGCCGCCGCTGGGGAAGTTGCCGCCGCTGGGGAAGTTGCCCCCGCCCGGGAACTCGCCCGTGCCGCTGCGACCGTTGCGGTTGCCGACGTTGGCCCGGGTGAAGGAGGGGATCGAGATCACGACCTGCTCGCCGGCCTTCAGGCCCGACGTGATCTGGGTCTCGCCGTTCGCCTGGAGCCCGGTGGTCACGGTGCGCGTCGTCCTGGTCGAGCCGGACACGACGGTCACCGTCGACTGCCCGTTGTTGTTCGAGACGGCGAGGGTGGGCACCTGCACGGCGTTCTTGATCTCCTTCTGGGTGATCGCCACCGTGGCGGTGGCACCTCCGTAGAAGCCGCTCGGCGACCCACCGACGGTGACCTCGACCGGGAAGGTCGCGACACCGGAACTGGTCGTTGCCACGGCGCCCACCGAGGTGACCTTGCCGGTGGCCGACGTGGTGCCGCCGCTCGGCGTGACCGTCGCGCTGGCGCCCTTCTTGATCTGGTCGATCTCGGTCGAGTCGATGTCGAGGGTCACGACGTAGGTGTCGGCGCTGACGACCTCGATCTGGGCGGTCGAGGTCGACGACGAGCTGTTGGAGCTGCTGCTCGCGAGGGGGTTCGAGTTCGAGGACCCCGATGACGGCGTGCTCACCCCACCACCGCTGCTCGTACCGGTGGGGGAGTTGCCCGAGCCGCCGCTGCTGCCGAGCTGCTGGCCGACGGTGAGGTTCACGGTCGACACCGTGCCCTTGATGGGCGAGGTCAGCGTGGCGCCGGCGAGGTTGGTGTTGGCCTCGTCGAGCGACGACTGCGCAGAGGTGAGGCTCGCCTCATCGGCGGCGATCTGCTCGCTCGAGGCGTTCGCCGACTCGTCGCTGTCGAGCTTCGCCTGGGCGCTGTCGACCGAGGCCTGCGCGGAGGTGACCGCGCTCTGCAGCGCTGCCGAGTCGATGGTGGCGAGCGCCTGTCCCTTCTTCACCTTCTGGCCGGCCTTGACCTTCACGGCCGTGACGGTGCCGGAGGAGGCGAACGACAGCTGCTCGGTGGACTTCGGTTCGATGGTCCCCGACGACGAGACGGTCTGGGCCATGGTCCCGGAGGTGGCCGTGACGGTGCGCTCGGTCGCGGCGGCACTCGCGCTCGACTTCGTCGACGAGCGGTACACGAGCCAGCCTCCGACGACCAGCAGCACCGCAACCGGCAGCACCACGGCCGGGTTGCGCATCAGCTTGCGGGCGTTCTCGGGCACAGGACCTCCTCGAGGTGGCGGCAGCGGCGGGTCGATCCCGTCCTGCCCGGCTACGAGCATGCGAGCGCCACCTCCCCTGTTGCTGAAAGCACCCTGGCGATTGCCTGACAGCGCCGGCCGCGCCGACCGCGCCGGCTCGCACCTTCCTCACACCTGGCGCTCACCTCCCGCCAACCTGGCACGCGGCGATTCTCGGCCGGCGAGGTGACCTCCGGCACCGTCGCGTGGCAGACTTGACCTTCGGGTCAGTCGCACGGGGGTGCGCGCCCGGCAAGGGGGCTACCGAGCATGTCGAACACCGAGAACGCAACGCCCGAGGCAGACGACGGCGACGCGGCCACAGCGAAGAGCGGCAAGCGCCGGCGTGCCCTCGCCATCGGCTCCTCGCTCGCGCTGGTGCTCGTGGCCGGCATCGGCTTCCTGGCCTGGCGCCAGGTCGAGCCCCTGGTGAACGCCAAGTACCGCAGCGTCACCTACACCGTGCCCACCGCGCCGCAGCTCACGCCCGCGACGGGGCAGAAGGTGTACCGCATCGACCCGGTGCACTCGTCGCTCGGCTACGAGATCTCGGAGAAGCTCATCGGCGCCTCCACCGGCCACGCCACGGGCGTCACCAACGGCATCGCCGGCGACATCCTGATCGACCCGACCACCCCCGCGAACAGCAAGGTCGGGACCATCGTCGTCAACCTGGAGCAGCTCCACTCCGACAACAACCTGCGCGACGCCCGCATCCGCCAGGACTTCCTCCAGTCCCACGACCACCCCCTGGCCACCTTCCACATCACCAGCGTCACGGGACTGCCCGCCACGCTGGTCGAGGGCAAGACCTACCCGCTGACGCTGGTCGGCACCGCCACGGTGCGCGACAAGACCGCTCCGGTCACCTGGACGGCCACCGCCTCGGTGAACAACGGCAAGCTCACGGCCAGGGCCACCACCCACGTCAAGCTCTCCACCTTCGGCATCGGCCCGATCAACCTGCAGGGTCTCGTGTCCACGGGCGACGACGTGACGCTCACGCTGAACCTCACGGCGCTCGACCCGTCGCAGTACGCCATCCCCAAGACCATCACCGGGCCGCACGCCAAGACCGTCGCCGGTGGCCCGTCGTTCAAGGCCGCGGTGGCCCCGATCCTCGAGCAGAACTGCGCCTCGTGCCACAACTCCGGGCAGGTCGGCTCGCTGCACTGGGTCCTCGACACCGCCGGTGACGCCGCCTCGGTCTCCGCCGGCATCAAGACCACCACGCAGGCCCGCTACATGCCGCCGTGGCCCGCGTCCGACAAGGGCGTACCGCTGTCGCACCCGATGACGCTGTCGTCCGCCGACCTCGCCACGCTGGCCTCGTGGGCCGACCACGGCGGCAAGCTCGACGAGCCGGCCACCACGCCGATCAAGCCCTCGAAGGCGGTGCAGGCAGCCGCGCCCCGCAAGGACGAGGTGCTGATGATGCCGAAGGCGTACACCGGCGTGTCGTCGATCCCCAACGACTACCGGTGCTTCGTGCTCGACCCGAAGATCACCAAGCCCACCTTCCTCACGGGCTACACCTTCCTGCCCGACCAGCTCACCGAGATCCACCACTCGCAGGTCTTCCACGTCAGCGGCCAGCAGGCGGCGAACGCCGCCAAGCTCGAGGGCCAGGACGGCCGGCCCGGCTGGCAGTGCTACGGCGGCGTCGACGTCCCCGGCGTGTCGCCGTCGTGGAACGGCACCCAGCCCAAGACCCGCGACGTGGGCTTCTCCGGCCAGAACAACCTCGTGGCCGGTTGGGTCCCCGGCCAGCTGCCGGTCATCTACCCCGACAACAGCGGCATCCTGCTCATGCCGGGCGACCAGCTGGTCATGCAGCTGCACTACCACCACGACGGCAACATCACGCCCGACCGCTCGGGTCTGGCCCTGCAGCTCACGCCCCAGGCCGGCTCGAACATCAAGAAGCTGCGCATCGTGAACCCGCTGGCCCCGGTCGAGATCCCCTGTGACCCGAAGCACACCGGCCCGCTGTGCGACCGCACCGCCGCCATGAAGGACGACGTCCGCCTCTACGGGCCCCAGGGGGCGTTCATCGAGAACGGCCTGATGCTGCTCTGCGGCCAGAACCCGGCCAAGCTCACGGCCGACTTCAACGGCACCGTCGCCCACTCCTCGTGCAACCTGCAGGTGCCGATGAGCGGCACCCTCGTCGCCGTCATGGGCCACATGCACACCTTGGGCAAGACGTTCCGGCTCACCCTCGATCCGAGCACACCCAAGTCGAAGGTCCTGCTCGACATCCCGAACTGGAACTTCGACTGGCAGATGAACTACGGCCTGCAGACCCCGCTGCACGTGACGGCAGGCGAGCCGATCAGGATGGACTGCTCGTGGGACCGCTCGCTCGATCCCACCCGCAAGCCCAAGTACATCGTGTTCGCCGAAGGCACCGAGGACGAGATGTGCTTCGGCACCTACGCCCTCATCCCCGACGACCAGAACTCCAGCGCCGGGCCGCTCGCGTCCAGCAGCTTCCACATCGGCCGCCACCGCAGGCGGGGCTGAGCGCACCCCACGCACACCCGCATGGTTCTGGGGACGGTTTCGGCGCCCTCGCGCCGGAACCGCCCCCAGAGCCCGTTCGGGGACCCCGCGGACCGCGTTGCAACCGGTTGACAACCGTGGTTGACTGACGCCGATGAACGCCCGGACCGCAACCACCCTCGTAGTCACCTGACGCACGCCCTGTTCTTCCCCCGCGTGCGTCGCCTCGACCTCCCAGCCGGGAGGTCGTTCTGGTTTTCGGGCCCGGACCGCCGCTGACGTAGCGTCGGCACCCGGCCCGAGCGGCGCCCGCCGTCACCGACATCCCGCAGTCCCCGTCCCGCTCTCGCCACCCCCTCAGCACAAGGAAGCGCCATGAAGCTCAACGGCGGCCAAGCCCTCATCAAGAGTCTCGAAATGGAAGGCGTGGAGGTCGTGTTCGGCCTGCCCGGCGGGGCCATCCTTCCCGTCTACGACCCGCTCCTCGACTCGTCGCTGCGGCACATCCTGGTGCGCCACGAGCAGGGTGCCGGGCACATGGCCGAGGGCTACGCCCACGCCACGGGCCGTCCCGGCGTCGCCATGGTCACGAGCGGGCCGGGTGCCACCAACATCGTCACGCCCCTCGCCGACGCCTACATGGACTCCATCCCGATGGTGTGCATCACGGGCCAGGTCGCGTCGCCGTCCATCGGTACCGACGCGTTCCAGGAAGCCGACATCACCGGCATCACGCAGTCGATCACGAAGCACAACTTCCTGGTGACCAGCGCGGCCGACATCCCGATCGTCATCCGGGAGGCGTTCCACCTCGCCACCACGGGCCGGCCGGGCCCGGTCCTGGTCGACATCCCCAAGGACATCGTCGACGCCAACAACCCGGTGTCGGCCATGGACTGGTACTGGCCCTCCGACGACGACGTCGCGGCCGAGCTGCCCGGCTACCGCCCCACCACCCAGGGCCACTTCCTGAAGATCCGCGAGGCCGCGGAGCTGATCCTGCGCGCCGAGCGTCCCATCCTCTACGTCGGTGGCGGCGTCCTCAAGGCCCGTGCTGCCGAGGCGCTGCGCGAGCTGGCCGAGCTCACCGACATCCGGGTCGTCACCACGCTCATGGCCCGCGGTGCCTTCCCCGACAGCCACCCCCTGTGTCTCGGCATGCCCGGCATGCACGGCAACTACACGGCCGTCACGGCCATGCAGAAGTCCGACCTGCTGGTCGCCCTCGGCAGCCGCTTCGACGACCGGGTCACCGGCAAGGTGCCGGCCTTCGCCCCCGACGCGAAGATCGTCCACGTCGACATCGACCCCGCCGAGCTGGGCAAGGTGCGCCGCCCCGACGTGCCGATCGTGGGCGACTGCCGCCTCGTCATCGAGGAGCTCATCCGGGCGATCCACCAGGTCGGTGCCCGCGACGACATCACAACGCCAACCGCCAGCCCTGGAACTCCACCATCAGCGGCT
>Ga0302299_10000704_pt1 | contig 19016 bp, 19 predicted proteins | sample III_Fen_N3_4_FD_198795 | JGI IMG/M metagenome (GOLD analysis project Ga0302299, IMG submission 198795) | Peat permafrost microbial communities from Stordalen Mire near Abisko, Sweden - III_Fen_N3_4 | ecosystem: Environmental > Terrestrial > Soil > Wetlands > Permafrost | place: Sweden: Abisko... | reverse complement strand
AACGCCGCGATGCTGGTGGCTTTCCGCGTCGTCCAGGGCATCGGCGCGGCAATGCTCATGGCCATGGGCCCGGCGATCGTGGCCCATACATTCCAGGACCATGAGCGCGGACGAGCCCTGGGCCTCAACGGAGTCAGCGTCGCGATAGGTCTCAGTCTGGGGCCGGCACTCGGCGGAATACTGACGCAGGTCGCCACGTGGCGGGCGATCTTCTTGATCAACGCTCCGATCGGGTTGCTGGCGATCATCTGGGCGGCCCGCGTGCTCCCCTCCGAGAAGCCGGGCAAGGATCAGTCGTTCGACGTCAAGGGTGCCGCGCTTTCGGGCGTCGCGCTGTTCGCTCTGCTGCTCGCCTTGAGCGACGGCCAGGAGTGGGGCTGGACCAGCCCCGCGGTCGTCGGGCTGTTCGTCGCCTTCGTCGTCCTGGGCGCAGCTTTCCTGCGTGTGGAACGGCGCTCGATCCAGCCGATGATCGATCTCGCGCTGTTCAAGATCCGGCCGTTTTCCGCAGGCCTCGCCAGCGTGGTGGTGGCATTCGCGGGACTGTTCACCGCCACGTTCTTGCTGCCGTTTCTGCTCGAGCAAGGACGCGGCTTCTCGCCGATCGAGGCCGGCCTGCTTCTCACGCCCGTGCCGATCACGATGGCGCTGGTCGCCCCGATCAGCGGTGCGGCCTCGGACCGCTTTGGACCGCGCGTGCTGGCCAGCACGGGAATGGCACTCATGGCGCTGAGCCTCGTGAGTCTGACCCAACTCCCGGTGGACTTCGCTCTGCCGGACCTCATCTGGCGGCTGGTTCTCCTGGGCGTCGGCCAGGGCCTGTTCATGAGTCCCAACAGCAGCGCGGTGCTCGGATCTGTGCCGCGTCCGCGGATCGGGACCGCGTCGGGGACGCTGGCGCAGATGCGGGTGAACGGCCAGGCGGTCGGAATCGCGCTCAGCGGGGCGATCGTGGCGACGCGGTTGCCGGTCCACCTTGCGGATCTGGGCGGCGGCGCGCCCATGGCCGCGCTGCACGGCGTGGCGCTGGCCGGGGCGATCCACGACGCGTTCGCGGTGGCGGCCCTGGTCTGCTGTGTCGGGATCGTAACGAGCCTGATCCGGGGGTCGAGCCGCCCGGGACGTCCGGCGGCCGTAGCGCCGGTTCAACCCTAGATCCGGGCCGTGCGACCCGGCTGGTGGCCCGTCGCCGGCCGCCCCAGCTACGCGCCCCTCGACGAGGACACAATCTGACGCAGCGCCAGGATTCGCTCAGACGAGGCCGCGACAGATGTGCCGATCGATTCAGCCCCTCCATAACTACGAGCCACCGTCCAGTGCCGACGACGTGAGCGCCGCGGCGCTCCAGTACGTGCGCAAGATCAGCGGCACGACGAAGCCGCCCAGGATCAATCAGGCGGCCTTCGACCGCGCGGTCGAAGCCGTCGCGGCGGCGACCCGAGAGCTGCTCGAGGCGCTGGTCGCGACTTCGCCGCCGCACGATCGGGCGGTCGAGCGACAGCGGGCGCGAACCCGCAGGGAGCGTCAGCTGTCGTCGGCCCTGGCGGGCATGAACGCGGCCGGACCGGCCTGAACGACCGCGCACGTATCGAGGCCGGTCGCCACTGCACGCCTCGCTCCGCTTGCTGCCCACCGCCTGCCGCGCACCGCGGGCGGCGCTGCGCCGCGTGGACCGCGGCCGTGGCACAACCGGCGCGACTCCTTGACAACGGCCGCCTGAGTGCTAGTCTCCGCTACATCGTAATCTGATGTACGCCAATCTGAGGTAGTAACGCATGACCGGCCGGATCAAGGGACAGCTCCTCAAGGGCACCACGACCCTGCTTGTCCTGTCGGTACTCCGCGAGGGCGAACTGTACGGCTACGAGATTGCGCAGCGAATCCGCGACAAGAGCGGCGGCGCATTCATTCCGAGCGAAGGCTCGCTCTATCCGGCGCTCCATAGCCTCGAAGCCGCCGGTGCGCTCGACGCCAGCTGGCGCGAGAGCGATCGCGGTCCACGCCGCCGCTACTACAAGATCACCAAAGGCGGTCTTGGGATGCTCGAGGAGCACGCCACCGAGTGGGCGGTCTTCTCTCTCGGCATGGCCCGCGCGGTTGGTGGAGCGGACCGGTGACCATTCTCGTGGGTTACGTCGTCGTCCTGGGCGGGTTGCTCGTCGCGGCTGTGTGGCTGGTCCGCCGGAGCGAGCGTCGACTCGGAGCCGAGCCCGACGCCCACACGGCTCCGACTCAACCCGGGTCTGACGTCACGGCCGAGATAACGGCATACCTCGATCGAATGACTGCCGAGCTGGCGCTCCCGGCCGCCGATGTCGCCGAAGTCCGGGCGGAGCTGGCCGATCATCTCCAGGACTCGATCGCCTCTCTTGAGGCCGAAGGGATGGACCGAGACAGCGCGATCCGCGAGGCTCTGGGACGTTTGGGGCCGGCGGCCGAACTCGGTCGCCAGTTGCGCATGGCCCATCAGTCGACGAGGCGGCTCCTTGCCGGCGTGGGTGGAGGTGTCTTCGCCGGGGGTGGTGGGTTTGTGCTGGGTTATCTCGGTGGGACCATGCTCGCCCTCTTCGCGGCCCTGGCGCTTGCACTCGCCACGCCGGTGCTCGCGGCGGTCGGCCTCCGCCTGCCGGATATCACTTCGGGTGATCACAGCGGGAACGCCGTCAACTCGATCTTCCTTGCTGTGGCCACGGCAATTGCGGCGGGCGCGGCCACTCGGTACGCGGTCCGCACCTCGGCAAGCCTGAGCCGCCGGACCCCACGGTCCGTCGCGGCTTTCTGGGCCGTCGGCGGCGGGCTCGGTTTCGGTTGGTGGGCGATCTTCGGGATGCGCGGTGCACAGAGCTGGCCGTCGGTCGCGATCGAGCTCTGCGTTCCAGTCGTGGCGGCCGTAGCCGCTTTCGCCGGGATCGAGCGATCCATGCCCCATGTCGGCCGGTGGGCCGTCGTCGCCGGGCTGGTCGCGGTTGTGGGATCGGGGCTCGTGTTTGCCGTGGCCGGCTCGGTTTCCTCCTCCGTGATCAACACCATCGGCCAGCAGCCGGACCTTCACCTTGACTCTGTCGCGCCTGCGGCGCCGACGGCCTGGCTCCCTGAGGATGCGAACTTCGGGGGCGGTTGGGGATCCGACTGGTCGACGGGCGGGACCCAGGTATCCCTCGAGTTGGACCCCAACCTAGGGGCGCCCGCGATAGCGGCCATTCTGGCGAACTGGCGGGAAGTAAGGTTCGAGGCCTGGCACGCGCTGCCGATGGATATGCCCGGCTTGCTCGTCGGCATCGACACCCGGTATTCGAGCCCAATCGAAGTCCAACCTGCGAGTTTCTCCGACACCTCGTTCGAAGCGGTCTTCCATCTCGAGCGTTTCCGAGACTCCGGATCGTGGTGGATCGTCCTGACGGCTGTGGGCCCGGACGGACACAGGTATCGGCTGGAGAGCGGGATGGGTGGCGACGCCAGGTTCAACGGTTCCGCGTGGGACTGGCTTACGGCGCCGCAATGAGCCGGACCGATGACCCCGCAAGGCGTGTCGAGGCGCTGGTCCGCGAGCGCAAACGAGTGCTCGATGCACTCCGTGGCGAGGACCTGACCGGCCCCGCGATCCTTCGCCGGATGAGCGAACCATCGACCGCAGCCGAGGCCGGGACACCTGCCAGCGCGCAATTGGGTGGTGCGGCCGTCGACTCGGAACCGCGCGACCAAAGCCTGCTCTACCCCGCGCTCCACAGTCTGGAGGCGGACTGGAGGCTCGAGGCCGCGTGGCTTCCGGACGCCGGGGGAGTGCGTCGCCGCACCTATCGCAAGCGCCGTTTCGGGCCGCATTTGCTCGGCGAAATCGGGCGCAGCTAGCTCCGCCCTAAGCTACCGCCGGCGCGTCGGCCGCTTCTGGGGTGATCGGGCCGATCGTTTGTGCTGCGGCGGTGGAAGTGGTCGACGCGGCGGAACCGGGCCGGCCGGTCTGCGCCGAAGCAGGACCAGCACGCCGGCAGCCACCACGACGGTTAGAGCGACGGCCACGGCGGCGATCAGCAGTATCGGCGGCCCAGAGCCGTCCGAGCTTCCCGGCGATCCCGCCGGCGAGGCGGAAGCGGCGGAGCCCGGCGCCGCGGGGCCGGCGTTGGCCGGCGCCGTCCGACCGGCTTTGACCGGCACCCATCCAGGTGGCGCGATCAGCGCGAAGTCGCCGAAGTCGGTGACGACGGCGGTGAACATGTCGGGGACGCCGGCTGGGTCGGTTGGGAGCGGAGTCCAGGTCCCTCCGTCGAGGCGCTCGATGGTCGCCGTCGGCAGGCTCGCCGGCCCGCGCAGAGTGATCGTGACGCCACCGCTCGCCTGGCCGCTAATCGCCCCACCGCTCTGGCTGGTGAGAGAGAAGCGGTAGACGTTGCCCGCGATGACGCCGGCCGCCGGTTGCGCGGCGGGTTGGACGGGCGCGATGGACACGTTGATCGAGAGCGTGCCCGGAGGCATCGTCAGGAATCCCTGGCCGGCGAAGACTTGTGCCTGGGGCGGCTGTTCGGGTGTGCCGACCGCCAGATTCGGGCTCTGTAAGCCCTGTACGGCGCCGGAGTCGGCCGCCGACTGGGCGCCGCTTGCGTACCCGGGCGGGGGCGAAAGCCACTTGTACTCATCGGCGACGACCACGCCGTCGTAGAGCGGCGGCCCGGCGATCGGTGCCAGACGTTGCGCGGCCACGACCACCGCAAGACCACATATCAACGCAGCCGCTGCGAGACGCTTCTGGCTCATCACAGCCACCACGTCGCGAGATCCGCCAGGACGTGCGCGGCTGCCGGCGCGGCCGAACCGCCGAACCAGAGCCGGAGCCCGCCGAAGAGGAGTCCAACGCCGAAATCCAGAGGGACGACCGACCAACCGTAGACGGGAGCGTGAATGAGGGCGAAGAGAGCGCTCGTGACCAGCAAGGCCGTCGCGTCGCCGCCCGCAGCAGCAACCCAGCGCCAAAGAGCGCCGCGCAGCGCCAGCTCCTCGCCTGTCGCGACCAGAGTCGTGACTGCGACCCACGGCAAGAACGGAGCCGCGTGGCCGAGAACGATCGGGGGGAACGGCCACCGAGCCGCGAGCGAGACGACAACCAAAACGCCGCCCGCCGCGAAACCGGCCGCCAGCGCGCCAATCCGCGGGATCGACGGTCTCACTCCACCGAGGAACGCGACCGCGATCAGGGCGAGGCCGAACACGAGGCCTTCGGTGACGCCGTCCAGCGCCGCGGTGCGGAAGACCTGCCAGCGGACCGCGACCGCGAAACCGAGCGCAAGGCAAGTGGCAATGGCCACGCCCGAGGCACGGCCCCGATCCGGAACCGCGATGGCGATCATCGTGGCAAAGGGACCAGCGACTGGTCGATGGGGCCGCTGGCAAACTGAGCCGGCCAGACAGTCACGCTCTGCGGGGTCGTGCCGGCGCCGGCGCCAAGGGTTTCGGCGCCGCCGGATGCGTCGGTCGACGGCGTCGCGGCTTGCCATTGCCATATGACGGCCGCCGCAAGCTCGTTCTGACCCAGCCGGCCGGGGGTACTCGAGAACCGCAGACCAGAGCCGTTCGGGAGGCTGCCCTCGGGAAGGTCGATCGAGCGCGCGGCAGCCGCGATCGACGCAGGATCGAGCGCCGCGGTCTGCGGCAGAACATCATGGAAGAGCGCCCACGCCGCCGCGAACCCGGCCAGGCCCTCTTCGGACGGTTGCACCGAGCCGTTCTCCTTGGCCCAGACCGTCGCAAATCGGTTGTACAGCGTTCGGGCCGCCGGTTGGAGGGCAGCCGGGTTGAAGCCGCCCGTCGGGCGGTCCGAAGCAAAGACGCCGACCGCATCCGCGCCCAGCTCCTCGCCGAAGTCGCCGACGCACTGGGCCATGGTCGAGCCGATGAGCGCGCCAACGTGGACACTCGCCGCGATCATCGCCCGCCGGAACGCTTCGCCATCGGGAATGTGGGCGGCTAGGATGACGACATCGGGTCGCGACGAGACGAGCTGCTGAAGCACTGACGGCCAGTTGGGCAGCGACAATTGGTAGTCGATTCGACCGGCGAGCACGGCTCCGCCGGCCCGAATCCCCGCTTGGGCGGCATCGGCGACCGAGCGGGCGTAGTCGTCCGTTGCGGCGACGATGGTCACGCGCAGGGTGGTCGCGGTCTTGCCGAGCAGCGGCGCCAGCTCCGCGGCGGCGAACGCTGCCGAGTTGGCCCCCAGGCGGGCCCCGTCGGCGCCTACGCGGAACACAAGGGGCAGGCCGCGCCCCGTCAGCTGATCGGCCACTGCGCCGGACTCCCAGTAGACAAGGCCGGCATTTGCGGCCGCGCTGCTTACCGCCATCGATAGGTCGGAGGCATAGGAGCCGACGACGACCGAAGCGCCTTCCGCCTTGAGCTGGTCGACGACTGCGCCGGCCTTGCTGCTGTCGGAGATGTCGCGCACGTCGAGCGCGAGCTGCCGGCCTTTGACTCCGCCGTCGGCATTCACCAGATCGGCTGCGAGCTGGATCCCGAGTCGTTCCTGGCCGGCAAGCTCGGCCGGCATTCCGGTCAGCGGCAGAACGACGCCGATGCGGAGCAGGGGCGCCGAGCTGGCCGGCACGGCCGCGGCGGTCGAGCAGCCAGCCACAAGGCCGGCCGCGATTGCGGCGGAGACAAGGGTTCGGCCGACCCGGATGCCGGGAGACCGCGGGACACATCGAAGCATCGGTCGACTCCTCATTTGACGGTGAAGAAGATCTGGGTCGACCAGTCCCGCGGATTGAACGGCGCGTGGTCGTTGGCGACGAACTCGGCCTTGAGGACGTATGTGCCCGGCGTGACCGGGATGTCCTTCGTGAGGCTGTATTGCATGTACACGAGGGTGTTGTCGATGTAGAGATGGACGTGCCCCTGGTCGGGGCGGATGTCCTCGTTTGTGTCATCTACGATCGTCGCCCCGACGAGACTCACGACGACGTGCACCGACGTGCCGTGGATTACCTCGTTCGGCGCCGGGGAGACGATGCTCACCTTGGCCGGCGTCGAGGGACGACCGGATGGGACGTAGCTCGCGTAGGGGGCGTCCGTAGGAGCGGCCGCTGATCCGGTCGGCGAACCCGAGCCGCAGGAAGCGAGAAGGAACGCGACCGACATTGCAGCAATCGGCCGGACAAGACGGAGCGGAAGCATGTGGTACCTCATGAGCTCTGAGTGATCTGGAGTTCGGCCGCGAGGGCGGCGCCGCCGGGGCCGGTTGCGGTGATTTCGAATGTCGCCGGAAGACTCGTAACCTGGACCGGGGCGGCCTCGTGTCCGGAGTCGAGGATCTGCGGCTGAAGCGGAAGCGACTCGCCCGACGCCTGGACCTCGGTCATCGTCACGCTCGAGACGGGCATCTCGTGGCCGGTAGCGTCGAACCAGGTGGCGTGGAGCAGGTTGGGACCAGGTGTGCCGGGATCGAGATAGATCTGGACGGTCTGCCCATTGCCGAGATGGACCGTATATATGGTCGGCAAGCCCGCCACACGGTTGACGTCGATCTGTGGAGGCGTGCTCCGAACCGCCAACTCGAGGTCGACCTCGACAGAGGTCGTCGGTTCGGTAACCAGCGCCGCCACCCGCCAGGTCCCGTCGAGCGCTAGGTTCGCGCCCGTGCCGGCGAAGGTGCCGTCGGGCTGCCGTACGAGGGCGAGCGTCGACGACCCGATATCAGGACGACCCGGGAGGCTGAAGCTGAGCCGCATTGCAGTCGCGTTCGTGGGCGCGCCCGTGTCGTAGTCGGTGACGCGCGCCCGGAACTCGTTGCTGCCGACCGCTCCGGGCGAGACCGTCAGCCGAAGACGGACCGTCGTCCCGAAGTCCGAGTCGGTCACGACGAGCGGGGCGGGCGTCGCGTTCGCGTGCGCCACCTGCGCCGCGTTTCCCCCTGCTGCTGCCGCAGCGACCTCAGTCGGCGGAGCGATGTTGACTAGGATAGAAGCGACGACCAGAGCCACGGCGCCGAGCATGAGTTCGACCGATCCTGAGCGTCTCAGTGGGGCAAGCGAGCTGTCTGCCCGAGGCACGTTACGGAAGTGGTTGAGCGCGCCCAGCGCGGCTATCGGCACGAGCAGCCCGGTCTTCAGCAGGACCAACCGCCCGAAGTCCGTCGAGACCAGCGCCTCGATCGAGCCGATGTCCGCGATGGAGCGCAGGATGCCGGTCACGGCGACGGCCCCAAGGCCGAACCCGGCCAGGGTCGCGAAACGCCCGGCGAGTTGGCTCTTCGTCGGCGTGGATGACCCGCGCAGCTCGATCAGCAAAGCGACGAGGCCGCCCAGCCAGAGCCCGACCGCCGCCACGTGTAGCCACTGCACGGCAATCTGGGCGGTTGCCGGGTACTGCGATGCGGCGTGACTCAGGACCGCCTCCACGAGCAGGGCGATTGCTGCCAGGACGCCGGTCGCGGCCAGCAACGCCCGCCGGAAGCGCATGGGCGCGTCGGTCGCCGCGCCGAGGAGACCAGAAGCGAGCACCAGAGGTGCCAAGCGCAAGACGGCATCGCGCCCGAGGCTGGTGCCCGGCAGGTCGGCCAGCGAGGCGCCCGCGTCGCCAATCTGGAAGGCGACCAGAAGAACCGACCCGACGAGGGCGACCCCAAGCTCGGCGATCGCCAGCCGAAGCGGCAGGCGCATCTCGCCGGGGAGAAGTACTGCGCCCAGAAACGCGGCGCCGAGTAGGCCGAGCAGCCCGAGGTAGAGGATCCAGCGGGCGATCACCACAGCCGGCGACACGCCGGAAGAACCCGACCCGCCCGAGGCGGTCTCGGTCGTAGGCGCAGTCGACGTGGTTCCGGAAGGTGGCGCAGTCGTGCCGATCGCGAAGGCATACGAGCCCGCGGCAATGTGGCCGTCCTCGGCGGATACGGTTCGCCAGGCGACGGTGTAGACGCCATCTGGCAGCGGCCCGACCTCGATGCTCAGCTCGTCGGCATTGCCGGGCACGGCTGATATTGGGCCGCTGGAGCGGGCCGCGCCGGCGCCGTCGATGAGCCGGATCGACGAGAGCTTCGGGTCCGGAGCCTCCGTAAACATGAGCGTCACGGCCGCGGGCGCGGTCCGCAGCACGGAGTTGGGAGCAGGATCGGCGGACTGCAGGAGCGCGTGGGCGCTCGCGGCCGAAACCGCGAGCGCCCCGATGGCGAGCGCCGCAATCGCCGCGACGAACGCCCGACGCATCGGCTACGCCCTCCGTCTCGAGGCGCGCAGGCCGATCACGAGCCCGGCGAGACCGAAAAGCACGCCGAGCCCGCCGACGAGAACCCCAACGAGCAGAGCTCGATTGGCGTCATCGGAGGCCCGGGTCGCCGCTTGCTGTGCCTGCGTCGCGGCTGCTTCCGCGGAGCCGGCCGCCTGCTGTGCCTGGGCGGCTGCAGCGCCGGCGCTCGTCGCCCGGCCGTCGACCCGCCCGATGAGCGTCGTGAGGTCGCTCAACGCCGGAAGTTTGACCGGGAACTGCACTTCGGTGCCGGCGCTCACGCTGTTGAACGTCTGATCCGAGGAAGTCGCGGTCTCATCGACAGCCTGGCCGTGGATGGTTCCGGTGAGATGGAATGTGTAGTCGCCGACCTGCGTCGGGATCAGCCAGGCGTCGTATTCGCCGGGCGTCCCAAGGCCGGTGTCGGGATCGAACGATGGCTGCAGCGGCAGGGCGGCAGTCTGCTGGCCGGCCGCAGAGACAACTACGGAGAGGTCGCCCGGCGCGAGGTCGTTGACGGGCTTGCCGTCTTTGTCCTTGACGATCGCCACGACGGCGTTCTCGGCACCGAGATATGTCGGCTCGTTGAGCCAGCCCATCGCGATGCTATATGAGCCGAATTCCTTGACTACGTGGGCGCCGGCTGTCGATGCAATCACCAATGCCAGCATCAGCGCGGCGCCGAATGCGGTGCCGCCTGTTCGAAGGCGCATGGGAATCCCCTTTCCGACGATAACCCGCCGTTTGACGGCAGGCCGATGGCAGGAGGGACCAATGCCGGTCCCTCGGCCTTACGTGGAAAGTGGTGTCGGTGGGGCGCGCCCGGCAAGGTTTCGGCCGAGGATCGACGTCGTGGGCCGCCGGGGGTCGGCGGGGAGGCGCCGCGGCGGCGTGGATGCCGTGGGTCGGAGGCGGGCCCGGCGCGCCGCGATCCTCGCCTCGAGCGTGGTGATCCCCAACCGGAACAGCGCCGCGACAGCAGCCACGACGAGGCTGACGAGCACGAACACCGGTACCGGGCTGATGAAGTCGTTCGTTCCAAGGACGCCGAGGCCCGGCAGGTTAAGGCCCGCGCTCCAGCGCTCCAGGTTCTCCTGGAGCACGAACAGCAGGAGGGAGACCGCGAACAGCCGACCCCAGAACGGAAGCAACACGCGGACGTACGCCCCGAGCGAAGGCCGGCCGCTGCCGCTGACGGGGCTGATCAACCGCACCAGCCGGTATAGGTACGCAAGGCGAAGAGTCGCGGCCGCGGCCAGCATTCCTGAGGCGGCGAGGACGTCTCGGACCGTGTCATTCCAGCGGCCGTCGTGACCGGATCGGACGAGCGCGACGCTGTACTGCGGCCCGTAAGTCAGCAGAAAGACGAGGTTGTGGCCGACCACGAGCACCGCCAGTGCCAGCACGGCGGTGAATGCAAGGGCGGGAATGCGACGCAGCATATGAGCGGACTCTACGGAGACCTAGGCGGAGCTAAGTCGCTCACGATCAACTGGCCCACCAGTTGCGCCAGCAAGGGATCCAGCGAGGGCGTCGTACCGCCCTGCGCATCGATCCCCGGCGAGATGCGACCGGCTTGTGGCCGACTGAGATGAAGCGGCGCGCCGTGTAGCGTGTGGTCCGCAAGACCGGCGCGCCGACGATCGGGCCGGCTATGCAGGTAGCACCTCGTATCGTGCGGCGGCTTCCGTGGCGGCGGCCACGGTTCAGGGCAGCGGGCGCCAGGCCTTACCGAGCATGATCGCCAGCGCTGCGAGCAGCCCGCCGGCACCAACGAAACCGACGCTGATCTCCGTCACCTCGTGTTTGACGATCAGGTTCGTCGGGAGGTTCGCGAAGACGCTCTGCAGCTGGCTCGCGGTCTCGGCCGGGTGATAAGTCCCGCCGGTGATGTCGGCGATCTGCTTGAGCGTGGCCTCGTCGATCCCTCGCGGGAAGCCGCCGCCGCCACCACCGAAACCGCCACCACCGAAACCGCCGCCCCGCCCACCGGGCGGTTCACGACCTACGAACTGTGGCGCGCACGTCGGGCTCAGCGCTCCGCCATCCGCGGTGCCGAAGCCGATGGTGTAGACCCGGACGCCTCGATCGGCGGCCTGCTGCGCGGCGTCGAGTGGGGGAGTGCCGGTGTTGTTGGCGCCGTCGGTGAGCAGGACGACGATGTCCGGGGCGTAGTCGCCCTTGGGCACGGCCGGCGGCGGATTTCCGGAGGTCGAGTCGGTCTGGCTCCGCGCCACGGTTGGATCCACTTGCGAGATCGCATCGATCGAACTGAGGATGCCGTCGCCGATGCCGGTCCTTCGGCCGGTCGCCAGGCTGTGGAGTGCGTCGAGCAGCGCCGCACGATCGTTGGTGGGTCCCTGGACCACTTCTGCGAAGCCGCTGAACGCGACGATCCCGATCTGCGTGGATGAAGACTGGCTTTCGATAAACGAAGCCGCCGCGGCTTCCGCGGCCTCGAGACGGCTGGGCGGGATGTCGGTCGAGCACATGCTGCCCGAGACGTCGATGGTCAGGATGATCGTGGTCTGGTTGGTGGGCACGGCGAGGATGACCACGGGCCGCGCGGTCGAAATGGCGAAAGCGGCGACGGCCGCGATGAAGAGCGCGAAGGGCACGTGGCGTCGCATCCGCGAAGACCCGGGCATGGCATCCCGGACCAGGGCCAGGCTCGAATAGCGAACCCCAGACGGCCGGCCGCGTCGCAGGCTCCAGACGTACACCGCGACCAGCACGGGCAGCGCCAGGAGAAGGGCCAGGAAGCCCGACCACAAAAAGTCCATCTACCGCCGTCCTGTCTGGCGCCGGCGAACGTCGAGGCCGGTCATGGGAATCGACCGAGCAACATGAACGATGTCGAGGCACCGGCGAGCAGCATCAGCAGACCCACGCCCGCGAAGATGGCGGTCATCTCCGTCAGCTGTGGTTCGATGATGAGCTGGGTGTTGAGGTTGTCGTAGATCGAGCGCAGCTGCTGCTCGTCGGCGGCCGCGTAGTAGGTGCCGTCGGTGATCTGGGAGATCTGCTGGAGCGCCGCCTGGTCGAGCTGGGTGTGAACCTGGAAGCCGTTGAGATCGAGCGTCGTGCCGGCCGCGCTGCCGATGCCGACCGTGTAGATCCGCACTCCCCGGTCCGCGGCGGATTGCGCCGCCGCAAGCGGGTCGGGGGACTCGTTGTTCTCGCCGTCCGTCAACAGAATGATTACAGCAGACGTGTGACTCCCGGCCGGCACCGGCGTGGGCGTGTCGGTCGGCGACGGCGAAGGCGAGGGCGATCGGTTCGTGTAGTAGTCGACCGACGAGCCCGCCTCCTGGACGGCGATCGCTTTGAGCGAGGCCAGGATGCCCTGGGCGACCGACGTCCCGCGCTGCGGCGCGAGGCGGTCGATCGCCGAAATGACCGTGTTCTGGTCCTTGGTCGGCCGCTGGACCGAGATGCCCGAGTCGCTGAAGGCCACGACCCCGATCGTGATGCCGGAAGGCTGGCGGGCGACGAAGTCCTTCGCCGCGACCTTGGCCGCTTCCATCCGCGTGGGCTTCAGGTCGGTGGCGGCCATGCTGCCGGAGACGTCGAAGGCGAGGATGACGGTGCCCTCTTGCTGAGGCAGACCCACGACCGCCTGCGGCCGGGCCATGGCGAATGTCATCACCGTCAGCCCGCAAACGACAAGCACCCCGGGTATCCTGCCGCGCACACCCATGGGACGGCGAGTGGTTCCGAGGGCGAGCCCGGCGCCGCCGTAGGTCGCAAGCCGCCGCCGGCGCCTGTTCTCCAGCACCCGATACAGCAGCAAGCCGATCGGGATGAGAACGACGCACAGGAGCATCGGCGGCCAGATGAACGACATCGCTACCTCCGACGCCGGCGGCGAAGCGAGGCCATGCGCACGATCGCGCGGACGAGGTCCTCGTCGGTCGAGAGCGACATCGCCTCGACACCGGATCGTTTGAAGGCGCCGTTGACCGCCGCCTCTCGCCGCTGCGCCGCGTCCTGGAAGCGGCGCCGAAAGGCAGCATCGTGGGTGTCGACGTATAGCTGCTCGCCGGTCTCGGCGTCCTCCATGATCAGCGGCCCCACGTCGGGCAGCTCGATTTCGCGCGGGTCGAGGAGACGGACGGCAACGACCTCGTGGTGCCGGTTCAGCAGGCTGAGCGGCTTCTCCCAGCCGGGGGCGCTGATAAAGTCGGAGACGATGAATATCAACGATCGCCGCTTGATCGTGTGCTGACCGGAGGCCAGCAGTGGCGACAGGTCGGTGAACGGCGCGCTGGCAAGCCGCGGCTGGGCGAGCAGGTCGTTGATCAAGCGCAGTACCTGGTCGCGCCCGCCCCGTGCCGGGATGGTCCGCTCCGCGGCGCCGCCGTAGAACATGGCGCCGACGCGATTGCCGCGGCGGGTCAGCAGCCGCGCGAGCGTCGCGACGAAGTCGATCAGGACGGTCCGCTTGACTCGGTCCGCGTCGACCGTGCCGAAGTCGACAGACGGACTCAGGTCGAGCAGGAACCAGGCCGTTATCTCGCGGTCCTCGACATACTCGCGGACATACGGCGTGTCCGTCCGCGCGGTGACATTCCAGTCCATGTACCGGATGTCGTCCCCGGGTTGGTATTCACGGAGCCCCACGAGGTCGATGCCGTTGCCGCGGAAGAGGCTCCGGTAGTCGCCCTGGAGGACGCCGTCGAGCCGGCGGATCACGCGCCAGTCGAGGCGCTGGAGAATCTGCTCCGGGGCGGACATGGGTCGCGCGGCGGTCGCGCCTGGGGGGTTGACGACCGCGGCACGTCCGCCCGCGGAATCGAGGTCAGCGGCGCTGCCGTCGTCCGCGGGCGCGCCCGTGCGCGAGTCCGCGGCCCAGATCGGAGACTCAGTGGGCACGATGTCCTCAGCCGCCGGCGCGAACGTGGGAACGCTCCCGGAGCGGCACCACCGGCACCGGAACCCGATTGAGGACGGTGGTGAGAACGTCGTCGGCGGAAACGTTGTCCGAGAGAGCCTCGAACGACAGGACGAGTCGGTGGCGCATCACGTCGCGGGCCATGTCGAGCACGTCCTGCGGGAGCGCGTAGTCACGGCCTCGAATGTAGGCCAGCGCCCGAGCAGTGAGGATCAGGTTGATCGAGGCGCGCGGGCTCGCCCCGTAGGTGATGTACTTCTCCAGGTCCGACATGCCGTGCAATCTGGGGGCGCGGGTGGCCGTCGCCAATCTGACGGCATATTCGATCAGGGCAGGATCGACGTAGACGCGGTCGGCCTCCTGCTGCAGCTTGATCAGGCTCGCCGTCGAAAGCACTTCCTGGACCGGATCGAGCCGACCGGTCATCCGCTCCACGATGACGAACTCCTCCGTCACGCTCGGATAGCCGACCAGGACCTTGAGCATGAATCGGTCGACCTGGGCCTCGGGCAGCGCGTACGTGCCTTCGGTCTCGATCGGGTTCTGAGTCGCCAGAACGAGGAACGGGTCCGGCACCTTGTGGGTCTCGCGCCCGATCGTGACCTGGCGTTCCTGCATCACCTCGAGCAGCGCGCTCTGCACCTTGGCCGGCGCCCTGTTGATCTCGTCGGCGAGCAGCAGGTTGGTGAACACCGGACCGAGCGACGTGTTGAATTCGCCGGTCTTCTGGTTGTAGATCCGGGTTCCGACGAGGTCCGCCGGAACCAGGTCGGGGGTGAACTGGACACGTTTGAACTCGCCGCCGATAGCCTCGGCAAGGGTCTTGATGGCCATGGTCTTGGCCAATCCAGGCACGCCTTCGACGAGGATGTGACCCCTGGCCAGCAGCGCCACGAGCAGCCGTTCCAGGAGGTGATCCTGGCCGACGATTACCTTCTTGACCTCGTAGAGGAGGCGCTCCATCGGCACGGTCGGCACAGCGGCTGCCTGGCTGGAATGGGCATCTACCGTTGTCACTCTATGGACCCTCCTTGGGGCGAAAGGATCGGCCGGGTTAGTACTGCGGCAAACCGGCGGCGCCGCCGGCGACATCGATCGGCACGGCTAGACCGATGCCGATGAATACATCTTCCTTGGTGGGATTGATGAGTGCGTCCACGATCCCGATCACCTGGCCGTCGCGGTTGACCAGCGGACCGCCGGAGTTGCCGGGGTTCACGGCCGCGTCGATCTGGATCAGGCCGCCCAGGCGCGGACCGTTGTTCGGGAGCTGGAAGGAACGATTCAACCCGGAAATGACCCCCGAGCTCATTGAGCCCGCCAGACCGAATGGATTCCCGACCACGAAGGCCTCGCTGCCGACCTGCACGCTTCTGGGATTGCCCAGGACCGCCGGCACGAGGTTGGCCGGTGGCTGGGTCGCCCGCAGGACGGCGATGTCGTTCTGGGGCTGGGTCGTCTGAATCTCGGCCGGTGACGTAGAGCCGTCGGCGAATGTCACGTGGATCGACGTCGCGTCGGCGACCACATGGAGGCACGTGAGAATGTCGCCGGCGGCGTCGACCACCACGCCGCTTCCCAATTCGCCGCCCGCCGCCCCATTGGCGCCGGGTGTGTTGGTTTCGATCACGACCAGAGAGGGTTCGATGGCCTGGTACACCTGCTGTGAGAAGGCCGGCCCCGGCGTCTGAGATGCCAGAGCCTGGGAGATGCTCCGGCTGACATCCTGTTGCGACAGCGGGCGCGGCCCGGGTGAAACCAGGCTGTACACCATGACGGCGATCAATGCGGCGGCCACACCCGAGGCGAAAGGCACCGTCCGACGGATTCGACCGCCAACGCGGGAGAGCCTCGGCGACCAGCGCCGTCGTGCGGGCGGACCATGCGCGTCCGGCGGGTTTGTCATGGGCCGACCTGACTCCAGTCCGAGTTGTCGCTGGCGAGTATCCTCTCAGCCAGTCTTGGCAGTCATGCTGAGATCAGCCTGAAAACCGGTAGGCGATCCACCGACACGGTGCGCGGGCCGGGACGGAGCATGGTGCGGTCGGAAAATGGCTGCTTGTGGTTCGGAGGGGCGCCGCTGGACGCCCGTCCCAGTGCCCGGAGGTTCTCCGGGCAGGCGGCCAAACTTACGGGGCGGCCAGCGCGGGGTTTGCCGTCGCGCTCGGTATTCCGGGCTGCAGCGGACGCGTGAGATCGTAGATCCGCAGGTTCGTGTCCGACTCGACGAGCGCATATCTGGCATCGAGGAAGTCGACCAGGGCCGGTATTCCGCCGGGATCGACGGTGATGACGAAGTAATGGGGATTCACTGCCGTGATGAAGCCGGCGAGCCGACTTTCGGCTGTCTCCCCCGGGAGGCCCATGATCTTGTAGAACTTCTCGTCCCCTGCGTTCGGCCAGAACGTGACCAGGAGCTTGCCGTAGTACATCAGCGGCTTGCCGTAGTTGGGGCTGTAGGTCAACACCTGCTCTCCGGCTCCCAACTTCTGCCCGATGGCCTCGAACCGCGGCGCGTCCGGGAACGTTCCGGGCGGTGTCTCGTACAGATTGCGAGGGGCGAGAGCGAATGTGAGCACGACGGCAACAGCGAGCCCCACGGCGATCGCCATTCCCCGCCGCAACGAGCCACGTTGGAAGATCTGCGCCAGAGCCGAGCCGAGACCACCGAGGCCGATCGTGACCATCAGGAGCAAGGGAAGCTGGTAGTAGTCGTGGGTCATGGCGTGGTACGGGAACGTGGCCGAATAGGCGAGGTAGGCGACCCCGAGCCCGATGCCGAGCGGCCACAATCGCCGGGTCAGGAGATACCCCAGACCGGCGCCTAGCAGCGGGATCGCACCGGCCGCCCGAAGTACGTTCTTGCCCCAACCCACGTAGAACGAGCGCGATATCCAGAGCTGCGGAAGGATCTTCGAGTCCACCTGGTTGGGAATCCAGATCAGCGCGTAGACGATCGCCGGCAGTGCCGTCAGCGCCAGGAGCACGGCCAATCGCAGCAACCGGCGCCGGTCGAGGAGCGACCCACCTTGCCAGGCCGAAACGACGTATACGGCGGCGATGAAGAAAAGGAGGGTTCCCGGTTTCACGAGGCCGGCGACCGCACCGATCAGGGCGGCAACCGCGAAACGGCGTCCGCTCAGGACGTCGCCTCTCATCGCGTACCAGATCACCGTCGAGAGCGATAGCAAGACCAGCGGCTCCGGCTGGAAGCTCTGGCTCATTGCCACGCCGAACGGCGCCAGCAGGATGTAGGCCAGCCCGAGCAGCGAGCCCGACCAATCGGTCAGCCTGCGAATGGTGCTGAAGAGGAGCGCCGACGCGACCAGCCAGGCCACGGTGGTAAAGACCACCGCGGTCCAGGGGCGCTCGATGCCGTCGGGCAGGTACGTGAGTGCGGTGAGTGTCTGTAGGATGGGCGGCTCGAGGAAGCGGCCCGGGTGGGTCTGCAGCCAGACCTGCTGCCACCCGCTCGGATGGCTCGTCGTCAAGGTCAGGTAGATCGTTCGAGTGGCGTTCGCCGAATCGTAGTCGAGGGTCGGCCGGAAGCCGATCGGCCATTCCCCGATGCGCACGGCCCGCACGGCAATGCCCACTGCGAATATGCCGATGAAGGCGACCCACGCAAGCCGGGGGTAGGCCTGGCCCAGACTCTCGAGTCGGGCTCTCAAGGACGGCGCTCCATTGCGACCGACGAAGCCGGGCCCGGGATGCCGTATCGGCGCGCGGGAACAAGCATCGTGCCGGGCGGGGAACACCTCATGGGGCTGAATCTACAACAATCCCATGACCACCGGCTCAACTACGGCTTGAGGGCCCGGCACTCAGAGGCGGCTCGCGGCGGGACGGTGGCGGGTCCGAACCACCGATCAGTGGGCCGCCGGGGCTCCGCGCTGCTCGAAGCGCCGCTGCTCCTCGACCGTCCTCAGCGCAAGAGGCTCCGCTTCGAGACGCTCGTCCGGGATGGCTTCTCCGCTCTCGACCGATATGCCGTAAGTCCCGGACGCGATCCGGCCCTCGGCGAGCGCGACGCCGACGAGTTGCTCGCGGAGGTCCGCTTGGAGGGCAACCGAGACCGCCTCAGCCTCGAGTGCGGTGCCCGAGTCCGCCGATTCTCCGGTCTGCTGCCGGCCGAGAGACGCGTCGGCCCGGATCTGGCGGCTCTGTTCGGCCAGCAGGGCTTCGATTCTGGCCCTCTCTCGGGCTACCAGTTCAATCGCCCGTTGCTCGTTCACGATCACTTCCTGATCCGGTCGCCGGGCCCGCGCCGCGTGGATGCGAGCCCGGTCGCGAATCGCTAAGCGGTTCAGTGCTTGGGGCGTCGGGCTGCGTCCTGGATGTTGCCCAGACCCTGCTGAGCGCTGCCCTGGACCTGCTTGGCCTTGCCCTTTGCCTCCTGGCTTTTGTTGCCGGTCAGCTTGCCTAGGCCTTCCTCGATCTTGCCCTTGGCCTTGTTGACATCGCCCCTGGCGCGCATATCGGACATCTTTGTACTCCTTGCGGGGCGCGCCCATGTCGGACGCGAATCACCCCGTAAGTGACTTTGGGCCGCATCACGGTCGGTGACGAGGATGAGAACCCGCTCGCGGAGAGTTCGCCGGAGAGAGTAGCGTTGGGTTGAACATCAGTTCGATCGACGTGGGCGGGCTGAATACCGCAGCGCGGTTGAGCCGACCCGGTTCGGCGATGGCCGATGAGTACCAACCGGTGGTAGATGAGAACGTCGGCTATGCGGCAAAGTCGTCTGCGAGACCGTTTGCCGCAGCACGATTCGTGAGGTCGAAGATATCTTGAGCGAGAGCTCCCCACTCGCCGCGATATTCCGTCCGGTTTCGCTCGCCATGGCGATCGTGGTCATGGCGTCGATCGCGCCCGCCGATACCAACCTGATGATCTCGACGCCGAGAACCGCCTC
>Ga0302299_10000702_pt1 | contig 19044 bp, 20 predicted proteins | sample III_Fen_N3_4_FD_198795 | JGI IMG/M metagenome (GOLD analysis project Ga0302299, IMG submission 198795) | Peat permafrost microbial communities from Stordalen Mire near Abisko, Sweden - III_Fen_N3_4 | ecosystem: Environmental > Terrestrial > Soil > Wetlands > Permafrost | place: Sweden: Abisko... | reverse complement strand
GTCCGTGCCCGCCCTGGCGGAGGACCTGACGATCGTCTACAAGACGACCAGCTCCAACGGCAGCGGCACCTCGACGTCGTACTACTCGGCCGAGCGGCTGCGCACGGGCGACGCCGACCGCGACACCGTGATCGAGTACGGCCCGGGCCGCATCGTCTCGATCGACCACAAGAAGAGGGAGTACTCCGAGATCACGTTGGCCGAGATGGAGACGGCGATGAAGGCCGCCGCGGCCAAGATGGAGCAGGCGAGCGCCCAGATGAAGCAGCAGATGGCGAACATGCCCCCCGCCATGCGCGAGAAGATGGAGGGCATGATGGGCGGCGGCGCGGCCGCAGTCACGGTCACGAAGGGCAGCGTGCGCAAGGTGGCCGGCTACGACTGCCAGGACTACGACATCAAGATGGGCACCTCCATGGACATGCACCTCTGCGCCTCGACGGCGATCGCGCCGCCCGCTCCGAACGTGGATCTGCGTAGCTACGCCTCGGTCGCCGGTCCGGCTTCGGCGCTGGCCGCCAACCCGATGTTCAAGGGCTTCGCGAAGCTCGGCGAGGAGATGAAGAAGATCCAGGGCTTCATGCTCGCCGAGTCGACCAGCCTCAAGATCATGGGCCGTTCCATGGACTCGACGAAGGAGGCCAGCGAGGTGAAGCGGGGGCCGATCCCGGCCTCGGCCTTCGACGTGGCCGCGATCGCGAAGGGGTACAAGAAGGTCGAGAGCCCCATGCTCAAGATGGCGAAGTAGGCGCTCCCGTGAACGCGCTCGTCGACACCGCCTGGCTCGCGCGCGAGCTGGCGGAGCCCGCCGCCGCCCGCAGCCTGCGTATGGTCGACGTACGCTGGTACCTCGATCCCGCCCGGAACGGCCACGACGCCTTCCGGGCGGGACACCTGCCGGGCGCGGTGTTCCTCGACGTCGACCGCGACCTCTCGGCGCCGGGCGGCGGCCGCGGCCTCGCCGTGGGGCGCCACCCCTGGCCGGCCGAGGACGCGTTCGCGCGCGCGATGGGGCGCGTGGGCATCGGCTCCGGAGTGCGCGTCGTGGCTTACGACGACGCCTCCGGCTCGGTGGCGGCGCGCCTGTGGTACCTGCTGCGCGCGCACGGGCACGAGGCCGCGGCGGTGCTCGACGGCGGCCTGCCGCAGTGGCTGGCCGAGGGCCGGCCGCTCTCGACCGACGAGACAGCGCCGCCGCCCGTCATGTTCACGGGACGCCTGCGGCCGGGGTTCGTGGTCGACACGGCCGAGCTCGTCGTCAGCCACCGTCGCCGTCTCGTGCTCGACGCCCGTGTCGCGCCGCGCTACCGCGGGGAGACCGAGCCGATCGACCCGCGGCCGGGGCACGTCCCGGGCGCTCGCAACGCACCGTGGACCGACAACCTCACGGGCGACGCGGTGCCGCTGTTCCTCTCGCCCGAGGCGCTGCGTGGCCGCTACCAGGCGCTCGGCGCCGCGCGCGAGGAGCCGGTCGTCTACTGCGGCTCGGGTGTCACCGCCTGCCACGACCTGCTGGGGCTGCACCTCGCCGGGCTGCGCGGGCGGCTGTACGCCGGCTCCTGGAGCGCGTGGTCGTCAGACGCGTCGCTGCCCGCCGCGGTCGGAGAGGAGTAGAGCCACGGCCGGGGCGCGGATCGCCCCGGCGGCCCGGCTACGGCTCGAGGGGCGGCTTGCGCAGGAGGTAGCCGGCCTCTCCGTCGGCGCCGGAGGCGAAGTCGCACGCCACCAGTCCCTCGGCGAGAGCGCGCTCGAACGCCTCGCGCAGCGCCGCCTGCCACTCGCGGGCGAGCCCCGCGTCGGCGGCGCAGAGGCCGTCCCAGTCCGCCGGGACCTCGATCCGCAGCGCCTCGGCTTTCTCGTCGCGCCGCTGCGGGTGCGGCAGCGCGTCGCCCGTGCGCCTGACCGCCGCCAGCGCGACGACGGGCGGTGGCTCGCGCAGATCGGCCCGCTTCGCCGCCGGGTCGGAGCCGGTCCAGGCCGCCCGCCCCGCGACGCGCGGCGAGTCGAGCTGCCAGCGCGCGAGCAGCCGGTCGGTCGGCAGGCCGCGGTGCAGTGCGGAGCTGGTCGTGCCGTAGAAGTCGGGCAGGAACTCGGCGGCGGTCGCGCCCAGGTGGCGCAGGTTGAGCCGGGCGTTGCCCGCGCGCGCCGGGTCGAACGTCCAGGTGACGAGGCGCAGACCTCGGCCGAGCGCGTGCTCGCGCTGCGCCCACTTCAACCCCAGGCCGAGCCCGCGCCCGCGCGCGTCTCGCCGCACGGCCAGCATGTCCGAGTGCAGGTGCGGCTCGCCGGCGCGCAGCGCCGCGAACGCGTAGCAGAAGCCGGCGATGCCCGCGTCCCCGCCGTCGGCGACCAGCAGCAGCCCGCCGGCGTGCACGGTGGCCAGCAGCTGGATCGCTGAGGTCACCTCGAGGTCGCTCAGGCCCCAGACCTCGCGCTGCAGCGCCACGCAGGCCTCGAAGTCGGCGCGCCCGCTCGCGGGACGGATCTCGATCTCGCGGGGCATGGCCGCGGCCAGTCTAAGCTAGAATCCCGCGGCCCCCGAAGCCATGGCGAAGAAGAAGGCCGGTTCGCGCGTGCCGTCGTCCCCGTTCGAGCGGCTGCGCCGCGCGCTGGGCCTCGTGGTCTCGCGCGACGTGATGGTGCTGACGAACGCGATCGCGTTCAACTTCCTGCTCTGCCTGTTCCCGCTGCTGCTGGTGCTGATCGCCGTCTCCCACCGCCTCTCGCCCGGTGGCGGCGTCTCGGCGGCCGTGCGCATGCTGCTCGCGGAGCTGATCCCGTTCGGCGGCGACACGCTGGCCGCCTCGCTGCGGCAGATGACGCGGCTGGCGCGGGGGCTCGAGCTGCTGTCGGTGGCCCTCGTGGTCTGGGGCTCGTCCGGCATCTTCATGCCCGTCGAGATGGTGCTCAACCACGTGTGGGGCGGCGGCCGGGCGCGCGCGTTCTGGAAGAGCCGGCTGCTCGCGTTCTTCCTCACGCTCGCCGGCGCCGCGCTCGTGCTGCTCTCGGTCGTGCTGACGATCGAGGCGCGCGGCTACGGCCGCGAGTGGCCCGCCCTGGCGGCCCTCGCCGTCAAGACCGCCGCCCTGCTGCTGACCTGGACGCTGTTCGTGGTCGTCTACCGAGTCGCGCCGAGCGCGCCGGTGAGCCTGTCCACGGCCGCGCGCGCGGCGTTCTGGGCCGCCGCCCTGTGGGAGGTCTCGAAGTACGTCTTCGTCTGGAACCTCGAGCGCACACAGATCGCCACGCTGTACGGCCCCCTGACGTTCGCGGTCTCGCTCGTGCTGTGGGCCTACGTCTCGAGCCTGCTGCTGGTGTTCGGCGCCGCGGTCACGCCGGCCGGGCGCCGGGGCTGAGCCTAGGCCGGGCCCCCGGCCATCTGCTCGAGCCGGTCGAGCTGCTGGCGGCGGCCGAGCGTGATCAGCACGTCGCCGCCCTCGAGCAGCGACTCCGGCCTGCCGCAGCACGTCGTCGGCTGTGGCGTCGCCGACGAGCGGGATGCCGCCGCGCAGGGCGAAGCCGTCGAAGAGCCGCGGGTCGCGGTCGATCACCACGAACTCGAGGCCGCTGGCCGAGAACTCCTCGGCCACCAGGCGCCCCATGCGCCCGAAGCCGCAGACGACCAGGTGGCCGTTCAGCTTTTCGAGCCGACTCTCCATGCGCTGCCTCCCGAGGACGCTGCGGATCTCGCCGGTGACGATGGCCCGGATGAAGCCGGCGGCGGCATAGAAAGCGGTGAACACCCCGCCGAGCGCCAGGGCCATCGTGAACAGGCGCCCGGCCGAGCCGAGCGGGCGCACCTCCTGGAAGCCGACGGTCGTGATCGTGATCACCGTCATGTACAGCGCGTCGAGCGCGCTCCAGCCCTCGACCGGCTGGTCGCCGAGCGTGCCGACCAGCAGCAGCGCGGCCACGACCAGCAGCGGCAGCTGGACGCGGGGGAACCGCACGCGGCGCTCCTAGAGGCCGAGCTCGTCCGCGATCGGCAGCAGGGCCTCGATCACGAACGCGACGTGCTCCGCGAGCGGGCGGCCCAGGCCCTCGGCCCCGCCGTAGACGCAGGCGCGGTCGACGGAGCGTGCGAAGGCCTTGTCCTTGAGCTTCTTCAGCACCGACTCGACCGGCAGGTCGGCCAGCCTCCTCGAGGGCCGCACCTTGACGCAGGCCCCGACGAACCCGGCCAGCTCGTCGCAGCCGTAGAGCGCCCGGCGCAGCGGCGTGTCGCGCGGGACGCCCATGTAGTCGGCGTGCGAGGCGATCGCCGCCACGACCTCCTCGGGCCAGCCGCGCTCGCGCAGCAGCCGGCAGCCGACGTGCAGGTGCGTGTCCTCCGTCGGGTTCTGCTCGTAGTCGAAGTCGTGAAGCAGGCCGACGACGCCCCACGTCTCGAGTGCGGCCGGGTCTTCGATCCCGAACCAACCGGCGTAGGCTCGCATGGCCTGCTCGACCCCGCGCGCATGGCGGCGCAGCGCCTCGGACTGCGTGAACTCGAAGAGGAGCGCCAGGGCGTCCACACGCGAGTGGGCCATCAGGACCTCGGGTAGTGGGCGTCGATCCAGCTGCGCAGGGCGGCCTCGACCTCGTCGCCCTCGGTCCCCGACAGCGTGTGCACGGGCCCGCGCTCCTGGCCGGCCGCTAGGTCGTAGACGATCGCGCGCACGCCGTCGGGCTCCAGGTAGAGGTAGGCCTGCAGGTCGTGGCCCGGCCGGTGGAACTTGAGCAGACGGCCGGTCTTCATCGGCCGCAATGATAGCGCCGGCTAGAAGCCGCCGGGGGCCTCGAAGCCGAAAGCCTGCCCCGCGGCGCCGGCGACCGGCGTCGTGATCGCGGCGAAGAAGGCCTGCGCGATCAGGCGGTAGCCGGCGTCGCTCGGGTGCTTGTCGTCGGAGAACAGCGGTGGCAGGCTCGGCTGCTTGAGGAACGCGCCGTGGATCTCGGCCACCGGCACGCCCTCCTGCTTCGCCATCGCGCGCACCAGGTCGTTCATGCGCGAGACCCAGTCGTTGCGCTCGTCGGGGCTTCGGTCCGCCCAGGCCGGGTTCACCGGCGGGATCGTGCCCAGGATCGGGAACGCCCCGCCGCTGCGCGTGTCCTGCACCATCGAGCGCAGCGCGTCGACCGTGTAGCAGGGGAAGGCGCTCTTGCACTCGGCCTCGTTCCAGTCGTTCGTGCCATACAGGATCAGCGCGTAGGCGGGACGGTAGCGGGCGAGGCTGCCCGGGATGCGCGCCTGGCCGACGACGCTCTTGGAGCCGGAGAGGCCGTCCTTCACCAGGTCGGCGCGGCCCCAGTACGACTTGAGGCTGTCGCCGAGGTAGCTGAGGTAGCCGTTGCCGTCGCCCGAGCCGTCTCCGGCCGTGATGCTGTCGCCGAAGGCCAGGTAGACATTGGCCTTCGCGCGCGTGCCGATCGGCAGCACCGCCGGCACCGCGACGTCGCCGCTCGCGGGCACGCCGACCGCCACGGCCGCGGCCGCGGTGAAGTACGGGGGCAGCCCGGTCGCCTGCGCCGTCTGCGAGCCGTCCGGGACCGAGAGCGAGAAGCGCCCGCCGGCCGCCGTGGTGGCCGCCGCCCCGCCCACGTTGACACTGACGGAGGGCAGCCGCACCACCTCGCTGGGGTCGAGCACGCCGTTCGCGTTCTCGTCGTAGAACACGAAGCCGTTCACGACCGAGCTCGGTGCCGACGGCGTCGGGGTCGCGCCGGGACCCGTGGGCGAACCGCCGCCACCGCAGGCCGCGAGGCTGGAGAGGAGCAGGGAGCTGAGTAATCTCGACGCGCGCAACGTGAACGGAGGATATCAGATTTGATTCGCCGCTGCCGGCTCGCCTATACTCCCCTCTCCCCGTCCACTGGCCCTTCCCGAAGATGAGCGAGATCCCCGCAGCCGCACGGAGCAACCGGCGCATCACCGCGCGCAAGGCGTGCCTGCTCACCGTGCGCTATCGCGCGAACGGGGAATGGCGCCCGGCCACTGCGATGGACCTCTCCCCGTATGGCTGCCGCCTGCGGGTCGGAGAGGACATCGACCGCGGGGCCACGATCGCGGTCTCGTTCGAGGCCCCGATCCGCGACGGCGCGCACGCCGCGCTGGTCGAGGTGCCCGGCACGGCGATGTGGGCGCGGCTCGAGGGGCTGTCGTTCCAGGTCGGCGTCCATTTCGAGAGCTCGCCGAACGGGCTGTTCGAGGTGCTCTCCGTCCTCTCCTAGCGGACCCGCCCCCGCGGCGATGGGCCGCGGCGCAGCGCGGCGAGCACGCCGCGCATGTCCTCGGGCAGGGGGCTCTCGACCGCAACGCGCTCGCCGGTGATCGGGTGAGCGAACGCGAGCCGGTGCGCGTGGAGCAGCGGCCGCCGCGCGAGCGGTCGGCCGGGCCCGGCCGCGGCGCCGTAGACCGGGTCGCCGAGGATCGGCAGCTGCTCGTGCGCGAGGTGTACGCGCACCTGGTGCTGGCGCCCGGTCTCGATCCTCACCTCCAGCAGCGCGGCCCGAGGCAGGCGCTCCAGCACCCTCCAGTGGCTGAGCGCCGGCCGCGCCGGCTCGTCCGGGCGCGCCACCCCCTTCCTGCCGTCCCGCCACTCCTCCCGCAGCGGGACGTCGACGCTGCCCGAGTCGCGGCGCGGGGCGCCCGCGACGATCGCCAGGTAGACGCGCTCGATGCGGTGGTCGCGGAAGCAGCGGATTAGGCCGGCCCGCGCCTCGGCCGAGAGCGCGAACGCGAGCGCGCCGGAGGTGTCGCGGTCGAGGCGGTGCACCCGCTCGGCGAAGCCGCCGCGCGGCCGCAGGCGCTGCGCGTAGTCCAGCACGCGCCGCAAGGCGGTGTCCTCCTGCAGGCCCGGAGCGGACGGCACCGACAGCAGGCCCGCCGGCTTGTCGACCACCAGCACGTGCGCGTCCTCGTGCAGGATCGGCAGCGCGCAGCGTACCCGGGGCAAGGCCGGCCGGTTCGGGTCGAAGTCGACGACCGCGTCCTGCGCCACCTCGAGCCCGGCCTCGCGCACGCACTGTCCGGCGACGCTCACCTGGCCCTTCTCGATCACCTCGCGCGCGCGCCGGCGCGAGAGGGCGGGGTGGCGGCGGATCAGCAGCAGGTCGAGGCGCATCACGCTCGCAGGCCGCGCTCGTCGTCCCACGCGGCAGGGTCCTGGCGGAAGTACGCACACAGGATCGCATAGACGTCGCGGTGCCGGCGCCGCACCGCCTGCGGCACCTGGAAGAAAGCCTCGACCGCGACGCCCAGGAACTCGACGGGGTCGTGGGCCCCGTAGTCGTCGAACAGCGAGCGGCCGCTGCGCAGGCGCTCCATCTCTCGCTCCGCGATCGCCACCCACTCGCGCGAGCGGGCCTCGTCGAGGCCCACCGGGATGCCGTCGAAGTGCGTCTGGTCGACGTCGAGCAGGTGGGCGAACTCGTGCACGCCGACGTGGTAGGCCTCGTCCGGGTAGTCGAAGCTCTCGCGCAGCGAGGGGGCCGACAGGATCAGCGTGCCCCAGGGGTGCGCCTCGCCCGAGCGGTCGGAGCCGCCGAACGAGTAGTCGCGGTCGAAGTCGTCGGGGTAGAGCAGGACCTCGCTGAGCTGGTCCCAGCCGTAGCCGGGCCAGCCGACGCTCAACGTGATCGCGGAGGCGGCGACCAGCAGGCGCAGCTCGTCGTCGGCCGCGACGCCGATGCCGCTGATGCGCTTCTCCGAGAGGAAGACCCGCAGCTCGTCTTCGAAGCGCGTGCGCAAGGGCGGGGGCAGCCGCGCGTAGTGGTCGCAACGCTCGAGCAGGAACGTGCGCCAGGCCTGCGGGAACGGCAGCGCCAGGATCGCGCCACGCCGCTCGGCGCGCCCGCGGCGCCAGCGCAGGACCCCGAGGCCGCCGAGCAGGCCCGCCACGAGGCCCGCGCCGGCGCCCGGCCAGCTCGCCGCCATCGCGCCGATCGCAGCGCCGCCGGCGGCCGTGGCGGCCGCGACGAGGCGGCCGAAGCCGTCCCCGCCCGGGGGCTCGACGCTCACGGCCGCGGCTCGCCGTAGCGCGCGGCCAGAAGGCGCGCGAGCACGCGCGCGTCGACGTTGCCGCCGCTCACGATCGCGACGACCGGACCGGCGTCGAGCCCGCGCAGCCGGCCGGCGCGCGCGGCCGCCACGCCCACCGCGCCCGACGCCTCCGCGACCACCTGGTCGCAGGCCAGCAGGGCGACCATCGCGTCCTCGATCTCGTCCTCGGCGACGGTGAGGACCTCGTCCACGAGGTCGCGGTGGTCGAAGGCGATCCGGCCGATGCCGCCGGCGAGGCCGTCCGCCAGCGTCGGCGCGGCGGGGTACTGGAGCAGCGGCCGGCCCAGCCGGAGCGACTCGCGCAGCGCCGGCGAGGCCTCGGGCTGCACGGCCACGACCCGCGTGCGCGGGGCGAGGGCCTTGAGCACCGTGGCGACCCCGGCGAGCAGCCCTCCGCCACCGACCGGCACCAGCACCGCGGCCGGCTCGGGGCACTCTTCGAGCAACTCGAGCGCGAGCGTGCCCTGGCCCGCCGCCGTCTGCGCGTCCTCGAACGCGTGCACGAACGTCGCGCCCGTCCGACGCTCGAACGCGAGCGCGGCCTCCACCGCGTCGTCGTAGGTCTCGCCTGTCTGCTGCAGCTCGACCGGGAACCGCCGCAGCTTCTCGACCTTCGCGCGCGGCGCGCTGCGGGGCAGGAACAGCGTGGCGCGAACGCCGCTCCCCAGGGCCGCCACCGCGAACGCGACCCCGAGCGCGTGGTTCCCGGCCGAGGCGGCCACCACGCCGCGCGCGCGCGCCGCCGCGTCGAGAGAGGCGAGCCGGTTCGTGGCGCCGCGCACCTTGAAGGACCCCGTCGGCTGCCAGCACTCGAGCTTCAGCCGCAGGTCGAGGCCTTCCGCGGCGAGGCTCGCTCGCAGCGGCGTCGGCCGCAGGTGCGGCGCGAGCACGCGGCGGGCGGCGCGCACGTCGTCGAGCGTGAGTCGCACCCCGGCCATCGGCTCTAGCCGGCGTCCGGCCGCAGCGGGCCCGCGGCGACGAGGTCGAGCCGGGCCTCGCCGCACTCAGCCGCGATCGCGTCGGCCACCGCGTCGCGCAGGCGCACGAGCGCCGGCAGATCCTCGCCGGACGGGGCCACCGGCAGGCCGACGTGCAGCCGCAGCGGTCCCGGCCGCGGCAGCGACCACTCGCCGCGCATCACGCGGCGCGTGCCCCGCAGCGCGAGCGGCGCCACCGGCACGCCGGCAGCGGCGGCCGCCTTGAACGCGCCGAGCCGGAAGGGCCGCAGGCCGCTCGCCGGCGTGAAGGTGCCCTCGGGGAAGAACAGCACGCGCCCGCCCGCGCGCAGCTCGCGGGCGACCAGCTCGGCGTCCGCCACGCTTCGCAAGGCGTCCCAGCGGTCGACGGTCAGGTGGCGGCAACGGCGAACGAACGAGCCGATCACGGGATACGCCAGCACCTCGCGCTTCGCCACGAACACGAAGTCGAGCGGGACGAGGGCGAGCAGCGCCGGGATGTCGCTGTAGGAGGCGTGGTTCGAGGCCAGCACCAGGCCGCCGTGGCGCGGCAGCCGCTCGAGGCCGCTCGTCCCGAGACGACAGCCGACGAGCGCGAGGATCGCACGGCAGACCGCGCGGGCGAGCGCGAACGCGAAGCGGCGGCTCGGCACGAGCACCACGAGCAGCCAGGCCAGCAGCAACAGCGGCACGAGCGTGACCGCGAGCCAGGCGGCGTAGAGGGCCCGTCCCGCGAGCGCCAGCGCCGGCCGCAGCGCCTCGAGCCCCGCCGAGCCGGCGAGGCGGGCCTTCTGCCCGAGCGTCGTGCCCGGCCGCCGACCGAGGCCGTCGGCGAGGTAGAGCTCCCGCGTGGCCGCGCGGCGCACCTTGCCGCTCGACGTCTTCGCCACGGTGCCGGGCGACACGAGCACGACCTCGTCCGGCGGGACGTCGACCGCCACGGCCACGCGCTCCGTGACGGCCGCCGCGAGCCTCTCGCGCTCGCTGCGGCCGGTCGCCCGCGTCTCGGCGACCACCACCAGAGCCTCGGTCCCGAGCGCCGGGTTCGCGACGCCGAACGCCACCACGCAGCCGCGCCGGATGCCCTCGACGGCGGCGGCGGCCTCTTCGATCTCCTGCGGGACGAGGTTGCGGCCGCCCTTGATGATCAGGTCCTTGCGGCGGCCGCAGACGTGGATCTCGCCGCCGGCGCGGTAGGCGAGGTCCCCGCTGTCGAGGAACCCGCCGTCGAGCGTGATCGCGGCCGTCGCCTCGGGCTTGCGGTAGTAGCCCGGCGTCATCGAGGGGCCGCGGAACACCAGGCGGCCGACCACGCGCTCGGCGACGTCCTGGCCGGAGTCGTCGACGATGCGGACCTCGTGCCCCGGCAGCTCGCGGCCCGCCGAGACGAACTCGAGCGCGGTCGAGTCGGCGGGCGCGGCAGGCGCGGCGCGGCCCTCGCGCTGGAACGCCTCGCGCCCGACACGGTCGAAGCGGGCGCCGCGACCGACGGGCGGAAAAGCGAGCGCCACCGAGCACTCCGCGAGGCCGTAGACGGGCATCATCGCGCCCGGGCGGAAGCCGTGGGGCGAGAAGCGCTTCAAGAAGCGCTCGACCGTGCCGGACGACACGGGCTCGGCGCCGTTCAGCGCGACGCGCCAGCTCGACAGGTCGAGACCCTCGAGGGCCTCGTCCGGCACGCGGCGCGCGCACAGCTCGTAGGCGAAGTTCGGCGCGGGCGAGAGCGTGCCGCGCCGCTGGTGGATCGCCCACAGCCAGCGCTCCGGCCGCGCCAGGAAGGCCGTGGGCGGCAGCAGCGTGAGCGGGACGCCGTTGTGCAGGCACATCAGCCAGGCGCCGATCAGGCCCATGTCGTGGTAGAGCGGCAGCCAGCTGACGCCGACGTCGTCGGGCGCGAGCTTCACGCCTGCCGCGATCGCCGCCACGTTCGCGAGCAGGTTGTCGTGCGTGAGCAGCACGCCCTTGGGCTGGCCCGTGGAGCCCGACGTGTACTGGATGAAGGCGGTATCGCTGCCTGCGCCGTCGGGCGCCGCGGGCGGCACGCCGTCGCCGTCGCCGGCCAGCTCGTCCGCCGTCAGCACCTCCAGCAGCGTCGGCACCGAGGGCCGCAGCAGGCCGACCACCGGCCGCGCGCGCGCGATCGTCACCAGCAGGCGGACGCCGGCGTCGGCCAGGATGGCCGACTGGCGCGCGGCGTACTCCTCGAGGCGGTCGAGGCGCAGCGGGGGGTAGATCGGGACCGGGACCGCCTGCGCGATCAGGATGCCGGCGAAGGCGCGCAGGAAGTCGAAGCCCGTCGGCAGCATCAGGGCCACCGTGTCTCCGCGGCGGATGCCGCGGGCGCGCAGGCCGGCGGCCACCGCCGCCGCGGCGCTCCAGAGCCGGCCGTAGGCGACCGCTTCCTCCGTGCCGTCCTCCTCACGCAGGAAGACGTGGGTGCGCTCGGGGTCGAGCTGCGCGTGCCGCCAGAGCGACTCGTGCAGGGTGCGTACGCCCGCGCCGATGTCGGCCGCGGCGCCCGGCGCAACCTCGCGCGCGGGCAGGCTCAGCGGCTGGTCCGGCGCCGCCGAGAGCAGCGCGCGAGCCAGGCCGGCCGGCGTGTCGACGACGAGGCAGGCGTCGTCGAGGGCGCGGCCGAACGCGCGCTCGAGGCGCGCCAGCAGCTCCACCCTCTCGAGGCTGCCGAGGCCGATCTCGCGCTCGAGAGACGCGCCGGCCGAGACCGCGCGCTCGGCGCGCGCGCCGCCCGTCTCGCGCGCCAGCAGGCGCACCACGTCGAGCACGCGGGCCTCGACGTCCGCGGGGCGCGGCGAGGCCGGCAAGGGCGGAGCGGGCATCGGGGCACTGTAAGGGCGGCGCCGGTGCGCGTGCAAACGTCGGCGGGCGGTTGACCGCTTGCCGCGCCGCGGTGGATCCTGCTCGTGGCGCGCCGCGCCGGCGGCCGGGGAGGATTGGATGCTGACCGAGGTGACGCTGCGCGAGATCGAGAGGATCTTCGCGATCACGGACCCGCTGGGGATCTCGCGCGAGGCGCTGGCGATCCCGCTGTTGCCCCGGCCTGGCGGCCGCGTTCGCCGCACGCCGGGCGGACGCATCGAGATCGTGGTGGACGCGCTCGACTTCGACGCCTTCCTCGCGCGCCTGCCCGAGGAACTACGACGGCTGGGCTAGCGCGTGCGGGCCGGAAAGAAGAAGGGCGCGGGACTGGCCCGCGCCCTCGTGACGGAGTGAGGCAGCCCTACTTCGCGCCCAGGACGGAGTCCTTGGCGGCCTTGGCCACGACGAACTTCAGCCGCTTCCGGGCCGGGATCTTGATCGCCTCGCCCGTCTGCGGGTTGCGGCCCATGCGGGCCTTGTAGCTGCGCACCACGAGCTTTCCGACGCCCGGGAACGTGAAGCCGTTCTTGGCTTCCTTGTAGGACATCTGCGCCAGGGTCTCGAGCGCGAGAGCGGCCTGCTTCTTGGTGATGCCAACCTTCTCCGCCACCGCCGCAACGATCTTCGACTTGGTCATCGGCTTTGCTGCCATCGAGTTCAATCCTCCTCAGAGTCGGACCGGCTGGCCACGCCTGCGCGCAGCGCAGTCTTCGAACTGCGCGTCAGTATACGCGCGTTCCGAGCGGTGCTGTCAAGGCCGAAACGCATTTCGGGCGCTCCCCTCAAGGGTTTCGTCGATCCGGGTCCCTCGGGGCCCGGCCGGAATCGTCCTGTTCGCGGATCAGGAACACGGTTTCGTCGGCACGCGCGAGGCCGAGCTCCTCGCGCGCGAGCCGCTCGATCGCCTGCGGGCTCGAACGCAGGGCCATGATCTCCGAGGCGAGCCGCGCGTTGTCCGAGCGCAGGGAGTCGATCTCGAGCCGCAGCTCGTCGACCCGCTTGCGCTTCTCGACGAGGTTGAGGTAGCCGCGGTCGCCGAAGACCGACCCGACGAGCAGCGAGACGGCGGCGATCAGGGTGCCGAGCACCCACGCCTTGCGGCGGGCCCCCGGCTCACTGCGGCTCGACTCCTCGCGGCTGACCAAGAGATGATCCTTTGCTTTAACGACGATCGCTAAACCAAGATCATAGCTCATTTTTCAGGCCTGGGGCGGAGGCGCTGCAATGCCCATGCGCCGCCCCCCCTGCTTCGCGGTTGCTTCCTGGTATCGGCGCAGCAGCGTGACGAGCTGCTCGCCCACCTTGCGCAGGCGCCGCATCCCCGCGCGGTACTCGCGCGAGGCCTTCACGAGGTCCCTCGCCTCGGCCATCTGCTCCGCGTCGAGGTAGGCGAAGCCGCCCTTGCCCCCGCTGCGCGTCGAGAGCACGTAGTAAGGCCCGTGCTTCTGCCCGCTCTGGCAGACGCAGCCCGGCTTGCCGCACACCCCGTAGCGCACGAACAGCGAGCCCGCCAGCTGCTCGCGGCGGCGCAGCAGGTCCTCGACCAGGGCGCGCTGCTCCTGCAGCCGGGTCCGCACGCGTTCGCGAATGCCGTCGGGGTTCATCATGATCTTACAGTGCTCTCGTTTGCTTGCACTGTAAGAATAGCGATCGCGGACCGACGGGTCAAGCCCATTTCGCGTGGGCGGAGCGCGGCGGGGTCGGGCGCGCCGGGGGCCGTGCTGCTAGCATCGGGGGCGGGCGAGAGCCCATTCCCGCGGAGGCTGCCGATGTGGCTGTTGAAAACGGAGCCCGGAGCGTACTCGTACGACGACCTCGAGCGCGAGGGGCGCACGCGTTGGGACGGGGTGACGAACCCGGCGGCGCTGAAGAACCTGCGCGCGATGAAGCCGGGCGAGCGGGCGCTCGTCTACCACACGGGGGACGAGAAGGCGGTCGTCGGCCTGGCCGAGGTGGTGACGGCCGCCTACCCGCCGAAGCCGGGAGAGGCGCGGCTCGTGGTCGTGGACCTCGAACCGCGCGGCCGCCTGGCCCGGCCGGTGACGCTCGCCGAGATCAAGCAGCTCGCCGTGTTCGCCGCCAGCCCGCTGGTGCGCCAGGGCCGGCTGTCCGTGGTCCCGCTCGACGCGGCGCAGTGGCAGGCGATCGAGGCGCGGGCCAGGGCGTGAGCGAGCGCGTCGTCGCGTTCTCGACCGTGGGCAGCGCGCAGGACGCCGAGCGGATCGCGCACGCGCTGGTCGAACGGCGGCTCGCGGCCTGCGTGAGCGTCGTACCGGGCGTCGTCTCCCACTACCGCTGGCAGGGCGCGGTCGAGCGGGCCGAGGAGCGGCTGCTGGTCATCAAGACGCGCGGCGACCGGCTCGAGGCGCTGCGCGCGGCGCTCGTCGCCCTCCACCCGTACGAGCTGCCCGAGCTCGTGGCGTTGCCGATCGCGGGTGGCCACCCGCCGTACCTGGCCTGGATCGACGAGAGCGTGTCGTGAGCGCCGGGCGACGCGGGCGTGACTGCTCGTAGCTGTCCTCCGCGGAGACGCCGCTGTCCGCGCGTGGTGACGCGCGCGGGGCCGGGTCGTCAGGAATCGTCACGCCGCGTGAGCGCCCGGCCGCGCGGCCGTCGACGGACGGCCACGAAACGCGGCCGCGCGGCCCACCCGCGAGCCCTCGCCGGCGCCCATGTGATGGCGCTGTAAGTTCGGCGACAAACGCCGTCGCCCAGCGGCGCGGGGCGTTTCCGGGTGCGCGGATTGCTTCCTGTCGGGGCAGTTCGCGGTCCTGGGGGGCCGCGGCGGTGACAGACTACGGAGGTCTCGCATGTCGGATCGCAGGATGACAGGACGGTTCGTCGGCGTGTCGCTCGCTCTGCTGGCGGGCGCGCTAGTCGCCGCGGGCGGCGCCGAGGCGCAGGGGCGCGGGCGCGGCCACGGTGGTGGGCACGTCGTCGTCGGGTCGGGCTTCGGAGGCTACGGCTTCGGGCCGATGTGGTGGAGCCCGTTCTACGGCGCGTATTGGTCGGTCTACGGGCCAGGCTTCTACCAGTCGGGCGGCGGCGTCGACATGAACGTCGCGATGATGGCGGGCTGGGGCGCGATCGAGCTCAACGTCAAGCCGAACCGGGCGGACGTCTGGGTCGACGGCAAGTACGTCGGCGAGGCGCGCGACCTGGACGGTTACCCCTCGTACCTCTGGCTCGAGCAGGGAGCGCACCGCCTGGCGGTCTACAAGGGCGGGTTCAAGACGTTCGAGGAGGAGATCGATGTCGCCCGCGGCATGAAGAAGGAGCTGAAGGTCCGCATGGAGGCCGGAGAGTCGTCGCCGCCGCCGGGGCCGAAGCCCTCCGACAAGAAGCCGGACAAGCAGCTGGAGACGAAGCCCGCCATGCCGCACGAGAAGGGAGGCGTCGTCTAGCGGGCCCCCTCGCGCCGGGGGGCGAGCACGCGGCTCCCCGGCGTGGTCGCCAGCGGCGGCGGGAGTGGCTCCTGCCCGGTCCGGGCTGACGCCCTCGCAGGCCGCTACACGGCAGCGAGCGCGTGCTCGAGGTCTGCGACGAGGTCGTCCGCGTCCTCGCAGCCGACGCTGATGCGCACCAGGCCGTTCGCGATGCCGAGCGCCTCGCGCTCATCCGGCGTGTAGCCGGCATGCGTCATCGTGGCCGGATGCGAGATCAGCGTCTCTACGCCCCCGAGGCTCTCGCCGAGCGAGCACAACCGCACGCGCTCGAGCAGGCGCCCCGCGCGCTCCAGGCTGCCGAGGTCGAACGAAATCAGCGCCCCGAAGCCGGTGGCCTGGTGCTTGTGGACCTCGTGCCCGGCGTGATCCGGGAAGCCCGGCCAGAACACGCGCTCGACCTTCGGGTGGTTGTACAGGAAGGGCGCCACGACGCAGGCGTTCTCCTCGTGGCGTGGCATGCGCAGGTGCAGCGTCTTCGTGCCGCGCAGCACGAGCCAGGAGTCGAACGGCGAGAGGATCGCGCCCGCGGCGTTCTGCACGAACTTCAGCCACTCCGCGTGCTTCGCGTCGCGGGCGATGGCGACACCGCCGACGCTGTCCGAGTGCCCGTTCAGGAACTTCGTGGTCGAGTGGACGACGATGTCCGCACCGAGCCCGAGCGGCTTCTGGAAGAACGGGCTCATGAACGTGTTGTCGACCACGAAGATCGCGCCCTGGCGGCGCGCCAGCTGCCCGAGGCGCCGGATGTCGCAGATCTTCATCAGCGGGTTCGTCGGCGTCTCGACCCACAGCATGTCGAAGCGCCCGGCCTGCGCCTCGAGAGCCGAGGGGTCGCTGGCGTCAAGGAACGCGAAGTCGATCGCATAGTTCGCCAGCACCTTCGTGAACAGCCGGTGCGTGCCCCCGTACACGTTGTCGCTGACCACCACGCGCTGGCCGGCCTTCACCAGCGTCAGCACGGCCTGCGTCGCGGCGAGCCCGGAGGCGAAGCAGTAGGCGTCGGCGCCGCCCTCGAGCGCGGCCAGGTTCTTCTCGAGCGAGCGCCGCGTGAGGTTGTGCGTGCGCGCGTACTCGTAGCCCTTGTGCCGGCCGAGGCCCTGCTGCACGTAGGTGGAGGTCTGGTAGATCGGGACCGTCACCGCCCCGGTCGTCTCGTCCGGCGCCTGTCCGGCGTGGATGCAGTCCGTCGCGAAGCCCATGCGCACCTCGTGTGGGGGAGTCCCGCGTCGCGCGGGCGCTCAGTCTAGCAGAGGGCTGGCAGCGGCCCCGAGGCAGAGACCGACGCGGTGGCCGAGGCCTCGGCCCTCGGCGCGGAAGAACGCCCCTTCGCGCCCGACGCGGTCCGCCGGGCTCGGCAGCGCGCCCCAGCCGAGCACGGACGCGAGCCGCGCGTGCGCCTCGTCCCAGGACAGCCGCAGCGGGCCCTGTGGGGTGTCCGCAACGAGCTGCCAGCGCCCGTCGGCCTCGCCCACCCGCAGCGCAAGGGCGCGCTCGCCGAGCGCGCGCTCCAGGTCGGCGGCCGCCCAGCGGCGGGTCCAGGGCGCGCGGTCGCCCTGGCCGTGGCGGTCACAGCGGGTCACTCGCGTGTCCACGCCACCCCACACACGGTGGGGGCTGAGCGGCTCGCCGCCGCAGTGGCTCGTCCAGCGAGAAGGGCCGGGCTCGCGCGCCGCCGCGCTCAGACGCCGCCAGAGGTCTTCGTCGAGCGGCGGCCGCGCGGGTTCGCCGTCCCCGGGGCGCGCGAAGACGCGGGCTCGTCCGGGAAGCGGCCAGATCGCGCGCGGGCCGCGGCCCACGAACCAGGCGCAGTGGGTGAGGTCGCACACGTCCGCGTCGCCATGGCGGGGTCCCTCCGCCAGGAAGCGCAGGATGGCGGCGCCGAGCGGGACGAGGCGCGCGTCGTCGCCGGCCGGCAGCTCGGCCGCGATCACGCCCGCCACGTACTCGGCCGGTCGCAGGTCGGCGCTCAGGCGCAGCACGTCGCGGGGACCCGCGTCCACGCGCACGACGCCTCGCAGCAGGCGCGTGAGGCCGAACGCGGGCAGCTGGAGCTCCCAGTCGCCCTCCTCGAGCCGGTCGCCCGGCCGCAGGTCGAGCGAGGCCCGGACCCCGACGAAGCCGCGCGTGGCCGCGATCGGTGCCGTGCCAACGTTGCGCGCGACTACGCGCCTCGGTGCCAGCGCGCCGAAGAGCGAGACGCGCACGTGCTCGCGCGGGGCTCGCGTGGCTGGCGGTACGAGGCCCGACGCGCCCGTTGCGCCGCCGCCTTCGCCCAGCCGGCGGGCCAGCGCGCGCGCCGCCTCGCGGCCGGTGCCGGGCGAGAGCAGGGCGAGGAAGCCGCGGCCCGAGGGGTCGACCGCCACGGCCCATCCCGAGGTGGTGAGCGCGCGGCCGTCGAGGGCGGGCACGGTGCCCGTCTTGGCGTGGAAGCCGGCCTGCGCTAGGCCGGCCGCCGTTCCCTCGCGCGCGGCGTCGCGCAGCCCCGCGAGCAGCTCCCGGCGCACGGCCTCAGCGCCTTCCCACGGCTCGCGCAGCAGCGCGACGTACGCGCGCAGCAGCGCGCCCGGCTCGGCCGAGACCAGGCCGGCGGGGCTCGGCAGGCCGATCGCTGCCTCCGGGGTCAGCGGGTCCGGCGGGAGAAGACCCGCGGCGCGCAGCGCCGAGGCGAGCGTCTCAGGCGGCACCGCGGCCGCGAGCGCGCGAAAGTACGTGTTGCACGAAAGGGCCGTCGCGCGCACCAGGCCGACGGTGCCGTGGCCCGAGGCGTTCCAGCAGCGCGAGGCGGGCGTGCAGCGCGCGACGGGCGGCAGTGCCCCGGGGTGGGTGCGCGCCCATGCCCGCACGAGGAAGGGCTTCGCGAGCGAGCCGATCGGCAGCGCGCCCGACGGCGCTCCGGGCGGTGCGATCAGCTTGCCCTGCTCGAGCCGGAACACGACGAGCGCGGGCCGGCCGCGTGGCGGCGCCTCGGCGCCGGTGGCCGCGAGCGCGGCCGCGAGCGCCGCGGCCGCGGCGCTCGTCACCGTGTCTCGAACACGATGCGCTCGCTCCAGCCGGCCTCGCCCTGGCGCCGCTCGACGGAGAGCGCGCGCACGGCCGGCATCCAGCCGAGCAGGCCGAGCACCCGATCGGAGAACGGGCGCACGCGCTCAGGGGCCGCCGGACCCTCGGCGCGGCCCCAGCGCCCGCCCTCCGCGCGTACGGCGGCGAGGTCGACGCGCGCCCAGCGCACGAGGTCGCCCGCGGGGCGCGGCGCCGCGAGGCCGTCCAGGGTGTGGGCCGAGGTCCCGATCCAGACATAGTCGCCCGCGCGGCGGATCGCGAGCGCCGGCAGCCCGGGCCCCGCCCGCAGCTCGACGAGGTCGCCCGAGCGGGCCTCCGTGAGCGGCCCGCTGCGTCGCGTGAGCGTCTCGCGGCACGCGCGATCGAGGCGCGCCTGCTGCGCCGCCGGCCATTCGAACACGATCGCGCGCCCGCCGGCCCCGTCGGCCGCCCAGCCCCAGCCGGGCGACGGCCGGCTCTCCGCGATGCCGCGCCAGGCGGCGAGGTCGCCCTCCTCCCAGGGGGCCTGGGCGTCGACGGCGGGCCGGTCGAGCCGCACGAGGTAGCGGTCCGTCTCCTCGCCGGCGGCGGCGGGCAGGGGTGTGAGGGGAGGCACGGGACGCTCCAGCAGCGCCGGGGCCGGCTCGAGCAGGCCGGCGCGCAGCGCGCGCGCGAAGCCGCTGCC
>Ga0302299_10000700_pt1 | contig 19076 bp, 23 predicted proteins | sample III_Fen_N3_4_FD_198795 | JGI IMG/M metagenome (GOLD analysis project Ga0302299, IMG submission 198795) | Peat permafrost microbial communities from Stordalen Mire near Abisko, Sweden - III_Fen_N3_4 | ecosystem: Environmental > Terrestrial > Soil > Wetlands > Permafrost | place: Sweden: Abisko... | reverse complement strand
GTCTTCGATCGTGCGCCGCTCGAGCAGCATGTCCCAGTGGGTGCGGACGTGCTTGGTGGGCTTGTCCTCGGGCTTCACGCCGTCGCGGATGATCGCCTCGGCGCCGCAGCGGCACTCCCAGACAGCGGGAACGTCGGCCTCGACCGAGAAGGGCATCGACACGGTGTGGCCGTGGGGGCAGTCGTAGTGGACGACCTGGCGCGGGGCGAGCTCGACGTGGTCGTCGGTCTCGTAGCTGGTCGCGCCGAGTCGGGTGCCGCGGAGGGCGCCGTCGCTCATGGATGCCTACCTCGTCTCTGCGCCGGCGTGAGCACCGGCTATCTGCTCCAACGACTGGGACGCGGCGGGTGTTCCCCGCGTTCAGGGCACCCACGCTTCGACCGATAACCGGACACTCGTGCGTATGCGCGTGTCAGCCTGGTCATCGACAGCGCGGCGGTCCGCCCCCACCCTCGTCACCCTGGCGGGGGAGCGGGCCGCGGGCGCCGGGCGGGGGAGCGGCGCCGACCGGGCGGGGGAGCGGCCGAGCAGGTCAGACGACCGCGGGGACCTCGTTGCCGGCCTCCACGATGCCGCGGCGTACGTCGACCCGGCGCAGCAGCACGATGCCGATCGCGAAGAACACGACGAGCGCCACGATGGCCCAGCGGTAGGAGCCGGTGAACTGGTGCACGAGGCCGAACAGCAGCGTGCCCAGCCACGAGGTGCCGCGCTCGCAGGCCTGGTAGAGGCTGAAGTACTCGCCCTCGCGCCCGAACGGGATGAGCTGCGAGTACAGCGAGCGCGACAGCGCCTGGGTGCCGGCGACGACCAGGCCGATGCCGATCGCGAGCAGCAGGAACAGCGGGACGCTGCCCTTGGGGACGAGGAAGCCGACGCCCACGAGCAGGATCCAGATGAACAGCGCGCCCATGATGACGGCGAAGGCACCACGTCGGGCCGCGATGCGACCCATGACCAGCGCGCCGACGATGCCGAAGATGTTGACGAGGATGACGGCCACGAAGATGAACGTCTGCTTCATCCCGAGCTCGTACTGGCCGTAGACCGCGGCAGCCGCGATGACGGTCTGCACGCCGTCGTTGAAGAACAGGAACGCGATGAGGAAGCGCAGGGTCTGCGGGTAGTCGCGCGCGTGGTTGAGCGTGTCGCGCAGCTGCGCGAAGCTGCGCCCGAGGCTCACGTGCGCGTCGGGCGTGACGGCGACGTGGTTGCGCAGCTTGAGATACGGGACGAACGTGAACCCGGCCCACCACAGGCCCGCCACCAGGAACAGCCCTCGCACCAGCGTGCTGGTGTCGAGGCCGCCGGGCTTGATCGTGAGGATGGCCAGGCTGATGATCAGCAGCGTCACCCCGCCGACGTAGCCGAAAGCCCAGCCGCGCGTGGAGACGCGGTCGCGCTCGTCGGGCTCGGCGATGTCGACGAGGATCGCCGAGAACACCGTGAGGCTGGCGATGAGGCAGACGTTGCCGATGATGACGAGCACCGCGCCGAGGATCCAGGCGGTGCCGGTGACGAAGAAGAGGCACGCGGCCGCGGCCGCGCCGACCCAGGCGTAGCCGGCCAGCCAGCGCTTCTTCGACGACGACCGGTCGGCGAGCGCACCCACGATGGGCATCGCGACGAACGACACGACCGTCGCGATCGTGATGACGTAGAACACGGCCGACCCGGGCGACATCGGGATCCCGAGCAGGTGCAGATCGGTGGTGCACGGGCTGTCGTCGGTGGCGTCGGGGCACCCGGCGGCGTTGTTGGCGATGCTCGTCAGGTAGGGCAGCGCGAGCACCACCGACACCGTCGTGACGAAGGCCGACTGGGCCCACTCGTACCAGTACCAGGCCTGCTGCTCCTTGCGTCGTACGGGCAGCTCGTCCCAGGTGCGCGGGCTCGTCGTGGCGCTCATGGCGGCATCATGCCGGGTGCCGTGGCACCGCACCCTGAACTCGCCCAAGCACGCCGACCGTGCGGGGGAGAGACCCGCGCACGACGCTGAGGCAGGATGGCGGCATGGACCTGCGTGTGCTGCCCGAACGGCTCTCGGTGAGCCGCCTTCCCGTCACGGCGCCGTGGCCGGTGCCGCGGCCGGGGACGTCGTTCTTCTCGGTGACCCGCACCGGCGACGAGCTCTCGGTCGTGTCCGGCGAGGACGAGGCGCCCAGCGGCGACGGCGTCCGGGTGGAGCCGGACTGGCGGGCCCTCGAGGTGGCCGGGCCGCTCGACTTCGGCATGGTCGGGGTGATGGCGTCACTGACCGCGCCCCTGGCCGACGTCGACGTGAGCGTCTTCGTGGTCTCGACGTACGACACCGACTACGTGCTCGTGCACGCGGCGGCGCTCGAGCGGGCGCTCGAGGCGCTGCGCGCCGCCGGTCACACGGTGCACGCGGGCTGAACCGGGCCACGGGGGACTCATGAGCCAGTGGGGGGAGGGGCCCGCCGAGCCCGACCGGCCGGCGCTGGTGCGCACGCCGGTCGACCCGTCGTGGCCGCCCCCGGTCTTCTGGCCGGCGCCGCGGCCTGGGACAGCGCAGCACGCCGCGGTGCCGCGACGCCGGGGGCGTCGCGCCCTGTGGTGGACGGGCGGCACGGTCCTCGTCGTCCTCGCGGTGGCCGCCCAGTTCGCGAACGGCAACGGCGGAGCGTTCGCCGGCGGGGGCTGGGACCAGCCGATCCCGTCGGGTACCCCCGTCGCGTCGTCCGGCACGACCGGGTCGATCGACTCGCCGCCCGAGGGTGTGGGGGAGACGCCGCGGCCCGCGTCGATCCCGGCGTCGCCGAGCCCGGACGGGAGCTCGCCGTACTGGAAGTACCTGTTCACCCAGGACGACCACCGCACGCCGGTGACCTGGTCGCCGTGCCGCGCGATCCACTACGTGGTGCGCAAGAAGGACGCGGCCGCCGGCGCTATCGCCGAGTTCCAGAGCGCCGTGGCCGAGATGGCGCGGCTGACCGGGCTCACCTTCGTCTACGACGGGACGACGTCGGAGAACCCGTCCACGCACCGCGTCGCCTACCAGCCGAAGCGTTACGGCTCGGCGTGGGCGCCGGTGCTCGTGGCGTTCGTGACCAGCCGCGAGGACCCGGACATGGTCGACGACGTCGTCGGCGACACCATGCCCTACGACGTGATCGCCGACAGCGGCGCCGACGTCTATGTGAGCGGCGAGATCCTGTTCGACCGCGCCTTCGTGACGAGCTACATGGGCAGCCGCGATCACGAGGCCGTGCGCTCGACGATGCTCCACGAGCTCGGGCACCTCGTCGGGCTCGACCACGTGGAGAACGCCGCGCTGCTCATGAACCCGTACGGGTCCGACGGCGTCGTCGACTTCGCACCTCAGGAGAAGGAGGCGCTGCGCTCCCTGGGCGCCGGAGCCTGCCACGCCGACGTCTGAACGGCTGAGAACGCAGTCGAGGCGGTAACGTCCGGCGCGACGACGGGGGAGATCGATGCGAGACGACGTGGGGGACCTGCCCCCCGACGACCTGCCGCGCGCACCGAGCGGCCGGGTACCGCAGTGGGTGATCGACGAGGCCCAGGGCCGCGCCACGCAGGACACCGCCTGGCGCGGATCGGCAGCGTCCGTCGTCGACACCGACCGGCAGCGAGGGCTGCGCCGTCGACGGTCGCGTCGTCGGGTCGGCGTGGCGCTCGTCGTGGTGCTCGCCCTGGCCGGTGTCGCGACGGTCGCGGTGCGCGATCCGGATGTCGTGGCTCGGCTGGGCGGCTCGGCCGCCGGGGCGACGAACGACTGGCCGACGGCAGGGCACGAGGAGGGCGCGCGTCCGCGGCTGGCGTGGCCGCAACCGCAGCCTGCGCCGTCCGACGGTTCGGTCGCCTACCTGGCGACGCAGCCGGGGTCGGACCTGCCGGTCACCTGGTCGCCGTGCCGGCCGATCCACTACGTCGTGCGCGCCGCCGACGAGACCGTCGACGGGCTCGGGCTGCTGCAGTCGGCCCTGGCCGAGATCTCGCGCGACACCGGGATCCGGTTCGTCTACGACGGCACGACCGAGGAGGCTCCGTCCGCTGCGCGCCGCCTGGTGCAGCCCGAGCGCTACGGCGACCGGTGGGCGCCGGTGCTCATCGCGTGGGTCGGGCAGCGCGAGAACCCGGAGATGACCAGCCAGATCCTCGGGATGACGCGCCCCGACCCGGTCACGCTGCCGGGCGACCCGACGACCAGCCCGCGCGTGTTCGTGAGCGGTCAGGTGCTCATGAACTCCGACCTCATCGGCCGCGTGCAGCGGCAGCTGGGCGCGAAGGCGACCCGCACGGTGTTCCTGCACGAGCTCGGGCACCTCATCGGTCTGGCCCACGTGGGCGCGCGGAGCGCGGTGATGTACCCGAGCTACCAGCCGCGTGTCGTGACGTTCACGGCCGCGGAGATGGGAGCCCTGCACTCGCTGGGCTCCGGCCCGTGCCGCCCCGAGGTCTGAGCCGGTCGCGCTCCGGAGAAGATCGACTGTCGCGGGTCTCAGCGGGTGGTCGAGGGTTTCCACGTGACGAAGCCCCGTGCTCGTGACGACCTACGCCGATAAGGAACATTATGTCATGTCACGTATCGGCCCTGGCCCCGAGATCCTCCGACGGCCTCCCCTGCGCCCTGGAGGTCTCATCTGGGCGAGAGAGACCTCGCGCGAACGTGATCACAACCGGGCCGGATCGGCGGTCGCGCAGACGTGACCACGACGGGGACGGCGGGCGGCGGTCAGGAGCTGATCGCGTGGCGCCAGGCGGCGAACGGCTGCGCCGCACCTCCCTGCGCCGCGGACGCGCCGCGCGCCGGGAACCAGGCCAGCTCGCGGCCTGTGCCGTCGGGGGTGGCTGCCGACCGGACCAGGACGCCGCGCAGGCCGGCGGCACGGACGTCGCGGGCGGCGCGGCGGCAGGCGCTCCACGGCACCTCGCCGCCCCGGGGACGGCGCGGGTAGGTGCGCGGCAGCCCCAGGGCCGCGAGACCGGTGTCCGTGGTGGCCTCGGCGACGCGCTGACGCGGCGGCAGCGTCGCTGTGACCAGGACGTACGGCGCGTCGTCGCGCAGGTCCTCGACGTCGATCGACGTGCCCTCGAGCAGCCGGGAGATCTGGGCGCGGGCGGTGTCGAGGTCGGCGTTGAGGTAGAGCGTCGGGCCGTCCCCGGGTGCGTTCCACCGGCCCCCCGCGCCGTCGGCGTAGCCAGGGTCGAGGGGATCGCTCCACGCGGCGTCGGCGACCCGCAGCCAGCGATGGCCCTCGGGCAGGGTCGTGCGGTGCGGAGATCGGGTCACGGCGCGACCCGCCGCAGGTCGAGCATGTGCGCCGCTCCCCTGCGCACCTCGTCGAACCGACCGGCCATCGCCATGTCGAGCAGCGCCCGGTCGCCCAGCACCGCCGCTGGACGTCGGACGACCGCCGGGATGCGGTCGGCACGCACGTAGCGCTCGAGGACGTCGGTGGCGGCCTCGAGGTCGGCCAGGGCTACGAGTCGCTCCTCCGGGACGCCGTGGGCGCGCCACTTGGCCACCGCCTGACGGCTCACGCCGAACATCCGGCCGGTGGCGGCCGCCGACAGCGCCCAGGCGGTCATGACCCGCTCGAGCGGGTCCGGCCGCACCTCCTCCGCCAGGGCGACCAGGAACTGCTGGGTCCACGTGTCGTCGCCGAGAGCCACCACCGCGTGAGCGGCGGCGCGGGGGTCGAGGCGGCGGAGGGCGGTCGCGGCGGCGGGACGTGTCATGGCTCCAGTGTGCGCGCGGATCGGCGCGCATGCAACCGTCTGTCAACCGCACCCGTGTGACAACCGCAACCAGTCGACAATCGCAACCCTGTGACAACCGAGTGCACAGGGGTGCACCGGGTCGGTGCCGCCGGTCGTCACGACGTGATGAGGATGCCGAGGCACATCTCGTCGGTCGTGCCCTCGCCCCACACGACGTAGCGATCGGGTGCGCCCTTGAGCTCGGGCAGGAGAGTGCGCAGCCCGGCGTCGTGGGTGCAGGTGACGGTGACCGTGTCCCCCGCACGGAGCGCGAGCGGTCGCGTGAGCGGCCGGGCCGACTGGTTGTCGAAGTCCCACACGGGGATCGACAGGATCGTGCGTTGGCGTGCCGTGCCCTTGTTCGCCACGATCGTGATCGTGCGGCCGAGCAGGTGCATGTGACCCGCTGCCGCCCGCACGGTGACGGGGGCGCGCACGACACGGGTGCACGACTGGGTCGGCCCCGGCTTGGGGTGCAGCGGGTCGCCGCCGCAGAGCAGCTGCAACCCGGCCACCGTGCGCATCGAGTCGGGCCCGAAGCGTCCACCGACGTCGGCGATGGCGACGTCCCTGCTGCACAGCGATCCGGTGGCCCCGGCCGGGCACGGCAGCTCGACCGGCGCCGGCAGCAGCATCGTGGTGAGAGGCGTCTGCGCGGTGCGCGTCACGCGGAGCCGGACGTGCGTGCTGTCGGCGGCGGCGGTGCCCGTGGCGTTGCGCAGGTTGTAGTGCATCTGCACGACGACCAGGCTCCCGGCGTCCAGCGGCACGGCGAAGCCGGTGGGGAACACGTTCTCCTTGCCGCCCGGCGCCCAGCCGGCCAGCCAGGGCGCCGAGTCGAGGCTGTCGAGCGGGTTCGTCGACGTCGAGGGCAGTCCCGGCCCGCCGAAGCACTCCCAACCCGGCCGCGCGTCGGCGGCGTCCTTGGCCCGGGCGGCCGCAGCCTGTGCGGGCGCGACGCGGAACAGGATGGCGTGGTGCACCACGGCGGCGTTGCCGGGGATGAACGCGACCCCGGTGATGAAGGAGTCGCTGACGACGTGCGGGTCGACGACGAAGCAGCGGTAGTCGTCGGTGCCGCCGGAGGGCGCCTCGGGGAGGTAGACGCGTCCGGGCAGGTCGTCGGCCACGCCGAGGGTCAGCCACGACTCCCCCGCGCGCAACGTCCCGGTGGGAGCCGGGACCGGTGCGGCGGTGGGGGTGCCGGTCGCTGAGGCCGGACCGGTGCTCGGGCCGGACGGCGAGGCGCCGGTCGTCGTCGGAGTCGCCGCACAGCCTGCGGTGAGCAGCAGGGCCGCGACCAGGAGACCGGCCCTCCGACGCATGCGGCGAGGATACGGTCCTCCGACGTCAGGCGACGACCTCAGGCTCGGGGTCGGTGTCGTCCTCGGGGTCGCGGTCCTCGCGCCCGGTCGCCTCCTCGTCGCCCATCCCGGTTCCCGGCGCGTGCGAGCCGTCCGGCGGGAGCTTGAGGGTGGCCAGGAGGCCGAGCCCGACGAAGCCGGCGGCCGTGAGCGCGGTCCAGCGGATCGCCGTGGCGAAGGCCTCCCCCGCCGCCTCGGCGACGGCCTGCCCCCCGGGCTCGGCGGCCAGCGACGGGATGATCGTCCCGGCCGACTGCTCGACGGCCTGGCTGATCTCGGTGCGCTGCGCGTCGGTGAGTCCCGGGACCGAGGCGAGGTTGTTGTCGGTCTGGTGCGCCAGCGAGACGAACAGCACGGTGCCGAGGATGGCCGTGCCGAGCGCCGAGCCGATCTGCCGCGCCGTGCTCTGGGTGCCGCTGGCCTGGCCGCTCTTGCGCCGCGGGACGTCGGCGAGGATCAGGCTGGTCAGCTGCGCGCTCGCGTAGCCGACGCCGACCCCGTAGACGACGAGCCACCCGGCCATGACCCAGCCGCTCACCGTCGTCGACAGGGTGAGGCCGAGGCCGGCGATGCCGACCATCTCGAGCACCATGCCCAGGCGGGCGACGAAGCGTGGCGACCGGCGCGAGGCGAGCTGGGCGGCCGTCGGGCCCGCGAGGAAGGCGCCGATCGCCAGCGACGCGAGCAGCGCCCCCGCGCCGAACGCCGTGAACCCTTGCACGCTCTGGAGGAACAGCGGCAACGAGAAGAGGATCCCGAACTCGCCGAGGCTCACGATGAGGCCGGCGAAGCTGCCGAAGGTGAACGTCGGGATGTGGAACAGGCTCAGGTCGAGCAGCACCGACTTGCCCGCGGTGCCGCGGCGCGACTCGACCACCCAGAGCAGCACGAGCGAGACTGCCGAGACGACGAACGCCCAGAAGACGGGCGACAGCGAGCCCTGCGACCAGGTGCGTCGCGCGAGCTCGACGTCGCGCACGGTCGTGACCCAGCCGTAGTTGCGACCCTCGATGAGGGCGAACACGAGCGTGCCGATGCCGAGCGCCGACAGGATCGCGCCGAGCACGTCGAAGCCGGGGTCGAAGTGGTCGTCCTTGCTCTCGGGCACCACCATCAGCGAGCCGACGACGATGATCACGACGACCGGGATGTTGATGTAGAACGCCCAGCGCCACGAGTGGTGCTCGGTGAGCCAGCCGCCGAGCAGCGGGCCGACCGCCGCCATTCCGCCGATGATGGAGCCGTAGATCGCGAAGGCGACGTTGCGCGCCTTGCCGTGGTAGATCGAGTTGACGAGCGAGAGGGACGTGGGCGACATCATCGCCCCGCCGACCCCCTGCAGGGCGCGGGCCGCGATGAGCGAGCTGCCGTCGCCGGTGCGGGCGGCGACGAGGCTCGCGATGCCGAACACCACGGCGCCCGACACGAACATGAGCCGTCGTCCGACCCGGTCGCCGAGCCGTCCGGCGATGATGAGCAGGGCCGCGAAGACCAGCGAGTAGATCGCGTTGACCCACTCGGCGTCGATCGAGCCGATCTGCAGGTCGCGGATGATGGACGGCAACGAGACGTTGACGATCGTCGCGTCCATGATGATGAGCGCGGTGCCCAGCCCGATGAAGAGCATGGGCGACCAGCGCGTGCGTGCCTCGACCCCGGGCGCTCCCCCGGCCGCAACGGTCATGGCGGAACGCTAGGGCCGGTGGCTCCCGGCCGCCTCCGGAGGGGTCCACAATGGAGGCATGAGCGGTGACGACGAGATCGAGCGCCTCCTCCGCGAGGTCGACTCCATGAACAGCGGCAAGGCCACCCCGCCGGCGAAGCGAGCCGAGTCCTCCGCCACGCCGTCGGGCTCCGGCGGGCTGTCGCCGATCGGCACCGGCCTCGTCGCAGGTGCCGTGTGCGGGGTCGGCGTGGGCACGGTCACCTTCCTGCTGTCGTGGCTGCCCGTCATCGACAACCCGTTCAGCAGCGGCGCCGGTGCCTTCGTCGGCGCGTTCCTCACCGGCACGGTCCTGGCCTGGCGCCGCAAGCGCTGAGCGCTCAGGCGTTCCACGCGCGCAGCGCGGCGCTCTCCCGCTCGTAGCCCAGTACTCCGGTTCCCGCGGCGGCGAGCACGAGGTGCTCTCCCCCGCGCGGACCCATCCCCATCCAGACCGCGGTGAGGATGCGCAGCACGTGCGCGTGCGCGACGAGCACGCAGTCGTCGCCGTGCTCGATCACCGGGCGGCAGCGCGCGAGCACCCGATCGACCCGCTCCCCCACCTGCTCGGCCGTCTCGCCGAGGCCGTGCGTCGTCGTCCAGACCGACCAGTCGGGGTCGCCCATCACCTCGCGGATCTCGTCGGTGGTGCGTCCCTCGTAGTCGCCGTAGTCCCACTCGAGCAGGTCGACGTCGATCTCGGGGTGGAAGCCGGCGAGCTCCGCGGTGTGCCGGGCCCGCACGAGCGGGCTCGACAGCGTGAGGGCCGGATGCCACCCCGCGAGCCGAGGTGCGAGCGCTGCTGCCCGCGCCTCGCCCTCGGCGGTGAGCGGGATGTCGGTGCGCCCGGTGTGCCGGCCGGCCCGGCTCCACTCGGTCTGGCCGTGCCGGATGACGAGGATGCGTCCGCGCTCGATGGTCACCGACGAAGGGTGCCAGTCGGCGGGCCCGCCCGTCATCCGGACGACGGTGCCGGGCCGGCGACCTGCAGCGCGTAGAGGACGACCGCGCTGGCGGCGGCCACGTTGAGGCTGTCGACGCCGGCCGCCATCGGGATCCGCACCGATGCGTCGCACCGCTCGAGGGCGGCGGCGGTGAGACCGTCGCCCTCGGTGCCGAGCAGCACCGCCACCGGTGGCGCAAGATCGGCCTCGTGCAGAGTGATGCCGTCCGGGTCGGGCGACATCGCGAACAACCGGAACCCCAGTGACCTCAAGGAGTCGAGCGCGCCCGGCCAGTCGTCGGCGCGCGTCCAGGGGACGGCGAACACGGCGCCCATCGACACCTTGACGCTGCGTCGGTAGAGCGGGTCGGCGCACGCCGGGCTGACGATCACGGCGTCGACCCCGAGAGCCGCCGCGTTGCGGAACACGGCGCCGACGTTCGTGTGGTCGACGAGGTTCTCGAGCACGACGACCCGGCCAGCGCCCGCGACGACCTCGTCGAGGCCCGGAAGGGCTCGACGCTGCATCGAGGCCAGCGCGCCCCGGTGCACGCGGTAGCCCGTGACCGCGCGCAGCACCGCGGGCTCGGCCACGTAGACCGGGCAGTCGTACGCCGCGAGAGCGTCCTCGAGGCCGCCGAGCCACTTGCGCTCGCACAGCACCGCGCGCGGCGCGTAGCCGGCGGCCAGCGCGCGCAGCACGACCTTCTCGCCCTCGGCGAGGAAGAGCCCCTCGGCCGGCTCCCGCGCCGAGCGCAGGTCGACGTCGGTGAGGTCGGTGAAGTCGGTCAGCCGCGGATCCGCGGGGTCGGCGACCGGGACGACGTGCACGGCGTCACCCTACGGCGACGCCGTGCAGCGGACGGAAGCGCGCGGTCAGCCCTCGGCCGGCCGTTCGTGCGCGGCCGTTGCGCCAGCGTCCTCGATCTCGGCCGCGCGCTCGGGCGCCGGGGTGCGGAACGCGTTGCCGAGGTTGGCCATCGCGGTGGTGAGCTCGGCGGGGACCACCCACACCTTGTTGGCGGTGCCGTTCGCGATCGTGGGCAGGGCCTGGATGTACTGGTAGGCGAGCACCTGCTCGTCGGCGCCGCCGGCGTGGATGGCGTCGAACACCTTCTGGATGGCCTGGGCCTCGCCCTGGGCGCGCAGCACGCGCGCCTGGGAGTCACCCTCGGCGCGGAGGATCGCCGACTGCTTCTCGCCCTCCGCGGTGAGGATCTGCGACTGCTTGAGACCCTCGGCCTGCAGGATGTTGGCGCGCTTCTCGCGCTCGGCCCGCATCTGCTTCTCCATCGTGTCCTGCACGCTCGCGGGCGGGTCGACCGCCTTGAGCTCGACACGGTTCACGCGGATGCCCCACTTGCCGGTGGCCTCGTCGAGGACGCCGCGCAGCGCGTTGTTGATCTCCTCGCGCGAGGTGAGCGTCTTCTCGAGGTCCATGCCGCCGATGACGTTGCGCAGCGTGGTGACGGTGAGCTGCTCGATGCCGGTGATCGGGCTCGCGATCTCGTACATCGCGGCCTTGGGGTCGGTGACCTGGAAGTAGATGACCGAGTCGATGTTCACGACGAGGTTGTCCTCGGTGATCACCGGCTGCGGCGGGAACGACACGACCTGCTCGCGCATGTCGACGAGCGGCTTGAGCCGGTCGACGTACGGGATCAGCAACGAGAGCCCCGGGTTGAGCGTGCGGTGGAAGCGGCCGAGCCGCTCCACGATGCCCGCGCGCGCCTGCGGCACGATCCGCACGGCCTTCGCGATCGTCACCAGGACGATGATCACGACGAGCAGCGCGACGATCCCCCCGGCGATGGCGCCACCAGCGATGTCCATGGTTCTCCCTCTCCCCCAGCTCGCGCGGTCAGCCGACCAGCGCGGTCGCGCCCGAGATCTCGATGACCCGGACCGACTGCCCGGGCTCGAACGTGCTCTGGCCGTCGTAGGCGCGCGCCGACCAGATCTCCCCCGACAGCTTGATCCGGCCGTCGCGCGAGTCGACGACCTGCAGCACCTCCGCCTCGGCCCCCACCAGCGCGGCGACACCCGTGCGGATGGCCGTCGGTGTGTAGAGGTGCCGTGCGGCCAACGGCCGAACCAGCAGCAGGAGCGCCCCCGAGATCACGGCGAACGCCGCGAACTGAAGCGGCGTCGAGCCACCGAGCGCGGCCACGACGGCGGCGCTCGCGGCGCCGCCCGCGATCATCGCGAACACCAGGCTGGTGGTGAGGACCTCGGCGACGATCAGAATGCCGGTGGCGATCAGCCACCACAGCCACGGGTCCATGCACCGATCGTATGCCTCCGTACGGCGGAAGCATCCTGATTCAGCGGGCGCGCGCCGCCCAGCGGTCGGCGCGGCTCTCGACGGAGATCGGGAGGCCGAAGGTCGCGCTCACCAGGTCGTCGGTGAGCACGGACGCGATCGGGCCGGCCGCGACCACGCCGCCCTGCCGGAGCAGCAGTGCGTGGGTGAACCCGACCGGGATCTCCTCGAGGTGGTGGGTGACCAGCACGGTCGTGGGTGCCTCGTCGTCGGCGGCGATCGCGCCGAGCCGGTGCACGAGGTCCTCGCGCCCGCCGAGGTCGAGCCCGGCGGCCGGCTCGTCGAGCAGGAGGAGCTCGGGGTCGGTCATCAGCGCGCGCGCCACCTGCACCCGCTTGCGCTCCCCCTCCGACAGCGTGCCGAAGGTGCGCGAGGCCAGGCCGTCGACGCCGAGCTGCGCGAGCAGCGCCAGCGCACGGGCGGTGTCGGGCACGTCGTAGCGCTCGCGCCACCGACCGGTGATGGCGTAGGCCGCCGTGACGACGACGTCGCGGACGAGCTCGTGCGGCGGGATCCGCTCGGCGAGGGCGGCGCTGGCCAGCCCGATGCGTGGGCGGAGCTCGAACACGTCGGTGCGCCCGAGCCGCTCGTCGAGGACCTCGACCGACCCGCGCGTGGGATGGATCAGCGTGGCGGCCAGCGCGAGGATCGTGGTCTTACCCGCGCCATTGGGGCCGAGGACGACCCAGCGCTCGCCCTCGGCGACGTCCCACGACACCCGGTCGACGATGGCGACGCCCCCGCGCACGACGTCGACGTCGAGGAACCGCAGGACGTCGCTCACCCACCGAACACTAGCCACGCGCGGCGCCGTCCTAGGGTGGCGGGGTGCTCGTGTCCCGACGTCCTGGCGCCCTCGCGGCGTGGGGGTCCGCGTTCCTCGCCGGGGTGGAGTCGGCCGACCACACCGACGAGGCAGTCCGCGACGAGGATGCCGTGCACCGGGTGGTGGGCGTCCCCGGCGAGGACACCGACGTGACGGTCGCGGTGGCGCTCGGTCGCCTGCGCGTGGTGGGTGTCACGGCGCTGCGGCTGGTGCTCCCGGAGCCCGGCGACCTCACCGGGCTGGCGGGACCGCCCGCCACCAATGCCGCGGCGACGGCTGCCGGCTCGGCGGTGCTCACCGTCGGTCCGTTCGACGCGCCCTCCCTCGCGCTCGTTCCGACGAGCGTCGAGTCCGACCGGGGCGCGGTGGTGCGCTGGGACGTGATGCCGGTGGAGCGCACGGTCGCCCCGCACGGCCTTCCCACGCTCGCCGAGGCCGATCGGATGGTGGCCGAAGCGATGCGGGAGGCCACCGAGTCGCTCGACGTCCTCGACGTGGCTCGCGGCCGCGACGAGGTGGCGTCGCGGCTCAGCGGCATCGAGCGCGGGCTGCGCCGGCTCGACCTTCCGGCCGCTCTTCCCGCTCGCGCGCAGCGGCTCGTGGTCACGGGGTCGCGCCTGTTCGCGATCACGCTCATCGCGGCGGAGAGCGACGGCGGTGCGGTCACGGCGCGCACCGTCGCCGAGCGCGCGGACCTGCTGCGCCCGCTGCGTCGCGCAGCCCGCTACGCCCTGTGCGCCGGCTACTCCTCGTTGGCCGATCCGACGTCCGGCGCGGACGTGACCGGTCGATAGGCTCGCGACGCCATGAGCGACGACGACCTGCCGCGCACCTTGCTCATCACCCTCACCGGGCCCGACCGCATCGGGGTGACCGCGATGCTCACCCGCGCTCTCGCGGCGTACGACCTCGTGGTCCTCGACGTCGAGCAGATCGTCATCCGCGGCCGGATCACCCTGGGGATGCTCGTCGGGCCCGCCGACACCCTCGAGCACGGCGCCGCCCTCGTGCTCGAGGAGGCCGCTGCGACCGCGCGAGCTGTCGCTGCTGAGCTCGGCCTCGACGTCGAGGTCACGCTCGGGGCCGCCGAGCACCCGGCCGGGCGCCGTGGTCCGCTGCTCGTCACCGTCCTCGGGTACCCGCTGCGGCCCGCTGCCGTGACCGCGGTGACGACGCGGATCGCCGAGCTCGGCGGCAACGTCGAGCGCATCGTGCGCACGGCGTCGTACCCCGTGACGGCCATCGAGTTCAGCGTGTCGGGCGCGGACCAGCAGCGGCTGCGCGCCGAGCTCGCGGAGGTGTCGGTCGCGGTTCGGGTCGACGTCGCGGTGCAACCTGCTGGGCTCCGCGGCCGCGGAACCTACCTCGTCGTGATGGACGTCGACTCCACGCTCATCCAGGACGAGGTCATCGAGCTCATCGCGCGCCGTGCGGGTCGCGAGGACGAGGTGCGCGCCATCACCGAGCGTGCGATGCGCGGCGAGCTCGACTTCGGCGAGTCGCTCCACGAGCGGGTCGCGCTGCTGGCCGGGATCCCCGAGTCGGTGCTCGACGACGTGCGTCGCGACGTCCGCCTCACGCCGGGTGCGCGCACGCTGGTGCGCACGCTCAAGCGGCTCGGCTTCCGGGTAGCGCTCGTGTCGGGCGGCTTCAGCGCGGTGGTCGACCCGCTCGCCGCCGAGCTCGGCATCGACCACGCCCGCGCCAACGTGCTCGAGGTGGTCGACGGCGTGCTCACCGGGCGAGTGCAGGGACCCGTGATCGACCGCGCGGCCAAGGCCGCCGCACTCCTCGAGTTCGCCGCGGCCGACGGCATCCCGCTCGATCGCACGATCGCGATCGGCGACGGCGCCAACGACCTCGACATGCTGGCCGTGGCCGGCCTCGGCGTCGCCTTCAACGCGAAGCCCGTGGTGCGCGCGCAGGCCGACACCGGCCTCACCGTGCCCTTCCTCGACCCGGTGCTCTACCTGCTCGGCATCACGCGCGAGGAGGTCGAGCAGGCCGACGCCGATGCCGGCGTCGAGACCCCCGCTCCCCCGGTGCGCTGACCGGGCCGCAGGGTCCGATGACATCGCTCGCACTCCGCGACACGAATCGACCGTATGTACGAGGCTGAGGTCGTGCGGAACACCACGAACAACACCGGCGCCCCGCCGGTCACCGTGGTGTTCGACGACGGTGCCGATGACAGCTGGCCCGAGGAGCTCGGGCTGGTCGTCACCGACGAGGAGCGCGCGTTCGCACGTGCCCTGGTGGTGGAGCACCTCGCCGAGCTCGCGGAGCAGGACGCGATCGCGGAGGTCAACGGCTGGGGTCCGGTCGAGGGCTGCGAGGTCCACTCGCTGACCCCCGACGAGCTGGTCCTCGGGCTGGCCGGTCCGGCGCACGAGATGGACCTCCCGCTGCTGGCCTCGGTCCACCCCGACGACCTGGAGTCCAACGCGGCCCGCCTGGCGTATGTCGCGGGGCTGGACCGGGTCGCGGCGTTCGTCGCGGCGAAGCGCCCGAGGTGCACCCGCCGCTGCTCGAAGTACGCCGGCGGCCGGTCGTGACATCGAGGTGGCCCGGTCCCTGGCCACGACGTTCCGCCGGTTCGCGGCTGCGCTGCTCGCCGGTGAGATCTCCGAGGGTCACTGCCGGAACCTGGTCGAGCGCACCCGCGACGTGCGGGACCCCGATGTGCTGACCGCGATCGAGACCCGCGTCCTCTCGACGTACCACCACGCCCGCACCGCGTGACGACGAGAGCCCGCCGTTCCGAACGGCTCTCCGGCGCGACGCTCGATCAGGTCCGCGGGATGTCGTACTCGAGCACGGGCTCGTCGTCGTGCACCAGGTCCGTGGCGCGGAAGCCGTACTGCAGGTAGAAGCTGCGCGGCGAGGCCGGGCCGACGACGTGCGACGTCAGCAGCACCTGCGCGTCGGGTCTGGTCCGCAGGTGCTCGACGACGAGGTCCAGCGCCGCCGTCCCGTAGCCCAGCCCTTGGTACGTCGAGTCGATGATGAGCCGCCACAGGTAGTACGGCCCGAGGAGCTCGGGGTCGTCGACGGTGATGCCGTCGCTGATCATCACGAACCCGACCAGCTCGTCGTCGGCGTAGACCGCGCGGTACCAGGGCGTGGCGTCCGGGTTCTCGGCGGCCTCCGTCAACGACTCCGCGACACCGGCGACGTACTCGTCCTGCTCCGCCGACACCCGGATGGCTTCGGCCGCGGCGCGGTTCTGCTCGGTGATCTCGCGCAAGGTCACGAGCGCGACGTGGTCCACGGCGTCCTCCTCGGTCGGCCTGCGCGCCACGGTAGCCGCGCGATCGCCGCGCGGTCACTCGAGTTCGGTGCGGCTCCCCTGCGCTCGCCCGTCCCCGGATCCCGGGTCAGGCAACCCCGGGCGATCGGTGCCACGATGAACGCGTGAGCCACCAAGCCGTCAGCATCCTGCTCGTCCTCGCGATGGTGATCGTGATCGTGGGAGTCGATCTGGCGTTCTTCCGCGACCAGACCTGGACCTGGGAGCGCCTCGCGGCCAACGTCGGCATCGTGCTGGTGTCCGGCGCGTTCTACTTCCGCTTCATCGGCAGGTCGTGAGTTCCGCGCGCTGTCCCGAGCGACCGCTCAGCCGCGCGGTGCGACGAAGGTGCTCAGGTACGCCGTGCGCGGAGCCAGTTCGGTCCACGGTCCGTCGTACTCGAGCACGGCGATGCCGCACGTCGGGTACTTCGCGGCGACCGCGCGCGCCGCGTCCTTCGCCGCGTCGCGCGTGAGGATCGAGACGAGGTCCTCGAGCCCGGGGTTGTGCCCCACCATCACCGCGGTCTGCGCCCGGTCGGGCAGCTCGCGGGCCACGGTGAGCAGCGTCTGCGCCGACGCGTCGTACACGCGCGGGTCGACCGTGAGCGGCCCGTCGGCGTCGACCTCGTAGCCCGCAGCCCCGATGTAGCCGAGCTCGGCGGCGGCGAGGGTCCACGTGCCGCGTGCCCGTCGCGCGCTCGACACGACGACCTGGTCGGGGACGCCGATGTTCAGCAGCAGCCAGTGCCCTGCGGCTCGGGCGTCGTTGACTCCGCGCGGGGCGAGCGGGCGGTCGTGGTCGCCCACCCCGGCGGGGTAGGCGCTCTTCGCGTGACGCATGACGACGAGGCGGCGGGTCATGAGTGCGCCTTCCGGTGCAGGTCGGACACCTGTCTCTCGGTGCCGACGACGATGAGCACGTCACCCGCGCCAAACGGCGTCGCGACGGGCGGGTTGGTCACGAAGCGTCCCCCGGTGCGGAGTGCGAGCAGGAGCGCACCACCACCCTCGAGCGCGCGGACGTCGGCCACGGTGGCACCGACGAGCGACGAGCCCTCGTGCACCTCGATGTCCTCGAGGCGGAACTCGTGGTCGCCCTCGTGCATGACGACGTCGAGGAAGTCGACGACGTCGGGCGAACCGGCGAACGCCGCGATCCGGTTGCCGCCGATGCGCTGCGGGTTCACCACGCGGTCAGCGCCGGCGCGCACGAACTTGGGCTCGGCGTCGTCGGTGCGCGAGCGCGCGATGACGAACAGGTTCGGATTCAGCGTGCGCGCGGTGAGCACCACGTAGACGCTGCCCGCGTCGCTGTCGAGGCAGGCCACGAGCGTCTTGGCGGTGCGGATCCCCGCTTCGCGGAGCACGGCGTCGTCGGTGGCGTCGCCCATCACGTGCGGGTGCGGGCAGCTGGCCAGCCGCTCGTCGCTCTTGTCGATGACGACGACCTGCTGCCCGAGGCGCGCGATCTGCTCGGCCGCGGCGCGTCCGACGCGCCCCCAGCCGCAGATCACCGCGTGGCCCTCCATCGCGTCGATGTCGCGTTGCATGCGTCGCCTCCCCCACACGTGGCTGAGCTGTCCCTCGAGGAGCAGCTCCAGCATGAGCGTGAGCGTGTAGAGCACGGTGCCGACGCCGACGAGCGCCAGCACCATGGTGAAGATCTTCTCGGCCGTCCCGAAGTCGCGGACCTCGCGGAAGCCGATCGTGGTGACCGTGGTGACGGTCTGGTACGCGGCGTCGAGCAGGTCGATGCCGAGCACGACGTAGCCGATCGTGCCGGCGACGATGACGGCGACGACTGCGACGAGCGCGATGCCCAGACGACGCACGTTCGGCGACCGGTACTCGATCGGGCGCACAGCGACCCTCTCGTAGCGGGGACGCCGTTGCCGAGGCACGGTCTCAGCATGCCGCAGCGGGGTACCTGACCGCGCGCCACCACCCCGGAGGTGTGACGCGAACGAGCGACGTCGACCTGGCGCGCGTCAGCCCATGATCGCGTGCACGCCGCCGTCGACGTGGATGATCTCCGCGGTGGTCTTGGGGAACCAGTCGGAGAACAGCGCGACGCAGGCACGTGCCGCGGGCTCGGGATCCATGACGTCCCAGCCGATCGGCGAGCGTGCGTCCCACATCGTCTTGAACTCGTCGAAGCCGGGGATCGACTTCGCGGCGATCGTGCCGATGGGACCGGCGGCCACGAGGTTCACTCGCACGCCCTGGTGGCCGAGGTCGCGGGCGAGGTAGCGCGAGGTCGACTCGAAGGCCGCCTTCGCCACGCCCATCCAGTCGTACTTGGGCCAGGCGACCGTCGCGTCGAAGGTGAGGCCGACGACCGAGGAGGTGCGGCCCTCGCCGGTCATGAGCGGCAGGGCGGCCATGGTGAGCGACTTGAGCGAGTAGGCCGACACCTGCAGCGCGGTGGCGACGTCGGGCCACTCGGTCTTGAGGAAGTTGCCGCCGAGGGCCGTGTCGGGAGCGAAGCCGATGGAGTGCAGGACGCCGTCGAGGCGCTCGACGTGCATGCTCACGCGGTCGGCGAGCGCGGCGAGGTGCTCGTCGTCCGTCACGTCGAGCTCGACCACCGGGACCGGCGTGGGAAGGCGGCCAGCGATGCGGTTGGTGAGGGAGAGCGCGCGTCCGAACGACGTCAGCACGACGTTGGCGCCCTCCTGCTGCGCCAGCCGTGCCACGTGGAAGGCGATCGACTGGTCGGTGAGGACACCGGTCACCAGCAGGTTCTTGCCTTCGAGGATGCCCATGCTCGTTCTTCCCTCTCGTCGACGTCCAGGCGGACGTCAGTGCCCTTCGCGGACGTCCTGACGGACGTCAGTGCCCTCCGCGGACGTCCTGACGGACGTCAGTGCCCCATGCCCAAC
>Ga0302299_10000699_pt1 | contig 19078 bp, 15 predicted proteins | sample III_Fen_N3_4_FD_198795 | JGI IMG/M metagenome (GOLD analysis project Ga0302299, IMG submission 198795) | Peat permafrost microbial communities from Stordalen Mire near Abisko, Sweden - III_Fen_N3_4 | ecosystem: Environmental > Terrestrial > Soil > Wetlands > Permafrost | place: Sweden: Abisko... | reverse complement strand
GGGCACGTCTCGGCGCACCGGCCGCAGGACACGCACGGCGTGTCGTTGAGGCTCATGTCGAGCGGCGTCGTCACCAGCGTGTCGAAGCCGATGCGCATGAAGTCGTAGCACGCCGCACCGACGACCTCGGAGCAGACCTGGGCACAGCGGCCGCAGTCGATGCAGCGCGACGGCTCGCGCAGGATGAAGGCGTGGGAGTCGTCTCGCACGTAGTCGTGGTTGAGGCCGGTGAACCGGTTCTCGGTCACGCTCCGGTAGCCCGCGCCCTGGTGGTACTGCGGCTCGAGCGTCTTGAGCGTCGTGCTGTATTCGATGCCGAGCCGGCGCAGGTCGCAGAACCCGATCGCCTCGCATGTGCATTGGAGGCAGCGTGTCGATTCGGCGACGGCGTCCTCGCGGGTGTACGGCAGCTCGTACTCGATGTAGTTGTGGTTGCGCTCCTCGGCCTCCATGGCCGTCATCCGGTAGCGCGGCTCCTTGATCTCGCTCGTGAACGGCACGATCGAGAGGAACTCGGGCTGCGGCTCGGCCAGGGTCTGGCGGGTCCGGATCGCGGTGAGGTCCATGCCCTTGAGATAGGCATCGACGGCGTAGGCGGAACGCCGGCCCTCGGCGATCGCCTGCACGACCGTCGCGGCACCGATGCGCACATCGCCGGTCCCGAAGACGCCGGGCCGGCCGGTCTCGAACGTGACCGCGTCGGCCTTCAGGCGGCGTTGCTTCGTCGGTTCTGGGCCCTCGGAGCCTGGTCCGATCCAGGTGAGGTCCGGGCCCTGGCCGATGGCCAGCAGCACGCGATCGCACGGGATGATGAACTCGGTGCCGGGCGCCGGCTCCGGGCGACGACGACCAGAGGCATCCGGGGCGCCAAGCGCCATGCGGATGAACTCGACACCCGTGACGTTCCCGGCGTCGTCGGTCACGACCCGGACGGGACCCGCCTGGAAGATGGCGGTGACGCCTTCCTCGATGGCCTCGTGGACCTCGCCCGAGGCGGGCATGTCCTTCATGTCCCGGCGGTAGACGAGGGTGACCTCCGAGGCGCCCTGGCGGACCGAGGTCCGCGAGCAGTCCATCGAGGTGAACCCGCCGCCGATGACGACGACGCGCTTGCCGGCGTGGTCCGGGTACGGCAGGCCGAGCGTCGCGGTCCGCAGGTACTCGAGGCCGTCGAGGCACTCCGCGGCGTCCTCGCCCGGGATGCCCAGCTTGTTGGTGTCGTAGCAGCCGATGGCGACGACGACCGCGTCGAAGCCGCGGTTGGTGAGGTCGTCGAGGGTGAAGTCCGTGCCGAGACCGGCGTTGCAGACCATCTTGCCACCGAGCCGCATGACGGACTCGTACTCGGCCTCGAGGACCTCGACCTTCGGCAGGCGGTACTGCGGGATCCCGTAGCGGAGCATCCCGCCCGGAGCGGGGTCGCGCTCGAAGATCGTCACGTCGTGGCCGGCCAGGAGCAGATAGAACGCCGCGCTCATGCCGGCCGGGCCGGACCCGATGACCGCGGCCTTTCGGCCGGACGTCGCCTGGCGCTCGAACGGGACGGGCGGGTCGATGCCGTCGTCCAGCATCTGCTTGAGGACCTGGTCGCCGGCGTAGCGGTGGCTGTCGCGGATGGCGATCGCCTCGTCGACCTCGTCGCGCCGGCAGTGCTCTTCGCACGGGGCGGGGCAGACGCGGCCGAGGACGGAGGGGAACGGGATGGTGCGCTTGAAGATGCGGGCGCTCTCGCGCCAGTTGGCCTCCGCATTGGCCTTCAGGAAGCCCGGGATGTCGATGTGGCTCGGGCACTTGTTCTGGCAGGGCGGCAGGCAGTAGGCGTTGTGGTCGCTGAAGATGAGCTCGAGATTGGTCCGGCGCAGGCGGCGGACCTCCTCGGTCTGGGTCTGGACCTTCATCTCCGGCTCGCACACGCGCGAGCAGCTGATCGGCGGGTGCTCCTCGCCCTCGACCTCGACGACGCACATCCGGCACGCCCCGAAGCCCGGCAGCTTGGGCTCGTAGCAGAGCGTCGGGATCTCGATGCCGTTGTCGCGGCAGACCTCGAGGATCGTCTGGCCTTCGAAGCCCTCGACGACGCGGCCGTCGACCTCGATGCGGATGCGCGTCGACGACTGCGGCCGCTGCGGGGACTGCGTGTCGAGCAGGCGCTCGGCGAGCGAGTCGACCGTCTCGGAGCGGGTCTCGGGGCGCGTGATGAGGTCAGCCATGGGTCGCCTTATGAACTCGCACCGACCGTCACCGCGATCGGGTGACAGACGCCGGCTGGGCAGGTGCTACGGAGGATGTGGTCGTCCAACTCGGTGCTGAAGTATCGCATCCCGCTCGTGAGTGGAAGGGTGGTCAGGCGCTCGTGGTCGCATAGCGCGGACGCCACGATGTCCGCCGAGAGGTCCGCCAGCAGCGTGCCGTCGGTCGGTCGCGGACGGCCCTCGACGACGCGGTCGGCGATCTCGACGAGCCGTCGCGTGCCGATCCGGCACGGGATCGTCTTGCCGCACGCCTCGCCGGCGCAGAACCGGGTGAGGAGACGGGCGAGGTCGACGATGCAGGCGCGGTCGTCGGCCACGACGACGGACCCGGAGCCGATGTGGGCGCCGGCCTCGCGCAGGCGATCGAACGTGTACGGGGTGTCGAGCAGTTCCGGGGGCAGCAGGCCGCCCGACGGACCACCGACGAGCAGCGCCTTGACGCTTCGGCGGGCCGGCAGCGCGCCGCCGAGATCGACGATGTCGCGCAGCGGCGTCCCGAGTGGGACCTCGGCGATGCCTTCGCCAGCGGGCGTGCGGACCTGGACCAGGATCGTGCCGGGGCTGTCGTAGACGCCGGTGGCCGCGAACGCCTCCGCGCCGTGGCGCAGGATCCAGCCGAGGGCCGCGAGGGTCTGGACGTTATGGACGACCGTCGGCAGGCCGTAGAGCCCGCGCTCCGCCGGATGGGGCGGTCGCTGTTCCGGCTGGCCACGCTTGCCCTCGAGGGCCTTCAGGAGGACCGTCTCTTCGCCGAGCATGTAGGCGCCCTGGACGGGCCGGACGGCGATCGTCAGGTCGTGGCCGAGGCCCGGGACATCGAAGCCGATGAAGCCCGCGTCCATCGCGGCGCCGATGGCCGCCTCGAGGCTACGGATGGTCGCCGTATCTTCCGCGCGGACGGCGATGAACGACTCGGTGGCGCCGATCGCGACGGCCGCGATGGCCACGCCTTCGACGACGGCGAACGGGTCGAGGGTCAGGAGCGCCCGGTCCGTGCCGGACGCCGGGTCCGCGCCATACCCGTTGGCGACGACGTAGCGCCGGGGCGCGTCGGTGGCGACGGCGAGGCGCCATTTGTCGGCGGTCGGGAAGCCTGCGCCGCCACGGCCGCGCAGGCCGGACGCCCCGACCGCGGCGATCGTCGCGACCGGCCCGAGCTCGCGGATCGCCTTGCGCAGGCCCTCGAAGGCGCCGGCCTTCACCGCGGCATCGAGGTCCAGCGGGTCCGCCGCGCCGGCGCGCTCCAGCAGGATCGTCGGCCAGGCCTTTGGGGTCTTGAGCAGGGTCGCGGTCACACGCGTCCTCCGAGCGCCGCGTCGAATGCCGAGAGGTAGGTGGCCTCGGCCGGACGGTGGGCCAGGACCGCGGCGGCCTGGGCGGTCGCTTCGGGCGGCTCGAACCGCAAGTGGGCGTAGTAGCTCGCCGTCCCGTAGATCATCGCGTACCAGGCGCCGGTCTTGTGGCTGATGCGCTTGAGCGCGGCGACCGGCAGGTAGCCGTAGGCGGCCTGGGTGGCTTCGAGGATCTCCAGCATCCGGGCCGGGTCGTAGTCGAAGTCCTCGAGGACCGCGTCCACCTTCGCGATGTCGACGGCAGCGAAGGGCACGTAGGCCGGATCCGGGACGGGCCGGCCCGACCGGCGCAGCGCGGATTCCTCGCGCCGCTCGCCGTAGGTCTCGGGGGCGCCCCAGTGGACGTGATAGCGGCCGCGCGTATCCATGCCGCCCATGTCGATGCACTCGATCGGGCACGCCTGGGCGCACTGGAAGCAGGTCTCGCACTTGAGCGTGCCGTACTCGTCGTAGAGCAGCTGCAGGCGGCCACGGAACTTGTGCGGCGGATCCAGCCGCACCTCCGGGTACTTCACGGTGACCTTGGGCTCGAAGAACTTGCGCAGGGTGAGGCTCATCCCGCGCACGATCCCGATGCCGGGGACCAGGCTCATGCCGCGGCCTCCATCAGCTGACGACCACGATGGCGACGGCGGTCACGAACAGGTTCAGCAGCGCGGCCGGCAGCAGCCACTTCCAGGCGAAGTCCATGAGCTGGTCGACACGGACGCGGGGCAACGTCCCGCGCATCCACACGAACAGGAAGACGAACGCGTACGTCTTGCCCAGGAACCAGAGGAGCCCGGACACCCACTCGATGCCGATGAAGGCGACGGCCCCGATGACCGCCATGAGGAACAGGTTCGCCAGCACGAAGCCGCCGAGCAGCGCCTGCCAGCCCTTGATGCTGTTGCTGACCAGCCAGATCGGCGCGGCGAAGATGACGGTCAAGAGCGGCGGGACGATGAGGATGAGCAGCAGGAGCCCGATCCCGAGCGAACCCGGATCGAGGGCCAGCGTGATCTCCGGGAACGGGAACGGCGCGTTCCAGCCGCCGAAGAACAACGTGACCGTCAACGCCGAGACGATGAACACGTTCACGTACTCGGCGAAGAAGAAGAAGCCGAAGCGCATGCCCGAGTACTCGGTCGCGAAGCCGGCGACGATCTCCGAGTCCGCCTCGGTCAGGTCGAACGGCGTGCGGTTCGCCTCGGCGGCCGCGGCGATGAAGAAGATCAGCGCGCCGAGCGGCTGGCGGAAGATGTACCAGCTCGTGAACCAGCCGGACTGGTTCTCGACCATCTGGTTGAGGCTCATAGTGCCGGCCAGAAGGATCAGGCCCACGACCGACAGGGTCAGCGGGATCTCGTAGCTCACGACCTGGGCGGCAGACCGCAGCCCACCGAGCAGCGAGTACTTGTTGTAGCTGGACCAGCCGGCCATCAGCAGGCCGACGACCGACAGGCCGCCGATCGCGAAGAAGTACAGCAGCCCCAGGTTGATGTCCTGGCCGAAGAACCCCGGCGCGAACGGGATGACGAGCAGGGTCATGACGCTCGCGAGATAGGTCACCACCGGCGCCCACGTGAAGACGAGCGGATCCGCGCCGGTCGGCGTGAAGTCCTCCTTCATGAGGACCTTCAGGCCGTGCACGACGGACAGCGCCGAGCCGGCCGGTCCGACCCGGTCCGGCCCGAGACGAAGGTTCATCAGCGCGATGATCTTCATCTCCATGTAGATGATCAGGAACGCGGTGGGGACCGTGATCAGCAGGATCGCGGTCGCGGCCACGAGGAACCGCACCACCTCGAGGTTGGCCGCGGCCAGGTCGACCAGGATCCCGCCGAGCAGCACCACCGCGACGACGAGCCCGATCGTCAGCGCCCCGAGCAGCGGCAGCGCCGTGAAGATGACCTTCCCGGGCAGCGTCAGACGGTTCCAGGACTTCGAGATGACCGTCACTTGTCGACGCCGCCCATGATCGGATCCAACGACGCCATGATCGCCATGGTGTCGGCGAGGAGGTGCCCCGGCATCATGACGCCGACCGCCTGGAGGTGGATGAACGACGGATCGTGGATGCGCATCCGGAAGGGCTGGTCCGTCCCGTCGCTCACCGCGTAGGTCGCGTACTGGCCGCGCGGGCCCTCGACGGCGGCATAGGCTCGGCCCGGCCGCGGGCGCAGGAGGCGCGGCAGCTTGGCCATGACCGGACCGTCCGGCATCTGGTGCAGGCACTGGTCGATGATCCGGATGCTCTGGCGGACCTCGTCGAGGCGGAGCAGGTAGCGCGCCAGGCAGTCGCCCTCGGAGCGGGTCGGGATGTCGAACTCGAGCTCCGGATAGACGCTGTACGGATGCGCCCGTCGGACGTCGAACGGCACGCCCGTCGCGCGCAGGTTCGGGCCGGACATGACCATCCGCAGGGCGGTGGCAGTGTCGATCGTGCCCAGGCCGCGCATCCGGCGAACGAAGATCTCGTTCTCGTTGAGCAGGCCCATGTTGTTGTCGATCTGCTCGGTCGCGCGGCTCATCCAGTCGCCGAGGCGGCTCATGAACTCGTGGTTCAGGTCCCCGTTCACGCCGCCGATCCGGAAGTAGTTGAAGAGCATCCGCTGGCCGGTCAGGGCCGCCAGCATGTCGACGATCTCGTCGCGCTCGATGAACGACCACAGGATCGGCGTCAGGCCGCCGAGATCGAGCGCCATCCAGCCCATGAACAGGGCGTGGCTGGCGATCCGATTCAGCTCGCCGGAGAGGACGCGGATGTACTCGGCGCGGCGCGGGACCTGGACATCGAGCAGCTTCTCGAAGGCCATGACCGGCGCCCACTCGTTGAAGAGCGCGCTCACGTACTCGAGCGGGTCCGTGTAGCAGATGGCCTGGTGGTAGTCCGCGTTCTCGCACAGCTTCTCGACGCCGCGATGGAGATACCCGAGGACCGGGTCCAGGTCGACGACCTTCTCGCCGTCGAGCTTGAGCACGACGCGGAGCACACCGTGGGTCGACGGGTGCTGCGGCCCCATGTTGATGAGCATCTCGCCGTCGGCCAGGGTGTAGAACTCGGCCTCGCGCTCGGTCCGCGTCGGGTACGGCGGGATCGGCTCGAAGACGCCAAGGTCGCGGTCCAGCGTGACCCGGGGATCGTCGGTCGACTGGTGGGGCTGCTGCTTGGTCGTGCTCACGCGCCACCTCGGCGGACCAGCGCGGTCGTCGGGACGTTGCTCGGCGCCTGGGTCCGCTCCATCGGCCGGACGCCGCCGCCGGGCGAACGCGCCGCATCGTCGGGCAGGAAGAAGTCCTTGCGCAGCGGGAAGCTCGCGTAGTCGGGCGGCATGTAGATCCGCCGCAGGTCGCGGTTACCTTCGAAGATGATCCCGAACATGTCGTACGCCTCGCGCTCCATCCACTCGGCGCCCTTCCAGAGGAAGGTGGCCGACGGGACGCGCGGATCCTCGCGGGACAGGCCGTCGGCGATGACCCGCAGCCAGTCCGGGGTCGTCTCGCTCCACAGGTGATACACGACCTGCATCACTTCGCCGGTGTCGACGCCGGCCAGGTCCGCCAGGAACTCGAAGTGCAGGTCAGGCTCGTCGTGCAGGGCGGTCAGGACGGGCACGACGTCGCCCGCGCCGATGCGCATCTCGGTCTCGTCGTGGCGCTGGCGGACGGGTCCGGTGAGGGTCGCCCCGAAGCGGGTCTCGAGGCGCGCCTTGAAGGCTCGATCCATCTCAGAGATCCGTGGGCACGGTCGGCCCGATCGCGCGATCCGGCCAGTGGCCGCGCCGATCCTTGACCAGCTGCTGGAGCTTCATCATCCCGTAGATGAGGCCCTCGGGGCGAGGCGGGCAACCGGGGATGTAGACGTCGACGGGCATGACCCGGTCGATCCCCTCCACCGTGGAGTAGCTGCGCTTGTAGCGGCCGCCCGAGCATGTGCAGTCGCCCATCGCGACGCACCACTTCGGCTCCGGCATCTGCTCCCAGAGGCGGACCAGCGGGCCGGCCATCTTGGTGGTCAGCGTGCCCGCGACGATCAGGACGTCCGCCTGGCGCGGGCTGGCGCGGAACGGGAACATGCCCCAGCGGTCCATGTCGTTCTTGGACGTCGCCGTCGACATCATCTCGATGGCGCAGCATGCGAGCCCGGAGAGCAACGGCCACAGGCTGTTCATCCGGATGAGGTCCAGGACGTAGTCCGCCTTCGTCGGGATGACCTCGAGGACGCCGCCCCAGCGCGCGTCATCGCGTCGCCCAAGGCCGCTCGCCTCGTATTCGCGCAGGTGGGTGATGTCGCTCTCGCGCCCGCCGTCGTAGGCGAGCGGGTCGGCGGCCTGCCACAGCTCGTTGGCCACGATGATCGGGGAGATGAGCGCCCGCGCCGCGACATCCGGGTCCGTGGTGACCAGCGCATCCGCCGCGCGGTCCGGCTTCACCTCCACGTCAGGGCTCCCTTCCGCCAGGCGTAGGCGAGGCCGAGCAAGAGGATCGTGACGAAGATGCCCATGCTCACCAGACCGCCGAGGAGCAGAGAGCGGAAGTCCAGCGCCCAGAGGTAGATGAAGACGACTTCGATATCGAAGGCGACGAACAGCAGCGCATAGATGTAGAACGACAACCCGAACCGGCCGTGGGTGTCGCCGTACGTGTCGATCCCGGATTCGTACGGCAGGCCCTTGTGCTCATCGCCGCGGTTGCGGTGGGAGATGAGCCAGGCCATCCCGATCGTCAGGAAGACGAACGACACGCCCGCGAAGGCGAAGCCGACGATGTACCAGAGTGAGGTCAACCGATCTCCCTTCGAGCGGCGCGCCCGGGTGGCGCCGCTGACCCGAGGAACCCCTTGTCGCATCCGGTGGACGAGCATGGGCAGCCCACCGAGGCGCGCTCATTCTATCAGCGGAGACGATCGCGGCGAGCCTTGCGGGCAGGTGTCGGCGAGCGTGGCGGACGGGCACCCGCGAGGGCACCAGACACAGGAATAGGGAGGTCGGGGAGCAGGGCGCACCGAGCGCGCGTGCCAGTCCACGCCCCGCTCCCCGGCGGGTTGGCCACGGTCCGCGGCCAGCCGAAGCGTGTTCCTTCTGTCGAATCGTCCGCAATAGGGCATATGCCCTAGTCCGGGCGGGCCCTCAACGCCACTTCGTGCGGTAGCCGAAGCCCGGCACCGGGGCGGGCGCGCCGTCGTGGTCGGCCGCCCAGTCGCGACCGAAGGCCATCACCCGGAAGCGGCCCGTCGCGGCCGGATCGAGCAGGCGCATCACCGACGACCGGACCGCCAGGTACGACTCCATGGTGGTCGCCGGGTCCGTCTGGATCGCGCGGAGTCGTTCGTCCATCCCCAGCCCGACGAGGAACTCCGCCTGGGTCGTGGTCCCGAGGTGGGCCAGGCCCGCGGCCTCCGCGGCGCGGACGACCGCGTCCACGTCCACATGCGCGGTCAGGTCCTGGCGGCCGACGTGGGCATACGGGTCGTCGTGGACGGTGTGCCGGACGTAGGCCCGCAGCGTGCCGCCGCGGCGGCGGTTCGGGTCGTACAGCTCGACGGCTGGGTAGCCGTAGTCGATGAGCAGGAGGATGCCGCGGCCCAGGCCGGCGGCCGCCTCGGCGACCCACGCGTCGAGCGCCAGGCAGATCTCGGCGCGCTGGCCGTCGGCGAGGGTCACGTCCTCGGCGGCGAGGCGGACGAACAGCGCCGGCGTCGATGGCGCGGTCTCGACGTCGATGAAGCGCGTCCCATCGAGCCCGACGCGCACCTCGAGCAGCTCCGACCCGCGCTGGACGACCCGATGGACGGGCAGCGCGTCGAGGACCTCGTTGGCGAGGACGATGCCGGTGACCTGGCGCTCGTCGGCGGGTTCGACGGCGCCCGCGAAGCCGGCATCCGAGAGAAAGTAGTCGAAGCCGGCGACGCGCTTCGGGTCCACCTCGACTGGCTGGTAGCGGATGGCGTGCAGGATGTCCGACCCGGCGTCGCGCAGGGCTCCGAGGATGGCGATCGCCATCGCGCCCTCGCCCGCGCCGTGCTCACGGACGACGAAGCGCGCGGGCCGGCCGAGGCGTACCCACGTGCCTTCGACGAAGCGCGACAGGGTGCCGCCGAAGATGGGATGGGTCTCGGGGGCGGTCAGGAAGTCGCCGGGCCGGCCCGGTCGCGCGTCCTTCGAGCGGTAGTAGCCGCCGTCCGGGTCGTACAGGGCGAGGTCCATGAACCGGGCGAAGGTGATGGGTCCGTCGCGCCGGATCTCATCTCGGATCCGTTCGGCGAGCGGCTCGTCCTGGCCGACGGCCTCGAGGTCGGGTGGCGCGACGCGACGCAGGCCGGGGGTCAGGTCCATGTGCCGCCGATGATGAGGCGCACGCCCGGCCCGACGAGTGTGTGTCCGCCCAGGAGGACCGGGATCGGGGCGTCCGCGGCGGAGGCCGTCAGGGCGCGGAGCCACGGGTCCTCGATCATGTCGGGGAGGAGGAGGTCCGACGCGAAGCGGTCTTCGGCGGCCGGCCAGAGCACCTCGTTCGCCCCGAGCCGATGGGCGAGGAGGACCCGGGAGTCCACGATGGCCGCGTCGGACAGGCGGGCCAGGTGGTCGCCGAATGACTCCGGTCCGTCGCGGTCGAGGAGCGCGCCGAGGACGGAGGACGGCAGGCGGCGATTGGCCGGGTCGCCCGCTCGCATGCCGCGCTCTTCGACGAGCGCTCGTGTCCGCGAGGCCGTGTGGCGTTCGAGCCAGGCCAGGGTCGTCGCGGACGTGCGGCCGGCGATCAGCAGCTCGGCGTGTCGGTCGTGCCCAACCTCCCGGACGGCCGCGAGCCGGGTTCGAAGGGCGTCGGTCGCGATCCCGGCCGGCTCGTCCCCGGCACCGATGAGGACGAGATCCTGCGGTCCGTCGATGTCCACGCCGAGGCGCCACCGGCGCTTGAGATCCCGTACGTCGTAGCCGGCGAGCTCGCTGAGCCAGCGCGGCAGCGCGTTGTCGCCGGGCAGATCGGGGATCTCCGGAAGCCCGTCCGCCCGGGCGATGGCGACGATGTCCGCGGAGAAGCGATCGTTGGCCAGGGCCACCCGGTCGTCCGCGCCGGCGGCCTCGATGAACGCCCGGCGGTCGGCCGTCGTCGCCAGCGGGATCGAGCCCGAACCCAGGACGACGAGACCACCGATCCCGCCGGCTCCACCGATCGCCAGGAGCTCGCGAAGGCGCGACCCGAACGTCCGTCCATCTGCCGATCCGGCGACGACCGCCACGTCCTTGGCACCGGCCGCTTCGAATCCGCGCCGGTGGCGCTGGGCCAGCGTCGCCCGACCCTCCGTCACCCAGCGGACGAGCGGCCCGGCGGACGGGTCCGGCAGCGGGTGGAGGATGCGAACGGCGACGGGCGGCACGACCGGAGTCTAGCCCGGCGGGCCTTCGCGTCAGTGAGCGGCGAGCGCCCCCTCGAGCGCCTCGAGGAAGAAGGGGACCTCGGCCGTCGTGAAGGCAAGCGGCGGTCGGACCTTGACGATGTTGCCGGCCGTGCCGGTCGTGCCGACGAGGACGCCGCGGTCGCGCATGCCCTCCTTGATGGCGGCGGTCGCCTCGGGGTCGGGGGTCTTCGTCGGTCGGTCGCTGACGATCTCGACGCCGATCGCGAGGCCCATGCCGCGGACATCGCCGATGGCCGGGTGGCGGGTCGCGACGTCGCGGATGCCGGCTCGGAGGGCCTCCCCCGCGACCTTGACGCGCGGCAGGACGCCCTCGTCCTCGAGGACATCGAGGACGGCCAGCGCCGCCGCCGCCGACACCTGGTTGCCACCGAAGGTGCTGAAGAAGACCGTGTCAGCGGCGAACCGCTGGGCGATCTCGCGCCGGGTGATGACCGCCGCGACCGGATGTCCGTTGCCCATCGGCTTCCCGAGGGTCACGAAGTCGGGCACGATCCCGAACCGCTGGAACGACCACATCGCGTCGCCGGTCCGACCATGGCCGCCCTGGACCTCGTCCGCGATCCAGAGCCCGCCCGCCGCGCGCGTCATCCGGAGGAGTTCCGCCACGTATGCAGGTTCGAGATCGTAGAAGCCGTCGCTCGTCAGTGCGCCGTCGAGGATCGTCGCGGCCGGGGCGACCCCGCGCAGCGCGAGGCGACCGATCGCGGCGGCGAACCCGGACGGATCGAGGTCCGTGCCGCGATACGTGTCCGGGCGAAGCCACGTCTCGATGTTCGCGGGCGCCTTGCCGGCGAGCCAGCTCTCGGGGGACAGGGCCGCGCTCGCCTCGGAGATACCGTGATAGGCCCGAGCCGTGCAGAGGCCGCCGGTGTTCCCCGTGAAGGCCGTGGCCATCCGCCACGCGAGGTCGTTCGCCTCGGATCCGGAGTTGACGAAGAGGACGGTATCGAGGCCGGGCGGACAGGTCGCGACGAGCCGCTCGGCGAGCTCGATCGCGGCCTCGTGGAGGTAGCGCATGTTCGTGTTGAGGAGCCGGGCCTGCCTGGCGATCGCCTCCGTGACGCGCGGGTGGCTGTGGCCGACGCACGGGACGTTGTTGTAGGCATCGAGGTACCGCCGGCCGTTCGTGTCGGTCATCCAGACGCCGCGGGCGCTGGCCATGTGGATCGGGTGTTCGTAGGTCAGCGGTTCGAGGGCGGGACCGAGGACCGCCTCGCGGCGCGTCGCGAGATCGGTATCGGGCGCAGGTCGTGGCGATCCGCTGAGGCGCCGGGCCGCCTCGTCCCAGCCGGCATCAAGGATCGCCCGGACGATCGCCTCCGCGGAGGCCGTGTAGCGCTCCGCGAACTCGGCATCCTCGAGCCTTTGTGCGGCGCGCCAGGCCGGGATCGCGATCGTGACGGCCGAACGCGTCGCGATGAGTTCGCCCATCAGTCGGAGTTCTAGTGGTTCCAGCGGTGTCACCCGCTGGTAGCCGTCCAGCACGAGCCGCGAGACCCGGAACAGCTCGTCCGCGCTGCGGCCGTTCGCCAGCGAATCGATGACGGACGCGATGTCGACGGCCATCGCCGAGTAGCTCATGTCGCCGAAGTCGACGATGCCGGTGATGCGCCCGTCGTGATCGACGAGCGCGTTGTCGATCGTGAAGTCCGTGTGGACGACCTGGCTCCGCAGGAGCGGCCAGGCTGGCGCGACGACGGCTTCAAAGCGATCGAGGACGGCCGCCACGGCGGCGCGCCGGCGGGTATCCCGGATGTCGCCGAGCATCGAGCGCGTTCGCGGGGCGTGCTGGATGTCCCAGAGCATCGTCCGGTGCGCGCTCGGATGGGTGAAGCCTCGGAGGGCGCGGGCGAGCCGCGCCGTCATCTCCCCCCAGTCCGCGATCGCGGCGTCGGAGAGGGCCAGCGGGTCGCTCCGGCCGCTGCCCGGCAGGACGTCGTACAGGCGGACGAGATGGGCCTCGGTCGCCCCGTGGTCGCCGACGGGGAGGGTCGCTCGGTAGGCCGCCGCGCCATCTCGCTCCGGATCGGCGCCCGGCACGACCCGCGGCAGGGCGACGGGGAGGGTCGGGTCCGCTCGGCGGGCGTGGAGGACGCCGAGCGCCTCCATGTCGAGGGTCGCTGGGTCCTCGGCCGCATTCGAGATCTTCATGATCGCCAGGTCGTCGCCACGCGCGCCGCGCAGGAGGAACGTCTGGTCGCGTTCGCTACCGAGGTTCTCGGCGGTCGCGGCCGTCAGCCCGAAGGTCGCGGCGGCCACGCCCACGGCGTCGGTCTCGGAGAACCCGGGGAGCCGGGACGCGAGGATGGCGTCGAAGGCCTGCATCGCGGCTGATGATAGGACCCGCCGATATGCGAGGCTTGCGGTCATGAGCGTACGGACGGTGCGGGCGTATATCGGCTTGGGGGCGAACGTCGGCGACGCGGAGGGAACGCTCGCCTGGGCCGTGGCGGGGTTGGCGGCCCTGCCGGGGGCCCGTCTCCGGGGCGTGTCCCGCCTCTACGCGACGGACCCGGTCGGTGTCGTCGACCAGGCCGAGTTCCGCAACGCGGTCGTGGCACTCGACGTGCGTGCCGGCCCGGATCCGGCCATCGGCGCGCTCGCCCTGCTGTCACAGCTCAAGGAGCTGGAACGACGGTCCGGTCGTCAGATTCGGGAGCGCTGGGGTCCTCGTGAGCTGGACCTGGACCTGCTGATCTTCGGCCGAGCCGAGATCACCGTGGAGCGGCCGGCGGAGGCCCGTTCCAGCGACGCCACCGACGACCCGGCGAAGGCGGGGAAGCTGTTGGTGGTGCCCCACCCAGAAGTGCAGCACCGGCTGTTCGTGCTCGCGCCACTGTCCGATGTCGCTCGCTGGCTCGTGCCGCCCGGCTGGCACGAGACGGTCACGACGGCCCGCGTGCGCCAGGAGGCCGTCGGGGGTCCGGGCGCTGTCCGAGCGGTCGGGGTCTGGGATGCGGGTGCCTCGCGGTGGGACGCTTCGAGCTCCTGAGCGGGACGCGGCGTGCGGGACGCGGCGTGCGGGACGCTGGGCCCGGGACGCGGGACGCTGGACCCGGGACGCGGGATGCGGTACGCCCGGGACCCGGGACCCGGGACGCAGACCCGGAACGCAGGACGCGGAACTCGCCCCGAACTCCGGAACCCATCCGAAAAGTGTCAGATAGACCTCAGGCGCAAGCTCGTCAGCGCAAGACCGTCAGATGCGGCCCCAGGCGGGCAGATGACAAAGTTCGGCGGGCGAACGACTTGGATCCGCGCTCAGGCGATCGACCGCGACTCCGGCGACTCGTGACGAGCAACCGCCTGACGCTCATCTGGCAGGAATGGAGGGTCACGGCCCAGGCCCGACCCGCCGCGCCCCCGCCCCCGCACCGCCCGTGGCTCAGCCCAGGCGCAGGTTCGGGATGACCTCGCGGCCGAAGACCTCGATGAACTCGGTCTGGTTGCGCCCGACGTTGTGGAGGTGGACCTCGTCGTAGCCCATGTCCACGTAGCGCTGGATGTGGGCCGTGTGCGCCTCGAGGTCGTTGCTGATGAGGACCCGGTTCTTGAAGTCCTCCTCGCGAACCAGCTTGGCGATCCCCTCGAAGTCCTCGGGGTTCTTGATGTCCTGCTTCGGGAAGAAGGCCATCCCGCCGTTCGGCCACTCGACGAGTGCGTTCTGGACCGCCTCCGCCTGGGTGGGCGCCCAGGAGATGTGGATCTGGAGGAGCTTCGGGGCGCCGGTCGGGTCCTTGCCGGCTTCGCGTGCGCCTTCCTCGAACTTGTCCCAGATCATGCCCATCTTCTCGTCGGCCGCACCGACCGTGATGATCCCGTCCGCGAACTTACCGGTCTTCTTGGCGTTGACCGGACCCGCCGTGGCCACGTACACCGGCACCGGGGTCTCCGGCCGGGTGTAGAGCTTGGCGCGCTCGAGCGTGAAGTACTTGCCGTCGTGCCGGACGACGTTGCCCGTGAACAGCTTGTTGATGATCTCGATGGCCTCGAACATCATCGCGCTGCGGATCGGCACTTCCGGCCAGACACCGCCGATGACGTGCTCGTTGAGCGCCTCGCCGGCGCCGAGCCCCAGGTAGAAGCGCCCGGGATACATGGCGCCCAGCGTCGCGGCGGCGTGCGCGATCACCGCGGGGTGGTACCGGAACCCGGGGCAAGTCACCGCGGTCCCGAACGGCAGCGACGTCCGCCCACCGAGCGCGCCCATGAACGCCCACGCAAAGGCACTCTGGCCCTGCTGCGGCGTCCACGGATGGAAGTGCTCGCTGACCATGAAGCCGGCTTCGAAGCCGGCGCCCTCGGCCGCCGCGCAGTAGTCGAGCAGGTCGGTCGGGTGGAACTGCTCGAGCATCGCCGCGTAGCCGATCTTGGTCATCGTCGTGGGTTCTCCGGTTCGGGGTGGTGTCTCGGCGCGCGCCGACCCCAAGGGTAGCGCCTCCCGCCGAACGGACGACGATGCCTAGTCCGACCCGGGGATCAGGGCGATCGTCTCGATCTCGACGAGCATCTCGGGCGAGGCGAGCGCCCCGACCTCGATCGCGCTTGAAGGCACGGGCGTCGGGAAGTGCTTCGCTCGGATCGCGCCGACGGCCGCCAGGTCCGCCATGTCGCGCAGGAAGATGGTGACCTTGATGACGTCGCGCAGGTCCGCCCCGAAGTGCGCCAGCGTCGTCGCGATGTTCGTGAAGACCTGCTCGGCCTGGGCCTCGATGCCGCCCGGGACGATGGCCAGCGTCGTGGGATCCGTGGCGGTCTCGCCGGCCAGGTAGACGAGCCGCCCGACCCGCGTCGCCGCCGCCCACCGACGGGCCGGGTCGTACTGGAGGATCTCGGTCGTGCGGACGCGGGCGACGACCTTCAACTCGATATCGATCGGCGTCGGCAGGCGGCTGACCTCGACCGTCGTGCGGGTCGGCCGCGTCGCAGCGTTCGGGAACTGCTCAGCCCAGATCACGTTGAGTGCAGCGAAGTCCTCGGTCATGTGGGTGAGGAACACGGTCACGTCGATGAGGTCGTCCCAGTGGGCGCCGGCCGCATCGATGACGGCCCGGACATTGTCGAAGACGGCGCGCGCCTGGACCTCGAAATCGCGTGCGATGACGGCGCCCGTCGCGTCCTGGGTCACGCCCGGGATCGCGGTCGCGCCTCGTGCCCGCGGCCCGATCCCGGACAGGAACAGCAGGTCACCGACACGCTTGGCGTGCGGGTACGGCCCGACGGGCTCCGCGGCGCGACCGCTGACGATCGCCCCGTCGCTGACGATCGCCCCGTCGCTCACTTGAGAGCCACGCTGACGGTCTTCGGTTCTGTGAAGAACCGGAGGGCTTCGTCGCCGCCTTCGCGCCCGACGCCGCTCTCCTTCATCCCGCCGAACGGGACGCGCAGGTCGCGTAGCAGCCAGGTGTTGACCCAGACCGTGCCGGCGTCGAGGGCTCCCGCGACGCGGTGGGCGCGTCGCAGGTCGTTCGTCCAGACCGACGCCGCGAGGCCGTACTTCGTGCCGTTCGCCCACGCGATGACGTCGGACTCCGCGGTGAACGGGGTGACCGTCACGACCGGCCCGAAGATCTCCTCCATGTTCACGCGACAGTCGACGGGCAGGCCCGTGACGACGGTCGGCCGGACGAAGTAGCCACCGTCGAGCCGGGACGGGAGACCGGCGGGCCGCCCGCCCCCGGTCACGATCTCGCCGCCGAGGTCACGTGCCAGCTGGATGTACGACTCGACCTTGTCGCGATGCGCGGCCGAGACGAGCGCGCCCTGTTCGGTGGCCTCGTCGAGGGGATCGCCGATCCGCAGTTTCCCGACGGCCTCGGCGAAGGCGGTCACGAATCGGTCGTAGAGCGGCGCCTCGACGAAGAGGCGCGAGCCGCAGAGGCAGATCTCGCCCTGGTTCTCGAACGCGGAACGGACGATCCCGGGCATGACCTCATCGAGGTCCACGTCGGCGAAGACGACGGTCGCGTTCTTGCCACCGAGCTCGAGCGACAGCTTCTTGAAGACCGGCGCGGCGCTTCGCGCGATCGTCGCCCCGGTCGCCGTCCCGCCCGTGAACGAGATCGCCGGCACGTCCGGGTGATCGACGATGGCCGACCCGGCCGCGGCCCCAAGGCCGTGGACGACGTTGAGCACGCCCGGCGGCAACCCCTCCTCGGCGGTCAGCTCGGCCAGCATCGCCGCGGTCCACGGGGTCAGTTCCGACGGCTTGGCGACGACCGTGTTGCCCGTCGCGATCGCCGGCGCGATCTTCCAGGTGAAGAGATAGAGGGGCAGGTTCCACGGCGAGATGAGTCCGGCGACACCCCGCGGCCGGCGGAGCGTGTAGTTGAGGGCCCGGTCGTCGGTCGCGAACAGGTCCGAGCCGGTATGCAGGATGGCCGTCGCGAAGAACCGCAGGTTGGAGACGGCGCGCGGGATGTCGAGCGAGCGCGCGAGGCGCACCGGTTTGCCGGAATCGACGCTTTCGGCGTGGACGAAGTCTTCCAGCCGGGCCTCGAGGCGGTCCGCGATGCGCAGCAGGATCTTCGAGCGCTCCGCCGCCGGGGTGGCGCTCCAGCCGGGAAACGCGCGCTTGGCCGCCTCGACCGCGGCGTCGACGTCGGCCGCCTCGGACGCCGGGACCAGCGCATGGACGGCCCCGGTCGATGGGTCGATGTCGTCGAGGTAGGTGCCGTCGACCGGCTCCGTAGCCCGGCCGTCGATGTGGTTCGCGAGGATCGTCGTCACGCTGTCTCCGAGAGGGCCCGGACGAATCGCCAGGCGTCGTGGAACGAGTTGTACATGGGAACCGGGGCGACCCGGATGAAGTCCGGTTCGCGGAAGTCGGCGACGATACCGGCCGCCTCCAGGCGCTCCAGTCGGGCGCGGGCGTTCGGCACGCGCAGGCTGAGCTGGGCGCCGTGGGCCGCAGGCTCGCGCGGCGTGACGATCTCCACGCCACCGACCGCATCGATCAGGCCGGCGAGGTACGGGGTCAACTTCAGGGTCTTGGCCCGCAGGGCGGGCATCCCCACCTCGTCGAAGATGGCGATCGAGGCGCGCACGGGCGCGAGGGCCATGATCGGCGGATTGGAGAGTTGCCAGCCGTCCGCGCCGACGGCCGGGTCGAAGGTCTCGGCCATCCGGAAGCGGGTCGCCAGCGAGTTCCCGAACCAGCCGGACAGGCGCGGGACGGTCGGATCCGAGCCGTGCCGGCGGTTGACGAAGATCTGGGCGATCGAGCCCGGCCCGCCGCACAGGTACTTGTACGTGCACCACATCGCGAAGTCCACGTCCCAGTCGTGCAGCGCGAGCGGCAGGTTCCCGGCGGAGTGGGCGAGCTGCCAGCCGGCCAGCGCGCCGGTCTCGTGGATCGCGGCGGTGAGTCGAGCCACATCGTGGACCTGGCCCGTGGCGTAGTTCACGCCGGCCAGCAGGGCCACCGCGAGGTCGTCGCCCGTGTCCCGGATCGCGGCTTCCAGATCTTCCGTCCGGACGATGGACTCGCCCGTCCGTGGCCCGACGACGACCAGGTGTTCGGCGGGGTCAAGGCCGTGATGGATCAGCTGGGACTCGACCGCATACCGGTCCGACGGGAACGTCGGCGCGTCGATCAGGAGCTTCGTGCGCGTCCCGGAAGGACGGAAGAACGAGGCCAGCAGGAGGTGCAGGTTGACGGTCAGCGTATTCAGCGTCGAGACCTCGTCCGGTAACGCGCCGACGAGACGAGCCGTTGGCTCACGCAGCGGCTCGTCGAACGACACCCACGTGGCGCCCTCGTGGAAGTGGGCCTCCACGCCATAGCGGGCCCAGGCTTCGATCTCGGCATCCACAGCATCGCGTGCGGTGAGCGGCTGGGCGCCGAGCGACTGGCCGGCGAGGTAGACCCGGGGCGTCCCGTCCAGCCCGACCGGGATGTGGAACCGAGCACGGTGTGAGGCGAGCGGATCGGCGGCGTCCTGCTCCAGGGCGAACGCTTCATCCGTGCGCACGATCGGAACGCCGGACGTGCTCATGTCCCGGCCACCACCGCCGGACGTCCCAGGAACTCCAGGGCCGTGCCGGCGAGCATCCGGGCCCGCGTCGCCGGC
>Ga0302299_10000698_pt1 | contig 19078 bp, 16 predicted proteins | sample III_Fen_N3_4_FD_198795 | JGI IMG/M metagenome (GOLD analysis project Ga0302299, IMG submission 198795) | Peat permafrost microbial communities from Stordalen Mire near Abisko, Sweden - III_Fen_N3_4 | ecosystem: Environmental > Terrestrial > Soil > Wetlands > Permafrost | place: Sweden: Abisko... | reverse complement strand
GTCGGCGAGCCATCACCTCGCGCGGCGTGTCTGCGCGCGGATCAGGACGGTCGACGGCAGGCTGACCGGAGTCGAGCGGCAGCGCCACGCTGCGGGGAAGCGCTCGGCAACAGGCGACCGGCCGGCCGCCTGCTGCCGTGAGCCGACCTTCGGAGCCCTGCGTGCCCGTCGACCCCGAGTCCCTCGCCGCCCTCGGCGGGCTCGCCTCGCGCCCCGGCGCCGACCTGTCCGGCGAGCACCGGCCCGCGCCCGACCCCCCGGGGCACGGTGACCCGCTCGCGCTCCTGCAGGCGATCGACCCCGCCACGCGGCGGCGGGTGCTCGCTCTCGGTGCCGGGTCGGTGCTGGCCGGGCTGGTCTGCGGGCTGCTCGTGCCGGCCACCGCGGAGGCCCAGCCAGGGTCGGAACCGCGCTCATCCCGGTCGGCGGCCGCCCCTTCGATCATGCTCGTCGCGAGGTCGGCGGCGTCCGCGTCGCCCTTCTCCGGGTTCGGGCCCGCCCGCCCGACGGGATCGTCGCCGTCGGCAGGCCCGGCCTCGACCGGCCCCGTGTCGGCCGCGCGCGTCTCGGTGATCGCGCGCGGCGACGCCGAGCCCGCGGCGCCGCACCCGCGCGCCGTCCTGCCGGCCGTGAACCCCGCGTGGCGGGTGGCCCGCGCGCTTCCGGGAGGCAGCGGCACCGGCCGTCGCATCGTGTACGCCGAGCGCACCGCCCACCTGTGGGTCGTCGCCGCCGACGGCACCGTGCTGCGCGACTACAAGGTGACCGGGCGCATCGACCGGCCGCGTGCGGGCACGTACCGCGTCTGGTCGAAGTCGGAGCACACGTCCAACCCCAAGGAGCGGCTCACCTTTGATCTGATGGTGAGGTTCGCGCGCGGCTACACCGGCGTCCCCATCGGGTTCCACACCATCCCGCGCACGTACGCGGGCGTCCCGATCCAGTCCGAGAGCCAGCTCGGCACCGCCGTCGGCCAGGGCGGCTGCGTCCGCCAATCACGCGTCGACGCGGAATGGCTCTACTCTTGGGTGCACGTGGGCGACACGGTCGTCGTCCTACGCTGACGCCGCCCGACGACGGCGTACCGCTCGGAAGGCCTCCCCATGGTGTTCGCCGCCCCCCGCGCCCGGCGCGCCGCGTCCGTCGCAGCGGTGGTCCTGGCCCTCGGCGTCGGGCTGGTCCCGGCGGCCCGCGCGGCCTCGAGCAGCCCCTCGTCGCCCAACGGCCCCGGTGTTCGCCCCGCGCCGCCGAAGCCGACGAAGTCGGTGTCGGTCACGCTCACGCCGGGCGCAGGTGCCGTCGTCGGCATCGGCTACCCGATCACCGCGAAGTTCGACGCGAACGTGAGCGACCGCGCCGCGGCCGAGCGTCACATGCCGGTCTACGTCAACGGGTCGGCGGCCAAGGGCGCCTGGTACTGGAAGGACGCCCGTACCGCTCTCTACCGCCTGCCCTCGTTCTGGCCCGGCCACGCGAGCATCTCGGTCACGCTGTCGCTCCGCGGCGTCGTGCTGGCGCACCGCGGCGGCTTCGACTACGTGGGCTCGAAGGCGACCACGCGCGTCTACGCTTTCCACACGGCCCGGGCCCTCGTCGCCAACATCAACGCGAAGACCGACCGGATGAAGGTCGTCGTCGACGGCAAGCTCGTGAAGAACCTGCCCGTGTCGCTGGGCAAGGCCGGCTGGGAGACACGGTCGGGCATCAAGACCACGATGGACAAGTACGTGGCGCGACGGATGACCAGCCAGCAGCTGGGCATCACCGATCCCAAGCAGGCCTATGACCTCATCGCGCCCTACGCCACGCGCATCACCTACAGCGGCGAGTTCGTGCACGGCGCCCCGTGGGCGATGGGGCGGCTGGGTCGCTGGAACGGCTCGCACGGCTGCACCAACCTGAGCGTCGCCGACGCCAAGTGGTTCTACAACACGACCGTCGTGGGCGACCCCGTCGTCACGACCGGGACGACGAAGTCGATGGAGTACTGGAACTCGATCGGCGGCGTCTACAACATGCCGTGGAAGGCCTGGCTGGCGCACTCCGCGCTCAAGGGCAAGACCGCCTGACCCCCAGCACCGCTCGCCGGCTGCCACCGCGTGCGGCGGCGGGTCGCGAGGCGCTGCGGGTCTCTGAGCAGCGCCTGCGCGCCGTGCGCCCGACCGTCGAGCGGCGTCAGGTGGTGACGGCCGTGGTCGCGGGGGCGCGGCGGGGGTCGGTTCCGAACGACTCGAAGATCGCGGGCAGCTGGTCGGCCGGGACCGGGCGCGCGTACAGATAGCCCTGCGCGAGGTCGCAGCCGATGGCGCGCAGGCGCTCGGCGACGAGCGGCTCCTCGACGCCCTCGGCGACCGCGACCATCTGGAACTCGTGGGCCAGGTCGGTGACGACCTTGACGAGCACCTCGTTGCCGCCGGTCATGTCCAGGATGAACGAACGGTCGATCTTGAGCGTGTCGATGGGAAGGTCGCGCAGCTGGCTGATCGAGGTGTTCCCGATGCCGAAGTCGTCGAGCGCGATCGTCGAGCCCATCGCAGCGATGCGCGCGAGCGTCTGGGCGGCCCGCTCCGGGTCCTGCACGATCGCCGACTCGGTGATCTCGAACTCGAGCAGCCGCGGCGGGACGCCGTACTCCTGCAGCAGCTCGGAGATGTGACGGTCGAGGTCGGGCTCGGCGAGGTTGAGCGCGGAGAGGTTGACCGCGACCTGCACCTCCCAGCCCTGGTCGATCCAGATGCGCTGCTGGGCCAGCACGAGCTCGAGCACGCGCCGGGTGATGAGGTGCACGAGACCGGTCTGCTCGGCCAGCGGGATGAACTCGCCCGGCGGGATGAACCCGCGCATCGGGTGGTTCCAGCGCAGCAGGGCCTCGAGGCCGACGATCTCGCGGCTGTTGAGGTCGAGCTTGGGCTGGTAGTGCACGCTGAGCTGGTCGTCGCAGTCGAGCGCGCGGCGCAGGTCGCCGAGCAGGATGAGCCGCGCCGGCGAGTTCGCGTCGCCGTCGGGCTCGTACACGCACATTCCGCGGCGTCCGGCCTTCGCGACGTACATCGCGACGTCGGCGCGCTTCATGAGGTTCAGGGCGTCGTCGGCGTGGTCGGGGAGCAGCGCGAGTCCGATGGACGTCTCCACGTGCAGCACGAGTCCGTCGATCTCGAACGGGTCGGCGAAGACGCCGAGCACGCGCTGGGCGAAGATCCCGGCGTCCTCGACGCTGCGCACGGTCCGCAGCAGCAGGGCGAACTCGTCGCCGCCGAGGCGCGCGACGGTGTCGGTGTCGCGCACGATCGTCCGGAGGCGGTCGGCCACCTGCACGAGCAGCTGGTCGCCCCGGTCGTGGCCGAGCGAGTCGTTGATGTCCTTGAAGCGGTCGACGTCGAGGAGCAGGAGGCCGACGTGGGCGCCACTCTGCCGCGCATCGTCGACAGCGTCCTCGAGGCGCTCGGCGAGCAGCCGCCGGTTGGGGAGCCCGGTGAGCGGGTCGAGCAGTGCGAGGCGGGCGTTCTCGTCGGAGGTCGAGCGCAGCTTGCGGGAGGCGCCGTGCACCGTGCGGAACAGCAGCAGCCAGACCGTGAGCAGCCCGAGGGCCACGATGACGGCGACCGTGCGCACGGCGTCGGACAGCGCGTGCTCGGTCGAGGTGTAGTCGAGGGCCACCTCGGCCACGCCGACGGGTGTGTCACCGGCCTCCGGGACGACGGGGACGTAGACGTCCATCACCGTGGTGAGGTGCGGCGTCCCGGTGGGGTCGAGCGTCGAGGGCGCCAGCTCGGTCACGAGGGCCGACGACGGCTGCCGGTCGACGAGGGCGCGGTGCAGCCGCTCCGAGTCGGCGAACGGGTGCTGCTGGCCGGTGGTGTCGTACATCGACGTGCCGTTGACGCTCCACATGCGGACCGCGAGCAGGGTGCTGTCCGGGCGCAGGTTGGTGGCCAGACGCTCGACGGTGTCGGCGACGAGGCGGTCCTTCGACCATTCGGTGAGCGTGACGCGGTCGCTGATGCCGCTGTCGACGTACGCCGTGGCCATGCGCGTCGCGGTGTCGAGGGCCTGGCTGCGCAGCAGGTTGGAGACGGCCGCCACCAGCACGATGCCGAGGACGGCGAACGCGAGCAGGCTCACGACGGCGAAGGTCGCCGTGAGGGACGGGCGTCGACGCACGGGACCTCCTCGCGCATGCCGGGGCCGTCCCCTGCGAGGCGACCTAGTGGAGCATCGGCGGCGCGCAGAGCGCTCTTGAGCGAATTCTCAGGAAGTGCGGGAGGGGACGCGCACCGTCAGCGAGGCCGGACGCACCTGCGCCTCGAGGCGGAACCCCTCGCCCACGAGGTCACCGTCGACCTGCCGCGGCTGCGGCTCGGCGGTGACGATCCGGGCCCGCCGGCCCTGCAGGTGGTACCGCGCCGAGTCCGCCCGCGGCCGCCGCATCACCAGGCTCGCCGCGGTGCGCGCCCAGTCGACCGGGTCGCGCAGGGGCAGGACGACGACGTGGAGCAGGCCGTCGGAGATGTCGGACTCAGGTGCGATGTCCAGGCCGGCGACGAGGCCGCCGGCGTTTACCACGAGCACGCTGCGCGCAGAGACCCACCGCGGCGGCCCGTCGTCGACCGACACTCCGACGCGGTACTGGCTGTGCCGCAAGGCTTTGGCCGTGTTGAGCGCATAGGCGGTAGGCCCGATGAGGCTCTTGAGCTCGTCGGGAGCGTCGATGAGCACGGCGTCGAGCCCGATGCCGGCCATGACCGTGGAGGTGACCACGCGTCCGCCGAGGCCGATCTCGACGGTGTCGATGAGACGGTCGACGCCGGTGAAGGCGACCTCGACCGCAGCGGCGAGCCCGAGAGGCACGTCGACGTTGCGCGCCAGGAGGTTCCCGGTGCCGGCGGGCAGGATCCCGAGAGGCACGCCGGTGCCGAGCAGCCCGGTGGCGACGGCGGTGACGGTGCCGTCACCGCCCCAGGCCAGGACGAGGTCGGCACCCTCGGCGACGGCCGCGCGCGCCTGCTCGGTGCCGGGCGAGTCCGCGGTCGTCTCGACGACGCGGGGCGCGGGAACGCCGAGCGAATCGGCCCAGGCGGAGAGGCGTTCGGTCGCGCCCCGCACGCCGCCGGCCTTCAGCGGGTGGACGACGGCGACCGCGGTCGAGGCCCCGGTCACACGCGGCTCATCGGGACGGGCTCCACGTGACGTCGCCCTGGTCGTCGGTCTGCGTCACCACGATGTCGCGCTCGTTGCCGGCCTCGTCGGTGGTCTGGCAGGTGAAGGTGCTGCCCGCCTCGAGCCCGATCCCGCCGGGGCAGGTCACCGTGACCTGCTGACCGGCCTCGGCCGTGAGCGCCTCCGACACCTGGCTGGCGACCGCCTCGGTGTCGAGCTCGTGGCGGCCCGAGAACGCCTGCGGCAGCCACAGGAGAAGGCCGGCGAGAAGCGTCAGCGCGACCACCAGCGCCGTGGCGACGACCCAGCCGCGACGGCGCCGAGGCTGCGGGCCCGCGGGGGCGGACGCAGCGTAGTCGGGGAAGGGCGTCGGCGAGGTCCACGGCGAGGCGGTCGGCACCTCGGGAGGAGTGGTCGGATGAGCCGTAGGGGCGACGTACTCCGGCTGCGGGTGCGTGGAGTCCGACCACGTGACGCCGTTCCACCAACGCAGTGCCGCGGCGCCCGCGGGGTCGGGGTACCAGCCCGCCGGCGGCAGGTCGGGGGTGCGCTCGCTCACGGGTCGACGCTAGCGCGCCGACGCGCGCGCGTCAGACGTCGTGGCGCAGACGCTCGCCGTCAGAGGGAGGCGGCGCGGTGCTCGGCCGCAGCGCGCTCGCAGTCGCGCACCGTCTCGAACCCCGACTCGAAGCCGCAGTCGTGGCACACCGCGATCGACGCGCTGCCCAGGTGCACGACCTCGACGCTGTGCGGGTGGCACACCGCCCGCTGGTGGTCGTGGTCGCGCCGGTGCACCGCGGCGAGCATGGCTCGCACGATCGGTTCTGCGGCGGTCGACGTCATACGTCTGATATCGGTGCGGTTGCCCGTCCACCTGAGGTGTTCGGAGCGGCGGCGACGTCGGCCGATCGGACGATCTTGCGCGCGACCTTCCGACGGCTCAGTCGCGCAACGCGCTCGAGAACATGCGGTCGATGCGCGACCACGCGTCGGACGCGGCCGTGTCGACGTAGCCGGCGTGCATCGATCCCGTCAGCGGCTTCATCCATGCCGGCGCCGACGAGTGGTTCATGAACGAGTGGCCGGCGCCCTCGTACTCCTGCACGTCGTGCTCGACGTCGGCTGCGGACAGTGCCGCCTCGAGCTGCGTCGCAGCCCCGCGCAGCGTCCCGTCGATCGCGCCGTACGACGCCACCATCGGGCATGAGCCGCGCAGCGCGGCGTCGAGGTTCTTGGGCAGCCGGCCGTACTGGACGGCGCTCGCGTCGAAGCCGCGCGAGGCCATGAGGATCGCGAAAGCGCCGCCGAGGCAGAAGCCGGCGATGCCGGTGCGGCCGTTGGAGTCGTCGCGCGCGCTCAACCACGAACGAGCTGCGGCGAGCTCGGCGAAGGGTCGGCCCTGCTCCTTCTGCAGCGACCGGGCCAGCGACACCAGACAACGCGTCTTGCTGCCGTACGCAAGGAGATCGGGGGCTATCGAGTGATAGCCACGTGACGCGAACTGGTCGGCGATGGCCCGGATGTCGTCGGTGAGTCCGAAGATCTCGTGCACCACCACGACCCCCGGAGCGCGCCCGTCGGCGTCGAGGAACGCGGCCGGGGCGAAGTACGCCGGCAGCGTCCCGGTGCCCGGCACCTCGACGGTCACATGGCCGGCGTCCTGGGTCATCGGGCCCCCTCGAGCGGCGGCCGGTGTGGCCGCGATCACACTGCAGCCTAGGAGGAGCGTGACTCGGCGCACCTGCTGCGGCACCGGCGAGACCGGAATGAGCCTTCCACGCGGGGAACGGGCCCGGAGCCTCACTCTCGATCCGAGGATGAGAGTTACGGAGCGCGACGGCACCACTACGAAGCGTCCGAGTGCGTCCCGTGGGGCGGACCACGGAGCCCCCGGCGCGACGTTGGCAGATGTCGGGCGCTCCCGCTAACGTCGAAGAGCCCTGTGGGGAAGCAGGGCACCACGGTCGGTCCGCCGAATCCCGTCCACGACCGTGGCCCGAACCTTGGACGGGAGTGGGGGAACCACTTACCGGCCGGTGAGCGATCACCGGCCTCGGGGTGAAGTCGCGACAGCGACGGGCCTCTCCGGCCTAACCCGACAGCTCACCTCGCAGGCGGCGGAGGAACTCCGACATGACCACACGTGTCATGCCGCTGCGCGCACTCGCGGGCATCGGCGCACTCACCGCCGCTCTCGGCGTCGGGCTCATGAGCCCTGTCGCCGCCAGTGCTCCGGCGGCTCCAGTCCCAGCACCCGTCCCGGTCGTGCGCACCAGCACCACCGTGGCCACCACGGCCACCGCCAGCACGCTCGCGGTTCCGCTGCTGGTCAAGGGCGAGCCTGCTGCGACGCGCGCCAAGAAGGTGAGCTACGCGCTGCGCGGCGTCTTCAAGTCGGCGTACGTCGGTACCTACTTCGACTCGCGCTTCGAGAAGAAGCGCATGTGCATCGTCAAGCGCGAGAGCAACGGCTACTACACCGTCGTGAGCCATGGCGGCTACTACGGCGCCTACCAGTTCAACGACGGCTTCCGTAAGGGCGCCGCGTCGATGATGTACAAGACGCTGAAGAAGGAGGTCGGCGCCACCTACGCGGCGCTGCTGGTCTCCTCCCTCAAGAAGAAGAAGATCAACCGGTGGTCGCGCTACTGGCAGGACCGCGCGTTCTGGACCGTCTTCAACCACGGTCGCGGCGCGTCGAACTGGGCCGGCGGTCGCTGGACCTGCTGATCCTCCGCACCTCTCGTCGGACGGCGTCACCCCGCGGGGTGGCGCCGTCCGCACGTGGAGGGAGCGGGATCAGCGTCGTTCGTAGACGAGGTCGACGACGTCGTGGCCCTGCTCGAGCCCCTGCCGCTCGAACTTCGTGAGCGGTCGCTCCAGGCGCGGCGCCGGGCCGTCGTAGCGATCGCGCAGCAGCGGCTCGGCGTCGAGCACCTCGCGCATCACCTCGGCGTACGGCGCCCAGTCGGTGGCCACGTGGACTACGCCTCCGGGGCGCAGTCGCGCGGCCAGGATCGCCACGAGGTCGGGGCGCACCAGCCGACGCTTGTGGTGCCGTGCCTTGGGCCACGGGTCGGGGAAGAACGCGCGCACCGCGGCCAACGACCCCGCCGGCACCCGGTCGCGCACGAAGGGCACCGCGTCGCCGTGGACGACGCGCACGTTGTCGAGGCCGCGCTCCTCGATCGCGAGGAGCAGGCGCGCGACGCCGGGCGTGTGCACGTCGAGCGCCACGATGCCGGTGCCCGCGTCCGTCTCGGCCATCTCCACCGTCGCGTCACCGAGCCCGAAGCCGATCTCGACCACGACCGGGCGCCCGCCGAAGATCGTGGTGACGTCCAACGTGCCCTCGGGCACGCCGTACCGCGGCAGCAGCGTGCGCACGGCCTCGGCCTGCGCGGCCGAGATGCGGCCGCGACGCGCGTGGAACGTGCGGATGTCGCTCACGCGCGCAGAGCGTACGTGGCCGCGTTCCCTCAGCCGCGGCCGCCGCGTTCGTGTGGGCGGACCACGATCACCGGCGCCGACGCGCTGGGCGTCCTAGGCTCGCCGCATGCGCGTCACCAAGTACGTCCACGCCTGCGTCCGCATCGCCGACGGCGACCGTGCCTTCGTCATCGACCCCGGCATCTGGGTCGAGCCCGATGCCTACGAGGGCATCGACGAGATCCTCATCACCCACGAGCACGTCGACCACGTCGACCTCGAGGCGCTGACCGTGCGCGCCAAGGCGAACTCGGCGCTGCTCGTGCGAGCCCCGGCGCCGGTGGCAGAGCAGCTGGCCGCGGTGGGCGTGCCGGTCGAGACGGTCTCGGCCGGCGACCGCCTCACCGTCGCCGGCTTCGACGTCACCGTCGTGGGCGGCGAGCACGCCGAGATCTACGAGGGGCTGCCCGGCTGCGCCAACGTCGGGTTCGTGGTCGACGGCCGCGTCTACCACCCGGGCGACGCGCTGTTCGTGCCGGAGGCCGACGTCGAGCTGCTCATGGTCCCGGCGAGCGCGCCGTGGCTCAAGCTCGCGGAGGCGATCGACTTCGTGCGCGCGGTCGGTGCCGCCCGCACCATGCCGGTGCACGACGCGCTGCTCTCGGACAAGGGCGCGGCGCTGTGGGACCGCTGGTTCGACATGAAGGGCGGCACCGACTACCGCCGCCTGAACCCCGGTGATGACGCCGACGTGTGAGCCGCCGTACTCCTGAGGTTCAAGCGTTGGTCGGACACCGTCGATAGCATCGACAGCGATCGCTGTTCACGACGTGCGCGCGATGCGCGTCTTCCTGCGGAGGAGAAGACCACATGGCAGGCGCGTGGAGCGCACGACTGGCGGGAGTCACGCGCCGAGGCGGATCGCTCCCGCTGTCGATGTGGTCGCGCATCGACCAGGAGTCGTACATGCGCCAGGTCAGCAAGCTGCTGCGCGCGCAGGGGGTCACGATCGAGGGCATGCCGCTGTTCGTCGCACCCGACCTGCGCGTCGACCGGCTCGGCGGCGTCACCCTCGGCGACCGGTGCGTCATCTCCACCGGCGTCTCGATCCTCACCCACGACTACTCCCTCGACCGGTACGCCGAGATGCACGGTCTCATCCCCGCCGACGAGGAGATCGTCCTGCAGGCGCCGGTGCGCGTCGGCGCCTACGCGTTCATCGGGATGGACGCGATGATCATGCCGGGCGTCACCGTGGGCGACGGCGCCATCGTCGGTGCGCGCTCGCTGGTGACCCGCGACGTCGAGCCCGGATCGGTGGTCGGCGGCGTCCCCGCCAAGGCGATCACGACGGCGGCCGAGGCCTACGAGAAGGCCATGGCCAGCGGCGCCTGGAAGCGCCAGAAGCGGCCCTACTGACCGCTCGTGCCGTCGTTGCGTCGGTATGACCGCTCATGCCAACCACAGCCACGGCTTCGCCGTGAGGAGATGAAGTGCCCCCGGCAGGAACCGTCGTAGCCGGGCGGTCATCGTCGGTGCTGCGCTGCGCGCCGAGGGGACTCCGACCGCGGGCGCTCCTCCCGAATCCTTCCGGGCGGTGCGACCAGCGCGACGGCGTCGCCGTGATGGTGGTGAGTGCCCCCGGCAGGATTCGAACCTGCGCGCATGCCTCCGGAGGGCACCGCTCTATCCCCTGAGCTACGGGGGCTCGGGAGGCACCGACACTATCAGCGGCCCGGGGCGGTCCGACAACCGCGCGTCCGGGCCGCCGGATACGCGGTGCGTCGGGCGCGACCTGCGCCGATAGGCTGCGCCGCATGACTCCCGAGCAGCTCGCGGCCGCGATCCGGCACGCGGTGTCGGTCGCCGTGGCCGAGGGCGCGTTCGCGCTCGAACCCGGGCAGATCCCCGACGACGTCACCGTCGAGCGCCCGCGCAACCCCGAGCGCGGCGACTACGCCACCAACATCGCCCTGCAGCTGGCCAAGCCCGCCGGCGTGCCCCCGCGGGTGGTGGCCGAGGCCGTCGCGGGCCGGCTCGTCGAGGTCGAGGGGATCGAGAAGGTCGACGTCGCCGGACCCGGGTTCCTCAACGTCACCCTCGAGGCCGCGTCGCTCGGTGAGGTCGCCCGATCGGCGGTCGTCGCCGGCGACGCGTACGGGCGGGTCGACCGCTACACGCGAACCACCTTCAACGTCGAGTTCATCAGCGCCAACCCCACCGGTCCGCTGCATCTCGGCCACACCCGCTGGGCCGCCGTCGGCGACGCCATCGCCCGGGTGCTCGAGGCCGCGGGTGGCGAGGCCGCGCGCGAGTTCTACATCAACGACCGCGGCGTGCAGATGGACAAGTTCGGCCAGTCCATCGAGGCGCGCGCGCTCGGCACCGAGGTGCCCGAGGGCGGCTACCAGGGCGCCTACATCGACGAGATCGCCCAGCAGATCGTGGCCGCCCACCCGGAGATCCTCGAGCTCGGCGAGCCCGCGCGGTGGGAGGCCTTCCGCGAGAAGGGCTACGAGCTGCAGCTGCAGCAGCAGAAGGACGTGCTCGAGAACTTCCGCACGCACTTCGACGTCTGGTACTCGGAGCGCGCGCTGCACTCGAGCGGTGCCGTCGACCGAGGCTTCGAGAAGCTCAGGTCGCAGGGGCACGTGTTCGAGTCCGAGGGCGCCGTGTGGTTGCGCACGAGCGACTTCGACGACGACAAGGACCGCGTCCTGGTCAAGGCCGACGGCGAGCTCACCTACTTCGCGAGCGACACGGCCTACTACGTCGACAAGCGCAACCGCGGCTTCGACGTCAACATCTACCTGCTGGGCGCCGACCACCACGGCTACGTCAACCGGCTGCGCGCGGTCGCCGCGTGCGCGGGCGACGACCCCGACGTCAACATCGAGGTGCTCATCGGGCAGCTCGTGAAGATGATGAAGGGCGGCGAGGAGGTCCGGCTGTCCAAGCGCGCCGGCAACATGATCACCCTCGAGGACCTCGTCGACGAGGTGGGCGTCGACGCCGCGCGCTACTCGCTGATCCGCTACCCCGTCGACAGCCCGCTCACGCTCGACCTCGACCTGCTGGTCTCGCGCAGCAACGACAACCCGGTCTACTACGTGCAGTACGCGCACGCCCGGATCGCGTCCGTGCTGCGCAACGCCGCCGATCTCGGCATCGACTGGCGCGCGCAGACCCCCGACCTCTCGCTGCTCACCCACGAGCGCGAGGCGGCGCTGCTCGGGTCGATCGCCGAGCTGCCGCGCGTGATCACGGCGTCCGCCGAGCTGCGCGAGCCGCACCGGGTCGCCCGCTACCTCGAAGAGCTCGCGACGGCGTACCACAAGTTCTACGACGTGTGCCGCGTGCTGCCGATGTCCGACGGCGAGGTCGAGCCGATCACGATCTCGCGGCTGTGGCTGTGCGCCGCCGCGCGTCAGACCCTGGCCAACGGCCTCGCGATCCTCGGCGTCTCGGCGCCGGAACGGATGTAGTCGTGCGCGCGCACCCCGCCGGACCCCGTCACGGCGAGATCCTCGCGCCGGCCGGCGCCCCTCCGCTGCCCGTCGACGCCGAGGCGCTGCACGACCTCGACCCCGGCGTGTGGCCGCTCACCGCGCGACGCTCGACAGGCGAGGGGCTCACCCAGCGAGCCGTGTCGGTCGCCGGCGTCGACGTCCGCGACCTCGCCGCCGAGTTCGGCACCCCGCTGTTCGTGCTCGACGAGGACGACTTCCGCGCCCGGGCCGCGGCGTTCCGCGCGGCCTACGACGACCCGGCCGCGCCCACCGACGTGTTCTACGCCGGCAAGGCGTTCCTGTGCGCCACGGTCGCGCGCTGGGTCGAGGAGGAGGGCCTCAACCTCGACGTGTGCTCCGGCGGCGAGCTGCTCACGGCGCTGCGCGCCGGCTTCCCCGCGGGCCGCATCGCCTTGCACGGCAACAACAAGAGCCTCGCCGAGATCGAGCTCGCGCTCGACTCGGGCGTGGGCCGCTACGTCGTCGACTCGTACGAGGAGATCGCGCGCCTGGCGGCAGCGGCCGACGAGCGCGGCCTGGTGGCCGGCGTCCTGGTCCGCGTGACGGTCGGCGTCGAGGCGCACACCCACGAGTTCATCGCGACGGCGCACGAAGACCAGAAGTTCGGCTTCTCGCTCGCCAACGGCGACGCGCAGGAGGCCGTGCGCCGCATCCTCGGGCTTCCCTCGCTGCACCTTCTCGGGCTGCACTCGCACATCGGGTCGCAGATCTTCGACACCAGCGGCTTCGAGGTCTCGGCGCACCGGCTCGTCGGTCTCGCCGCTGCCGTGCGCGACGAGCACGGCGTCGAGGTGTCCGAGCTCGACCTCGGCGGCGGCATGGGCATCGCGTACACCCCTGACGACGACCCGATCGCGCCCAAGGAGATGGCCGACCTGCTGCGCGACATCGTCTCCCGCGAGTGCGCCGCCTACGGCTTGTCGTTGCCGCGGCTCGCGGTCGAGCCCGGCCGCGCGGTCGTGGGCCCGTCGATGATCACGGTCTACGAGGTGGGCACCGTGAAGAAGGTCGACCTCGGCTCGGGCCACGCCCGCCACTACGTGAGCGTCGACGGCGGGATGAGCGACAACATCCGCACCGCGCTCTACGACGCGGAGTACACCGTGCGGCTCGTCTCGCGCGTCTCGGAGGCGGCGCCCGTGCTGTCCCGCGTGGTCGGCAAGCACTGCGAGAGCGGCGACGTCGTGGTGCGCGACGCCTGGCTCCCGGGCGACCTCGCGCCGGGCGACCTCGTCGCCGTCGCCGCGACCGGTGCCTACTGCCGCGCCATGGCGTCCAACTACAACCACGTCCCGCGACCCGCGGTCGTGGCCGTCCGCGACGGTGCGGCGCGCGTCGTGCTGCGGCGCGAGACGCACGACGACCTCCTCGCCCTCGACCCCGGTCTGGCGACCTGAGCCTCGCCACCCGAGCCGCCCGCAGCCACCGCGGGATGGCACGCTTGACCCCGAACCCCTGCCAGGAAGGACCGCGATGACCACGCCGGCCCCCCGTGAGCTGACCGTCGCCCTGCTGGGCGGTGGCACCGTGGGCAGCCAGGTCGCGCGGCTGCTGCGCGAGTCGGCCGACGACCTCTCCGCCCGTGCGGGCGCTCCGCTGCGCCTCATCGGCATCGGCGTCCGCGACGCCGTGCGCCCGCGCGAGGGTGTCGACGCGACGCTGCTCACCGACGACCTCGAGGGCCTCGTCGCACAGGGCGCCGACATCGTCGTGGAGCTCATGGGCGGCATCGAGCCCGCGCGCAGCCTGATCCTGCAGGCGATGGCTGCAGGATCGTCGATCGTCACGGCCAACAAGGCGCTGCTGGCCGAGGACGGCGCGACGCTGCACGCCGCCGCCGAGGAGCACGGCGTCGACCTCTACTACGAGGCCTCGGTCGCCGGAGCGATCCCGTTGCTGCGCCCGCTGCGCGAGAGCCTGGCCGGGGACAAGGTGCGCCGTGTGCTGGGCATCGTCAACGGCACCACCAACTTCATCCTCTCCAAGATGGACGAGGACGGCGCCGACTACGCCGACGTCCTCGCCGAGGCGCAGGCGCTCGGTTACGCCGAGGCCGACCCCACTGCCGACGTCGAGGGCCACGACGCCGCCGCCAAGGCGGCGATCCTCGCTGGCCTGGCGTTCCACACCCGCGTGCACCTCGACGACGTGCACCGCGAGGGGATCAGCACGGTGTCGGCTCACGACGTCGCTGCCGCGCGCGACATGGGCTTCGTCGTGAAGCTGCTCGCGGTCGCCGAGCTCGGCGACGACGAGAAGAGCGTCGTCGTCCGCGTGCACCCGGCGATGGTGCCTCGCACGCACCCGCTCGCGGGCGTGCGCGGTGCGTTCAACGCCGTCTTCGTCGAGGCCGAGTCGGCGGGGCAGGTCATGTTCTACGGGCGCGGCGCGGGCGGTGCCCCCACCGCATCGGCGGTTCTCGGCGACATCGTCTCGGTGGCGCGGCACCGGCTGGCCGGCACGCGCGGCCCGGGGGAGTCGACCTACGCGCACCTCGACGTGCGCCCCGTCGGCGACGCCACGACCCGCTACTACGTCAACCTCGAGGTCGCCGACCGTCCGGGCGTGCTCGCGACGATCGCGCAGGCCTTCGCCGACAACGACGTGAGCATCCAGACCGTGCGCCAGGACGGTCACGGCGACGACGCTCACCTCGTGGTGCGCACCCACAAGGCGCACGACTCCGCGCTCTCGGCCACGATCGAACGGCTGCGGTCGAGCGACGCGGTGCGTCGCGTCGTCGGCGTCATGCGTGTCGAAGGGGAGGACGGCGCATGAGCCGGCACACGTCCGTCGGCGTCCACCAGTGGCACGGCGTCATCGAGGAGTACCGCGACCGTCTGCCGGTCACCGACGCCACCCCGGTCGTGACGCTGCGCGAGGGCGGCACGCCCCTCGTCTCCGCCGGGCACCTCTCCGAGCTGACCGGCTGCGAGGTCTACCTCAAGGTCGAGGGCCAGAACCCCACCGGCTCGTTCAAGGACCGCGGGATGACGATGGCGATCTCGAAGGCCGCCGAGGACGGCGCCAAGGCGGTCATCTGCGCGTCCACGGGCAACACCTCGGCGTCGGCGGCCGCCTACGCCGTCAAGGCCGGCATGGTCTGCGCGGTGCTCGTGCCCCAGGGCAAGATCGCGCTCGGCAAGCTCGCGCAGGCGCTGGTGCACGGCGCGAAGCTGCTGCAGGTCGACGGCAACTTCGACGACTGCCTCACGTTGGCGCGCAAGCTGTCCGAGCACTACCCGGTCTCGCTCGTGAACTCGGTGAACCCGTTCCGCATCGAGGGCCAGAAGACCGCGGCGTTCGAGATCGTCGACTTCCTCGGCGACGCCCCCGACATCCACTGCCTCCCGGTCGGCAACGCGGGCAACATCACGGCGTACTGGAAGGGCTTCAGCGAGTACGCCGCCGACGGCGTGTCCACGCAGCGCCCGCGCGAGTGGGGCTTCCAGGCTGCGGGGTCCGCGCCGATCGTCAACGGCGCGCCCGTGACATCGCCGTCGACGATCGCCACGGCGATCCGCATCGGCAACCCGGCGTCGTGGCAGCAGGCGCTCGACGCGCGCGACGGGAGCGGCGGTCGCATCGACGCCGTCACAGACCGCGCGATCCTGTCGGCCTACCGGCTGCTCGCGTCGACCGAGGGCGTGTTCGTCGAGCCGGCGTCGGCCGCGTCGGTCGCCGGCCTGCTGCAGGTGCACGCCGCCGGCGAGCTCGATCCCGGCCAGCGCGTGGTCTGCACCGTCACCGGCCACGGGCTCAAGGATCCCGAGTGGGCCATCGCGGGTGCGCCGAAGCCGACGAGCATCACGGCCGACGCCTACGAGGCCGCCGTGCAGCTGGGCCTCGCGTGAGCGTCGCGCCCGGCGGCCGCCCCACGTTCCGCGCCGCGCCCACCCGGGTGCGCGTGCCGGCCACGTCCGCCAACCTCGGTCCCGGCTTCGACGCGTTCGGCCTCGCGCTCGCGATGTACGACGACGTCGTCGCGCAGGTGTCCGACGTGCCCGGCGTGCGCGTCGACGTCCACGGCGAGGGTGCCGAGTCGGTGCCGCGCGACCACCGGCATCTCGTGGCCAAGGCGATGCTCCGCGCGTTCGACGCGCTCGGCGGCCGGCCGCGAGGCCTGGATCTCGTGTGCGCCAACCGGATCCCGCACGGTCGCGGCCTGGGGTCGTCGGCCGCCGCGATCGTCTCCGGCATCCTGCTGGCCCGTGCACTCGTCGTCGGCGGCGACGAACGCCTGCCCGACGACGAGGTTCTGCACCTCGCCACGGCGATGGAGGGGCACCCCGACAACGTCGCGGCCTGCCTGAGCGGCGGCGTGATCCTGGCGTGGACCACCAACGAAGGACGCACCGAGGTGCTGCGCCTCACGCCCGACCCCGACGTCGTGCCCGTGGTGTGCGTGCCGTCGACTTCGGTCGCCACCAAGAAGGCGCGGGGACTGCTGCCCGCGACCGTCCCGCACGCCGACGCGGCGCACAGCGCGGCGCGGGCGGCCCTGCTCGTGCCGGCGCTCACGGGTCGCCCCGACCTGCTGCTCGAGGCCACCGACGACCGGCTGCACCAGAGCTACCGGCGTCCCGCCTACCCGCGCACCCTCGACCTGGTCGCCAAGCTGCGCGCGGCGGGCATCGCCGCAGCGGTGAGCGGCGCCGGCCCGACCGTGCTGGCACTCACCGACGAGACGACCGCGCCGCGGGTGGCGGCCCTGGCCGGCGCCCGGTTCGAGACCAGCGTGCTCACCGTCGACACCGACGGCGCGCGGGTCGTCCCGCTCGACCACTGACGTCGCGCACCCCCGCCCGGGCCCGACGACACACCCGCAGGAGCGGCCGGGTACGGCGTGCGGCGCCCCGGGTGTTACAGTGGTCACGCACCTGGCCGGACCGCCCGATCTCCTGGGCGGGGCTCCGTACGGCGGGTCTCCCCACTCCAGCGTGAGAACCCGTCTGCGTCCGTCGCCGGACCCCTTCCGGATGTCCCACCTCGTGCTCGCCGAAGCACGCGCGACCTGCGCGTGACCCGCGGCCCGTGCGGCTCTCCGGCCGCTCGGAACTCCGTCTCGAAGAAGGTTCACTCGGTGACCGAGACCACCCAGACCGACGCCGCCTCAGGCGGCACCTCCACCCGCAAGTCCGGCGGACTGTCGTCGATGCTGCTGCCCGAGCTCAAGTCGCTCGCAGGTCAGCTCGGCATCTCCGGCGCCTCGGGCATGCGCAAGGCCGACCTCATCGCCGCGATCGGCGAGCGCCAGGTGCCGGCCTCGCGACCGTCGCGCGCGTCGTCCGACGCCGCGGCCGACGGGTCGCAGGCACCCCCGCGCCCCCGGCGCGAGCGCCCCGACCGTGGCGACCGCACTGCCGACCGCACCCCGCGCGAGGACGCCGAGAGCGCCCCCGCCGACCGCGGCGCCCAGAACGGCGAGCCGCGCGGCGACCGCCAGGACCGAGGCAACGGCAGTGCCGCTCCTCGCGGCGACCGTCAGGACCGCGGCGACCGCGGCCAGCAGGACCGTGGCCAGCAGGACCGTGGCCAGCAGGACCGTGGCGACCGCCCCGACCGCCCCGAGCGCGACGACCGCGGCCCGCAGCAGGACCGCAGCCAGCAGCAGGACCGCGGGCAGGGCGACCGTGGCCCGCAGCAGGACCGCGGGCAGCAGGACCGTAGCCAGGGCGACCGTGACGACGACGACCGCGGCGGCCGCAGCCGGCGCCGCCGTCGTGGCCGTGACCGCGACCGTCCCGAGCGTCCCGACCGCTTCGAGCCCCGCGGCAACCGCGAGCGCCGTCCCCGTGGCTTCGAGGGCGACGTCGAGGTCACCGACGACGACGTCCTGCTCCCGGTCGCCGGCATCCTCGACATCCTCGACAGCTACGCGTTCGTGCGCACGAGCGGCTACCTGCCCGGCCCCAACGACGTCTACGTGTCGCTCGCGATGGTCAAGCGCTTCGGCCTGCGCAAGGGCGACGCGATCACCGGCACCGTGCGCCAGCCGCGCGAGGGCGAGAAGCAGCAGAAGTTCAACCCGCTCGTGAAGGTCGAGTCGGTGAACGGCGCCGACCCCGAGGCCTCCAAGAACCGCCTCGAGTTCGGCAAGCTGACCCCGCTCTACCCGCAGGACCGGCTGCGTCTCGAGACGACGCCCAACAACCTCGTCACCCGCGTGATCGACCTCGTCGCGCCGATCGGCAAGGGCCAGCGCGGTCTCATCGTGTCGCCGCCCAAGGCCGGCAAGACGATGATCCTGCAGGCGATCGCCAACGCGATCACCACGAACAACCCCGAAGTGCACCTCATGGTCGTGCTGGTCGACGAGCGCCCTGAAGAGGTCACCGACATGCAGCGCTCGGTGAAGGGCGAGGTCATCGCCTCGACCTTCGACCGTCCGGCCGACGACCACACCACCGTCGCCGAGCTGGCCATCGAGCGTGCCAAGCGCCTCGTCGAGCTCGGCCACGACGTGGTCGTGCTCCTCGACTCGATGACCCGCCTCGGTCGCGCCTACAACCTGGCCGCGCCGGCCAGCGGGCGCATCCTCTCCGGCGGTGTCGACTCCGCGGCGCTCTACCCGCCCAAGCGCTTCTTCGGTGCCGCGCGCAACATCGAGCACGGCGGATCGCTCACCATCCTCGCGACCGCGCTCGTCGAGACCGGCTCGCGGATGGACGAGGTGATCTTCGAGGAGTTCAAGGGCACCGGAAACATGGAGCTCAAGCTCGACCGCAAGCTCGCGGACAAGCGCATCTTCCCGGCCGTCGACGTCGACGCGTCGGGCACCCGCAAGGAGGAGATCCTCATGGGTGCCGACGAGCTCAAGACCGTCTGGAAGCTGCGTCGCGTGCTCCACGCGCTCGACCAGCAGCAGGCGATCGAGCTGCTCCTCGGCAAGCTGCGCGAGACCAAGAGCAACTTCGAGTTCCTGCTCCAGGTGCAGAAGACCACCCCGATGGCGGTCGGCT
>Ga0302299_10000697_pt1 | contig 19086 bp, 18 predicted proteins | sample III_Fen_N3_4_FD_198795 | JGI IMG/M metagenome (GOLD analysis project Ga0302299, IMG submission 198795) | Peat permafrost microbial communities from Stordalen Mire near Abisko, Sweden - III_Fen_N3_4 | ecosystem: Environmental > Terrestrial > Soil > Wetlands > Permafrost | place: Sweden: Abisko... | reverse complement strand
GTGGATCTTCGGGTTCGGGTCGGTCCGCTCGTGCGTGCTAGCCTGCTGAAGCCCTCGTCGAGGGTTCAGCGCGAGTGGCGGAATAGGCAGACGCGCACGGTTCAGGTCCGTGTGCCCGAAAGGGCATGGGGGTTCAACTCCCCCCTCGCGCACCAGACGATCAGCCCCTGACCAGCGGTCCTCCGGTCGGGGGCTGCGTCAGTTCGAACTCCCTCCCCTGAACACGAGCACCAGTTCCGATGTGCCGGGGACAGGTGCGTAGCCCGGTCGCGAGTCATCGGACCACTCGGCGTCGCGCCAGCTGAGCAGGTTCTCGTCCAGTGGGTCCAGGAAAGCCCGCGCCCGACGCTCGATCAGGTCCCACGGGTGAGCCGGCGCGACAAGGCGACGGCGACCGTCGACCCCACTGCGCGGCCACCGCCGGTGTCCGCAGGGCGCGTGCTTCCGACGACCCGCCCGTCGAACTGCCTCCGCACGAGGTCGTCGCGGCCCTAGCCTGCGGTCATGCCCGACGCGACGCAGCCCACACGGGGGCTGCCCGAGGCGGCTCGGACCGCGCTCAATGCGGCCGGTCGGCCGCGACGGTTCGCGCGTGGAGAAGTCGTGTTCCACGAAGGCGACCTGGGCGACGTCGTCCATCTGATCCAGGTCGGTCGCGTGGCCATCCGGATCACGACGACGCGCGGCGAGACGCTGACTCTCGCGGTCATGGGACCGGGGGAGCTGTTCGGCGAGATGTCCCTGTTCACCGACCGCGACGAGCGGACGGCAACCGTCGTGGCTCTGGACGACGTCGACACGCTGACCTTGCGCCACGGCGCCTTCTACGACCTGCTGCGGTCCCACCCCGAGGTCAGCGAGATGTTCCTGCGACTGCTGGCACGCCGCACCGCGCGGCTGACCGGACTCGTAGCCGAAGCCCATTTCGTGCCCGTGGAACAGCGGGTGGCCAGGCGCCTGTACGAAGTCGGTCGGCTCTACCTCGCGGACGGACTGCCCGTTGTCGTGCCGTTGACGCAGGACGACGTGGCTGGTCTGGCCGGCACCACCCGTCCGACCGCCAACCAGGCGTTGCGCCGGCTCGAGGACCTGGGCGTTGTGCGGCTGGCGCGGGGGCGGGTGGAGATTCTGGACCCACCGGCGCTACGCCAGCGCACCGGCTGGTGAGGTGGATCAGATCGGGTCCGAGGTGGCGTTGACGGCGAGCGCCTGCAGCACGGTCTTGACCTGGAACGGCCGCAGCCACGGGTGCTTGCTGCGCATCAGCGCGACCAGCCCGGCCACATAGGGTGCCGCGAAGCTGTTTCCGGTCACAGTGGCGTGCCCCCCGTCCAGCCACGCGACGCGCAGGTCCACCCCCGCGGCCCCGAACTCGGCCGGGCCTCGCGGGTTGTAGACCAACGGACCCGGCTCGGTGTCGGGCAGTGACGCCACCGACACCACCGTCGCGAAATCGGTGGGGTAGCTGGGCCGCGGGACGTTGTTGAGCGCCCCCACGAGCACCGTCCCGGCGAAGTAGGCCTGGTCGGCGAGGTCGTGGAACGACGCGTACCACGCGTCGTTGGACGTGCTCAGGCTCAGGTTCACCACGTCGACACCGTTCTCGTTCGCCCAGTCGAGCCCAGCCGCGAACATGCGGGCGTGACCCTTCAGGTATCCGTCGAGCACCCGGATCGACACCAGGTCGACGTCGGGTGCCAGGCTGCGGATGATGGCGGCGCAGGCCGTCCCGTGACCGACGACGTCGACCGCGTCCGGTTCGTCGACCACCGCCACCTCGCCGTCGTCACCGCGGCGCGCGATCAACGAGCGGCTGATCGGACCGACGTCCGGATGGGTGGGATCGATCCCGCTGTCGACGATCGCCACCGTGATGCCGGCGCCGGTCGCCCCACTGATCGCCCAGTCCCAGGCAGGGGCGCCCAGGGGCAGCGCGGGAACCTGCTGGGTGCGGGCCTGCGCGAGGCGGTCGGTGCCGAACGGCATCATCGGCGGCGGCCCCCACGCCCACCGGCCAGGGCCTGAACCACTGCGGAGAGCTGCGCGGCCAGCTCCGGGTCGGCGTCGTCCAGTCGGGCCAGGGCGTCAACCGCGGCGCGGTGCACCGGCGAGGCGGTCGAGGTTCCCGCGAACGAGCCGACCAGGTCGGCGGCTGCGGCCACCAGCGCATGCAGGCCGGCCGAGCCGGAGGCAGAGCTGAGCAGCGCGTGATCGCCGTCGAGCACCTCGACGACACCGATCGTGGCTTCGTCTCTGGTGATCGGGACGGCCGTGATGTGTCGGGGCAGGTATCCGGTCGACTCGGCGAAGTCGCGGGCGAACCGGGCGTCGGTCTCGACGTCCCCGACGCTGATCGCCTGGCCGGTGGTGACCGCCCACCCAGCGACGCCGCGATCGGTCGGGATGGACTGCCCGAGGATCTGGGTCGCTCCGGTTCCGCTGGCCGCGACGAACCGGAGCACCCGCCCCGGTTCGACCAGAGCCACCGAGCAGGCGCCCGCACCCATCAAGGGGTGGGCGACGGCCAGGAGCCGGGCGAGCAGGCGGGGCAGATCGCTCGACCCGCCCCACTCGGGCATGGCGACGGTGTGGTCGCCCACTGGGATCGGATCCATGGCTGCTCCTTGCGGCTAGCCGGTCAGGCTTCGGGCCAGACGGGTGTTCATCTGTCCGCGCAGGACCGGGAGCTCGGGGTCGCCCACCGACAGGGCCTCGCGGAACGCGGTGGCCGACACCTCCTGCAGCGTGCAGGTGGTGGTCGCGACGACGGTGGCGGTCCGTCGCCGTCGGTCGACGACGCCGATTTCGCCGACCAGGTCGGGTGCGGTGAGCTGCGTCAAGCGCACCGACGCCGGACCGTCCGGTCCGTCCTGCAGCACGTCACAGGTTCCAGAGGCGAGCAACCACACCGCCTCGGCCTCGTCTCCTTGACGCAGCAGCACCTCGCCCGGGGCGAGAGTGCGCTCGGACGCGGCCGCGGCCAGCACCTCGCGGACCGGCGCCAGCAGGTCGGCCAGCGCGGGGGTGCGCTCGATGAGCTCCACGACGTCGTTGGTGGCCGCCGACTGCTCGCGCGCGTCCTGGTCGACGTCCTCGAGCCGAAGCAGGGCGACCACGACGACGGTCGTCGGGAGGACGGCCGCCAGGGCCAGCGCCCAACGCAGCCCGACCAACCCGAGCAGCCAGGGCGCGAGGAGGCTGCCGAGCAACGTGGCGGCCACGGCCGCCGAGCTGATCACCGCGTCGGCTCTGGCGAGCCGGTCGGCCGGAACCGAACGTTGCATGGCCGTGACACCGACGACGTCGAGCGCGACGCTCGCGGCACCCTCGGCGAACAGCAACGCGTAGGCCATCCACGCCTGGGACACCAGTGCCAGCAACGCCATGGGGAGCGAGGACAGGACGGAGATGACGATCAGTGTGCGGCGGACGTGCGTCGACTCGGCCAGTCGCGACACGAGCAATGCGCCGACCACCCCCCCGACGCCGACCGCAGCGTCCAGGTAGCCGACACCGCTCGCACCCGTGCCGAGCAGGTCTTGACTCACGAAGACGAGGTAGACGATCTCGAACCCGAACACGAACGTCGCCATCACCACGGCCGTCACGAGCACGCGAAGGACCGGATCGGCCCAGACCGCGGCAGCCCCTGCGGTGAGCTCGGCGACCATCGACTCGCCGCCGTCGTCCGCGTCGTCAGCGTCCTCCGACTTGGGCGCGTCCAGGCTCGAACGGACGAACAGCAGGAGGACGGCCGAGGCGACGAACGTGGCCGCGTTCACGGTGAGTGCCACCGCAAGGCCGGCGGTCGCGGCGATCACGGCGCCGACGGCCGGCCCGACGATGGAGGCGAGGTAGTCCACGACGCTTACGGCCGCGTTGGCGCCGGCCAGCTCGCGTTCAGTGACCACGCGCGGCAGTGACGCCACGTACGACGGCATGTAGGGAGTGCCCACGACGCCCGCGACCACGGTGACGGCGACCACCAGCCATACCGGACCGTCGGTCTGCACGACGACGAGGAGGGAGAGCATGAGCAGCAGGCGCAGCAGGTCGGTGGTGACCATGAGGCGACGACGAGCGACCCGGTCGGACAGGACGCCGGCGAACGGGCCGACGACGAGCACCGGGATGAGCCGCAGGATGAGGAGTGCCGCCACCCAGGTGGCCGAGCCGGTGCGCTCGAGCACGTAGACGAGCAGGGCGACGCTGAAGATGTAGTCGCCCGAGCGCGAGAAGACGAACGCCCCGAGCAGCAGCCGGCAGTCGCGGTGGCCCAAGGCACCGCGAATACCGGTCGATTGCTGTGTCATGTGGCCCTCCGCGCTGCGCAGTATGGCGAAGGTTGCCCGGCCACGGGTGATGTTCCCGGTTGGCAACTGTCAGCAAGACGACGTTTGAGTGTCACCTCGATTGCAGTCACAGCCTGGGCGACGAGGACATAGTGTGCCTCGCAAGCAGTCAACCGCACGACCACCCAAGGAGCGCGACATGAACGACACACCTGAGCGCGAGGAACTGGACGTCGAGGGCCATTCGTTCAAGCACCAGAAGCCCGCTGACTCCGACCTCGACCAGACCGACGTCGAGGGCCACTCGTTCAAGCACCAGAAGCCGGCCGACTCCGACCTCGACCAGACCGACGTCGAGGGCCACTCGTTCAAGCACCAGAAGCCGGCCGACTCCGACGACGAGACGCCGGACGTCGAAGGCCACCGGTACAAGGCCGGTCACTGACCGATCCAGCCGGTCGGCCGTAGGTCAGACCGACGACCGATCGGCAGTCGCGCCGTGCCGGGGTGGCTCCGGGGGGAGCCACCCCGGCATCGACGCGTCCAGCTCACCTCAGCCACCTGCGGTGGCGGCTGAAATCGTTTCGTGAGTTGTGCATCCAGAAGGGGGTCGGGCGAGGAATCCCTGGCGAAGTGCTGCCGGACCGACCGGTGGCCCGCCCCGAAGGAGATCCCTCATGCGCCTGTCCCGACGCATCGCCGCCGCGACTGCCGCCACCGTCGCGGCCGGTTCCGTCGCGTTCGCCCTCCCGGCCTCGGCCAGCTCGGCGGCTGCCGCCAAGCCGCTCGGCAACAAGTCGCTGGCCAAGGTGCTGCTGTCCGACGGCAACCGATTCGACGCCAACAAGGGCGACTTCGACGTCGTCACCGAGCTGGTCTTGTCGACCCTGAAGAAGTACCCCAAGTCCGACGTCGGCGTGCTCACCGACGGGTCGGTCAAGCTGACCGCGTTCGTCCCGACCGACGCCGCCTTCGGCCGCCTGGTGACGGCCCTGACCGGCAAGGCTCCGAAGACCGAGCGGGCCACCTACCGGGCGGTCTGGGGACTTGGCGCGAAGACCGTGCAGAACGTCCTGCTCTACCACGTGGTCCCCGGGGCGACGATCACCAGCGCGCAGGCGGTCAAGGCCGACGGCGCCACGCTCGACACCGCGTTGAGCGGCGCCACGTTCACCGTGAAGGTGCGCACGTCGCCGACGTCGATCACCCTCGTGGACAACGCTCCCGCGCGGCCGAACCCGCGCGTCATCCTGTCCAAGGTCGACATCAACAAGGGCAACAAGCAGATCGCCCACGGCATCAACCGCGTGCTGCTTCCGGTCGCGCTGTAACCAGCCGACCCAGCAGCGTCACGCGAACCCCCGGGCCGATCGGCCCGGGGGTTCGTGGTCGGTCAGTTGGTGGCAATAGATCCCGTTTCATGCCGATTTGTGGCCGGTTCGTCGGCTTGACGTCTCCCGTACCGGGCTGGCTAGGGTCTGGGTCGACGCCGACCTGGGGGTTCGTCTTGCTCGTGGTGACGGCACTCTCGCGCGCCCGCATGCGGGTCGCCGGGACGGTCCTCTCGCTGAGCCTGACCGCACTGATCACTGCGACGGCACTGGTTGCCGCGCCGGCCGTGCTCGCCCCTCGGACCACGGCGGTGCACGCCGCCACCGTCCGCGACGTCACCACCACCACGAAGGCCCAGCGCTCGGCCACCTACCGGGCGAAGGTGTCGCTGGCCCGATGGCAGGCGTCCACGCATGGCAAGCGGATCTCCTGGCGGGAGTCGCACGACGTGTGCGCGGCCATGAGTGCCGACGGCCGCTTCCGGGGCAAGTGGCAGATGACGCAGTCGTTGTGGGACGCCCATGGGGGCCGCGCCTTTGCGCGCTCGCCGCAGCGCGCGACTTGCCAGGAGCAGGACCGCATCGCCCGTCGGGTGTGGGTGGCCTCCTGGTGGTGGCCGTGGGGCGGCTGACACCGAGCAGCGCCCCGCACAGAACAAAGCACTGCCGATGCCAACCCCTCGTCTGGCACCGGCAGTGCTTGTGATCTGAGGATCGGGCGCCGACCCCGTCGGCTCGCTCGGCCAGGCGGGTGACAGGCCGACCCGACAAGATGGGGGCGTGCGCACCGTCCCCCCCGAGGAGCTGGCTCGGGTCTTCGACCGGCTGCCCCACGATCCGCGGATCGTGACCAGCGGGAACTTCGCGACCCCGACGGTCGCGCTCGGACGGCTCGATGCCACCGTCGAGCACTACCGGTTGTTCGCCCTCAACGCCCAGCGGGGGATCCCGACCCGCCCGGGCGTCACCCTCGAGACCTGTTTCGTCGGTCCGGGCATGCGCGGTCAACCGGGTCTGCGCTACATCCCCTCGCGGCTGTCGCTGGCGCCGCTGCTGTTCCGCCGGAGCCTGCCGCCCGACGTGGTGCTGGTGCACACGTCGGTGGTGCACGACGGCACGGTGTCCTTGGGGACCGAGGTCAACCTGCTGCCGGCCGCGATCGAGGCCGCTCGGGCCCGCGGGGGGATCGTCGTCGCGCAGGTCAACAGCCAGATGCCGTTCACCTTCGGTGACGGCGTGCTTGCGGTGGACGAGTTCGACTACCTCGTCGAAGTCGACCAGCCGCTGGTGTCCCCGCCGCCGCTGCCGCTCGACGACGTGTCGCACGAGATCGGCGCGCGGGTGGCCGATCGGGTGTTGGACGGCTCGACCATGCAGCTCGGCATCGGCGCCGTACCCGACGCGACGCTGCACGGACTGACTGCGCGCAAGGGACTGCGGGTGTGGTCGGAGATGTTCAGTGACGGCATCCTGGCGCTCGACGCGAGCGGTGCGCTCGACCCCGACGCCACGCTGGTTGCGTCGTTCGTCTTCGGGTCACCGGAGCTGTACGCATGGGTCGACCGCAATCCCCGCGTCCGAGTGCTCCGGACCGAGACCACGAACGACCCGGCGCAGATTGCCGCGAACCGGCAGCTGGTCAGCGTCAACGCGGCCCTGCAGGTGGACCTGTTCGGTCAGGCGAACGCGTCGCGGATCAACGCGCGGATCTACTCCGGTTTCGGTGGCCAGACCGACTTCGTGGTCGGTGCGTTGCACTCGCCCGGGGGTCAAGCGCTGATCGCGCTGCGTTCGTGGCACCCCAAGGCCGACTGTTCGACGATCATCCCGCTCATCGACGAGCCCGTGACGTCGTTCCAGCACAGTGCTGTCGTGACGGAGAACGGTGTCGCGACGATCTGGGGGCAGAGTCAGGAGGAGCAGGCGCGCAACCTGATCGAGCAGGCGGCGCATCCGCAGGTCCACGAGGAGCTGTGGGAAGAGGCGCACGCGCTCGGTCTGGTGTGACCGGTCCTGGGTCCGGCCGCGGCGGCCCAACCGTCAGCGTTCAGCCGACGGGGACGGCGACCTTCGACATCAGCCAGGTCATGACGTCGGCCGCGCCCCAGTTCTCCTCGAACTGGTCGAACAGTCCCGCCAGCTGCGCGCGATCGGCGCCGAGGGTGACCAGCGGTGGCTCCACGGTGCCGTTCTTCCTCAGCTGCGCCTGGTCGTGAGTGGCCGACAGACCGTTGCACAGGCACATCCGTCCGACCGTGTCCTCGACCGTTCCACCCTTGCGCACGTAGTCGTCGACCGGCTCGCTCGCGCAGCGGTATCCGATGCTGCCGTCGTCGCGCCGGTACGGCGTGCGCAGGTAGGAGAGGTCGCAGATGCGCTCGCGCGCCCCACCGACCGCCGGGTCGGCGACAGTTCCCGGAAGCTGCACGACCTTGAACGGGAAGCCGGTCGGACTGGCCAGCGGGTCGGTGCGCACGTTCAGGTCGTCCGCGCGCAGGCGCGCGACCAGGGTGCGGCGGATCGGCTCGGTCAACCCGGACTCGTCGGACAACGCGAACGCGGTGCCCACCTGCACGCCGGCTGCACCGTGCTCGAGTGCCTCGGCCACCTTGTCGGGGTTGGCGTAGCCACCAGCCAGCCAGAAGGGCAGCCCGATCGTGGCCAGCTTGGCCAGGTCGACCTCGTCGCGCGGACCGTAGATCGGCTCGCCGGACTCGTCGAGCACCAGCTTGCGTGGCGGTGCGTTGTGGCCCCCGGCGCCGGGTCCCTCCACGACGAAACCGTCGGGCTTGGTCGCCTCGTCACGCGCCAGGTAGGTGGCCAGGATGTTCGAGGAGATGATCGCGAGGAACGTCGGGCGCTTCAGCGGGGCAGTGAGACCGGGAACGACGACCGTCGGGTCGAGCGTGATGTCGTAGCTCTCCCCGCTGAGCGCGCCGGCCACGTCGATCGGCAACGACACGGGTTGGCCGGCCGCGATCCCGTTGAGCACCCGCGGCAGATGGGTCGGTACACCGGCGCCGACGAGCACGTAGTCGACCTCGGCGAGGACCGCGCCGAGCAGCGCGGCCGGCGTCCAGAGCTGCACCTTCTCGAGCAGGTTGATGCCGACGACGCCGTCGTGACCGGCCTTGGCCATGCGGACCTGCGCGTAGGCGCCGAGCGCGGTCATCCGGACGGCGTCGATCCGCTGGTTGAGGTCGAGCTTGGTGATCGGCCGGTAGGACTTGCCAGCCGGGCGTCCCCCCGGCCGGAAGAACTTGGTCAACGTCGCGGCCAGGAACTCCTGGTCGGGGTAGTCGGCGATCGCCGCCCGCACCAGCCCGTCGGGGTCGCCGTCTTGCAGCCAGCGGGCGAGCACCAGGTCGGGGGCCACCCCGGAGATGACGCCCAGGCCGCCGGCCCGGGCGACCGTGCGGGCCAGCCGCCAACTCGAGACGCCGACGCCCATCCCGCCTTGGATGACGACGGGCAGCGGGCGATCGGGCTGATTCGTTCCAGGATTCACGAGAACCTACGGTACCGTAACCTACGCTGCCGTAGCAAAACCCGGCGCGCCTCCCGCCGCGTCGCCGGTCGCCCCGTCCTCGCCCATGCGCCGAGGTCGTGGGCCAGACTGGGCCGATGCCCGAACTGCCCGAGGTCGAGGCCCTGGCGGGCTTCCTGCGGACCCAGGCGGTCGGCCGGGTGGTCGCCCGCGTCGACACCCCCAGCATCGCGGCCCTGAAGACGTACGACCCGCCGCCGTCGGCGCTGTGCGGGCTGAGCGTCACCGCGGTGACCCGGCGCGGCAAGTTCCTCGACGTCGACGTGGACGGGCTGCACCTGGTCTTCCATCTGGCCCGGGCGGGGTGGCTGCGGTGGCGTCAGGAGCTCCCCACCGGCCCCCTCAAGCCGGGTCGGGGTCAGGCGATCGCGTTGCGGGTGCACCTCGACGACGGCAGCGGCTTCGACCTCACCGAGGCCGGCACCAGGAAGAAGCTCGCCGTCTACGTGGTGCGCGACCCGTCGCAGATCCCGGGGGTGGCACGGCTCGGGCCGGACCCGCTGGCCCCCGCCTTCGATGCGGCCGCGTTCGACGCCGTGCTCGCCGTGCATGCGCGGACGCAGCTGAAGGGTGTGCTGCGCGACCAGTCCGTGATCGCCGGGATCGGCAACGCGTACAGCGACGAGATCCTGCACGTGGCGCGGCTGTCACCGTTCCGCCTGGCCGGTGCCCTGTCCGACGACGAACGGGTCACCTTGTACGACGCCATGGTGTCGACGCTGCGCGACGCGGTGGTCCGGTCCGAGGGCCTGGCCGCCAACGAGCTCAAGGACGACAAGCGCGCCGGGATGCGCGTGCACGGTCGCGCCGGCCAGCCGTGTCCGGTCTGCGGCGACGTCGTGCGCGAGGTGTCGTTCGCCGATTCGTCGCTGCAGTACTGCGCCACCTGTCAGACCGGAGGCAAGCCGTTGGCCGACCGGCGCATGTCCCGGCTGCTCAAGTGACGCCGCCGCAACGACTCGCCACCGGGCACGCGGATCCGCTCGTCGAGCGCCTGCGCGAGGTCGTGGGGGACGAGCACGTGCTGGTCGACCCCGACCTCACGGCCGCCTACTGCGTGGACTGGACCGGCCGCTTTCACGGACGCGCGCGCGCGGTCGTGCGCCCCGCCTCGACCGCCGATGTGGCGGCGGTCCTCACGACCTGCGCCGACGTGGGCGCACCGGTCGTGGTGCAGGGCGGGAACACCGGCCTCGTCGGGGGTGGTGTGCCCCGCGGCGACCAGATGGTGGTGCTGTCGACCCGACGGCTCCGCGACCGCGGGGCGGTCGACGTCAGCACCCGTCAGGTGACGGTCGACGCCGGAGTGAGCCTGGCCGAGCTGCACCGGCACTGTTCCGGCGTCGGTCTCGCGTACGGCGTCGACCTGGCCGCGCGGGACTCCGCGACCGTCGGGGGCACGGTGGCGACGAATGCCGGTGGTCCCCGGGTGGTCCTGAACGGCGACACCCGACGACAGGTGCGGGGAGTGGAAGCAGTCCTGGCCGACGGGTCGGTGATCAGCCACCTGGCCGGCCTGCCCAAGGACTCGGCCGGCTACGACCTCACCCAGCTGCTGGTGGGCAGCGAAGGAACGCTGGCTGTGGTGACCCGCGTCCGGTTCGGGCTGGTCGAGCCGCTGCCCGACGACCGGATGACCGTGCTGGTCGGGGTCGACGACGTCGAGGCTGCGATCAGCCTGGCTCGGCGGCAACGGGGACTGCTCGCGGCCGAGTTCGTCATGGGCGCGGCCCTCGACCTGGTCTGCGACGTGACCGGCCTCCCGTTCCCCCTCCAGCGACGCTGGCCGGTCTACCTGTTGCTGGAGACCGCGGTCGACGTCCGGCTCGACGACACCGCCGACGCCGCGGTGGATCGTCGGTTGTGGGCCTACCGCGAGCGCCAGACGGAGGCGATCGGCACCCTCGGAGTGGTGCACAAGCTCGACGTGGGCGTGCCGTTGAACCGGTTGCGGGCTGTGCTCGACGCCCTCCCCGACCTGGTGGCGCCGTTCGCGGTGTACGTGTTCGGGCACCTGCTCGAAGGCAACCTGCACGTCGAGGTGGTGGGTGCCGATCCCGACGACGACCAGGTCGACGCCTCGGTGCTGGGCCTGGTGACGGCGCACGGCGGCACGGTCAGCGCCGAGCACGGCGTCGGCATCGCCAAGGCGGCCTACCTGGGGTTGAGCCGCTCGCCGGCCGAGCTGGCCGCGATGCGGGCGGTCAAGCGGGCTCTCGACCCGCGTTCGCTGCTGAACCCCGGCGTGATCCTCGGCTGAGCCCTCCCGTGCCGTGCCCGCCGGTTGGTGCCACGATGTGCGGGTGCGTCCCGACCAGGTGAGGGTGATCGCCCACCGAGGGTCGAGCGACACGATTCCCGAGCACACGTTGGCCGCCTTCCGACAGGCCATCGACGAGGGTGCTGACGCAGTCGAGGCCGACGTCCGGCTGACCGCCGACGGACACCTGGTCTGCGTGCACGACCGACGGATCGAGCGCACCTCGAACGGTCGAGGTGTCCTGTCCACGTTGGAGCTGGCCGACTTGCAGCAGCTGGACTTCGGGTCGTGGAAGTCGTCGCCCGAGGGTGAGCGCGGCGACGGGCAGGCCGGCGAGCACCACGGTGACGAGGCGCCCGACCTCGACGACGCATCCGCGGACGATCCCGAAGTGCGCAGCGTGCTGACCCTCGACCGGCTGATCCGGCTCACGCTCGAGGCGCCGCGTCCGGTCGGGTTGGCGATCGAGACCAAGCACCCCACCCGCTACGCAGGGCTGGTGGAGCAGAAGCTCGCCGAGCTGCTGCGTCGGTACGGCCTGGCCGACCCACCGCAGGATGCCGGGCCGGTGCACGTCATGAGCTTCTCCGAGATGGCGCTGCGACGGATGCGTCGGCTGGCGCCTTCGCTGCCACTGGTGATGCTCATGGAACGCGTTCCCCTGACGTACCGCACCGGACAGCTGCCGGCGGGGATCTCGATCGCGGGCCCTTCGATCGAGATCGTGCAGCAGCACCCGTCGTTCGTCCGACGGCTGCACTCCCGCGGCCATTCGACCTTCACCTGGACCGTCGACCACCGTGACCAGCTGGCCGCCGCGCTCGACGCCGGGGTCGACGCGATCATCACGAACCGACCCGCGTTCCTCCTGCAGCACCTGGGCCGCACCGACGTGGACGCCTGACCACGCCCGCCGCCTACGCTGCGGGCGTGGCCAAGAACAGCAGCACCCCCGCCCCCGGCGCAGACGTTGCCGTCGTCGGTGCCCGCGAACCGTGCCCCTGCGGTTCGGGTCGGCGGTACAAGGCCTGCCACGGTCGAGCCCATGCGAGGGCCGAGCACACCCGGACGCTGCGTCCGTTCGAGGGCCTGCCCGCTGAGACCGACTGGATCGCCCTGCGCGAGATCGTCCCGGCGGCCACGGCCCCGTTGACCCTCGCCGGCGGGTACGCGGGACGGACCGCGACGTTGGCCACGGTCCTGCCCATGGCGTGGCCCGGGCTGGTCCGCTCCGACGGCGAGGTGATGGTCGCCCTGCAGACGGCCACCGCTTCGGGCGACCTCAGCCGGGACGTCGCCGACGCGCTCGTGCAGGCGCTCGACGCGGAGCCCGGGACACCGGTCCCCCCGCGGATCCGGCCCCCGGACGGCCCTCGGCTCACCGATCTCGTCGCCGCAGACTCGCCGCTGCCGGTCACCGTCCACGAGGGATTCGACTTCTGGCTGGCCGGGCTCGACCAGTCCGTGGTGGACGACGTGACGCGGGAGTCCATGGAGCGGGCCAACACCGCCGTGGTCCCCACCGCGCGGCTCGCGGGCGTCGAGGCCGCCTACTGGTGTCGCATCGGCGACCGGTGGCACCTGCGCTGGGTGCTGCCCGAGGACGAGGATCCCCTGCTCGACGCGCTGGCCCGCCTGGCGGCGGCCGACGCCCTGGAGGTCGGAGCTGGCTCGCGTTACGTCGGCGCCTTCCGGGCCTACGGGCACCTCGTCCCGGTCTGGGACCTGGCGGAGGGCACGTCACCGGAGGCCGTCGAGGGGCCGGCCGCCGTGCTGCGTGAGCGCCTGGACGACGCCCTGGCCGTCTCGTCCCCGTTGTCCGCGGACCAGCGCCGGGTCCGGTCGGCGCTGGCCGCCCGGCAGGTGACGCTGCGCCCCGGTGCCTAGCCGCAGACCGTCCGGGCGGGTTGCCGGTTCGGCTAAATCCGCTGGAATTGAACCTTTGGTCAAGGCTTCGTCAAACCCGGTGGGTTTGAGTTGCGATCTTGCGGCTTTCTCGCCAAAGGTGGAGCAGGTCCGGGCGTCACTGCATCCCCCGTCGGTGGCGCCCGGGCCTCCCGCGCCGGCCCGACGCGCGCCGAGTCGGCGCCGAGGTCGACGCCGACTCCGGTGCTAGCGTTCGGGGATGACTTGGGTTCCCCGCCGATCCCGGGCGCGGTCGAACCGGCTGGTCGAACCGGCTGCCCCGACGTACGGCCACGTCTTCGTGGTCACCTACGGACGGTCCGGGTCCACGTTGGTCCAAGGGCTGCTCAACGCCCTTCCCGGCACGCTGGTCCGGGGCGAGAACAACTTCGTCCTGCGCGGGCTGTTCCTCAGCCGCCGGGCGTTGGCCCGCACCCGCACCCTGTGGGCCGAGTCGAGTGGCCGGAAGGGGTCGACCTCGGCGTTCTTCGGCGCCGAGCAGCTGGACATCGCCGCCTGGGACTCCGGGGTTCGCGAGCTGTTCGACCGCCAGCTGCTGGGCGAGGTGTCGGCCACCGACGTTCGCTGGCTCGGGTTCAAGGAGGTCCGGTGGTACGAGATCACCGAGAGCGAGACCAAGGCGTTCCTGCGGTTCATGGACGCGCTCTACCCCCAGGCCCGCTACGTGCTGCACCGGCGTAACCATGCGGACACCCTGAAGTCGGGGTACTGGAACCAGACCTCAACCGCGACCGCGTGGGCGTCATCAGCGCATGAGATGGGGGAAGAGGCGATCTCCCGGGTCGAGGCCTTCCAAGATGTCCTCAGCCTCGGGCGGGAGGATCGGGTCTGCTGGACCACCTACGAGGAGCTGGTCGACCCGGAGCCGGGACCCTCGCAGGCGGCGCTGGTCCGGTTGATCGAGCTCCTGGGGTACCCACCGACCGCCGAGCTGCGCTCCCGGCTCACCGAGACCCTGAAGATCGGCCACGGCCCGAAGCCGTCGGTCGGGGACCGCCCGGTGCCTGCGGCCGGGCCGAGTTGACCGACCGGGGGCCGGGCGGCGACGAGCCTAGGGCCGCGGCCGCGGGCACACCCAGCGTGGTCGTGCTGACCATGGCTCGCGACGAGTCGGACATGCTCCACCGGTGGATCGCGTACTACGGGGCGCAGGTCGGGCCCCGCCACCTGATCGTGCTCGACGACAACAGTGTGGACGGATCCACCGACGACCTCCCGTGCCCGGTGGTCCCCCTGCCGCCGGCTCCCTGGAAGGCTCCGTGGGCCAACGTCCGCACCACCTTGGTCAACGGCCTGGCCCGGGGGCTGCTCGCCTGCTACGACGTCGTCATCTTCACCGACGTCGACGAGTTCCTGATCCCCGACCCCGACCGGTACGCCGGGCTGCTGGACTACCTCGCCCGCCACGGCGACCGCGACGTGATCGCCCCTTTGGCGGTGAACGTGCTGCACAATCCGGCGCTCGAGCCGGCGTTGGAGGCCGACCGACCCCTGCTCGAGCAACGCCGCTTCGTGAAGTTCGCGCCGGGCATGTGCAAGCCCCTGGTGAAGCGGGTGCCGGCCGCGTGGCTCCCGGCCTTCCACGGGGTCAAGGCACCGTTCGCGATCGATCGCGACCTGCTCATGGTGCATCTGAAGTACTACGACTTCCCCAGCATGGAAGCGGTCGCCGACCACCGTCATCGGATCCACCAGACCGAAGGTCGGGGGAGTGCGGTGTCGGCCTGGGCGCTGGACTCCGACGAGCTCGGCGACCGGCTGCTGCGCTGGGTGGCCACGCCGGAGGGGGCCGTCGTCCCCGAGTTCGACCCGGCCGAGCCTGACCTGTCCGACGTGGTGCGGGCCCGGCCCGACGGTTTCCACCGGAGCAACGGTCCTCAGCTCGTGGCGATGGACGAGAACCCGCTGCGCCAGCTCCCGCCGCGCTTCCGGAGCGCGCTCTGACCGTCGGTCAGTCGTCGTCGCCCGCGCGCGGCTGGCCCGGTTGCCGGTTCACCGGGGCATGCGGGGGCACGGCCGGCAGCCCGCCGCGTCGCGGACCGGTCCACAGCGCGGGTGGCGCGTCCAGCAGATTCGCGAGGGCGTAGGCGATCGACTCGTAGTTGTTCCGCCAGCCGCGAAAGTGCGGCCAGGCCTCCTCCGGGCTCAGCTGCGCCGGGAAGCCGAGCGCCTTCGCGCGTTCGACGCCGGCGACGAAATCGTCGAACGGCAGGGCGATCGGATCGTCCGGGTCCGGGTCGGGGTCGAAGGCGATGCCTGCGACACCGGCGATGTCGCGCAAGGTGACGAATCCCATGCGCAGGCAGATCCGCGCGCGCCCCTGCGCCAACGACGGGGCCAAGGCGAGCTGAAGGGCCGCGGCGTCCATGACGGCGATCTGTCCGATCAACCAGTGACGCCAGGGCCGGGCCGACCGGATCCACACCAGGACCGGGTAGTTGGTGTGGCTCTCCGACAGGTCGGCCGACCAGCGCTCCCAGTCCAGGAACAGGTCGGCCAGGTTGTCGACGGCGCCGACGTTGGCGTGCCGGGCCAGGATCTCCGGTCCCCAGTTCGGTTCCCCGGCCCGGCTCTCCAGCCGGGTGACCTCGGTCTCGCGTCGGTTGTAGGCGCCGTACAGCGTCGGGAGGTAGCCGATCAGCAGACCGATGACGATCGGCCCGCTCGCGGCCGCGAAGAAGTCGACGAACGTCAACTGTCCGCGGTCGGTGGACGCGAACCCCAGCGTGAACAGCGACGAGCCACCTTCCCGGAGGGCCGTCGTCAGCTGCATGGCGGAGAGGCCGTACAGCATCAGCGTGTAGCCCACGAGGTAGCCGGCCAGCCACACCAGCAGCGTGACGACGATCGACAGCGGACCGGCCCAGGCCAGGATCCGGTCGCGCGACTCGTACGACCCGCTGCGCCGGGCGATCAGACGAAACGGGGCCAGCGTGAGCGCCAGCGTCGTCTCGGTCAGCTTCGACTTCAGCACCCGCGGCACCACGAGCGTGCGCACCACGCTCGACGTGACGCCCACGACGATCACCAGGCCGAGGACCACCGCGAGCGCTCTCACCGGGCCGACCCTAGGGGCTGCCTGACGCCTGCGCAGCGGCTGTCGGGACCACCGTCACGCCAGACTAGGCTCCAGGCGTGCAGTACCCCCTCGGACTCACCGCGGACGCGGTCGCCTGGATCGCCATCGCGGGGATCGCGGTGGGCGTCGTCGGTCTGGTCGTCGCGGTGGTCGCGCTGGTGCGGCTGGGCCGGCTCAAGCGGGCGCTCGTGGTTCTGCAGGGCGAGGACGGGCGGGACTCGTTCGTCGAGGTCGTCAAGGCCAAGACCGACCAGGTCGAGGGACTGCGCGCCGACGTTGCCGCCCACCAGCAGCAGGTGGCGCGCATGCGCTCCGATCTCGCCGACGCCATCCGACACGTGGCGGTCGTCCGGTACGACGCGTTCGGCGACATGGGGGGTCGCATGTCGTTCTCCGCCGCGATGCTCGACGACGCCGGCGACGGCCTGGTCATCACGTCGATCAACGGTCGCACCGAGACCCGTACGTATGCGAAGGGGATCAAGGCGGCCGGCAGCGACGCCACGTTGTCGCCGGAGGAGGAGCAAGCCATCTCCTACGCCCGACGCTCCGCCACGTCGTGACCGGGCCGATGGCGCACTCCGGTGACCGGGTCGACCCGCGGGAGCCCGTCGCGCGTTACGCCTACCTCGGCCCGGCCGGGACCTTCACCGAGCAGGCGCTGCTCGGCTGGCTGGCCGGCGCCGAGGCCGAGCTCGTCGCCCACACCAGCGTCGAAGAGGCTCTCGATGCGGTGCGCCGGGGCGTCGCCGACGGCGCGATGGTCCCCTTCGAGAACTCGATCGAGGGCTCGGTCAGTGCCACGCTCGATGCCCTCGCGTTCGGCGCCCCCCTGGTCGTCGTCGCCGAGGTGCAGGTGTCCGTGGCGCTGGCGTTGATGGCCGCACCCGGCACGGCGCTGTCCGACGTGCGCACCGTCGCCAGCCATCCGCACGCGCTCGCCCAGTGCCGGGGCTGGCTGGCCGGCAGCCTGCCCGACGTCACCGTGGTGTCTGCGTCGTCCACTGCCGCTGCGGCGGCGAGCATGGCCGGCCAGGGGCCCGACGGTGGGCCGGGCCGCCCGCCCGCCGACGCTGCGATCGCCGCGCCGCTCGCGGCGGCCGTCTACTCCCTGGACGTGCTCGCCACGGGGGTCGGTGACCATCCCGACGCGGAGACCCGGTTCGTGCTGGCCACCGCGCCGCGGCCGCCCGCTCCCGCGACGGGTGCGGACAAGACCACCCTCGCCCTGTTCATGGGCCCAGACCATCCCGGGGCGTTGCTGGAGATCCTCACCGAGCTCGCGGTCCGCGGGATCAACTTGACCCGGATCGAGTCCCGTCCCACCGGGGGTGGCCTCGGCGACTACTACTTCTGCGTCGACGCGGAGGGCCACGTGGACGACGCCCGCGTCGGAGAGGCGCTGATCGGGCTGCGGCGGGTCTGTCGCGATGTGCGGTACCTGGGGTCCTACCCCCGCCTGGACCGCACCCCGACGACCCTGCGGCCGGGCGTGACCGACGAGGAGTTCTCGGCGGCGCAGGCCTGGCTGGCCCGCGTCCGGGAGGGCCGGGTCTGAGACCGGACCGAGACCACGGGCCGGCTACAGCCCTGCGGGACCCCTGCCGATAGGCACCAGGTGCGGCGACTCTCCCTGACCGGGGCGTTCGCTGTGGTGAGCGTGCTCACCATGGCGCTGCTTGGCGTGGCCCTGGTCGTGGTCTTCTCGTCGTCCTTGCGGGCCCAGGCCCGGTCCGACGGCCAGCTGACCGCCCAGAGCGTGGTGGACACCGGCGTGAAGCGACTGATCGCCACGCCCGACGACCTCAACGGCCGAGTGGCCGTGACCGACGACAACGGCTGGCTGCTGGGCCTCACCCAGGACCAGGCGGGCAGCCCGGAGCTGGCCTTCCTTCGCGTGTACGGCCAGAACGGCGACATCGTCTACAACAGCAGCAACCCGACCGACGTGTTGCGCCTGCCCGACCCGGCCACCAAGGTGCGCGTCGAGACGGTGCTCGACGGCGGTCGGACGGCGGTCGTCCAGCAGTACGGGGGTCAGCCCGTGCTGGTGGTGTACGCGCCGATCGACAACGGTGGTTCGACGGTGCTCGGGGTGGCCGAGGTCGCGATTCCCTACGCCTCGACGCAGGACCGCCAGCACCGGTCGATCGTCATCTTGGCCCTGGTCGTGTTCGGGACCTTCGTCATCGCCTGGCTCTTCATGTTCCGCACGGTGCACCGGGCGAGCCGCCGGCTGCGCGACCAGGCGGAGGAGAACGAGCGGCTCGCGCTGCACGACCCGTTGACCGCGCTGCCCAACCGCAGACTGCTGACCGACCGGCTCGACCGCGCGGTGGTCGCCGCGGATCGCTCCGGCGAGGTCGTCGCCTTGATGATCCTCGACGTCGACCGGTTCAAGGAGGTCAACGACACGTTGGGCCACGACCGGGGGGACCTCCTGCTGAAGCAGGTGGCCGAGCGACTGCTCACCCGGGTGCGCGAGGTGGACACCGTGGCCCGGCTGGGCGGAGACGAGTTCGCCGTGCTGGCTCCGGGGCTGCACTCGGTGCTCGACGCCGAACGGCTGGCGCGTCGGATCCACACCGCGTTCGACCGCCCGTTCGAGGTCGACCAGCTGATGCTGCACGTGGACTCCAGCCTCGGAGTCG
>Ga0302299_10000695_pt1 | contig 19090 bp, 17 predicted proteins | sample III_Fen_N3_4_FD_198795 | JGI IMG/M metagenome (GOLD analysis project Ga0302299, IMG submission 198795) | Peat permafrost microbial communities from Stordalen Mire near Abisko, Sweden - III_Fen_N3_4 | ecosystem: Environmental > Terrestrial > Soil > Wetlands > Permafrost | place: Sweden: Abisko... | reverse complement strand
CCGATCGTGTACGCGAGTGGCATGCTCGCCTGAGGGGCTCGACCGGGGCGGGCGAGCGCGTGCCCCGGGTTGGGACGAGCTCCGGTCGGGTCAGACCGCGGCGGGCGTCCCCGTGGCGGCCGGCGCGGCCTCGGCGACCGGCTCGACGGCGCCGGCGACCACTTCCTCGCCCCGCGGCGCGAGCATGCGCGCGATGACGTCGGCGGGGTCGTTCTGGATCGTCACGCCCGCCGGCACCACGAGGTCCGCCACGGTGATCACGTCGTCGAAGGTGAGGAGCGACGAGACGTCGTAGTGGATGGAGTCGGGCAGGTCGCCGGGCAGGGCGCGCGCCCGCACGGACGAGACCGGGTGCATGAGCGAGCCGCCGGCCGTCGCGATGCCCGGGGTCCCCTGGGCGACCAGCCGGATCTCGACCGAGAGCTCCTCGGTCATCCGGACCGCGAACAGGTCAACGTGCAGCACCTGGCGGCCCACCGGGTGGATCTGCACGCCCTGGAGGAGGACCGGGCGGGGCTTGCCCCCATCGACCGTGACGTCCACGAGCGTGCTGGCGCCGACGTGGCGGCGGAGGAGATTGAACGCGTGCGCGTCGAGGGTGACGGGCTCGCTGGCGGTGCCATGGCCGAACACTACGGCCGGCAGGCCCCCGGCCCGGCGGATTCGGGCGACCTTCTTGCCGATCACGGTACGGCTGGTGGCGCTGAGCTGCGGTCGTGCAGGCATGCGGGGTAGCTCCTCGATGTGACAAGCGATCCGGTCCGAGGCTCTGACTCCCGGAGGCACGAACCGATGCCCGCGTGTGCTGCGGGCTGCGAGCCTACCATCCCCGGCCAAAGCCTCCGGGATCCCGCCGGCGTTGCGCGCGCCCCGCGGTGTAGCATCGCGGCGCTGTGGCCTCCACCATCCTGATCGTCGAAGACGAATTCGCCGTCGCGCGCGGCATCCAGTACGCCCTCCAGCAGGAGGGGTACGAGGTCACCGTGGCGCGCTCGGGCGAAGAGGGCCTCGAGTTCGCGACCAGCCAGGCGCCGGACCTCATCGTCCTGGACGTCCGGCTGCCGGGGATCGACGGCTTCGAGGTCCTGCGCCGCCTGCGAGCCGTCGGCTCCAAGGCGCCCGTGCTGTTCCTGACCGCGCGCGGCGACGAGTTCGACAAGGTCGTGGGCCTCGAGCTGGGCGCCGACGACTACGTCACCAAGCCGTTCGCCCTGCGCGAGCTGATGAGCCGCATCCGGGCGCTCCTGCGCCGCGCCTACGGTGACCTCGCGAACGCGGCCGGCGGCCGCGTCATCCGCCACGACGACCTCGTCATCGACCTCGAGCGCCGCCGGGTCCAGCGCGGGAACCGGCGCATCGGGCTCACGGCGACCGAGTTCGAGATCCTCCGCCACCTCGCGAGCCGCCCCGGCCGCGTGTTCAGCCGCCGCGAGCTGCTGGAGCTGCTCCGCGACTATGAGGCGCTCGACCAGGACGAGAAGACGATCAACGTCCACGTGAGCCACCTCCGCGAGAAGATCGAGGACGACCCGTCGCTCCCGCGGTTCGTGCTCACGGTCCGGGGCGCCGGCTACCAGTTCGCCGAGCGCTGACGTGGGCGAGCCCCGCCCGGTCGACGACGCGGACGGCGCCGACCTCGCGACCGAGTCCCGGCCGGGCGAGCTGCGCCGCTGGGAGGTCCACCCGCCGCGCCCATCGGTGCCCAGGTCCTTCCAGACCCGCCTGACCGTCGCCTTCCTGGGGGTCGTGGCGCTCACCCTGGGCCTCGTGACGCCGGTGGTCATCAACCGCCTGGACGACTTCTTCCGGACGCAGGAGGAGCAGTCGCTGCGGTCACGCGCGGATGCGACCGCGGACATCCTGGAGCGGTTCATCACCGACGAGATGGGGCCGACGCAGGGCGTCGTCGTCAGGGTGGCCGGCCGGCAGGCCGTCAACCCGAAGGTCGTCGCGCTGCTCGTGGACCGCCGCCTGCTCGAGCTCATGGCCAACAGCGTCGCCCAGGCGGACATCTCCGTGACCTTCGGCGGCGCCTACACGGACGGCGTGCTGATCGTGGACCCGGACCCGACGCTCACCTACACGGCGAACCACACGGTGGGACCCGCCCGCGGCCAGCTGCCGGACCCGGCGATCTCCCCGGCGGTCGGCTCGCAGGTACGCCATAACGCCGTCGCCGACTGGGGCCTGCAGGTGACCCTGTCGAACCCGTACACGAGCCGGGCGACGACGCTCGCCGCCGTGACCGGGCTGCTCCTCGTGATGGCGCTCGCCGCGTTCATGGTCGCCGTGCTCGTGGCCGCCTTCATCGCGCACCGGTTCACGACCCCGGTCACGCGCCTCACAGACGCCTCGCGCCGCCTCGCCGCCGGCGACCTGTCCTCGCGCGTCGACCCGGAGGACGCCTCGGGCACGCTGGAGCTCCAGCAGCTGGCCGTGGAGTTCAACGCGATGGCCGGGCGGCTCGAGGAGAGCGTCGCGATCATCCGCCGCGACCGCGACCGGAGCCGCGACTTCCTCGCGGACGTCAGCCACGAGCTGCGGACGCCGATTGCGGCCACCCGGACGTTCATCGAGCTCCTGCAGGGCCCGGCCGGGCTCGATACCGCGGCGCGCGCGGAGTTCCTCGACTCCTCCGCCGTGCAGCTCGACCGCCTCGACTGGCTGGCCCAGAACCTCCTGGAGCTGTCCAAGCTCGACTCCGGCCTCGTCCTGCTCGAACTGCGGCCGGACGACGTGCGCGGGACGATCGAGTCCGCCGTGGAGCAGCAGCTTGCCGCGGCCGAGCGGAAGGGCATCCGGCTGGAGACCGCCCTGCCGGACCGTCCGCTCCGCATCCGCCACGACTCGCCGCGGATCGGGCAGGTGGTGTCGAACCTCGTGGGCAACGCGCTCAAGTTCACGCCCCGCGGCGGCGAGGTCCACGTGACTGCCCGGCGAGACGGCGACGGCGGGGCCCGGATCGAGGTGGCCGACACCGGGGTCGGGATCCACCCGGCGGAGCTGCCGCACATCTTCGAGCGGTTCTACCGTGGCTCGGAGGCGAACGAGGCCCGCTCCACCGGGTCCGGCCTGGGCCTCGCGATCGTCAAGTCGATCGTGGACATGCACCACGGGACGATCGAGGTGGAGAGCCGCGTCGGCCGCGGGTCGCGCTTCGTCGTGACGCTGCCGAAGGACCCGCGCGAGCACGCCCCCGCTCCTCCGTCGGCCCCTCCGGCGGCCCCTGCGCCGGGCGCCGTCAACCCGCCGGGAGCGTGATCCGCCCGGAAGGTGGATGATTCTTCACCGAGAGGCTCCACGGGCGTGAATCCGTGTCCGGCACGCTAGGGTCACGCGCTCCCACCACCGCACGCCACCACAGGCCGCCACGGCAGAAGTACAGCCAGCATCGATGAACCAGGACCCGAACCCGCCCGCCGGCGTCCCCGGCCCCACCGGTCAGACCGGCGCCCCCGACCCGCTCGACGACACCCAGCCCGTCGACGTCCCGCGCTACGCCCCCACCCCGGACCCGCGTCCGGACACGCGCTGGGCATGGGCGCCCGCCGACACCCGCCCGGCACCGGAGACCCCGCTCGCCTCGACGCCCTGGGCGTCGTCGGAGACCGCCACCGGCGGCGGCCGGTTCGTGCCCGGGCCGGGTCCCGCGGCCTCCCCGTGGGCGTCGCCCGCCAACCAGGGCTCCGGCTGGACCGGCTCGACCGCCCCCGTCAGCGGCTGGACCCCGGCCCCGGGACAGGCCGCCTCCTACGCGCTCCCCGCTCCGGCCCCGGCCGGCGCGAGCCGGTCCGGACCCGGCATCGGCACGATCGTCACGGCCGCGCTCCTCTCCGCAGCCCTCGCCTCGGGCGGCACCGTGCTCGCGCTGAACCAGACCGGGGCGCTCAACCGCCCGGCGCAGGTGATCAACACCGGCGGCCCGATCGCGGGGAACGCCCAGCCCGTGGGCGGCCCGCAGGTGTCCGTCGACGAGTCGTCCGCGGTGATCACCGCGGCTTCGAAGGTGGGCCCGTCGGTCGTCAAGATCACCACGTCGGGCCAGTCGACCGATCCGTTCGCGTCCGGCAACGCCGAGGGCATCGGCAGCGGGGTCATCTACGACTCGAACGGCTGGATCGTCACCAACCACCACGTGGTGACGGGTGCCCAGGCGCTGAAGGTCGAGCTGAAGGACGGTCGCACGTTCGACGGCACCGTCTACGGCGTCGACACGCTGACCGACCTCGCCATCGTCAAGATCGACGCCACCGGGCTGCCGGCCGCGTCCCTGGGCAGCTCCGATGCGCTCAAGGTGGGCCAGCTCGTGATCGCCATCGGCAGCCCGCTCGGGACGTACTCCTTCTCGGTGACGAGCGGGATCGTGTCCGGCACGGGCCGCCGCATCACCGTCAGCGACGGGACGAGCCTGACCAACCTGATCCAGACGGACGCTGCGATCAACCCGGGCAACTCCGGTGGTCCGCTGGCCGACGACTCGGGCGCCATCGTGGGCATCAACACCGCGGTCGCCACCGACTCGAGCGGAATCGGGTTCGCCATCCCGATCGCCATCGCCAGGCCGATCATGGACCAGGCCGTCCGGGGCGAGAAGCTGTCCCGGCCGTGGATCGGGATCCGGTTCCAGCCGATCGACCTCCAGGTGAAGGCGGCCCTCAAGCTGACCGTGGACAACGGCGCGCTCGTGACGGCGAGCGGCTCCACGAAGGCGGCCATCGAGCCCGGCAGCCCCGCCGAGAAGGCCGGCCTCAAGGAAGGCGACATCATCCTGTCGATCAACGGGACCGCCATCGACGTCGAGCACCCGCTCGACGCGCTGCTGACCCAGTACGCGCCGAAGGACACGGTGTCCCTGAGCGTGCTGCGCGACGGCACCACCATCACGGTGTCGGTCACCCTTGGGGTCCGGCCGGACAAGCTGGTGTGACGGCGGGCTGAGGGCAAGCACCCCGCCGTCGTCCCGATCGACACGCGCCGTCCGGCCCGTCCGGGCGGCGCGCCGTCGCGTCGGCCGCCGTTCAGCCGGTCCGGCGCCGCCGGATCTCGATGCCGGCGCGATGGATCGTGCCCCCCAGCTGGATCGCGGGCTTGCGGATCCGAACCGTGACCTCGACGGCCGGGAACTCCGCCAGCAGCTCGTGGGTGATCGCCTCGGCCAGCGCCTCGATCAGGCTGAACCGCGTTGACTCCACGATCTGGCGGCAGACGTCGAAGACGCGCGCGTAGTCGATCGTCATCGCCAGGTCGTCGGACAGGCCCGCCGGCTGGAGGTTGAGCGCCAGCTCCACGTCCACCTCGAAGGGTTGCGGCGTGCGCTGCTCCTCCTCGTGCACGCCGTGCGTGCCCTCGAACACCATCCCGTCGAGGATGATCCGGTCGCTCAACGCCTACAGTCCTCCCGGCCACCCGGCGGGTCGCCACCCGCGCAGGATCGCATCCGCCACGCGCGCCGACCGGACGTTCTCGCGCACGTCGTGGACACGCACGATGTCCGCCCCGGCGGCGACGCCCAGCACCGTCGTGGCAACGGTGGCCTCGACGCGCTGGTCCGGCGGCAGGTCCAGGACCTTGCCCAGCGTGGACTTGCGCGACGTGCCCAGCAGCAACGGCCGTCGGAGCACGCGCAACGCCCCGAGGTCCGCGAGCAGCGCGAGGTTATGGTCCGGCGTCTTGCCGAAGCCGAAGCCGGGGTCGACGATCAGGTGGTCCCACGGCACGCCCGCGTCGAGCGCTCGCGCCAGGGCCGCCTGGAGGTCCGCGATGACCTCGGGCACGAGGTTTCGGTAGCGCGCCAGGCCCCGGTTGTGCATGACGACGATCGGCACGCCGCGCCGGGCCGCCACGCGGATCAGGCCGGGGTCGTCCGCGACGCCCCAGACGTCGTTGAGGAGGTGCGCGCCGGCGTCCAGCGCCGCCTCGGCCACCGTGGGGCTGGTGGTGTCGATGGAGATCACGGTCTGCGGCAGCGCCGCCGCGATCGAGCGGATCACCGGCACGACGCGCGCGATCTCCTCGTCGACCGGGACCGGCGCGTGGCCGGGCCGGGTGGAGACGCCGCCGATGTCCAGGATGTCGGCGCCGTCCGCGACCATGCGCAGCGCCTGCGCCGTGGCCGAAGCCACCGGGTCCCTGCCCGCAGCCGCCGAGCCCGAGCCCCCGCCCGCGTCCAGGGCCGCCGCCACGGCGTCGGAGCCCGCCAGGAGCCCGTCGCCGGAGAACGAGTCCGGCGTCACGTTGACCACGCCCATGACGTAGGTTCGCTCGCCCCACGTGAACAGGCGCGGGCCGATCGCAAGCGGCCGCGGGGCGGCGGGCAGCCCGGTGTCCGCATCGACCGGCAGCGCGAACGACGGCGTGGCGCCGCCACCGGCGTCCCCGCGGGCGCGCACGACGGAACCCTCCTCGGGGAGCGATCGATCCGTCATGCCGCCTCCGGGTCCAGGAGCAGAGGGTCGGCGACGAGACGGCCCCGCGCCGAGCCGACCAGGTAGAGCGATCCTGCCACCACCACGGCTCCGCCGGGCAGCCCGAGCGCGAGGTCCAGGGCCGCATCCGGGCCCGGCGCGGTTCGGACGGTGAGGCCCGGGACGCCGGCCGAGGCCCACGCCGCGGCCAGGTCGTCGGCGCCCAGGGCGCGCGGCAGGTCCGCGGCGGTGCAGACGACCGTGGCCCCGACCAGCGACGGCGAGGCGGCCAGCGCGCCGATCACGCCCGCGACGTCCTTGTCGGCCATGGCGGCCCAGACGAGAACGAGCGGGGCCGGGTGGGCGCCTTCGCCGCCGGCGAGATGCGGCCGCAGGTCGTCCAGCGCCTGCGCCAGCGCCGCGGCGCCCGCCGGGTTGTGGGCACCGTCCAGCAGGACCTCGCGGGTACCGGCGCCGCGCGGGTCCAGGACCTCGAGCAGCTCCAGGCGGCCGGGCCAGCGGGCGGTGGCGTACCCGCGCCGGCGGGCGTCGTCGGGGACGCGGGCAATCCCCGCAGTCTCCAGCGCGTCCAGCAGCGCGTCGGCGACCGCGGCGTTCGCGGCCTGGTGCCGCCCCCGCAGGCCGACGGCCGTGGGACCGAGGCGCGGGAGGTCAACGGTGAGGGCGTCGCGGGTCCAGCCGAGGACCGGGGCGGGCGGGACGGCCGCCAGCGGCACGGCCAGCCGGGCGCACCGGCGACGCAGGATCGCGAGCGCCTCGCCGTGCGTGCCGGTCACGGCCACGTCACCGCGCTTGACGATTGCCGCCTTCTCGCGGGCGATCGCGGCGATCGTGGGTCCCAGGCGGTCCGTGTGATCCAGGTCCACGTTGGTGAGCGCCGCGACGCCGCCGTCCCAGGCGTTCGTTGCGTCGAGCCGGCCGCCGAGCCCCACCTCGACCAGCGCCACGTCCAGCTTCGAGGCCGCGAAATGGCGGAACATCATCGCCGTCAGCAGCTCGAACTCCGTGGGCGGGCCGAGGCGCCGGGCGGCGCCGTCCGCGATCGGGACGACATCCCCGACGAGGCGGGCGAAGTCGGCGGCGTCGATCGGCCGGCCGTCGATCACGATGCGCTCCCGGTACGTGACGAGGTGCGGCTTGGGCGTCTCGCCGACGCGGTACCCGGCGGCGCGGAGCGCGGACCCGGCGAGCGCGATGACGCTGCCCTTGCCGTTGGTCCCGGCGACCAGCGCGCCGCGGACGGATCGCTCCGGGTTGTCCATCGCACGCAGGATGGCCCGCACCCGCCCCAGGCCGAGCCGGATGCCGTACCGGCCGCGCGATTCCAGCGCCCCGAGCGCCTCGGCGTAGGTCAGGTCGCCGGTGCTCACTCGCGGGTCAGCTCGTCCTCGTAGAAGACACACTGGTTGAACCGGGGCGTCAGGCACACGTCGTTGACGTAGCCCTCATCGAGGTGGACGCCGCCGCGCAGCTGGCAGCGCGAGACGTTGTTCGGCTGGCGGAGCAGGCCCTTGAGCAGGTGCGGCGCCTGGATCGGGATCGCCCCGCGGGAGCCGGTCATGTAGAAGTGCGGGCAGACGTTCCGCCGGAGGCTCGGCAGGCCGAAGCCGCTGCGACCGGGCGGCATCGGCTGGCGCATCGGGGGGCGGGCGGGAAATGCCGATGGGCCGGCCGACGCCTGGCGGGCGGGGAACGGCGGCGCGCCGACCGCGAACGAGCGGGGTGGCGGCAGCGGTGGGAGGGGCCGTCGGGCGAAGGGCGGCGGCAGCGGTGGGAGCTCCGGGGCGGCGGGCGCCGCCGGGCGCGCCTGCACGCGGGCGATCGGAGCGTGGCTCCACGCCCCGCGATCTCCCGGCGTGGGCCGCATGGGCCTTCGGTCTCGCGCCTCCAAGCCGTCCCTCGTCCTTGCGCCCGCGTCTCCCTCAGCGGTCGCGTGGCCCGCAGCGTACCACCGGGGCCCGGACGCGAGCCGAGGACAGGGGAGCGCCGGGCGGATCGACGGGGATCGCGCCGCCACGTGCGACAATCCGGGACGATGCAACCCCGCCGCGGCGACCGGGCCTCGCAGGTCCGTCCCCGTCCCCCGTCCACCGGCAGGCCGACCCCGCGCAAGGTCCGGCCGGTCACTCCTTCGCCGGACCGGCTCGCCCGCCACCGGAGCATCGAGCGCCGCCGCGGACTGCCGATGCCGGTGGGCGCGCTCCTCGCCGTCGCGATCGTGGTGCTCGGCGGGTTCACGCTGTGGGTGAGCGTCGGCGCCATCGGACCGGCCGTCTCGTCCGCCGTGCGCAGCTTCGGCAGCTTCGTCACCTCGGTGGGGAACAGCAGCCCCTCGACCAGCCCGCTCGCGAGCGGTGTCGTCGCGGCCGCCCCGATGATCGAGCAGCCCGACCAGGCGTTCACCCGCACCACCTCCGTGGACATCACGGTCCAGATCCCGTCGTCCGTCGTCGGGCTGACGGGCTACACCTGCCGCCTGTGGGTCACGCTCCCGAACGCCCAGCCCGCCATCGTCACGGAGACGGGCATCGGCGGAACCGCCCAGCTCGTCCTGTCGGGCATCGCGCTCGCCAAGGGACAGAACCAGTTCCAGGCCTCGATCGTGGGGCCCGGCGGCGAGAGCAAGCTGTCGGCGCCCGTGAGCTACGTGCTCGACACCTCCAAACCCAAGGTGACGATCATCTCGCCCGCGGACGGGGCGTCGATCACCAAGGACTCGATCACGGTCAAGGGCAAGACGCAGGCGGACAGCACCGTCCGGATCCAGAACACGGGCAACGGCGCGACGGCCAGCGACACCGCCGACGGCACGGGCCTGTTCAGCGCCCCGATCGCCATCGCGACGGGCACGAACGACATCACCGTCACGGTGACGGACCCGGCCGGGAACTCGAACGCGACGACGGTCACCGTCACCCGGGGCACGGGCAAGCTCAAGGTCGGTCTGAGCAGCACGCTCTACTCGTTCCGGGTCGCGCGCCTGCCCAAGACGATCACGCTCACCGCGACCGTCACCGGCGCCGACGGCCACCACCTGGCCGGGGCCACGGCGCTGTTCACCGTGAGCGTGCCCGGCCTGCAGGCGATCGTCTCGGGGACGATCACGACGGACGGGAACGGCGTCGCGACCTTCTCCACGAGCATCCCGAAGGGTGCCATGGCCGGTGCGGGCCTGGCGACGGTGCTCATCACCACTAAGGGCACCGACACGGCGACGGCGCGGGCGGTCCTCACCGTCCAGTAAGCGCGGGCGACCGACCGCCGCGATCGCCCTGCTTTCGGGCCGCCGCGCCGACGGGCTGGGTCGAATGGGCGTTCTACCGGTTGCGAATCGGGATCGACAGCGCCGCCAGACGCAGCTACGATCCGCGCATGCCGTTCTGGCGTTGCCCCCACTGCGCCACCCCCCAGCCGGAGAGCGCCCGGTGCTGGCTGTGCGGCCGCTCCACGACGTCGTGCTCGGCGTGCCGTCACTACCGGCGCGGCGTGGCCGGCGGCCTCGGACTGTGCGGGCGGAGCTCACGCAGGCTCGCGCTCCGCGGCACGGAGGTCAGGCCATGCTGGGAGCCGGCGTCCGTCGAGCTACCGGCCGATGCGCCCGCCGCCCGGGTCCCCGTCGCCGCGGGTTCCGGCGCCGAGCTGGCCGGGACCGGATCGCGGCTTCGTGGCGGCGGCGACGGGATCCGCCAGCCCAGAACGTTCGTTCCCGTCGAGGACCTGCGGCGCGCGCCGTCGGCAGGCCCCGAGCCCGGCCTGCCGGGCGGCGTCGCGGCCGCAACCTCGCGCGCCGAGCCGGAGTCCGGTCGCTGGTCCCTGTGGGGCGACCCGGACGCCTGAGCGTTCGCGACGGGGTTTGGCCCCCTACGGGCAGGAGGGCAGTGACGGATCGCCCGGGGCCACCATCGTCAGGTTGATCTTGGTGCCGGCCGGCCGCTTCACGCCCTGGAGCGGATCCTGGGCGCTGACGAGCCAGGTCGACGGAACGGGGGACGTGGCCGTCGTCACGACGCCCAGCGCGAACCCGTCGGCGTCGATCGCCGTGGTGGCGGCGTCGAGCGTGAGGCACACGTAGCGGCCGACGTTGACCGGCGCCGGGGTGGGCGTGGGCGTGGGGTGCGGCGTGGCCGTGGGCGTCAAGGTCGGCGTCGGCGTCGGTGACGGCGACGGCGTGGGTGAAGGGGTCGGGGTCGCCGACGGGGACGGGGACGGCGTGGGCTCCGGGCCCTTCGATACGACGTAGTTCACGGCCGTCCTGGGCGCTACCGCGATCCCCGCGCCGGGGTCCGTGCTGATGAGCGAGCCGACGGGGATGAACGGGTCGTACGCCTCGCTCCGCGTGCCGACCGTCAGGCCGGCCGTCACCATCTGCTGGAGGGCGTCGGCCTCGACCTTGCTCCGCAGGTCCGGCATCGAGACGGACGACTGGGCGCGGGCGACGGTGAGCTGGATCGGCGTGCCCGCCGGCACGGACGTTCCAGGCGCGGGCGACTGCGTGAGGACCCAGTCGGGGGCGAAGCTCGCGTTCTCCTGGGACGCGGCGCGGACGACCGTCAGGCCGAGCTGCGTGGCCGCGTTCTGGGCGTCGGCATACGACATGTTGGTCAGCGTCGGGACGGTGACGGCGGCGCTCCCCGACGGGCTGGCGCTCGGCGTGGGGGTTCCCCCGCCGCCGCTCACGAGCCGGAAGAACAGGAAGCCGACGACCACGAGGATGCCGATGGCGAGCGCCCCCGCGATCCAGGCCCACGGGCCGGAGCGATCCTCGTCCGGCTCCAGCGGCGGCGGGGGCGGCACGGTGCTGCGCGTCGACACCGGCGCGGGGCCCCGGGAGCCGGGTCCGGCGTAAGCGTCGGGCGGGTACGGCACGGGCCCGGCGGGCGGGCGGGCCTGTCCGGATGCCACCGGGCGAGCCTGCGCCGAGGCGGCGATACCGGCGGCTGCGCCGGCGGCCATCCCAGCGGCGGCGGCGGTGCCGGTTCCGGCGGGGGCGCCGCCGGACAGGAAGCCGTCGAGGGCGCCGGCCATCGCGGCCGCGGATCCGAACCGGTCGGCGGGCTGGAGGGCCATCGCGCGCAGCACGATGCCGTCGAGCTCCGCGGGCACGGCCGGCCGCAGCGCGGACGGACGCGGCGGGGTGGTGGTCAGGCGCGCGAGCGCCACGGCCGCGGCGCCATCCCCGGAGAACGGACGCTGCCCGGTGAGCATCTCGAACAGGACGATGCCCAGGGCGTACACGTCCGAGGCGGTGGTCGCGGACTCGCCGCGGGCCTGCTCGGGCGCGAAGTAGTGGACGGAGCCCATGGTCACGCCGGGCAGGGTGAGCTGGGACTCGTCGATCGCCCGGGCGATCCCGAAGTCCGCCACCTTCACGCGGCCGTCCCGGCCGATGAGGATGTTCGACGGCTTCACGTCGCGATGGACGAAGCCGCGGGCGTGCGCCGCCTGGAGGGCCTTGGCGACATCGGACGCGATCCGGGCGGCCTGGCGCGGCGCGAGCGGGCCGTTGTCGCGCAGGATCGACGCGAGGTCCTGGCCCTCCACCAGCTCCATGACGATGTACGGGCCGGAGGCCTCCTCGCCGAAGTCGAAGACGGCGACGACGTTGGGGTGGCTGAGCGAGGCGGCGGCACGGGCCTCGTCACGGAAGCGGGCGAGGAAGTCCGGGTCCTGGCCGAACTCGGGGCGCAGCAGCTTGATCGCGACGTCCCGCTCGAGCTGCGCGTCGCGCGCCCGGTAGATCGTGGCCATCCCGCCCTGGCCGAGGAGCTCCAGCAGGCGGTATCGCCCGCCCAGCGTGCTGCCGATCTCGGTCACGTTGTGGTCGTCTCCCTTGTGCTGCGCGTGGCCGCCCGCATCCTATCGCGCGTCCGGGCCGCCCGGCCGGTCAGATGTCCAGCGTCCGCAGGTACTCGCGGAAGGCGCCACCGAACTCGGGCCGGGTCAGCGCCAGCTCTACGGACGCCTGGAGCCAGCCCATCGTGGTGCCGGCGTCGTAGCGTTTCCCCTCGAAGGCGTAGCCGAACACACTCTGCTCGTCCATCAGCGCGTGGATCGCGTCCGTCAGCTGGATCTCGCCGCCGGCGCCCCGCTTCGTCTGCTCCAGCTTGTCGAAGATCTTGGGCGTCAGGACGTAGCGCCCGATGACGGCCAGGTTCGAGGGGGCGGTTCCCGGCTCGGGCTTCTCTACCAGCGACGTGACGCGGTACGTGCGGTCCCCGTCGTGGCCTCCGCCGAGGCGCTCCCCGCCGATGACGCCGTAGCGAACCGTGTCCTCCTCGGGGACCTCCATGACCGCCACGACCGAGCCGTGCGTCTCGTGGTAGGCGTGGATCAGCTGGCCGATGCACGGCCGGTCCGCGATCACCACGTCGTCCGGAAGGATGACCGCAAACGGCTCGTGACCGATCAGGTCCTTCGCCATCAGGACGGCGTGCCCGAGCCCCAGTTGCTCCTTCTGGCGGATGTACGCGATCTGGGCGAGGTCGCTGATGTGCCGTACCTGGCGCAGCTTCTCGATCTCGCCTTTCTCCTCGAGCAGGTGCTCGAGCTCGAAGTTGAGGTCGAAGTGGTCCTCGATCGCGCGCTTCTGGCTGGAGGTGACGATGATCACCTGCTCGATGCCGGCGGCCACCGCCTCCTCGACGGCGTACTGGATGACGGGCTTGTCGACGAGGGGCAGCATCTCCTTCGGCTGGGCCTTGGTGGCGGGAAGGAAACGGGTGCCCCAGCCGGCGGCCGGAAACACGGCTTTGCGGACGCGCATCGGACCTCTCGGGGGTGGGAGCGTGGCCGCCAGTATAGCCGCCGGTCCCGCGGGGTCCCAGGAGGCCGGCCGGGCGGGCGGGCGGGCGGGCGGGCGGGCGATCCCGGCGTGACCGGTCAGGCGGACGCGGCCGTCTCGTCGGTGAACGCGGCGACGAGCGACGAGAAGGCGCGGGGCCGGTCCAGGTTCGACAGGTGCATCGCGCGGCGGATCACGGCGTGCCGGCCACGGCGGCAGGCGGCGGCCCACGGACCACCGCCAGGCCCGAAGACCGGGTCCAGCGCGCCGTTCACCACCAGCACCGGCGTCCACAGCCGCGAGAGGCGGTCCAGGAACCTCCGGCCGATCAACAGCCGCACGGCCTCCGACCCGCCGCGCATCCAATACCCGCCGGCGACGATCGGCGCGGCGAGGCTCCGCCGGTAGCGAAGCGTGAAGAACGCGTCGTTGAGCGCGTGGAGGAGCGGCTCCGGGACCCGCTCCAGGAGCGTGGCGAGCACCCGGAACGGCGTCCCCCGGCCACCCACCGGTTCCGCGGAGCACCCGGCCAGCACGAGCCCGGCCACGCGCTCCGGATACCGGGCCGCCGTCTCGATGGCGACGTAGCCGCCCAGCGACAGCCCCACGATCACCGCCCGGCGGGACGGCACCGCCGCCTCGATCGCCTCCGCCACGGCGTCGGCCGCCGCCTCCAGCGTGAACCGTTCCCCCGCCCGGACGCCGTGGCCCGGCAGGTCCAGCGCCACGCACCGGTAGCGCGGGGAGAGGAGGCGCACCTGGGCGTTCCACTGCGCCCGAGTGAGGCGCGTGGCGTGCACGAAGACGATGGCGGGCGCGTCGGCCGGGCCGAGGACGGTGAAGGGCGCGTCGGCGGCCGTGTCAGACCGCCCGATGGTCGATCGCCCAGAGCGCCGCCTGCGTGCGGCTGGCGAGGTCGAGCTTGCCGAGGATGTTCGAGACGTGGGTCCGCGCCGTGCGCTCGGTGATCTCGAGCTCCGTGGCGATCTCCCTGTTCGACCGGCCGCGGGCGACGAGGCCCAGGACCTCCCGTTCGCGCTCGGTCAGCGGCTCGTGCGCGGGCGCCTCCGGGCGCAGGCGGCCGACGCGCCGAGCGAGCATGCGGCTCACCTGGGGGTCGAGATGCACCTCACCGGCGTGGGCGCGGCGGACCGCGGCGGCGACGTCGTCCGCCTCGGCGTCCTTGAGCAGGTAGCCCGTCGCCCCCGCCTCGAGCGCCGCGGTGACCCGCTCCTCCTCGATGAAGCTCGTCAGCGCGACGACTTCCACGTCGGGGTGGCTCGCCTTGATGCTGGCGATCGCGGCGATCCCGTCCATCGTGGGCATCAGCAGGTCCATCAGCACGACGTCCGGGCCGAGCTCGTCGGTGAGCTGGACCGCGCGCCGCCCGTCCTCGGCCTCGCCCACGACCTCGATGTCGTCGAGCAGCTCGAAGAACCCGCGCAGGCCGCGGCGGACGACGCCGTGATCGTCGACGATCAGGACCTTGATCCGGGCGGGTTCCTCCGCGTCGCTGGCGGACGAGCGTGACGGCTCCATCGCCCTGAGGATAACGGCCGGAGGCCGATCGGTCAGGAACGGGGGCGGGGCGCGGCGCCATCGACAACGGGGCGGGTCTGTTCTGGCGACGCCATGGCCCGGTCGTCCGCGCCGTGCGGCCGGTCGTCAGGCGGGGCGGCGGTCCTCGGCGGCCAGCGCGGGGGCACCGGCATCGGCCGCGGCGGCGGCGTCGCGCCGGCGTGCACGCTCGTGACGGGCGGTCCCCAGGCGGATCGACGTGAACGGGACCCGGACGTCGCGGAAGACCTCGGACGAGACGAGGAAGCCCGCCAGCAGGAACACGACGCCCGCCAGCTTGCCGAGCGCGAAGAGCTCCGTGGACCCGACGCGGTTGAGCGAGTCGGTGATCGTCGGGAAGAAGGCGCCCAGCGCGATGAGGAGTGTCGCCGGGACGCGCGAGTGGAGCCGGCCGGCGACCAGCTCGCGGGCCGCCGCGGGCAGCGACGCCGCGAGGTTGACGGCGATGGCGACCGGCGCGATCAGCAGGTTGAACAGGAACTGGTCGCCCGGCTGGCCGGGATCGAGCGAGTACGGCAGCACCCGCCGCTTGGGCATGAACACGTAGGCGGAGAACACGGCGCCCAGCAGGAGCGACAGCGCGCCCGGGATGTTCATCACGGGTGTCAGGAGCCGCAGGTAGCCGGGCATCGCATCGCCCACGGGCTGGCCGGTGGAGGCGCTGAGCGCGAAGCCCGGGGCGGGGAGCGGCGGCATCGTCACCGTCAGGACGACGGCGAGCACCGTGACCGCGATGATCGCCGCGGCAGCGAACCGCGGCCACGCGTCGCTGGCGAAGTAGCTGGCGGCGTAGATGGCCACGGCCAGGACCACGGCGCCCAGCAGGTACAGGTACGGTAGCGGCCCCGCACCGGCGTACGTGGGGCTGTTGCGGATCATCAGCGCCACGAGCCCGGACAGCAGCAGCAGCGTCGCGTAGGTGTAGCCGAAGCGCGTGCGGCCGAGCAGGAACGCCGTGCCGAGGCCCAGCCAGGCGGCGGTCAGGACCGCGCCGCCCAGGTACCAGGCACGGTACAGCGGCTCGGTCCAGCCACCGGCCGCGGCGAGCGCTTCGGCGCCGGAACCCACCGTGAAGCACAGCATCCCCACGGCCCAGACGAGCTGGAACCCGTGGCGGCGGTCACGCCACTGGTCGACGAGGAGGATGGCGAAGACGAGCGCGAGGACCGCCGTGATCGCCGGGATGGCGACGGTCACGGACGCTCCGGGCTGCGGTCGTTCCCGTGGTCGCGGGCCGTCGCGGCCTCCCGCGTCACGATGTCGTGGCCGGCCACGAACGCGAGCAGGAGCCGGTCGAGCAGCCAGGTCGACGAGTCGAACAGGTCGCCGATGCGGGCGCCGTCGATCCCGCGCCGGCGGGCCACGACCCCGAGCTCGGCGAGGAACGGCCGGCGCGCGGAGATGAACATCGAGACCGCCTCGCCCAGCGGGGCGCCGTGGAGCGCGAGCCGCTCCCCGAGGTGCGCGGACAGGTCGATGGCCTCGCGCTCGGCCAGGACGCGGGCCTGGCCCGTCTCGTCGAGGTGCCGCACGAGGGCGTCCACCAGGCGCCGGCCGATGTCGCGGAAGGACTCGCGCTCCGAGGCGGGTACGTGGATGCGGGGATCCGCGCCCGCGCCGTGCTGCTCGCTGTACCGGCGCCTGTAGGCCGCGGAGAGGCGGTCCGGCGTGGAGCCCAGGCTGGCCAGCCCGCCGTCCGGGCCCGTTCGCCGGGAGGCGATCAGCCGCTCCAGGGCCCGTCGCTCGAACCGGCGGTGGCCGCCCGGCGTCGTGAACGCGGGGACACGGCCCTCGTCGGCCCATCGGCGGAGCGTGTCCGGGTCCACGCCGAGGAGCCGGCTCGCCTCGCCGAGCGGGAGGCGTTCGGGGAGGGGGCGATCGGCGGGCTGCCGGTCAGTGGTCACGCTGTCTCCCCGGTAAGGACGCCCGGACCAGGCGCTGAACCTGCGTAATCCTAGGTAATGAGTTCGGTCCGGAGGCCGCGAGTGTAGGCGTGGAGATCGCGGGCCGTCAATCGGCGGACGCGAGGCGGACGCGGTCGTGAAGACGGTCGCTGCTTCCCATGCCGCACTTTGCCGCGTGCGTGGGCGGGGTGCGGCTCCGGGAGCCGCGAGCCGACGCGATTCGGGTCTGAGGTGGCGCCCCGAGTGTCGTGCTGCTGCATGGCATGCAGCATCCGGACCGCAGGACGCGGAATGTGCTGCGTGTGGCTCATCAGCCTGCCGGCGAGGCGTTTCGGCCCCGGTCCGGTTCCGCCTCCTGCGCCTCAGCGGGACCTGGCGGCGCTACGGGTCCGTGCGCTTCGCCGCGGCCTTGCGGCCCTGCCCCTCTCCGGCCTGATCCATCAGCACAGCTTCTCGCCCAGAGACCCTGCCGTGCAGTGAGCGTGCAACTCGAACTGCCGGGCGATGCAGATGACACGCGGGAACCCGGCCACGGTGTCAGGCGCGTCGCCGCGAGAGAGGACTGCGCGGTCACGGGTCCACAGCGTCTCTGGGCGAGAACGGGTCGTCGTCGGGTAGCGACAGCGTCGCTGGCCGCCTGGCGGTCGGATTCGCGGTCCGTCGACATTGGCGCACGCGGGACGTTCTGCGGGCGTCGCGACGCGTCAGGCGGGGACGAACTCGTGGTCGTCCCGGTGGATCCCGTCACACAGGCCCCAGGCGGCGGGCTCGATCGGCAGCGCGACCGGGCGCATGATCTCGCGCACCTCGCCGCGCCGGCAGAACAGGTAGCCGTGCTCCGCCATCCATCGGCGCACGCAGGCGGGGTCCGAGTGGAACTGGTGGGGGCCGGGGTTGATGGGCGTCGATTCGGCCCAGCCGACGGCGACCTCGGGGCTGACGATGTCCAGGAGGTTCACGCGCCACGGCGTGCCCGGGATGACCTCCCGGCAGCCGTCACAGCGGGCCGCGACGTTGTCGTGGACGATCGTGCGGATCGTCACGCCCATGATCTCCATCGGCACGGAGGATAGCAGGGGGCGCAGCGTCCCGACGGCGTGGCCGGACCGACGGCGTGGTACCCCCAACCGGATTCGAACCGGTGATCTTCACCTTGAAAGGGTGACGTCCTAGGCCTCTAGACGATGGGGGCTCGTGCTCGCGGGAGGCCGGCCGAGTGTAACCCGTCCGCGCGGGGTCAGCCGCCCCTGGTCCCGCCCCAGATCATGCTCATGATCACGGCACCGGCGAGCAGCAGCATCGACGCGGCGGCGATCAGGCCGCCGGCGAGCGCCGTCAGGACCGCGGTCCCGTCGCGCCCGTCGCGGCCCGCGCGGATCACCGCGGCGACCGACAGCACCGCCACCACGGCGAGCACCAGGCCGCAGATCGCGAACCCGGTGGCCATGAGCGGCACCTGGTTCTGGTCGCGGACGATCACCGAGTACCCGAGGAAGCCGAGGCCGCCCGTCAGCGCGATCCCGAGCGTCACGCGCAGGGGCGTGATCCGCACGGGACCGAGGTGCGGCCCGGGGCGCGCCGAGACTCCGGAGGCGTCGCGCGGCCGACCCTGAGACCCCCGGGGATCGACATTCCGGCTCATCCGCCCGAGCGTAGCAGGGCCGGGCCGGACGGGCAGGCCGGGAGCCAGGCGCCCTGTTCGGGCCCGAGGGCTACGGCGCGGGGTCCACCGGCTCGGCCTCGCCCTCCGGCGCGAGCCCGCCCCGCCAGCGGTGGTAGATCGCGACGTTCCAGGACAGGCGCGGCCGCTTGAGCGTGGCGCCGACGGCCACGCCCCGCTCCCCGAACGCCTCGGCCAGGAAGCCCTGGGTCTCCTCGACGGACGGGAACGTCCAGAACGCGTGCACGACGCGGATCTTGAACCCGCCGCCCCGCAGGAACGGGCCGTCGCGTCGGCTCCAGGCCTGGTACTCGGGCAGCTGCGCGTCGACCAGGGCGGAGACGTCGTCGCGCCCGTAGTCGTGGATGACGAGGAGCCGGCCGAACGGCCGCAGCACCCGGTCCGCCTCGCGCAGGTCCCCGGGGCGGACGCCGCGGAAGCCGCCCCACAGCGTGACGACGGCGTCGAGGCTCGCGTCCGGGACGTCGATCCGCAACGGCTCCGCAAGCGGGGCGTCGGAGGCCGAGCGGGCGACGTCGAGCGCGCCGATCGGGACGTCGAGCGCCGCGATCCCTGCGTCGGCGAAGCGGTCGCGGAGCGGACCGGCGGGCACGTCGAGCAGCGCCACGTCGCGCCCCGAGAGCGGACCGAGGACATCGAGGGCCCGGATCAGCTTGCCCTCGACATCGGCGGCCGCCCGGAGACGCTCGGCTAGCGGCGGGGAGAGGCGGAACGGAAGATC
>Ga0302299_10000693_pt1 | contig 19097 bp, 19 predicted proteins | sample III_Fen_N3_4_FD_198795 | JGI IMG/M metagenome (GOLD analysis project Ga0302299, IMG submission 198795) | Peat permafrost microbial communities from Stordalen Mire near Abisko, Sweden - III_Fen_N3_4 | ecosystem: Environmental > Terrestrial > Soil > Wetlands > Permafrost | place: Sweden: Abisko... | reverse complement strand
CACCGTCCGGCGCGCGGTGAAGACCCACCACCTCCAGACCCGTGAGGACGACGCCGGCCGGGTCCTGGTGCTGACCGCCTACGGTCGCATGAACGCCGGGGACAGGCCCAGGTCTTCCGGTCCGGAGGTGACCGGCAGCCACGTCTTCTGGGGGAGGAGGACAGCACTCCGGCTTCCCCGGCCGAGGCGCGTCCGCGTCCAACAATGCCGCTGGGTCAGGAGGTCGGGGTGTCTCCGTCGATCTCGGCGAACGTCTGCTGCGCGATGCGGAAGGCGGTGTTGGCCGCCGGCACGCCGCAGTAGACCGCAGAGTGCAGGAGGGTCTCCTTGATGTCCTCCACGCTGACGCCGTTGCGCAGCGCACCACGCAGATGCAGCGCCAGCTCCTCGTGGTGGCCGAGCGCGACCAGGGCGGTGATCGTGATCAGGGATCGGGTGCGACGGTCGAGAGCGGCTCGCGTCCAGATGGCGCCCCAGGCGTACTCGGTGATCAGCTGTTGGAAGTCATGCGTGAGGTCGGTCGCCTCGCCCGTGGCTCGGTCGACATGGTCGTCGCCCAGCACCTCCCGGCGCACGGCCATCCCGTCTTCGTACGTCGTCATGCAGCCACCTCCTGGGCGAGCTCGCCGATGATCCGGGCGACCGCCTCCGGTGCCTCGGCAGGGGCTTGGTGTGCGACGTCGTCGAGGACGACCAACCTGCCGTGGACGACTCCGTCGGCAATCTGCTCGAGCACCCCCGGTGGACAGGTCGGGTCCTGGGCGCCGGCGACCGCGACCACCGGTACCGCGATCTCACCCAGGCGGTGGCGGACGTCGAAGGACCGCAGGGCACGGCACGCTGCGACGTATCCCTCGTCGGCGGCGTCGCGGAGGGAGTGCAGCAGGGCCGAGGCGCGAGCCGGCTCTCGCTCGAGGAAGCCTTCGCCGAACCAGCGTTGGGCCGACGCCGTCACCAGGGACGCGGTGCCTGAGGCCTGCACCTGGGCGATGCGGGTGTCCCACATCTCCTCGCCGCCGATGCGGGCACCTGTGCAGCACAGGATGGCCCCGAGCACCCGGTCGGGGGCGTCGAGGAGGAGCTGCAGCCCGACCTCGCCTCCGATCGAGTCGCCGGCATAGACGAAGGGTCCGTCGACGACGTCGAGCACGCGGGCCGCGAGGTCGGCCACCGTGAGGTTCGCAGGTGCAGGGCCGGGGTCCTGGCCGTGGCCCGGGAGCTCCCAGGCCACGACGTCGAGGTCGTCGGCGAGCAGCGCGATGGTCGGGCCCCAGCAGGCCGCGGCTGAGGTGCCTAGCGAGGGTCCCAGGACGAGGGTGGTCATCGGGCAGCCTCCGCGGCGGCGACGTGTACTGCCATGCGATCGGGATGCACCTGGAGACCCTCGACCAGGTCGGCCGTCTGGCTTGTGGCGACCGCCGTTCGCCGGACCAGGATCCGCAATGTGTCCCACTCGGCGTGCCAGGCACCGTCGGCCCGCTCGTCGACCTGGTCGGCCGCGCAGAGGTGCAGGGTTGCGGTCAGCAGAGGCGTGGTGACGGCGGCGCGCCGGATCAGGACGGAGAGCACGGGGTTGGCCTTGTGGGGCATGGACGATGATCCGCCGCCTCGACCCTCGGAGAGCTCCCCGATCTCGGGACGGCTCAGCTCGAGGACGTCGCGGGCCAGGTGCCCGCAGGCGTCGGTGGTGGCTACCAGGGCGTCGCCGGCTCGCGTGATCGGGCGTCGGTGAGTGTGCCAGGAGGGAACGGCGTCCAGTCCGAGCCGCTCTGCTACCAGGTGGGCATCCTGAGACGCACCGACGGGACCGCCGACCTGGACCGGGAAGGTGAGGCTTGCGAGGTCGGCCAGCGCTTCCTCCAGACCGGTCCGCCAGCCCGCGACCTTGTCGCCGAAGCTGATCGGCAGCGCCCACTGCGTGAGCGTACGGCCGATCATGGGACTCGCACCGTGCTCCTCGGACAACCGCACGAGCGCGACCAGCGCCCTCGCGAGGTGCTCACGGATGATCGTCACGGCGTCACGCAGCAGCATCATGAGGGCGGAGTCGACGACGTCCTGGCTGGTGAGGCCGGAGTGGAGGTCGAGGTCGGGATGCGTGACGCGCAGGGCCTCGACCAGGGGGATCACGGGGTTGCCGCCGGGCTCGGTGTCCAGCTCGACGTCCGGTACGGCGAGACTCTCGCCGACCCAGGCGCCTTCTACGACGACCATCGCCTCGCGAAACGCCTGGTCGGTGAACAGGTCGCCGGCGCGCGCGTCGCCCGGCCAGAACAGTGAGGTCACGGGCTCAGTCTCCCGGGGTGGTGAGGAAGACAGTCTCCCGGTCGCCCTGCAGCCGGATGTCGAAGCGCAGACCCTCGTCGTCGGCGATGCAGACCAGGGTCGCGGCTCGGTCGCCTGCGGAGGTGAGCACCGGGTCGGTGACACCGGGGGGCAGGGGCAGGTAGGCGCGCGTCAGGAGCCGGTGGAGCAGGCCGCGGGCGAGGACGGCGATCGCGAAGAACGGCAGGCCGCCGTCGACGCCGCCGGGGGGAAGGGTGCTGAACGAGTAGCGCCCGGCAGGGTCTGTGGCGCAGCGTCCGAACCCCGTGAAGGTGAATCCGTCTCGACGCAGCGACCCGGGGCGCTGGACGACGGCGCCGTCGGGATCGGCCTGCCACACCTCGACGAGCGCGTCGGGCACCGGGGCTCCGGCACCGTCGTATACGACGCCGTGCAGCAGGACCGCCCCGGGCGTGCCGGGGGCGACGAGCGCACGGTCGCCGTGGTACGGCAGCGCGAAGTGGAAGAAGGGACCGACGGTCTGGCCCGGGGACGGAGCGCGCGTCACGAGGTCTCCTCGGTATCGGAGGTGAGCGGAATACGGCGTGGCCCGGTGAGGACGATGTCCCACCGGTAACCGGTGGCCCACTCGTGTCGGGTCAGGTCGTGGTCGTAGCTGGCGACCAGGCGCTCGCGTGCTGCCGGATCGAGGATCGACTGGTAGATCGGGTCCAGGGCGAAGAGCGGGTCGCCCGGGAAGTACATCTGGGTGACCAGCCGCTGGGTGAAGTCGGTGCCGAACACCGAGAAATGGATGTGGGCAGGCCGCCAGGCGTTGTGGTGGTTGCGCCACGGGTAGGGTCCCGGCTTGATCGTCGTGAACTCGTAGCGGCCGTCGTCGTCGGTCAGGCACCGGCCCGTCCCGGTGAAGTGCGGGTCGAGCGGCGCCGGGTGCTGGTCGCGTTGGTGGATGTAGCGGCCGCCGGCATTGGCCTGCCATACCTCGACCAGCTGGCGGCGTACGGGTCGCCCGTCGCCGTCCAGCACTCGCCCCGTCACCGTCATCCGCTCGCCGATCGGCTCGCCTGCGCGCTGGATCGTCAGGTCGGCCTCGAGGGGGGCGACGTCGCGCTCGCCGAAGCACGGTGACCACAGCTCGACGCCCTCCGGGTCCACCTGTTGCAGTGCCTTGGTCGGGTGCCGAAGCATGCTCGACCGGTACGGCGGGTAGTCGCGCCGCGGCTGGAGCTCACCGCCCGCATATCGCTCGGCGATAGCGGACATCTCCCCAGAGATCACTCGCTGCGTCTCCAGCGCCGTCTGCGGGTCGGTACCGGTCACGTGTTCGGCCATCCTGTGTATCCCTCCGCGAGGTAGGTGGACCCGGCCCGCGAGGCGACCAGGCCGGCGAGCTCACTGCGTTGCCGCTGCTCGTCGAAGTCGGTGGTGCCGTCGGCCCGGTGGAGCATCGTGGTCATCCAGTAGGAGAACTGCTGCGCCTTCCACACCCTGGCCAGGGCGCGGTCCTCGTAGTCCGACAGGACCCCGAGGTCCCGGGTGGCCAGCGCCCGCTCCACGACCTCGGCCAGAACCCGGGCGTCGGCGAGCGCGAGGTTGAGCCCCTTGGCGCCCGTCGGTGGCACGGTGTGGGCGGCGTCTCCCGCGAGTAGGAGCCGGCCGCCGGATAGCGGGGTCTGCACGAAGCTGCGGAACGGCAGCACCGTCCGCTCGATGACCGGACCTTCCTTCAAGGTGAAGCCGTCGGGGCCGGCAAGTCGGGCCTGGAGCTCACTCCAGATCCGGTCGTCGGACCACGCGGCGGTGTCCTCTGCCGGGTCGCACTGGAAGTACATGCGCTGCACGCTCTCGGTGCGCTGGGTGATCAGCGCGAACCCGCGGTCCGAGCGTGCGTAGATCAGCTCCGGCGCGCTCTTGGGTGCCTCGCACAAGATCGCGAACCAGGCGAACGGGTACTCCCGGTGATGGCGCCGGTGCTCGGGGACCAGGTCGCGGCAGATGCTGTGCGAGCCGTCGGCGCCGACCACCAGGTCCGCCGTGATCTCGTGGGGTGCGCCCTCCGCGTCCCGATAGCTCACCCGCGGACCGTCCGCGACGTCGTGCACGGCGGTCGCGCTGATGCCGTACCGGAGGTCCCCGTCGTCGCGGGTGCGGGCGCGGTGGAGGTCGACGAAGACCTCGGTCTGCGGGTAGAGCCATACGCAGGCTCCGACCAGGTCCTCGAAGTCGACGCGATGGCTCTCGCCGTCGAACCGCAGGTAGATGCCGCCGTGCCGGTCGCCCTCGGTGAGTACGCGCTTCTGGCCGTTGGCGTAGACGCCGGTCTCGGCCAGGAGTCGGACGCTGTCCGGTTCGAGCATGCCCGCACGCTGCGTGGTCTCGATCTCGTGCACCGTGCGGTGGTCGACCACGACGGTCTCGACACGGGCCCGGTGCAGAAGGTGGGAGAGCATCAGCCCGGCGGGGCCGCCTCCCACGACCGCCACCTGGGTACGCGTGCGCGACGCCACGGTGGTCATGTCGCGCAGGCTAGGCCCGGGCTTCCGACAGGTCGACGCGGTTCTGTCACTGAGTGGAATAGGCTCGCGACGTGGCTGGCGGATCACCCTCCGGTGCGTCCTTGGTTGATCGCACCCTCGACGTGCTCGGCGCCTTCGACGACCAACACAGACGGCTGCGCCTGGCCGATGTTGCCTCACGCAGCGGCCTCACCCCACCGACGGCGCTCCGAATCGTCCGCCGCCTCGTCGACGGCGGAGCGCTCGAGCGCCGAGACGACGCGACGTACGTCGTCGGGCGCAGGCTGTGGGACCTCGGCCTCCTCGCACCGGTGCAGACCGGCCTCCGCGAGGTGGCCGCGCCGTTCCTGCAAGACCTGCAGGCCGTCACCCGCGCGACCGTCCACCTCGCTGAGCGAGACAGCGACCGGGCCCTCTACCTCGACCGGCTCTCGGGCGTCGCCTCGGTGCCCGTCGTGAGTCGCGCCGGGTCACGGCTGCCGCTGCACGCCACCGGGGTGGGGAAAGTCCTGCTCGCGCACGCACCATCCGACGTACAGGCGCGCATTCTCGCGGAACCCACGAGGATCACCGCCTACACCGTCACGTCCCCCCGGCTGCTCGCCCAACAGCTGGACAGGGTCCGGCGCGAAGGTTTTGCCACCACCCGGGAGGAGATGACGCTCGGCGCCTGCTCCGTCGCGGTGCCGGTCCACGGGCCGCAGAGCCGGGTGATCGCGGCGCTGGGACTTGTCGTCGCTTCACTGGGACGCGAGCGACCCCAGCTGGTCGCGGCCTTGACCGTGGCCGCGGCGGGCATCAGCCGGGCTTGGGCCGGAGCGGACGTTCAGGAATGACGTGTGCGTCACTGATCTCCACTCCTGAGAACCGGTCCTGTTGTGTTGGTCCGAGGTTGGCTCGGCCGTGCCGGCCGCCGCGATGGTGGGCCTTCCCCGCGCGCCGCGACGCTGGGCCGGGTTCGGGACCGTCTGCCACCGTTTCGGCGTTGAGTCCGACCTTTCGCTGAGCGGAACAGGGCACTACGGGACGACGCGCGCGCGAGTACTCTCCGGGACATGGCAGCGCGCACGCTCCCGCCGTTCCGTGCCGACCACGTCGGCAGCCTGCTGCGACCGCCGGCGCTGCTGGACGCGCGGGCCCGGCACCGGGCCGGTGATCTCGACGACGCAGGGTTACGTGCGGCCGAGGACACGGCGATCCGCGACGCGGTGGCGCTCCAACGCGAAGCGGGCGTTCGCACCGCGACGGACGGCGAGTTCCGTCGTACGTCGTGGCACATGGACTTCATCTACCAGCTCGAGGGCGTCGATCCGACCGACCAGAAGCTGGCGGTGCACTTCCACAACAAGGGCGGTGACCTCGACTTCGAGACCGCGGCGCTGAGCGTCCACGACCGGGTCCGGCTCGGGCACACGATCTTCGGGGACGCGTTCGAGTACCTGGTGGGAGTGACGACCGGCGACCAGGTACCGAAGCTGACCATCCCCTCGCCGAACATGGTCCACTACCGCGGCGGCCGGGCGGCGATCGACGAGTCGGTCTACGCCGAGCTCGAGCCGTTCTGGGCGGACCTCACCGCGGCGTACGCAGAGGAGGTCCGCCGTCTCGGGGAGCTCGGCTGCACCTATCTCCAGCTCGATGACACCAGTCTCGCCTACCTCAACGACCCCGAACAGCGCGCGATGGTCGCGGCCCAGGGCGGGGATTCCGAGCATCTGCACGAGCAGTACGTCGCGAATGTCAACGCCGCGATCGCCGGTCGCCCGGAAGGTATGCGGGTCACCACGCACATGTGCCGGGGCAACTTCCGCTCGTCGTGGGCGGCCGAGGGTGGCTATGACTTCGTGGCCGAGGTTCTGTTCTCGCAGCTCGACGTGGACGGCTTCTTCCTCGAGTACGACGACGAGCGGTCCGGCGGCTTCGAGCCGCTGCGGTTCGTTCCCGAGGACAAGCAGGTCGTGCTCGGTCTGGTCACCACCAAGACTGGCGAGCTCGAGGACAAGGACGAGCTGAAGCGCCGCATCGACGAGGCGTCGAAGTACGTGCCGCTCGAGCAGCTCAGCCTGTCGCCTCAGTGCGGTTTCTCCTCCACAGTGGAGGGCAACGCGTTGAGCGAAGAGCAGGAGCGGGCCAAGCTACGGCTGGTCGTCGAGACCGCCGAGGAAGTCTGGGGGTAGGTCATGGCACTACTGGACGGCGTCGCCTGGGAGGGCAAGGTCTTCAAGGGCGGCGCATGGACCGACGGACGCGGCGGCACCTACGCGGTCGTGGAGCCGGCCACCGGGAACGAGCTCGGCACGATGGGCCAGGCGGACGCCGAGGACGTGGCCGAAGCGGCCACCTCAGCGGCGGAGGCGCAGAAGGAGTGGGCGGCGCTCCCGCACACCGCGCGAGCCGCCGTGCTCCGCAGAGCCGGAGACCTGTGGGCCGAGCACGCCGACGAGATCCGCGACTGGAACGTGCGCGAGGTCGGCGCCATCCCGCCGATGGCCGACTTCGCGATGCACGTCGCGGCCGAGGAGTGCTACCAGGCCGCGTCGTTGCCGGGCCAGCCGATCGGCCACGTACTCCCCAGTGAGCAGCCCCGGCTCTCCATGGCCCGCCAGCTCCCAGCCGGTGTGGTCGCTGTCATCTCGCCGTTCAACGTCCCGATCATCCTCGGCATCCGGTCGGTGGCCCCGGCGCTCGCTCTCGGGAACGCCGTGCTCCTGAAACCCGACCCGCGCACGGCCGTCACGGGCGGCACGGTGATGGCGCGCGTCTTCGAGGAGGCCGGGCTGCCCGCCGGCGTCCTGCAGATGCTCCCCGGCGGGAAGGACGTCGGTGAGGCGATGGTCACCGACCCGCACGTCCGCGTGATCTCGTTCACCGGCTCGACAGCGGTCGGCCGGTCGATCGGCGAGCTCGCAGGCCGACACCTCAAGCGGGCCCACCTCGAGCTGGGCGGCAACTCCGCGCTGCTGATCCTCGACGACGCGGACGTCGAGAAGGCGGTCGGGCTGACCGGCTGGGCGTCGTTCCTCAACCAGGGCCAGATCTGCATGACCACGGGCCGCTACTTCGTCGCAGACGCCATCTACGACGACTTCGTCGACCAGCTCGCCGCGAAGGCCGGCCACCTGCCGGTAGGCGACCCGGCCACCGAGCCGGTTGCGCTCGGTCCGGTCATCGACGAGCAGGCGCGGGACAAGATCCACGGCCTGGTCACAGCGAGTGTCGACCGGGGCGCGCGCCTCGCCGCGGGCGGGGAGTACGACCGGCTCTTCTACCGGCCGACCGTGCTGGCCGAGGTCCCACTCACCTCGCCCGTCTTCACCGAGGAGGTCTTCGGCCCGGTCGCTCCGGTCACCAGAGTCTCCTCGGTCGAAGAAGCCGTACGGCTGGCCTCGGACAGCGACTACGGGCTGTCGCTCGGCATCGTCACTCGCGACGTGATGCGCGGACTGGAGCTCGCCGAGCAGATCCCCACCGGCATCGTGCACATCAACGACCAGACGGTCAACGACGAGGCGAACGTCCCCTTCGGCGGAGTCGGCGCCTCCGGCCTGGGCCGGCTCGGCGGCGCAGCCGCGAACATCGAGGCATTCACCGAGACCCGCTGGATCACGATGCGAGGGGAGCCGGCGAGCTACCCGTTCTGATCATCGCCGGTAGGGCGCGGATGTCCCCCGACGTTCAGGTGGACGTCGTGCGGGCCGTTCGCGAGAGCAGCTTCCTTGCACCCGCCTGTCAGCGGTCGGACTATCGGCGCGGACGATCGCACCACGCCTCCAACCGGAGTCGTCCGAGCAGCGGACGTCCTCAGACGGTAAGAGAGTGCGTCACAGCCGGAAGCGACGCCAGACCCGGGACGATGGATGCCTGCTTGGCCCGGCTCACCGACGAGGGCTACCGACAACGACTCGTGTACCAACCGCGAAACCACTTCTGGCCCCTGCATTGGGCCGAGACCGGCCTCTACCTCGCCGCCTCTGCCGTCCTCGGAGGGCTCTCGTTCTGGTGGACTCGCCGCCGGCTGTCCTGACCGTAGGCAGGAAAGCCGGGTGACCTGGGCCCGGACGCGTAGGTGAGCCGGCGACCGCCTGTGCAGCTGCATGAGGGATTGATGAGACTCTGGCGGCCGGTGGCCCTCACGCCCGACCTGCCGGTCATGATGGCTCGCATGAGGTTGCTGGTGGTCGAGGATGACCCGGCGTTGGCGTCAAGCCTGCTTCGTTCGATGGTGTTCGAGGGCTACGAGGTGTCGCATGCTCCGACGGGAGAGGATGCGGTGGCCGCGCTGTCCTCGAGGGGCTTCGACTGCATGGTGCTGGATGTCGGACTTCCAGGGATCTCCGGATTGGAGCTGACGCGTCGGCTTCGTCGACAGGGTGATGAGACTCCGATCTTGATGTTGACGGCTCGTCAGCTGACCGGTGACCGTGTCGCCGGCCTGGACGCCGGGGCCGATGACTACCTGGTGAAACCCTTCGAGCTCGAGGAGCTGCTCGCGAGAATCCGCGCGTTGGTGAGGCGCAGCGTGCCGGGGGAGGACCACGGGGTGTTGGAGGTCGCCGACCTGCGTCTGGACACGCGCGCCCATCAGGCGTGGCGCGGTGATCGTGAGGTCCAGCTGACCAGAACGGAGTGGCAGCTCTTGGAGTATCTGCTCTCGCATGCCGGTCAGGTGCTGACGCGTCAGCAGCTGTGGCAGCACGTGTGGGGGTACGACTTCGATCCGGGCTCGAACACCTTGGACGTGTTCATCGGCTATGTCCGTCGTAAGACGGAGGCGGGTGGTGAGCCGCGCCTGGTCCAGACTGTGCGCGGCCTGGGTTACGTCGTCCGAGACCGTTCGGCGGTCCCATGACGTGGGGTCAGCCCTTTCGGGCCCGAGCCTGGCACGCGAGTCGGTGGAGCCTACGAGCCCGATTGGGTCTGGTGTCGACGATCGCGGTCGTGGCCGGGATGGGGATCGCCGGAGTCACCGCTTACGTGGTCACCTCGCGGGTCCTGTACCAGCAGATCGACGAGTCCCTGCACCACGCACCGCCGTCGCTCGGCCCGGAAGGTCCTCCTGCGAGCGTTCCGGGCGGCGCCGGGCTGTGTCGGCTGATCAGGTCGCCCCACGGCCCGTCACCCGGGCTGTACTCGGTGGCGCTGCTGAAACGCGACGGCACGGTGTGCACAGACCCGAAGGCCGTCTCGGTCGTTTCGGTCCCCTCGGACCTGGCGGGTGCCGGCAGCAAGGGATCGATCCGCCTACGTGACGGCTCGTTGAGCGACGGGCACGCGGCGAGGGTCGCGGTGGTGACGAACAGCAACGGGGACGTGCTTCTCATCGCTCGTGACACCCAGTCGATCCGCAACGTCCTGACCGTGTTGGAGCTCACCCTGGCCGCGGTGACGGTGCTGGGGGCGCTGCTGGCGCTGGGGTTGAGCAGGTGGACCTCGGGTGTCGGGCTGCGACCGATCACGAGGTTCACCCGGGTCGCGGAGCAGATTGCAGAAACGGGTGAGGTCGACCCGTATGTCGGGTCCGATGGGAACTCCGCTTCCTCCGGCTCGGGAGACGAGCTCGACAGGCTCTCGGCCGCGTTCACCACGATGACCAGGGTCCTTGCGGACGCACAGCTGCGTCAGCGGAGGCTGGTAGCGGATGCCGGCCATGAGCTGCGTACGCCGCTGGCGAGTCTGGGGAACAACATCTCGCTGCTGCGCCGGTCTCGACGCCTGCGCAAGCCCCTGCCGGTGGACGACGAGGGACGGCTGCTGGAGGACCTCTCCTCCCAGGTCGCCGAGCTGGCCCACCTCGTGGACGACCTGGCGTCTCTGGCCGAGTCCGACCCCGGGAGGAGACCGTTCACTCAGGTTCGGCTCGACTCCTGTGCCGAACACGCGGTACGTCGAGCTCGGAGTCGCTCGCTCGACCACCAGATCCGGGTGGAGCTGGAACCGTGGACGGTGCAGGGAGACGCCGCCGGCCTCGAGCGAGCAGTCGTCAACCTGCTCGACAACGCCCTCAAGTTCTCTCCGGCGGGCACCGCGGTGGACGTGAGTCTGTCGGACGGCACGCTGGTCGTCTCGGATCGCGGCAGAGGCCTCGAGGACGGCGAGGGAGAGCGCGCCTTCGAGCGCTTCTGGCGGTCCCCGGGGGCACGTTCCCTCCCGGGCAGCGGTCTGGGTCTGTCGATCGTCGAGGACATCGCCCACCAGCACGGGGGGTGGGTCACCCTGACGCCACGTGCCGGCGGCGGGGCGGTGGCGACCCTGCACATCCCGGGACAAAGCGAGAGCTCGCCCGGCACCTCCAGCGACTGACTCGAGCTCCGAAACCCGAGTTCTCATCAGTCCTTCACGTGTCCTTGCAGGGACGCACACTCCGACCCGCCACTCTCGACGGAGAGCGCTGAGCCGCAGTTCCGGAATCCCCGTACCGCTGCGGCTCAGCGCTCGCCAACGCTGTCGCCCGCTGAATCGTCCGGAGGAACCCATGTCCCCGCGCTCCCTTGCCCGTCCGACGCGGGCGACGGTGGTGAACCTGTTCATCGCGTTCGCGGTGCTCCTGGTGGTGGCACTGGTCGTGCGGACCGTCTCGGCGGGCAACGCATCCACCTCGAGCGCTGCCGTCACCGCCACCGTCGACACCGGCGAGGTGACCGCGACCGTCTCTGCGACCGGGAACGTGGACTCGGCGCGCAGCGTGGACGTCGACTTCACCGGCTCCGGGGGTGTGGTCAAGGCCATCTACGTCGAGGTCGGCGACAAGGTGCACCGAGGCGAGGCCCTGGCCCGGGTCGACCAGACCTCGGCCCGGCAGGGACTGCGGACGGCGTTGGCCACCCTGGCCTCGGCCCGGGCGGCGTATGCCACCACGACCCAGGGGCAGACCCCGCAGGAACGGGCACGCGACCAGCAGTCGGTCGACGTCTCGGCCCGCACCGTCGGATCGGCCCAGGTGGGTCTGCGGGCGGCCCGACAGACCTATGCCCTGGACCGCTCCCAGCAGAACAGCGCCGTCGCTCAGGCCGAGCAGGCCCTTCGCTCTGCCCAAGCGGACCGGGACAAGGCTCACCAGCGATACCAGGCCGACCCCACGGCCTCGAACCAGCAGGCACTCTCCGAGGCTCGGGCCACCGTCCGGACCGACCTGACCGCTCTGCGGGCTGCCAGGAACACCAGGGCCTCCAAGCTGCTGGCCGACCGCCAGGCCATCGCCAGCCAGACCGCCAACCTGCGCTCCGCGCGAGCACAGCTCCGCTCGACCCAGGCGACGGTCCAGGTCGACCAGCAGGCACCCCGTCAAGGGGTAGTGGACTCGGCGTCCGCCCAGATCGCCAGTGCGCAGGTGACCGTGGACCAAGCCCGGACCACCCTGCGCCAGACGATCCTGCGGTCCCCGGCGCGCGGCACCGTCGTGAGCATCAACGGAGTGATCGGGCAGACCTCCTCGTCAGCCTCCTCATCGGCCTCCTCGTCGTCGAGCGAGACCTCCAGCTCCACGAGCTCCTCGTCATCGACCAGCGGTAGCAGCGGCACCGGCGGCTTTCTCACCATGTCCTCGCTCGGGGCGCTTCAGGTCAAGGCTGATGTCGCAGAAGCCGACATCAGCGAGGTGCGGGTCGGCCAGCCGGCCACCGTCACTCTGTCCGCCGACGACCGGCGGCTGACCGGGACGGTGACCAGCGTCGACACCGTGCAGACCGTGACCAACAACGTGGTGGAGTACGGCGTCACCGTCACGCTGGCTCGGCCAACCGGCGTCAAGCTCGGGCAGACCTCGCAGGTCGCCATCACGACCGGGTCCAAGAAGAACGTGTTGCGGGTGTCGAGCTCTGCGTTGACCACGATCGGCAACCAGACCACGGCGACGATGCAGCGCACGGACGGGTCGACCCGTTCGGTGGCCGTGACCACTGGCCTGAAGGGTGACAGCGAGACCGAGATCCTCAGCGGACTGTCCGCTGGAGACGTCGTGATCCTGCCCCAGCAGACCGGCGGGACCGGAAGCTTCACCTTCCCCGGCGCCAGCGTCGGCAGGGGACTGGGCGGGACACCGTGACCGACACCCGGAGCCCCTCCTCGCGCTCGGCCCAGCACCACCAGGTGATCGACATGCAGTCGATCACGAAGACCTACGGCGAGGGCGAGGCAATCGTCCATGCCTTGGCCGGGGTCGACCTGACCATCGAAGCAGGCGACTACGTCGCGATCATGGGAGCGTCCGGCTCGGGCAAGTCGACGTTGATGAACATCATCGGCTGCCTCGACGTAGGCACCAGCGGGCGCTACCTGCTTGACGGGATCGACGTCCGACGGCTCACCGAGCGACAGCTGTCGATCATCCGCAACCGGAAGATCGGGTTCATCTTCCAGAGCTTCAACCTCATCCCACGGACCTCCGCACTCCGCAACGTCGAGCTGCCCCTGGCCTACGCCGGCCTTCGAACCGCCGTACGCCGCGACATCGCCCTCGCTTCCCTGGACCGCGTCGGCCTGTCCGACCGCGTCGACCACCTCCCGTCCCAGCTGTCCGGAGGCCAGCAGCAACGCGTCGCGGTCGCGCGTGCCATCGCCACTGAACCAGTGCTGCTTCTGGCCGACGAACCGACCGGTGCCCTCGACAGCCACAGCACCGCCGACGTCCTGCAGCTGTTCGACGCCCTCGCCGCCGCCGGCCGGACCGTCGTGGTGATCACCCACGAGGCCGACGTCGCCGCCCACGCTAAGCGTGTCATCGACATGCGCGACGGCTTGATCGTCTCCGACGCTCGACGCGCCGGCGTCGACGAGCCACCGCCCTTGTGGCAGCCCGCCTCGTCGACCGGCGTGGTCGCGCCATGAACGTCACCGAGATCCTGCGGTTCGCCTGGCAGGGCGTCACCGCGAACAAGACCCGGTCGGCCCTGACCACCTTGGGGATCCTGATCGGCGTCGCCGCCGTCATCACCCTCGTGGCGGTGGGCACCGGCTCGAGCAAGGCTGTGCAGGATCAGATCAGCTCCCTCGGCAGCAACACCCTCACCGTCACCGCCTCCTCCACCACCGGAGGCGGCCTGGGCGGAGGAGGCGGCTTCCCGGGAGGCGGGGGCTTCCCAGGGCTTCCGGGGGCCGCGGGCCAGAGCGACACCACCAGCCAGAACGCCACCAAGACCAGGGAACCCCAGCTCACGCTCGAGGATGCCCGGGCCATCGCGGAGTCCCAGCAGGCCCCCGACGTGCTGGGGGTGGCCCCCGTCGTCAGTCCATCCTCGGTCACCGCCACCTACCAAGGGGCCTCCCACACGGTCGGCACCTTCACCGGCACGACCCCTGCCTACCTGGCCATCGACAACAGCACGGTGCAGGACGGCCACTCGTTCACCGACACCGACTACACGTCACACAGTCGCGTGGCGCTCGTCGGTACCACGGTCGCCCAGGACCTCGTCGGCTCAGACATCAAGAGCATCGTGGGCAAGACCGTCGCCTTCAACGGCCTGACGTTCAAGGTGATCGGCGTGCTGAGCGAGAAGGGCAGCACCGGACCACAGGACCAGGACGACCGCGTCATCGCACCTGCCACCTCGGTCCAGGACACCCTCGCCGGCTATGGCGCGCTCAGCTCCATCTCGGTCAAGGCCACCAGCGCCGACACGGTCGACGCCGCCACCACCGAGGTCGAAGCCGTGCTCGACGGCCAACACGGCGTCACCTCAGCAGACCGTGACTACTCCGTCAACAACGCCGCCTCGATCCTGTCCGCCGCCACGTCGTCGAACCGGACGTTCACCGTTCTCCTCGGTGCCGTGGCAGCCATCTCACTGCTGGTCGGCGGCATCGGCGTCATGAACATCATGCTGGTCACCGTCACCGAACGCACCCGAGAGATCGGCATCCGCAAGGCCATCGGAGCAGGGAAACCCGACATCATCGGCCAGTTCCTCGCCGAAGCCGTGCTCCTGTCGCTGTTCGGAGGGGTCGTAGGAGTCGCCATCGGCCTGGTGGCCTCCCAGTTCACCATCGTGGGCGTGCAGCCGGTGGTCGCGCCGTACTCGGTCTTCCTGGCCTTCGGAGTCGCCATCCTGATCGGCCTCTTCTTCGGCCTCTACCCCGCCAACCGGGCAGCCTCCCTCCGCCCCATCGACGCGCTCCGCTACGAGTAGAGGAGGAAACCCTTGTCCCACACCTCAGACGCCGCCACCGACCCCTTCATCGACGAGGAGTGGCTCGCCAGCAAGAACCCTCGGTCACGCTGGCGCGTCGCCCTCTTGACCGCCCTCGCAGTTTCCGTCGTCTTCCTCGCCGGAGCCCAGGCCCAGAAGCACTTCGGCCCTTCGTCCAGCACCGCCTCGTCCGGCGCCCCGGGTTTCCCTGGAGGCCAAGGAGTCCCTGCCGGATTCCCCGCACTGGGCGGCGCAGGGAGCACCCAACCCTCGTCCGGGGCGTCGGACACCGGGCGACAATCCGCCTCCCTGATCGGGACCGTCACCGGTGTCACAGGCAGCACCCTCCAGGTCAAGGACTTCGGAGGCACCACCCACACCGTCACGGTCGGCCCCCACACCAGCATCACCAGGCCGGCAACGCTTCGCGCCAGCGACATCAAGCCAGGCTCGACCGTCGCCATCACGCAACCGGCCGGCTCTTCGAAACGCCACCCTGCCACCAGCATCACCGTCCGCTGATCCCACACAGGAGAACCCCACCCATGAAGACCAGACGCTCCACCCTGGCCACCGCAGCCTTGCTGACGACCGTGGCCCTCTCGATCACCGGCTGCGGCGGCGGCTCGAGCAGCAACGCCGCTGGTAGCCAGACCCCTCCGGCAGCCCCGGCCGGCGTCGACCCGGCCCAGATGAAGGCCATCCGCCAATGCCTCAAAGCTGCCGGACTGAACCAGGCCATCCCCAAGGGAGCACCCAGCGGGATGCCCACCGACCTGCCAAGCGACCTGCCGAGCAACCCGCCCTCCGGGGTCCCGACCGACATCCCGTCGAACTTCTCCGGAGGCCCAGGCGGCCAGTTGAACAACCCCAAGATCCAAGCAGCCCTCAAGGCCTGCGGTATCCAGCTACCGACGCCCCAAGGTGGATAGTCACCTCGGCGTCCTGAGTGAGCTTGCCGTGCATGCACGTGACACGCCCCGATGTCGTGCGAGGGCGTGACAGGGGTGGGTGAACCGCCCCGGAACGTCTCCGGACTCGCCGGGGCGGTTCAAAGGTGACCTTCGTGTGCCGCCCAGTCGATTGCGCAGCGGCGGCAGTGTGCATCCACACGTCGTCGCGTGTTGGCGATGGGGTCATCGGTTGGTCATGCGACCGCCCAAGGCTCGGGTTGTGTCCCCGACCCTTGGAAGGAACCCGATGAAGCGTGTCTTCTGGGCCTTGCCCGTTGCCGTCGTAGCAGCTAGTGCTGCGAGCGTCGCGGCTGCCCATTCCCCCAGCGCTCCGACGCTGACAGGCGTGTCAGCCGCCAACACGAAGTCGCCCGGCTTCGCGCCTGCGACCCGGCTTTCCCCGGAGCTGTCGCAGACGGTGGTGGCTCAGGGCGCAACGAAGCTGGAGAACCCTTCGGCGCAGATCGGCTACTACGGCTACGACAGCGACCAGGTGAACACGGCCGGTGAACCGCTCATGGTGCCCCTGCCCAGCGCTCCGACGGTCGAGGCGCACAAGACCGAGCCGGACAAGAACACCTACCTGGTCTTCAAGAAGGGTCTGCACGGCGCGGACCCGAACTACGACTACGGCACTCACTTCCTTTTCCAGGGCCACGAGAGCGGCACGCCGGGCTACGTCACCAGGGTCAACCTCGACGCGGACGCCGCCCACCGGGTGACCCTGATGACGACCGTGCCCAGTGGTGACATCGACGGCAGCACCTGGGACCCGTGGGCACAGCGGCTTCTGCTCACCACGGAGAACGCAAGCGCGCCGACGTACGCCGCCACCGCCGACTACCCCTCCACCGTCACCGACATCTCCGGCGCAGTGGGCCGGGGTGGCTACGAAGGCGTCCAGAACGACTCCGCCGGCAACATCTGGCTCGTCGAGGACATCGGGGGAGCGAAGAAGGTGAATACCTCGGGTGCCACCACGGCGGCGAAGATCCCCAACAGCTTCGTGTACCGCTACGTGCCGGCCACGCCTGGCGACCTCCAGAACGGCCGACTGCAGGTGCTCCGGGTGAGCAACGCCAGCGGCCAGCCCATCACCCAGGCGAGCCAGACCGCGCTGAACAGCCCCGACCAGCTGGCTCTGCACACCTACGGCGCGAAGTTCGACACCCGGTGGGTGACCATCCACGACACTGCCACTGACGGGAATGCCTCGTTCAACGCCAACGCGCTCGCCCTGGCCGATGGGGGTACGCCGTTCAAGCGACCCGAGAACGGACAGTTCCGCCCCGGATCGCACTTCGGCGAGTTCCTCTTCGACGAGACCGGCGACACCGACGCAACCAGCCCCGAGAACAACACGGCCGGTGGCTGGGGCTCGGTGTTCAAGCTTCGTCAATCGAGCCCGACCGCAGACACCGGCACGCTGTCGCTGTTCTACAAGGCCGACCAGTCGACGGCCGCGTTCGACAACGTGACCTTCCTGTCCAGGAACCTCGTCACGTTCGTCCAGGACGCGGGCGACACGCTGCACGCCCAGGCGAACGCCCTCGACTCCGGCTGGCTCTTCGACGTGACCCGTGACTACTCACACGTCGGGACTCACCCGATCCGCTGGATCGCGGAGGGCCGCGACCCGTCGGCCACCGTCGACTCCGGCACGCCTACCGGGAACGACGGTGACAACGAGCTCACCGGCGTCCACGTCTCCGACGGCGACCCCACGACCAGTGGGATCCTCGGGGCGAAGGTCCCGCAGCTGAACAACACGAAGTGGCGCTGGTTCTACACCCAGCAACACGGAGACAACGCGACCTACGAGGTGACGTTGAATCACTGACGGGGGAATCCGCAATTAACGGGTGGGGGTCCGGCAACGGACCCCCATCTGTTCACCGCGGCCGAGTAGGGATGGCGGCAACTGGGGTCGGATGTGCCCAGACGGGCAGATCACCTGTCGGCTACGTCTCAGAGCCAGTCGCGGCGGCGAAAGAGCACGTAGAGGACGACACAGCTCCCCACCATCAGCGCCAGCGCGAAGGCGTACCCGTGTTGCCAACCGAGCTCGGGCATGTGCTGGAAGTTCATGCCGTAGATCGCCGCGATCAACGTCGGAGCGAAGAGAATGGCCGCCCACGACGAGATCCGCTTGACCTCGTCGTTCTGGGCGTTGCTCGCCAAGGCGAGGTTCTTCATCTCCTCATTCTGCTGCTGGGCGACCAGCGTCGCGTTCACGGTCAACAGCTCGCTGAGCAGCTGACGAAAGCTGTCGACCTGCTCGACGACCTGAGTCACGTGGTCCTCGACGTCACGTAGGTAGCGCTGCAGCTCCTCATCGGTGCGGTACTTCGCAAAGCCCGCGCGGAGCGCTTGGAGGATGCCGATCAAGGGACGCGCCGCGCGCTGGAACTCGATCACCTCGCGGGTGAGCTCGTAGATGCGCCGTGACACCCACCGGTCGCCGACAAAGATCTCCGTCTCGATCTCGTCGATGTCGTTCTCGAGTCCCTTGACGACTGGGGCGTAGCCATCCACCACGCTGTCGAGGATCGCGTAGAGGATCGACTCCGCACCGAGCTCGAGCAACGTCTGATCGGCCTCGAGGCGCCGACGCACGTCGGCGAGGTGTGGTGCTTCGCTGTGGCGCACGGTGACGACGAAGTCGCGCCCGACGAAGATGTGCAGCTCGCCGAACTCCACCTCCTCAGAGTCGTCGAGATAACGAGCAGCGAGGAGTACGACGAACAAGGTGTCGCCGTACCTCTCCAGCTTGGGCCGCTGGTGTGCCAGGACCGCATCCTCCACTGCGAGTTCGTGCAACCCGAACTCAGCCGCCAGTGAGGACAGCTCGTGCCGGTCGGGCAGGTACAACCCGATCCACGCGACCGCGTCATCGAGCCCGGAGAGATCCGCAAAGGTCTCCGCCAGCGACGCGGGAGAACTGACCCGCCGCCCGCCGACGTACACACCACTGTCGACCAGGCTGGACCGCGCGGGCACAGATCCCCGCTCCACGTTCCGCGCGTCCACCGGGTCCATGGGCAGCACGAGCATGCCCGAATCGAAGGCGCGGCGCCGACGGCGCCCATATCGCTTCTCGACCGGCTGGCCTGGCTCTGGCGATGGCATCCGTCACCTTTAGCGGATCCAGGTGAACACCAGGTGTCGGTGACTGCGCACGCGACCGGTTCTCGATCGAGCCGAGGGCTCGGTGAACA
>Ga0302299_10000691_pt1 | contig 19122 bp, 20 predicted proteins | sample III_Fen_N3_4_FD_198795 | JGI IMG/M metagenome (GOLD analysis project Ga0302299, IMG submission 198795) | Peat permafrost microbial communities from Stordalen Mire near Abisko, Sweden - III_Fen_N3_4 | ecosystem: Environmental > Terrestrial > Soil > Wetlands > Permafrost | place: Sweden: Abisko... | reverse complement strand
TGGACGGCGTTCAGCGCAATTCTGAGCTATCTAGTCGGGATTGGCGCCATGCTACCGGGGGCGCTGCGGCCGGTCAAGCGCTGTCGCGCCGAAGGCGGTTCAGCGAACCTGGAAGGAGCGCTTGGCCAGGCCCAGCCAGTAGCCGTCGATCGTGAACTCGGGCGCCGCGCCGGGTTCCGTTGCGGCGCCGAGGGCGACGAAGAGCGGCGCGAAATGCTCGACCGTCGGGTGGGCATACGGCATGCCCGGAGCTCGATTTCGGAAGTCGAAGAGGGCGTCCAGATCGCCCCGCTCGAGTGACTCGGCGGCCCAGAGATCGAACTCGATCGACCATTCGGGGGCGCCTGCGCGGCCGTCCCAGTATTCGTGGATGAACGGCAGGCCGTGGGTCATGAAGCCACTGCCCATGATCAGCACGCCCTCGTCGCGGAGCGGCGCGAGCCGCCGGCCGATCTCGAACAGGTGCGCCGGCTGCAGGTCCGGCATCGACATCTGGAGGACCGGAATGTCGGCCTCGGGGAACATCGGGATGAGCGGCACGTAGGCGCCGTGGTCCAGGCCGCGTTCCGGGCGATCCGCGACCGGCTCACCGGGCGGCATCAGGGCCTTGACCCGCGCCGCCAGTTCCGGGGCGCCGGGCGAGTCGTAACGGACCTGGTAGTAGCGCTCGGGGAAGCCGTAGAAGTCATACACAAGGGGTGCAGGCGCGGTGGCCCCGAGCGTCAGGGGCGCCGACTGCCAGTGAGCGCTGACCGTGAGGATCGCCTTGGGTCGCGGAAGCGTCCGGGCCCAGGCCGCCAGCTCGACCGGCCACGATTCGTCGTCCAGCATCGTCGGCGCGCCGTGTCCCAGGTACAGGGCCGGCAGCCGATCCGGTGTTGCGGCGCCGGGCTGGAGCATTTGCGACTCCCGCATCTTCGTCTCCGGCTCGTTGAGGTCAGGCATCGGGGGCCTCGCCGCTCGGGATGGAGCAACCGGTTTCGACGTGCAAGCGATCCTGGAGGGTCGCGAGCAGGCGAAGGAGCGTGCGCTGATCGTCAACGGTAAGGACATCGAACAGGCGCTCGATCGAGGCTTGATAGGCCTTGAACTGGGCGGCGACCCGATCTGGGCTGCAGGTCAGCTCCACCAGCGTGATGCGGCGATCGGTGGAGTGGGGGACGCGCCGGACCAGGCCTTCGCCCTCCAACCCGTCCACGAGCGCGGTCACGTTGCGTGGCGTCACGGTCAACTCGTCGGCCAGATCCGCCATCTTCTGAGGTCCTTGGCACATCACGGCGTAGAGCAGCCGGAGGCGTGGGACGCTTGCCCCGGCTTCGGCGGCCTTGTGGCTCGCCCAACGTCCGAAGGCGTCGGTGAAGGCCCCGGTCTGGAGAACCAACGCCGCGACGGGCGATTCCGAATCGCCCGCCGGCATCGCCCTTCCGCCGCCCGCGCCCGCCTCAGAAGATACTGTAGACATTCACTATGTTCCTTGGTATGGTTGCACTTGCAATGTTACCACGGTAACGATGCACACATTCATCATATTGAGTGGTAGCAAATCGACAAGTGCGCTCGAGTTCGTTGCCAGAGGCGCTACGAATGCTTCACTCCTGGAGATCCAGATGACCATGACGCAAAACCTGCCGATCGAGCGCCTGCCCGTCAACGACGAGTTCGCCACGCCGGCAAGCCCGGCTGCCATCGACCGGGCGGCCGAGGCGTTGCGCGCTCACGGAATCGACGTCCGGCTCGTCGATGACGCCGCCCAGGCCCGCGAGCTGTTGCTCAGCCTGGTGCCGGAAGGTGCCGAGGTCGGCGAGGGCGCTTCGGCGACCCTCAACCAGATCGGCGTGACCGAAATCATCGAGAAGAGCGGCCGTTACGACGCCATCCGTCCGCGGACTCGTGCGATGGATCGGGCGACGCAGATGCGGGAGATCCGCAAACTCGGTGCTGCGCCCGACTTCCAGATCAACAGCGTCGCCGCCCTGACCGAGGACGGCAAGATGGTGATCGCTTCGGCCTTCGGCAGCCAGCTCGGTCCGATTGGTTTCGGTGCAGGCCGCGTGATCCTGGTGGTCGGTTCGCAGAAGATCGTTCCGGATCTGGCCACGGCCTTCCGCAGGGTCGAGGAGTACTCCTATCCGATCGAGGACGCGAACATGCAGGAAGCGTTCGGGCGGCACAGCGCGATCAACAAGCTGCTGGTGATCAACGCCGAAGCCGGCCCAGGCCGAATCACGGTGATCCTGGTGCGGCAGGCGGTAGGGGTCTAGTAGCCCTCGCCACTTGGGCGCCGTGCCACATCCAGGCCAGTTCGCTGCGACTGAATCTCAATAGTGTTATGGTTCGGCCTGTGGGCATGACCAAGGTGCGCAGGGCCGGCAAGGTGAGACTCAGTCGCCCGATCGCGATGGTTGTCGCGGCGGCCGTTCTGTCTGCCGGTTGCGTCGGCGCCCCAGCCCGGGACCCCGGCGGCCGCCTTCAAGTCGCAACGACCACGACCGTCTTCGCAGACATGATCTCGAACGTGGGCGGGGACCTCGTCTCGGTCACGAGCCTGGTGCCCAAGAACGCCGACGTCCACACGTTCGAACCTCGACCGGCGGACGTGCGAACGATCGCTTCGGCGAAGTTGCTCGTCATGAACGGCCTCGGACTCGACGACTGGCTCTCCAAGACCATTACGAATGCCGCCTCCGAGGGGACGCCGCTGCTCAAGCTGGGCGTCGATCTGCGGGGCGTGACGCTGCTGGCGGGCGATACCGCCGGCACCCAGAACCCGCATCTGTGGATGGACGTCAAGTACGCCGAGTTGTATGTGGGCCGCATCGCAGAGGCTCTGAAGTCGGCCGATCCGCCGAACGCTCTTGCGTACGGCACGCAAGCGGTCGCCTACTTGCAGCGGCTCGAAACCCTGGACGGCTGGATCCGAGCTGAGATTGCGACGATCCCCGAGGCGAATCGGAAGCTCGTCACCTTCCACGATGCGTTTCCCTACTACGCCCGTGAGTACGGCATTACCATCGTCGGCGTTGCGGTCGAGTCGCCGGGCCAGGATCCAAGCGCCGGATACACGAGCCAGCTCATCTCCGCCATCGAGAAAGCGGGAGTCAAGGCCATCTTCAGCGAGAGCCAGTTTCCCACCAAGCTCGCCGACCAGCTCGCCGCCGAGGCCGGGTGCAAGGTCGTGGCCAGCCTCTACGACGATGCCGTGGGCGATCCCCCGGTGACGAGCTACGAGGAGGTCATCCGCTGGGATACCTCGCAGCTGGTCGGAGCGCTGCGCTGATGCGCGGCTCCTTCGGGCGCTGGCCCCTCTCCGCTACGGCCGACCGGTCTCCGCACGGCGCCGAGGTCGCACTCGGAGCCAGCGCCGGCGGGCCGATGGAAGCGGTGGGAGCGCCGTCGCCGGCAATCCGCCTGGTCGGAGTCACGGCCGGATACGGCGACCGGGTCGCCCTCGAGCACGTCGACCTCGAGATTCCTGTCGGGGCGCTGGTGGCGGTGGTTGGGCCCAACGGCGGCGGCAAGTCCACTCTCCTCAAACTGATCGCCGGGGTCCTCAAGCCCTGGACCGGCAGCGTCGAGGTGCTCGGCGCCGCCGCCGGCCGAGAGGCTCACCGCGTCGCCTATGTGCCGCAGGCGGAGCTCGTCGACTGGTCGTTCCCCGTCAACGTGTGGAACGTGGCGATGATGGGCCGCTATCCACGCCTGGGGCCGCTGCGGCAGCCGGGCCGCGCGGACCGAGAGGCGGTCGCCGCGGCGCTGGAACGGGTCGGCATGCTGGACCGCGCCCGCTCGCCGATTGGGGCGCTCTCGGGCGGCCAGCGGCGCCGCGCCTTCCTGGCCCGGGCAATGGCAGCCGAGGTAGACCTGTACCTGCTCGACGAGCCGGTGACCGGCGTCGACGTGCCGACGCAGGAGGCGATCATGGAGCTGCTCTCCGCTGAGGCGGAGAAGGGCAAGGCCGTGGTCGCCACCACTCACGACCTCGGCGCCGCCGTGAAGCACTTCAAGTCGATCGTGGCCGTCAACCGCCGCATCGTGGCAGCGGGTCCGGCGGCGCTGCTGACCAACCCCGACATCCTGTCGCAGACATACGGCGGCCATCTCCTGGTGCTGGGCGAGAACCTCGGGATCCTCGACGACTCGCATCACCACGACGATCCGGCCGGTACTGAACGGCATTTCCACGACGATCAGCGGGGAGGCAGGTCGTGAACCTCGTCCTCGATCCGCTCGGGTACACGTTCTTCGTGCGGGCCCTGGCTGCCTCGGTGATCGTCGGGCTCGTGTGCGCGACGGTCGGCAGCTACATGGTTCTGCGCGGGATGGCGTTCATGGGCGACGCCCTCAGCCACTCTGCGTTCCCGGGCGTAGTTGCGGCGTACCTGCTCAGGGTCCCGTTCTACTTCGGTGCGTCGATCGCGGCCGTTGGCACGGCCCTGGCAATCGGCTGGGTAACGCGGCAGGGCAAACTCCGCAGCGACACCGCCACGGGCGTTTTGTTCGCCGCGATGTTCGCCCTCGGCGTCTTCATGTTCAGCCTGATCCCCAACTACGTCGGCGATCTCTTCGGGTTTCTCTTTGGCGAAGTGCTCGGAATCGGGCTCGGCGACCTCGTTTCGCTGGCGATTCTGGCGGGGCTGGTTCTCGGGACGCTGGCGCTGCTCTGGAAGGAGCTCCTGTACGCGACCTTCGATCCACTCGGAGCGGCCGCTTCGGGACTGCCGGTCGTGCGCCTCGACTATCTGCTCCTGGCGCTGATCGCCCTTACGATCGTGATCAGCCTGCAGTCGGTCGGCATCATCCTGGTAGTCGCCATGCTCGTGACCCCCGCGGCGACCGCCCAGCTGATCTCGAAGAGCTTCGGCAGGCTCGTGCTGATTGCCGGCACGATCGGGACGCTGTGCCCGATCGTCGGGCTGTACTGCAGCTTCTGGCTCAACTCCGCCAGCGGCGCCACTGTCGTCCTGGTCGAGAGCTCGGTGTTCCTGGTCGTGCTGACCGTCACGATGGTGGTCGCCCGGTTCAGGCACCCGTCGGTCGCGCCGGCCGCGTAGCCACTCGGCTCGCCGCCCGCGCCGGTCTAGCTAGTGGTTGAGGCCCGGCAGGACGGGCACAGCCCGAACAACTCGACTCGATGGCGGTCGACGCGGTACCCGGTCCGGCGCTCGGCCTCGGCGATGATCGGCGTCATGCCCAGCCCTTCGAGATCGACCGCACGCTGGCAGCGAGTGCAGACCAGATGGTGATGATGGCCGCGCGAGTCGCAGCGAACGTATGAATGCTCGCCGTTGGGCAGGTCCAGCCTTTCGACCGCACCCAGTCCCACAAGCACTTCGAGCGTCCGGAAGATCGTCGCCCTGGCGACGCCCAGCTTGCGACGTCGTGAGTCGGCCACGAGGTCTGCCGTCTCGAATGCCCCGTCGCGACTCGCTATGAGTTCCGCGACGGTTCTGCGGGCGTCGGTGGTCCGGTGGCCGGCGTCCTCGAGCGCGCGCAGCAACTCCGCCCCGGCCGGATCGCCGCTCGGCTGTTGTTTGTCCATGGCGGCCATGATAGGCGGCGCGATCGTCGGACGGGCAGGCGGCCGGTCCCGGGTTGGGAAGCCTAGACGCGCCGTCTGCGGAGCGATCGCCATCGCACGAACGTGAGAAGCATCAGCAGCCCGATCGCGAGGCCGGCCGCGATCTCCAGCGCGACGTCCGTGGAACTCAGGACCCGTAGCGTCGCGACATGAGAGCCCGGCAGCGACACTCGCGTGGTGACGCCCGCGACGCTGACCAGATAGTTCCCGGCCGGCAAGCCGGAGAAGGTGACCCTTCCGTCGGCGCCCACGGGTTCGGCCACCGAAGTCCGGTCCGGCCACGAAAGTCGGACCTGGCCCGAGGCAGGTCCGCCGAACACGACATCCTGCACGCGGACGGACAGATCGTAGATCTGGAGCCGGATGGTCCAGTCACCGTCGGACGGCGTCCACTCTTGCTGGTCGGGGGCCAGGGCTTCGAGGCCGTGGATCTTCACCGAGACGGCACGGTACTTGATCGGCGCAGCCGTCACTCCGTTGGACTGCACTGCCGCGGTGGTGTTTGCCGTCCACCAGACCTTCGTCGTACCCGTCTGCGTGTTCAGGGCCACGTCCGTGCCGTCGTCGGCTCTGAAATGAGCCTCGTCCACGACTGCCGGATCAACGGGCCGGCCGGACATGTCGAGGTATCTGACGCTCGCGGAGTACGCGACGCGCAACCCCATGACGTATGTGGCCGGGCCATCAACGACGATCGTCCGGCTGGCCGTGTAGACCTCGTCGGCCCATCTCACGAACCCGGCTCTGACGGTGGGCGCGCCGGTTGCATCCGGGTTCAGGTCGGAGGTCAGCTTGTAGATGCCCGACTCGGGCACCGGCAGAGCAGCCACCCCATCCGGACCGGTGGTTGCGGTAACGCCGCCGAGCGAGAACCCCAGACCCGCTACGGCGGGCACCGTCCGTATCTGGATCGCGGCGGCGACGATCGTGAGCGTGGCGTTGGCGGCCGACGCCGAGTAGCCGTGCGACCCGGAGAACGTTGCCTCAACGGCGTAACCGCCAGCCTGGTTGAGCTTCTTTCCGGGGATCGAGAAGGCGACATGGCCGGTTGGATCTGAGTCATCGCTCTTGAGCTGGACGCCGTCGAGCGTCAGGGCGAGGTGCTGACCGGGCATCGGGTGGCCCGCCGCATCCTTGAGACTCGCGGTCACCGCTACGTCGTTGCCGAGCGGGCTCCCGGTGGGAATTGCCAGCGACAGCGACGTTCGTTGGGCACTCGTACCGGATCCGGACCCCTGACTCGGTGGCCCGATCGTCGGCCCGGCGATGACGTTGAGCGACGCGACCGCGGAAGATCGGCGGCCACGCCCGCCGTCCGCGACCGCCGTCAGCCGGTAGACCTTGACGGCATTGAGCCTTGAGCCCGGGATCGTGAAGGTCGCGCGCCCCTGCCAGTCGGAGAACTTGGTCGCCAGCTGGACGTTGTCGACAAACAAGGTGATCGGGTGTCCTGCCGATTGGCCCTGCCGGCCGCCGAGGACGGCAACGACGCCGACGTTCTGGCCCACGACACTTTGGGCGGGTGCCTGCAGCGTCAGGGTTGCGGATGACTGCGGGCCCCGGAATGCGATCGCGGTTCCGGCGACAAGCGCCGCGGCCAAGGACGAGAGGAGCAGGGCCACAAGCACTGCCAGCGGCAGGACTGTCCGTCGCGTCGTTCCGGATCTCGAGAGGTTGGTCATGACTTCCTTCGTCGCCGACCCCTCAGGAGCGCGGACCATACTTCCGATCCGCGCTCGGGTGACCTACCCGTTCCGGTTCCGACGAACGATGCCGGGTAGGTTGCGGCTGATCGCAACCCTCGGTTTCCCGCCGAGCCTCGGCTTACAGCACCAACCCGGCGATCAGCCCGGCCACGATCGCCCCGATCCAGAGCGTCCCGACGACGATGGCAAGGACTCGCCAGCGGGCGATGAGCAGGCCGCCTGAGATTGCGCCGACGCTCGTTCCGGCACCCGTCGACATGTATCGATGTATAGGGCGTCAACAGATCGATAGGCGCTTCTCCGGTTGGGCTAGGAGACCGCGGCGGCGCCGGACAGGCGCTTGCGGTACAGGGCGGCGCTTTCAGGGCAGGCGCCGGTGAACTCGGGCGAGGTTTGGATTGCGGCGGGAGCTGAGTCCCGCGAGTCCGGCACGTACCCGAGCCGCGCGAACCAATCGGCGGCGGTCTCGGTCAGCAGGAACAACTCGCCGACTTCGAGCGCCGCGGCGACGGCTTCGGCCCGCTCCACGAGGCGCTGGCCAAGCCCGATTCCGCGATGGTCCGGCGCAACGCACACGGAGCGCAGCAGGGCCGCCGAGCCATATTGCTCGATTGCGGCACAGCCGACGATCCGGCCGTCATCGCGGGCCACGACCGCGGTTCCAAGCGCAAGCTCGAATCCGTCGGTCGGCAACAGGCCGGCCTCCAGCAGGCCTTCGATCTCCGGTCGATCGCCGGCTCGGGCGGGCTCGATCTCGATCATCCGCAGTTGCCTCCGCAGCAGCACGCTCCCGCGGCCGCCTCGACCGGCGCGACTGCGACCGCCGCTGCCGTGCCCACCAAGGCGCCGTCCGCTGGCTTGGTCGCCTTGACGATGACGCTGAACATTCCGTCGGCGACTTGGTGGCTCACGGTCAGCGAGACGTCGGCCATGCCGGCAGCCTCGAGTCCCGTTTGGAACTCGGAGAACGTGAGCGCCCCGGCGATGCATCCGGCGTAGGAACCGCGTTCGGCGCGCTGCTCCGCGGTCAGGGTGTCGGCCGCGACGATGTCGCTGATCCCGATCCTTCCGCCCGGACGCAGGACGCGGGCGATCTCGCGGAACACGGCCGGCTTGTCCGCGGCCAGGTTGACCACGCAGTTGCTGATCACGACGTCGATCGAATCGGCCGGGAGTGGTATCGCCTCGATGTGGCCCTTGAGAAATTCGACGTTCGTGGCGCCGGCTTCGGCGGCGTTTCGATGGGCCAGAGCCAGCATCTCGTCGGTCATGTCCAGCCCGAAAGCACGGCCGGTCGAACCGACTCGCTTCGCGGACAGGAGCACGTCGATGCCTCCGCCCGACCCGAGGTCGAGCACGCGCTCGCCCGCGCGGAGCTCGGCCACCGCCGTGGGATTGCCGCATCCGAGCGAGGCCATGACGGCCGCTCCTGGGAGCTCGTTGCGCTCGAGGGTGCTGTACAACCGGCTGCCGTACTGGCCGTCGTCGGCGCAACAGCTCTCGCCGTTGGCGACGCCGAGTGCGGCCTGGGCGTAATGGAGGCGGACGGTCTCGTGGATGTCGGTCATCGGAGTGGACCTACTAGCAGGCGCAGGGGGCGGGTGTCTGGGTCCGTACGAAGAGGTACCGGACCAGGTCCAGCACTCGTGAGCCGCGGTCGCTGCTCGGGCGACGGGCGCTCTCGGCCTCGCGGAGGCGCTCCTCCATAAGAAGCCTGACGATTTCGGGACTGTAGTACATCGACATTGTTCGATCTCCTTTCGAAGCGTACCATAGCGCTCATATCGAGACTTGTCAATATCTATCGCAGTCGATATTCTGGACACATGAAGCGCGCAACCGACCCCGACATCCTCCTCCTGCAGGCGACCGCGGATCCGACGCGCCTGTCGATCCTGCGCCAGCTGAGCGCCGAAGTAGAGGTCTGCGCCTGCGACTTCACCGACTGCTGCGACATCGGCCAGCCCACCGTTTCGCACCACCTCAAGGTCCTGCGCTCGGCAGGGTGGGTTACTTCCGAGCGGCGTGGGACGTGGATCTATTACTCGATCCGTCCCGAAGCAGTGATCCGCTTCCGAGAGCTGGCAGGCGCGCTGTCCGCCGGTCCGGCGCGACCGGCCGCGGTGCTGACGGGCAAGGTTGCACCGCTCACGGTTCGCCCGGCGAACTAGCAGGTCCAGGGCTTGACCTTCAAGTAGCTTGAAGGTGTAGGGTGCGCCCATGAAGGTCTCCGAACTCGCCAGACGTGCCGGCGTCGCCTCCTCGACGGTCCGTTTCTACGAGGACATGGGCGTCCTGCCGGCGGCGGCGCGCAAACCCAACGGCTATCGCGACTACGGCGCGGGCGAGTTGGCGCGGCTGCGCCTCGTCGTTGCGCTGCGACGGCTCGGCCTCGCGCCCGTGGATGCCGGCCGGCTGGCGGCCCTCTGCATGGACCGCGGCGAGGTCGACCTGGACCTGGCGCCGCTCATCGAGACCCAGCGCGCCGCCATCGAGCGACAACGATCCGATCTCGACCGGCTCGAGTCCGAGCTGACCGACCTGGAATTGACAGTCCAAGCCGCCGGCCGCGCCCGGCATTCGAGCGAGGGTAACGCCGTGTCCTCCAAGCCAATTCGTGTGCTCTTCGTTTGCACGGGCAACTCCGCCCGAAGCCAGATCGCCGAGGCGCTCCTGCGCGACTTCGGCGGCGCCGACTTCGAGACCTTCTCCGCCGGAACCGAACCCAAAGGCGTCAATCCGTTCGCGATTCGCGTACTGAAGGAGATCGACATCGACTGGTCCGGGGCCGCCAGCAAGTCGGTGACCGAATTCATCGGCCTGCCCTTCGACTACGTCATCACTGTGTGCGACCGCGCTCGCCAGAGCTGCCCGGTCTTCCCCGGCAGTCACAACTCGCTGCACTGGGGCCTCGAGGACCCGGCCGAGGTCGAGGGCAGCGACGAGCACAAGCTCGAGGCGTTCCGGCGCACCCGGACCGAAGTCGCGACCCGTCTTCGGCCTTTCGTGGAGCTGGCGAGGCGCGCCCGGCAGGAAGCGCCGACGCCCGCCTGAGGATCAGCTGCGCTCGGTGAGCCAGAGGGCGATGTCGCCCGCCGACGGGATGCGGCCCGCCGAGACGACCTCGCCGTCGATGACTAGCCCCGGCGTGCTCATGACGCCGCGGCTCACGATCTCGCGGGGATCGGTGACGTGGATGACTTCAGCTTCGACGCCGGCCGTCGCGACGGCCTCGCGGGCGTTCGCTTCCAAGCGGCGGCAGTTCGCGCAGCCCGAGCCCAGGACTTCGATAGTTCGCATGACTTTCTCCTTGGTTGGGCGCCGGCCGTCAGCCGATCAGGAAGTTGAACATGAAGCCGATGATCAGGATTCCAGTGGTGACTACGCCGGCGAAGACTGCCAGTAGCGGCGGCTTGATGACTCGCCGCAGGATCACGAACTCGGGCAGGCTGATGGCCGTGACGGCCATCATGAAAGACAGTGTCGTGCCCAGCGGCAGGCCCTTGCCGAGGAGCGCCTGAACGATCGGGATCGTCCCGGCCGCGTTCGAGTACATCGGCACGGCGAGCAGAACCACCAGCGGAACCGCGAGCAGATTGGACTTGCCGCCGATAGCGACGACGAGGTCCGTCGGGACGTAGCCGTGGATCAGCGCTCCGAGGCCGATGCCGGCGAGCAGGTACGGGAAGATCTTGCGGACCAGCGTCGAGGTGTATGCCCAGGCGTCGTTGAGGCGATCGGCCCAGGTCAGCCGGATCTCGATCGGTCGAACGGCCTTGCCCTGAAGCTCCCAAACGTAGTCCTCGACGTATCGCTCCATGTGCAGCCGTCCGATGACAAGGCCACCGACGATCGCGACCGTCAGGCCCGCGGCCATGTACGCAATTGCGATCCCGGGCCCGAAGAGGCCCCACAGCATCACGAGCGCTACCTCGTTGACCATCGGCGAGCTGATCAGGAAGGCGAACGTGACGCCGAGAGGCACTCCCGCCTCGACGAAGCCGATGAAGAGGGGCACGGCCGAGCAGGAGCAGAACGGCGTCACGATGCCGAGCCCTGCCGCAGCGAACGATCCCGGTACGAGGCCGCGGCCGGCCAACACCGGCCGGATCCGCTCCGGCGGGAAGAAGCCGCGAATCAGCGTCACGACGGTGACGATGCCCAGAAGCAGGAGCAAGACCTTCGGCAGGTCCTCGAGGAAGAAGGCGACGGCCTCGCCCAGGTGGGTGCCCGGCTGGAGACCGATGACGGTGAAGGTCAGCCAGTCGGCGGCCGGCGCCTCGACGAACCAGGCCACTACCCATGCCAAAACGGCAGCGCCCGCCACGACGGGGAGTGGCAGCGTCGGACGGCGAAGCGCCAGCGTGGTCATCGCAGCAGGTCCGTGAGAGCGGCGGCGGCCGCGGCGCAGCGCTCGTCGTCGCGCTCGTAGAACATCCAGCGGGCGTCGCGGGAGTGGCGCACGGCGCGGACAAGCCCGGCCTCGCGCAGCCGGGCCAGATGCATCGAAACGTTGTTCTGCCGCTCCCCAAGGGCGGCGGCCAGTTCGCACACGCAGTGCGGGCCGTCGGCCAGCATCCGCACGATGCCGGCCCGCGTCCGGTCGGCGAGGAGCGCGGCGGTGGCCACCGCGTCGCCGACTTCGGGAGCCGGCAGGTCCAGTCGCGGTTCGGGCGGGAGTTGTACTTCGGGCGTGGCGCACTCGGGGCATGAGGCCGTGAGCGAGGCAGTGTGAGTGGTGTCGGCGGTATCGGTGGCGGTCGGCGTGGCGGTCTTGGTCAACATCTCAGCAGGAAGTGTCTCAATCAACGCTGAGATATCTCAGTGTCCGCCGGCACGGATCGGAGGGCCATCCGGCCCGTTCGGCCTTCGCCGTCGCCGATCGACCGGCCGGACTTGCCCGGCCGGCCCGTTACTTGGGCAGTTGCGACAGCCCCGAGTCGCCGGAGGCGGCTTCGTCGCGGGTTTTGGCTCGATCCAGATATGCCTGGGCCTTGCCGATCTGGGCCGTCAGGGCGTCGACCGTCTGGCTCATGCTGTCGAGGGCCTTGAGCTTGAACGCGTCGATCTCGTCCATCGTGGCGTAGATGTTGTCGAAGGCGGTCTGGAGCTTCGCGACGTCCACGGTCGCGGAGGCCGCCTGCTCGTTGATCGCGCCCGACTGCTGGCGCAACAATACCGACGTGCTCTCGATCAGGTTCGAGGTCGTCGTGTTGAGGGCCGTGATCTGGTCCAGGACGAGCTTCTGGTCGGACAGGGCCTGGGCCACGATGACCGCGGTCCGGAGCGCCGAAATGGTCGTCGTGGTGGCGCGATCGACGCCGCGGATCAGCTCGAGGTTGTTGCGGCGGATCACGTCGAGGGCCAGATACCCCTGGACGCTGACCGCCAGCTGAGTGGTCAGATCCTGCACCTTCTGGCGAACGTAGAAGAGCATGTCCTCCTGGAGTACCTTCGCCCGCTCGGGGTCGGTCTTCTCGATCTGCGCGATCCGCGCCGTCAGCCCGGCGTCGAGCTTCTGGGCCAGGTAGATGTACTGGCGCAGGCGCTCCATGACCTGCCAGAGGTTCGCCTTCTCCTGCTCGAGGTCGGCGTTGTCCTTCTGCAGCGTGGTCTGGCCGTTGCCGAGAGCCTTGATGACCGCGTTGATGTGGCTCTGGCTGGACCGGTAGCGGTCGAAGTAGTCGCGCAGCTTGTCGCCCCACGGCAGGATTCCGAACAGCTTGCGGGGCGAGAACAGGTCGCCCTGGTGGGCAGGGTCGAGCTCGTCGACCTGGCGGCGCAGCTGAATCAGGCTGGTCGAGACTTCCGACGAGCCGGAGATTCCGCCCCGCTTCATCGACGCCACGGGCCGGTCGAGCAGGCGCGAGGAGACCTGGGCGGAGGCCTTGATCTCGTCGGCGCCGAGGTTGCGGATGTCGGCCAGCCGGGCCTCGAACTTGGGGTCGTGGATGTCCAGCGAGGCGATCGCGTCGACGTAGCCCGAGACCATCTCGTCGAGCTTCTTGACGGTTTCGGCGTCGAGCTTGACGGCGTCCTGAGCCGCGGGCGCGGCGATCTCGGCGACCGGCGCAGGCGCGGTCAGGACGAGCATGGCGGTATCGGAAGTCGGCGCCGGCGCGGGGTCTTGCGCGATCGTCTTCGCATCGCCGGCGACCGCCGCACTGGACGCCTTGTCGATCTTGAGCGAGTCGCCCATTTGATGGTCCTCCTCGTCGAGATGGCGCCTGCCGCCGGGATTCTCAACACTCGCGCCGCGGATCCGAGCTAAGGGTACCGCCGCCGCAGAATTGGATCGGCGTGGGTTCGGCACCCGGCCCGTAAGTCTGTCGCGAGAATGGCACATGTGGATGCTTGCGAATCGGCGGTTCGAGCGCCAACCTTGGCAGCAATGGTGCATGCCCGGCCTCGATTCGCTGCTCGCACTCGGCTCCTGGCGGCGCTGGGTCTTGTCGCGCTGGTCGTCGGCGGCGTCGAGACGCCCGGCGTTCAAGCCGATTCCACAGCCCAACCGGGCAATGCCTTCGGGTCCCCATCGGTCTCCACGGAGCGTCTCGGCGGTGCGGATCAGTACGCCGTCGCCGTGGCCATTTCCCAGCGTCTCTTCCCTTCGGGCGGAATTCCTGTGGTTTATCTGGCGGGCGGCCAGAACTTCGCCGACGCCCTTGCCGCGGGTCCGATCGCGGCGCACGAAGGCGGTGCGATCCTTTACACGGGCAGCACGGCGCTGCCGGTCGCGGTTGGACAGGAGCTCGTGCGCCTCGCGCCCGCGCGAGTCGAGGTCCTGGGTGGTACCTCGGTAATCGCCGCGGCCGTCGTCGACCAGGTGACCGCGCTGCTCGCGCCCGCAACGGTCGTCGAGCGCGTGGCCGGGGCGGATGCCGCAGGCACCGCGGCCGCGCTCTCGGCCGTCTCCTTCGCGCCCCATGCCGCAACCACTGTCTTCGTAACAGGCGCCGGGAGCGCCCAGGACGCGGTAGCCGCGGGGGCCGCGGCCGCTCAGCTGGGCGGTCCGCTGCTCCTCGCCGCCCCAACCAGCCTGCCGGCTGCCACGGCCGCCGAGCTGACGCGGCTCGCGCCGGCTCGCGTCGTCATCGTCGGCGCCACGAGTGCCGTCTCCGCCGCGGTATCGGCAGCGATCGATGCGATCGTCCCGCTGGTGGAGCGGGTCACGGGCGCGGATGCGTATGCGACCGCCGGCGCCGTGGCCGCGCGCTTCTTCTCCGCCGCTGCGACCGATGTCGTCGCCGGCGGTCCGGGCTACGCCAACGGCCTTGCGGCCGTTCCGCTCGCGGCGAACCGCCATGCCCCGATCCTCTTCTTCGGGCCCGAGGACATGCTGGCGACTCCCACGCGGGATCGGCTGGTCGCCACCCACCCCACTCGGATAGTGATCGCCGGCTCGGTCTCCGAGGTCGTTCGGGCCCAGATGGTGGGCTTCTCGGACGGCCGGTTGCCCGTGCCGCCGGCCACGCCCGCGTACCCCTCGTACGACTCGGGCTATCACGACCCGGGCGAGATGCTGACGCTGATCAGGGCCACGGAGCTCGCCTATCCGACGCTGGTCCACGTCTTCTCGATGGGGAAGAGCTACGAGGGCCGCGACATATGGGCGGCCAAGATCTCCGACAACGTTTCGGTCGAGGAGAACGAGCCAGAGGTGTTGATCGACACCCTCCACCACGCCGACGAGCACCTGGGAGTGGAGCAGGCCCTCTACATGCTCGCGACTCTCACGTCCCAATACGCGACGGATGCGTACGTCCGAAGGCTCGTGAACGAGCGTGTCGTCTGGATTGTCTTCGCCGTCAACCCCGACGGCTGGGCGTATGACCTGTCGGGCGGCAAATACCACTTCTGGCGCAAGAACCGGCAGCCCTACCGCGGCTACTACGGCACCGACATCAACCGCAACTACGGATACAAATGGGCCTGCTGCGGCGGATCGTCCGGGAACCCGTCCGCCTACAACTTCCGCGGGCCTACCGTGTGGAGCACGCCGGAGGCCAGGGTGCTGCGGGACTTCATTGCCAGCCGGGTGATCGGCGGCGTCCAGCGGATCAAGACCCACGTCACGCTCCACACCAACGGCGAACTGATCCTCTATCCCGACGGCTGGTCGAAGGCCACCTATCCCCCGGACATCACGCCCGACGACCACGCCGTTTTCGTCTATATGGCCCGGAACATGTCTCGCATGAATGGCTACAGGCCGATGAAATCGAGCAGCCTCTACGTCACAGACGGCGACGAGATCGACTGGCTGTACCACCAGTACCGAATCTTCTCCTTCACCTTCGAGCTTTATCCGGTAGATCAACCCACCCTGACCGCGATGGTCTATCCGCCTTACTCCATCGTCGCCGCTCAGACTGCCCGCAACCGTGGCGCGCTTCTGTACCTGATCGACGCGGCCGCCTGCCCCTGGGCGGTCATCGGCAAGGCCGCGCAATACTGCCCCACCGGCAAGCCGATCCCTCCGCCGTCGGGGTTGCTCGGGTAGAGCCCGCGCCGCCGCCCGCCACCGCGGCAATCCGGCCGCCGAGGTCACGCATCGGCCGGAACAACCCCGTCGACGCGGCCAACCCAAGGCCATAATCGCTTCCCGGACCTGACCCGCGGCCACCCCGACCGCTCGTCCGGCGTCGGCAGAGGCTGGCGTGAGCACTACATCCAAACTGGGGGCAACGCCGATCGTCGACACGGCAGCCTGGAAGTCCCGCCGTCTCCGCCGACCTCGCGTCACTACATTGGCCGGTTGGGCGCTGTGGGCCACGTCGATAGTTGCCGTGTCGATCAGCCTCGTCACGGCTCGGCCCGGCGGACCCAACGACCCGGCCGCGACAGTCGAGCAGGGCATTGCCTCGCTCATGCTCGGGACTGTGGGTTCGATCCTCGTGAGCCGATTGCCCCACAACCTGATCGGCTGGTTGCTTGCCGTCGGTGGGTTCGTGATCGCCGTCTCGGCGGCCGCGACCGGCCTGGCCGACTACGGCCTCAACGTCCGTCCAGGAACCGTACCCGAAGCCATCTGGCTCGCCTGGCTGAGCCAATGGATATGGGCACCGGAGCTCGCTTGTCTGTTCATCCTGTTGCCGCTGTTCTACCCGACTGGTGATCTGCCTTCGCGTCGGTGGCGAGTCGTAGTTGTGATCGGCGCCGCGGTCGCCATTACAGGCGGGGCCGGGAGCGCGCTCGCGACGTGGAGTCCCAACCCATACCCTGTCGGGAACCCGCTGGCATTCAGCGGCCCGTCTGCGGACCTCGTCTCGGCGCTTGGTGAAGGCGTGACCATCCTCGTGTTGGCCGGCGGGATGCTCGCAGTCGCCTCTCTCGTCGTCCGCTACCGGCGGGCGGCAGCGATCGAACGCCAGCAGCTGAAGTGGTTCGCGGCAGCTGCGATCGTGGCGGTGGTGGCCGGCAGCATCAACATCAGCACATATGCGGCCGCCGGTTCGGGATCGCCGACAGGCACTCTGGGCGTAGTCCAGAGCGTCTCCTCGTTCCTCATCTTCTGCGGCCTTGCCCTCCTGCCTCTCGCCATCGGCATCGCCGTCCTCCGCTACCGCCTCTACGACATCGATCTCATCATTCGTCGTACGGTTGTCTACGTCCCGCTGACGGGCGCCCTTGCAGGCCTCTACGCGGCCTCGATAGCCTTGCTCCAGAAGCTCTTCATCGCCGCGACGGGCAAACCCTCCGACGGCGCCGTGATCCTCAGCACGCTCGTTCTCGCAACGACGTTCACGCCCATCAAGAACGCTCTCCAGGGCTGGGTCGATCGATCGTTCCGCGACTCCCAGGATTACGAGAGGCGGCTTCAGCGGTTCGTGGACGCGGTGTCCGGTGGGCTCGCGAAGCCCGACCCGCCACGGGTCATGCGAGGCTTTCTGGCGCTCGCCGTCGAGGTCAGCGGGGCAAAGGGCGGACGGGCGTTGGTGCAGACGAGAACCGGGGAGCGTGAGGTCGGCGAAACGGGCTCAGCGCTCGACGAGACGGCGCTCACAATTCCCGTCGAGGTTGCCGGCAGCCACGTTGGCCGCGTCGATTTGACCGGGCGCCGAGACGGCCGGCCCCATGGTGAATACCACACGAAACTGTTGATCGCAGCCGGCGAACGCCTTGCATCAGCCACGCTGGGCCCCGACCCTGACGCCCTCGCGCCGAAGAGGATTTGAGCCGGCTTGCGCTAAGCGGCCATCGCGGCGCACTTCGCCCCGACGTCGAATTCCCGCGGCCGAGTCCCGGTCACGACCCTCCCGTGTTCTCAGGCGTCCCTTGTTTCTCGAGCCTGAACACCGGGTGTTTCGGTGCGATCGATGCCCATTCGTGGAGCGATGCGTCGGGGTCGATCTTGAAGGCAGGGCGGGTGATCGGTTCGATTGCGAGGTAGGCCTTCAGGATCGGAGCCGCGGTGACCGCATCGACCTCCCGCGCGACCAGAGTCTCGCGATAGCCTCGCCGGCTCAGGGTGACCTGGCCACATGCCCGGGTGTTCTGCACCCAGGAGACGTTGCCGTAAGGTCCGACCAGCCAGCGCTCGCCGTCCAGGGCCAACACCGTCACCGGGGTCGTGTGGGCCCGGCCGGTCCTGCGCCCGACTACGGTCAGCAGATGCGTCTTCTCGGGCCCAATGCCCGCGCGAACGACCAACTTCGCGATCAGGTTTGCCGACCGCTCGAGGGGTCCGACTTTGTACGTCGCCATCAGGTTCTCCAGGCCGCGCCGTGTCCGGCCGGCACCGCTCAAGAATAGAGGGAGCCGCCACGATGCGGGCTAAGTCCGCGGCGCTCAGGCGGGCCTCAACTCAACGAGGGCCGCAGCTGCGCGAACACGGCCAGGGGGCGTCAGGCCCGTCGTGGGATCCAGATCCTCATGCCGCGGCCCGGCCGGTTGCCCCAGGCGAAGTAGGGCAGCGCCCGCAGCCGAGCCGGATGTGCGCGGCGCGCAATCGATGGCTCGACCCTTCCGTACGGCCACGAATTCGCGGCGTCCGACCGCAGCAGGCCGTCGAACTCGAGCCAGACCATTTCGCCCGACTCGCCGGCGCCGCGGACATCGACCAGGACATCGGGGAGGCTCGCGATCTCCAGGGATTCCACCGACGTTCCGGATGGCAGGTCGGCGTCCTCCACCGCGTAGACGAGCGGGCCTCGCTCCAGGGCGACACAGGCCCTGACGGCGTCGATTCGCGGGTCGGGCGCGGTGAGCCGCGGCGACATGTCGAGCAGGAGGCGCACGACATCGCCGGGCTTCCAGACGCGGCTGATCTCGATGCGGTCGGTGTTCCCGCCGGTTACGGTTTCGCCGGCGACGGTCGCGGTGGCGTTCGGGCACCATGACGGGACTCGCATCGAAAGCGTCCAGGGCCGGTCGATGGAGTGCTCGATCGTGATGTCGACCACGCCTTCCCACGGGTACTCGGTCCGCGCGGCGATCGAGACGCGACCGCCCCCGATCTCCGCGGCGAAGCTGCCCGACACGTACTGGTGGATCTGCAGTCCGGCGTCATCGGCGGTCACGGCAAAGTCCTGCAGGGTCGCCAGAAACCGCATCAGGTTCGGCGGGCAGCAGGCGATCCTCGGCCACGAGGTCCGCCTGGTGGTCGCGATGCCTTCGAGGACCTCCGGGATCGTCGATCGCTGCATCAATGGGTTCGAGTAGAAGAAGCTCGAGCCGTCGGCCGCCAGCGCCGGGAGGATCGCGTTGTACGCCTGCCGCTCGATCATGTCGGCGAACCGCTCCTCACCGGTCGCCAGGAGCAGGCGCCAGCCAAGCATCGCGCCGCCGATCGCGGCGCAGGTCTCTGTGTACGCTCGATCCGGCGGGAGCTCGAAC
>Ga0302299_10000689_pt1 | contig 19146 bp, 16 predicted proteins | sample III_Fen_N3_4_FD_198795 | JGI IMG/M metagenome (GOLD analysis project Ga0302299, IMG submission 198795) | Peat permafrost microbial communities from Stordalen Mire near Abisko, Sweden - III_Fen_N3_4 | ecosystem: Environmental > Terrestrial > Soil > Wetlands > Permafrost | place: Sweden: Abisko... | reverse complement strand
TGGGGGGAGGACGCATGAGGGTCGCGACGACGCTGACGGTCAACGGCAACGCGTATCCGGTGGAGCTCGAGCCTGGGGCGAGCCTCCTCGCCACGGTGCGGGACGTGATCGGCCTGACCGGCTCCAAGGAGGGCTGCGACGACTCCGAGTGCGGCGCCTGCATGATGCTGCTCGACGGCCGGCCGGTGAACGCGTGCTCCTACCTCGCCCTCCAGGCGGAGGGCAGCGAGGTCACGACGGTCGAGGGCCTGGCCGACGGCGAGACGCTGGCGCCGCTGCAGGCGGCCTTCCTCGAGCACGGCGGGGTCCAGTGCGGCTTCTGCACGCCCGGGATGCTCGTGTCCGCGACAGCGCTGCTGGCGGAGAGCCCCTCCCCCAGCGAGGACGAGGTGCGGATCGCGCTGTCGGGCAACCTCTGCCGGTGCACGGGCTACGACGGCATCGTCAAGGCCGTGCTGAGCGTGACGGGCGACATGTAGCCGTGCCCGGGTTGGCCGAGATCTCGGCCATCGGCGCTCGAGCGGGTGACGCGGATCGATGCGCCGCGGGTTCGCTTCCTCGGCGACGAAGTGCGTCGGCGGACGGCGTGGAGGGTTGCGGAACGCTGGGGGCGGCCGTCGGCGGACGACGCCTAACTCATCACGCGGACACAACGTCAGGCGGACGCCTTCATCGCCTCCGACCGGGCTATCGCGCAGGCGGTCCGGGCATCGTCGAGACGGCCGCGATCGAGGCTCTCCGCACGGCCTGACGGGCCAGGTTCGTGCCGATCAGGGCGGCTGTCGCGAAGGGCGGCCGAATACGTAGAAATGAGAACACGGGATCAGCACCTCGTCGGATGCATTGCTGCGAGTACAGGCGTGAACTTCTTCTTGGGGCATTTCGACGCCCGTGAACACCCAAGGGGGATAGCGGGCGCAGACGACGCCGAAGTCGCCCTCGATCGAGCCCTTCCGTTCGTCGACGAAGGAAGTGGCATCACTCGATGCGCCGTCGAACTGCGCGAAAGGAGGAGTGATGAGAAGTCAGGAGGGGGCACACTGGACGATCGGGCGCGCCGGCTCGCTGCTCGCGTTGCTCGCGCTCGTGGTTGCGGCGCCCGCGGCGACGGCGGTCGCCGACAAGCCTGTTCCCGGCGGCCAAGCCCACTACCGCCAGTCGTACGCTCTGCACAGCACCCGCGGGGCTCTCGGGATGCGAGTGTCGACCCTTCCGGTGCTGGCGACTTTCGCACCGAAGACCCAGTTTCCCGAGGGGCTCGCGATCGACCGGAGCGGGAGCCTCTACGTCTCGGTCACGACCTGGGGCAAGACGGAGAAGGACCCGAACACCGGGCGTGTCTGGAGGATCACCCCGGCCGGCAAGAAGACGGCGTTCGGCCCGAACCTCCAGCTCGGGGGTGGGCTGTTGACCGGAGTCGCAGTCGACGCACGTAACCGTGTCTACGTAGCGCATGCGACCTACGACAATGCCACGCCGCCGGGTGTCTGGCGTATCGGTCGGGGAGCTGCGTCTCGGCTCGTCAACCTCCGTGTCGGCGGCTTCCCGAACGGATTGGCGTTCCACGGCGGCGCCTTGTACGTGTCGGACAGCGCACTCGGCGCGATCTGGCGCGTGAAATCCGCTGGGAGCGCGTCTCTGTGGAAGCGGGACAGCCTGCTCGCCCCGGGAAAACGGGGGCTCGGTGCCAACGGCATCGTGTTCTCGCGGAATCACCTGTACGTGACCGTCACGGACGCGGGACGGATCGTCGGCATCCCGGTCGCGACGAGCGGCTCCGCCGGCAAGCCCGTGACCGTCGTCAGATCCAAGAAACTGGTGGGCGCCGACGGCATCACGGTCGATACCCGTGGCACCTTGTACGTCGTCTCGGACCTGAGCAACCTGCTGCTTCGACTCCCTGTCGGCGGCACACTCGAGCAGCTGGCAACTCGCACGAGCGGGCTTCTGTATCCGACGTCGCTCGCGTTCGGGCGCCTCGGAACGGATGAGAACCTGCTTTACATCGTGAACGGCGACTACTTCGGCAAGGAGACCCCGAACCTCGTCTCCTTCGACGTCGCGGCACTGCCCGAGTCGTAACGAGGCCGGCAGGACGTGTGCGTGAGACCCGACTCAGCGGATCTCACGCACACCACACGACGCATTACCCCCCAGGCGCAAGCATGGGGAGGTCACCTCGGCACTCAGGAAGGGAAGATCGAGCCCCTCACTCGATGCCGCTGGCGCACCGCTGTGTCCAGCCGAACCGCGGGCACGACCTGCGCCAGCTGCTATCCCCCGACGCTCTGGGAATGCCGGTAGAACGGCGTCCACTCCGGCTCGAGCGGCGTGTTGCCCAGGATCAGGTCGGCTGCCTTCTCCGCAACCATCATCGTCGGCGCGTAGATGTTTCCATTCGTGACGTAGGGGAAGACGGAGGCGTCGACGACGCGAAGCCCGTCGAGCCCGTGCACGCGCATCGTGAGCGGGTCGATCACCGACAGCTCGTCCACGCCCATGCGGCACGTGCAGGAGGGATGCAGGGCGGTCTCGGCGTCGGCGCGCACCCAGTCGAGGATCTCCTCGTCCGTCTGCACGCCAGGGCCGGGTGAGGCCTCGCCGGCGTTGAAGGGTGCGAGCGCGGGCTCCTCCATGATCTCGCGCGTGCACCGGATCGCCTCCACCCACTCGCGGCGATCCTGGTCGGTCGAGAGGTAGTTGAACTGCAGCGCCGGCTTGGCGGTCGGGTCGGCGCTACGGATGCGGATCCAGCCGCGGGCATCCGAGTACATCGGGCCCACGTGCAGCTGGTAGCCGTGCCCGCCCTCGGGCTTGGTGCCGTCGTAGCGGATCGCGAGCGGAAGGAAGTGGTACATGAGGTTCGGGTAGGCCACGTCGTCGTTCGAGCGGATGAAGCCTCCCGCCTCGAAGTGGTTCGTCGCCGCCGGGCCCTTGCGGAAGAAGAGCCACTGGAAGCCGATCCACGGAGCCCGCCGCTTCTCGAGCGCGGGCTGCATCGTGACGGGCTGCGAGCACGCGTACTGGACGTACACCTCCAGGTGGTCCTGCAGGTTCTCGCCCACCCCCGGCAGCGGGTGGAGGGTCGGGACGCCGGCGGCGCGCAGGTGCTCGGGATCGCCGATCCCGGAGAGCTGCAGCAACTGCGGCGAGTTGATCGCACCGCCGCAGAGGATCACCTCGCCGGCCATGATCCGCTCGCCCCTGGTCGTCTCGACGCCGGCGGCGCGGGTGCCCTCGAGGAGGATGCGCGCGACCTGGGCGCGGGTGCGCACTTCGAGATTCGGCCGTCCCATCACCGGATGCAGGTACGCGCGGGCCGCGCTGAGCCTGCGCCCGCGCCGGATGTTGCGGTCGAACTTGGAGAAGCCCTCCTGGCGGACGCCGTTCACGTCCTCGTGCACGACGTGGCCTGCCTGGCGGCACGCCTCGAAGAAGGCGTCGAAGAGCGGGCTCTCGGCCGGGCCGCGCTCGAGGCCGAGTGGGCCATCGCGGCCGCGGAACGCGTCGTCCGGCGGCGCCGCCGTGCAGTCCTCCATCCGCCTGAAGTAGGGAAGGCAGTGCGCGTAGTCCCAGCTCTCCATGCCCGCGTCCCCCGCCCAGCGCTCGTAGTCGAGCGGGTTGCCACGCTGGAAGATCATCCCGTTGATGCTCGAGGAGCCGCCGAGCACCTTGCCGCGGGCGTGGTAGATGCGACGGCCGTTCATGTGCGGCTCCGGCTCCGACTCGTACTTCCAGTCGTAGAACCGGTTGCCGATCGGCGTGGCGAGTCCCGCCGGCATGTGGATGAACACGTCCCACTTGTAATCCGGCCGGCCGGCCTCGAGGACGAGCACGCGGGTGGACGGGTCGGCGCTGAGCCGGTTGGCGAGCGCGCAGCCCGCAGAGCCGCCGCCGACGATGACGTAGTCTGGCTGCTTGTCGCTCACGACGTGATCCTACGCCCCGCCGCTCAGCGTCCCGCGAGCTTCTTCTGGCGCCAGGCCTCGGTGTCAGCAACGTCGTTGAAGGTGAACACGTGGAAGCCGGCGATCTTCCCCTCGGGGTCGGCGAGGGCAGGGCCGAGGCCCTTGATCAGCCGGTCGGGGCTGAAGCCTCCGGGCTGCAGGAACCGCGTCACGAAGTTGCCGTGCTTGCGCAGGAAGTCGATCGACTCGCCGATCCCGATCCGGGCCGACACGCGCAGGAGCTTTGCCCGCTGCACGGCGCCGGGGATGCCGACGTAGACCGGCAGCCGAACGCCGCTCGCCCAGGTCGCGTCGATCCAGGCCGCGGTGACCCTCGAGTCGAAGCAGATCTGCGTCGAGATGTAGCTCGCAAACGGCGCCTTCTCCGCCAGCGCCGAAACGAGGCCTGCCTGATCGATCAACGGGTGCGTCTCCGGATAGCCGCTGATCCCGATCTGCTCGAAGGGAGCCCCGAGCTCCGCGAGGTCGCGGAGGAGCGGCGCCGCGCCCTCGTAGGCCCCGGCCCGCTCCTCGGCGTCGCCCGCGAGCACGAAGACGTCTCGCACTCCGAGCCCTTTGAAGCGCGCCACGATCTCGGCGAGGTGGGAGCGGTCGCCGACGAGGCGGGCGGTCAGGTGCGGAACGACGGTGTACCCGGCCGCTGCGAACGCCTCCACGAGCGCGAACGACGGCTCGAGGCCCTTGACGGGCGAGACGGTGACGGTGAGCGTGACGTCCCTCGGGACGTGCTCGAGCACCTTTTCCTCTGCGCCCGTGAGCGGGATCACCTCGTAACGCGAGCGTGCGATCAGCTCAGGGAGCGTCGGCACGGCAGCAGTTGTGGCGGAGGCGACCATCAGCCGTTCGCATCCGGGAAGGAGGCCTTCTTGCGGTCGATGAACTCGCGCAGCTCCTCGTCGATCGCCTCGTCGATAGGCGGAGCCTCGTAGTCGGCGAGCATCCTCTTCCACGTCTCGTTGGCACGTACGTTCGCGTCCTTCGCGCCCTCGGCGCTCCACTGCTCGAAGCTGTCGTTGTTCGCATTCGACGAGCGCCAGAAGGCGCTCTCGAAGTTGGCGAGCGTGTGCGCGTGCCCGAGGAAGTGGACGCCGGGCTCGTTGGTGAGCAGGGCGTCGAGCGCCTGGCCGTTCGGCGACATGTCCACGCCGCCCGCGAACGCGTGCCAGGCGGATGCCTGATCGACGTCGAGGACGAACTTCTCGTATCCCATCGTGAGCCCACCCTCGAGCCAGCCCGCGGTGTGAAGGACGAAGTTGACGCCGCCGAGCACCGTCGGCTGCATCGTGTTCGCCGACTCGTACGCGGCCTGCGCGTCGGCGACCTTGGAGGCCGTGAGGCCGCCGCCGGAGCGGAAGGGCACCCCCAGGCGACGTGCGAGCGAAGCCATCACGTAGAGCATCAGGGCCGGCTCGGGCGTGCCGAAGGTCGGCGCGCCCGACTGCATCGACATGGACGACGCGAACGAGCCGAGGATCACCGGCGCACCCTTCCGCACGAGCTGGCAGAACGCCATGCCCGCGAGCGCCTCCGCGAGGGTCTGGGTGGCGGCGCCGACGACGGTGGCGGGGCTCATCGCCCCTGCGAGGATGAACGGCGTGATCAGCACGCCCTGATTCGCCTCGGCGTACGCCTTCGCTGCGCCGAGCATGGTCGAGTCCCACACCATCGGCGAGTTCGCGTTCGCGAGGGAGACGATCACCGTGCTGTGCTCGAGAACGTCGGCGCCGAAGAGGATCCGCGCCATCTCGACCGTGTCCTGGGCCCGCAGCGGGTGCGTGACGGAGCCCATGAAGGGCTTGTCCGAGTAGCGCATGTGCGCGTAGACCATGTCGTAGTGGCGCTTGTTGACGGGCAGGTCGACAGGCTCGCAGACCGTGCCGCCCGAGTGGTGCAGGAAGGGCGTCATGTAGGTCAGCTTCACGAAGTTGCGGAAGTCCTCGATCGTCCCGTAGCGGCGGCCGTTGTCGAGATCGCGAACGAACGGCGACCCGTAGGCGGGCGCGAAGACCGTGTGCGGCCCGCCGATCACGACGTTGCGGGCGGGGTTGCGCGCCACCTGCGTGAAGGTCGCAGGCGCCGAGCCCTGCACGATCTGCCGGGCGAGGCCGCGCGGGAAGCGCACCCGCTCGCCGTCGATGTCCGCCCCGGCGTCCCGGAACAGCGCGAGCGCCTCGGGAGTGTCACGGAAGTCGATCCCGACCTGTTCCAGCACGGTGTCGGCGTTGTGCTCGATCAGCTCGAGGTGCTCCTCCGAGAGCACCTCGAACGGCTTCAGCGCCCGCGTGATGTACGGGACGCTGACGGCGTTCGTGACGGCGCGCGCAGCCTGTCTCGCCGCGCGGCCGCCGCTGCGGCGGCCGCTGCTCGTTTCGGTCATGCGGTGCTCCTTTGGGGAGAGGAACGGCGACGGCGGCGCCCGCCGTCGGAGGAGAGCTCGGAGACCCGACGCGGCGGTAGCGGCACGGCCGCGCGCAGGCGCTCGTAGGGATCGACGTCGTGCGGGATCGCCATCGCGCCGACGAAGAGCTCCTGGAAGCGCGGCTCGACCGCGGTCTCGATCTTCTCGACACGGCGCACCACCTCCTCGATCTCGGCGCGGGCCGAGCGGTCGAGCAGGGCGATCCTGGCCCCGGTGCCTGCCGCATTGCCGGCAGAGGTGACGTGGGCAGGGTCGCAGTCGGGGACGAGGCCGAGCACGAGAGCGTGGACCGGGTCGATGTGATTTCCGAACGCGCCCGCGAGGCGGATCCGGTCGACGCGCTCGATCCCGTAGCGCTCGAACAGGAGCGTGCAGCCGGCGTGGAGCGCAGCCTTGGCGAGCTGGATCTGGCGCACGTCGTTCTGCGTGATCGTGAGGCGTGGCTCGGAATCCGAGAGGACGTACGAGTACGTGCGGTCGTCGGCGACGATCCTGGGCGACTGCGCCGCGAGCGAGCCGTCGATCGTGCCGTCCGTCGTCAGGATCCCGGCCAGGTGCATCTCGGCGATTGCCTCGATGATCCCCGAGCCGCAGACACCGGTCACGTGCGCATCCTCGAAGCCGGGCTCGTTCGACCAGGCCTCGGTGCCGATCACGCGGTAGCGCGGCTCGAGCGTCTCCGGGTCGATCCGCACGCGCTCGATCGCGCCGGGAGCGGCGCGCTGGCCGCAGCTGATCTGGGCGCCCTCGAAGGCGGGGCCGGTGGGGCTCGAGGCGGCGAGGAGGAGGTCGCGGTTGCCGAGCACGATCTCGGCATTCGTGCCGACGTCGACGATCAGGTTGATCTCGTCGCCGAGGTAGGGGGCCTCGGAGAGGATCACCCCCGCCGTGTCGGCCCCGACGTGCCCGGCGATGCACGGCAGCACGTAGACGCGCGCGCCCGGATGCACCGGCAGGCCGAGGTCGGTGGCCCGCCCGCGGAAGGCTTCGTCGAGCGTGAGCGCGAATGGTGCCCCGCCGAGCTCGGTCGGATCGAGACCGAGGAAGAGGTGGTGCATGATCGGGTTGCCGACGACCGTGAGCTCGAGGATGTCGTCGCGTGAGACGGCCGCGTCCCTGGCGAGCTCGGCCGTGAGCTTCGCGAGGCAGCCGCGGATCGCGCGCGTCAGCTCCTTCTCCGAGCCCGGGTTCATCATCACGTACGAGACCCGGCTCATCAGGTCCTCACCGAAGCGGATCTGCGGGTTCATCTCGCCGGCCGAGGCGAGCACCTCGCCGCTCGCGAGGTCGCAGAGGTGGCCGGCAACGGTGGTGGAGCCGATGTCGAAGGCGATCCCCAGCATCGTCTCGTGCAGCCCGGGCCAGATCGCCGTCACGTCCTTCTCGTCGTGCACGGCGACCGTCACCCGCCAGGCGGGACTTTGTGGCTCTGAGCCACTTGCACGCAGGGCGCGCTGGAGCTCGCGCAAGACGTGATCGTCGACCGAGAGCCCGGTCAGCTGCCACTCGCGCTCGAGCGCCTCGCGCAACCGGCCAAGGTCGCTCGTCGGTGAGGCCAGGTCGGGCTCGTCCACCTCGACGTAGTGGAGCCGCACGACCGGGTCGATCTCGATCGGGTGGGCGTCGGCCTCCTTGCGTACGACCTGCCGGTGTACCTGGCTCTCGGGCGGCACGTCGATCACGAGCTCGCCCCCGACGTGTGCCGCGCAGCCGAGCCGCCTCCCGGCGCCGAGGCCACGGTCGGTGGCGTAGGCGCGCTCGACGTCGCTCACCGGCGAGAGGTGCGACGCGGCGGAGGTGATCCCGTGCTTCGCGTGCTCGCCCTCGCTCACCTCGACCTGGCAGCGGCCGCAGATGCCGCGGCCGCCGCAGACGGAGTCGATGTCGACCCCGAGCCGCCGCGCGGCGTCGAGCACGGTGGTGCCCGCCGCGAAGCGGCCGCGCCTGCCGGAAGGCGTGAAGACGACGAGGTGGTCGGGTGCAGCCGTCAAGCGGTCGCCGCCCTCCGGCGTCCGTCCCTGCCGCCGCGGCGGCCGCTCTGCGCGCCGTCGGGCGCGTCGCCGTTGCGGGCGATCCACGCGGCACAGTGCTCGTCGTTCCCGTTCATCACGTCGGCGGCCCAGATCGCCTGCCGCACCTCCTGGTGCAGCGGGCTCGTGATCGCCGAGGTGAGACCCGAGGCGATCGCCATCGGCAGGAAGGCCGCGTTCAGCGCGGGCCGGTTCGGAAGCCCGAAGCTGACGTTGGACGCACCGCAGGTCGAGTTGACGCCGAGCTCCTCCTTCAACCGCCGCACGAGCCGGAACACCTGGCGGCCCGCGGTGCCCATGGCGCCGATCGGCATCACGAGCGGGTCGACGACGATGTCCTCCTTCCGGATCCCGTGGTCGGCGGCGCGGGAGACGATCTTCCTCGCCACCTCGAAGCGCACGTCGGGGTCCTCCGAGATGCCGGTCTCGTCATTCGAGATCGCGACGACGGCAGCGCCGTGCTTCGCCACGAGCGGCAGCACGCGCTCCATCTGCTCGTCCTCGCCGGTGACGGAGTTGACGAGCGCCTTCCCCTGGTAGACCGAAAGGCCGGCCTCGAGCGCCTCGACGATCGAGGAGTCGATGCAGAGCGGGACGTCGACGATCGACTGCACGAGCTCGATCGTGTGGCGCAGGATGGCCGGCTCGTCGGCGAGCGGGATGCCCGCGTTGACGTCGAGCATCTGCGCGCCGGCCTCCACCTGGGCGATCGCGTCCGCGATCACCGTCTCGAAGTTGCCGTTCTTCATCTCCTCGGCCAGCTTCTTGCGGCCGGTGGGGTTGATGCGCTCGCCGATGATCACGAAAGGGCGATCGAACCCGATCACGACCTCCTTCGTGGGCGAGGAAAGGACTGTCTCGGTCACGCCTGCTCCTCTTCTCCGCCCGTGCGAGCCAGCCGCTCGAGCCTCTCGTCGGTGTAGTCCTGCTCGATCTGGCCCACCGCCGCGGCCACCTCCGCGGCGAGGTCGTCGCCGCAGGGCCGGCTCTCGCGGCGCCATTCCTCGAGGTAGGCGTCGGTGCCGATCAGCCCAGCCCGCATGGCTGCGGCGTCGATCGCCTCCTGGAACCTCTCCGGCAGCTGGACGCGCGCCGCGCCGCGTCCCTTTCCCGCCGTCACCTGGGCCGGAATGTCGCGCCACGAGATGACCGTCAGCTCAGGCACGCGCGGCCACGTCCACGAACCGGGTCAGCGACGGGACGAGCTCGCCGTAGCCCGTGCGGCGCTCCTCGTACGCGAGTCCCAGGAAGTCGGCGGCGGCCCGGGCACGGTCGCGCAGCGCGGGGTCGTCCGTCTGCGCCAAGTACACCACCCGCTTGTAGTTCCCGAACATCACCTGCACGAGATCCGGGTAGACGTCGAGCTTGTACGGCCGCACGACAAGCGCTTCGAAGTGACGTGCGAGGAAGTCGGTCAGGTAGTAGGTGCCGGCCTCCTCCTCCTGCATTGCGTCCCAGGCGTCGTTGCCCGCGAGGAAGCCGTAACAGTGCGCACCCGGCAGCCGCTCGACCTCGTGACGCGCCAGAACGGCGTCGAGCGCGCCCGCGGTGCCGCAGTCCGCATACGCGACGAAGACCCTGTCGTAGCGTCCGGCGATCTCGGTCAGCTTCGCGTCGACTGCCCCTGCGATCTTCTGGGGGGTCGAGTGGAGCTTCGCCGGCAGGCAGCGGACGTCCACGTGAGTCCACCCGTTCAGGCCGATGACGGCGAGCACCTCACGCGCGACGGCGCCACAGGCGAGGATCAGCACGCCCGGCCGGTCTCCCGACTCGAACGCGACCTCTGTCTCGAGCAGATCGGTGGTCGACGCCTCGCGCACTACGCCCTTGCTGCGGCCCGCCGCGCCAGCACGAGCGCCTGCGCGGTCTCCGCCGCCACGGCCGCGTCGCGGCAGTACGCGTCGGCCCCGATCGCCTGGCCGAACTCCTCGTTCAGCGGCGCACCGCCGACGAGGACGATGTAATCGTCGCGCAGCCCCTTCTCCTTGAGCGTGTCGATCACGACCTTCATGTACGGCATCGTCGTCGTGAGCAGCGCCGACATCCCCAGGATCTCCGGCTTGTGCTCCTCGAGCGCCGCGAGATACTTCTCGACCGGCGTGTTGATGCCGAGGTCGACCACGTCGAAGCCGGCACCCTCGAGCATCATCGAGACGAGGTTCTTGCCGATGTCGTGGATGTCGCCCTTGACGGTGCCGATGACGACCTTGCCGACGCGCTCGGCACCCGTCTCGGCGAGCAGCGGCCGCAGGATCTCCATCCCGGCCTTCATCGCGTTCGCTGCGAGCAGCACCTCGGGGACGAAGAGGATCCCGTCGCGGAAGTCGATCCCGACGATGCGCATGCCGCCGACGAGCGCGTCGTTCAGCACCTTGTCGGGGCCCCAGCCCCGGGAGAGCAGGATGTTCGTGCCCTCGGCGATCTCCGGGGCGAGACCGTCGTAGAGGTCGTCGTGCATCTGGGTCACGAGCTCGTCGTCGGTCAGAGAGCTCAGGTCGATCTCTTCGTCGCTCATGCGGCACCTCGTTTCGCGTCGTCGTAGCCGTTGCGGGCGGAAAGGGAGGAGGCCTCGTCGCGCACGATCCGGCCGAGCTCGTCCAGGAGCCCGTCGCGCAGGCGAATGGTGGGGCCCGAGACGGCGAGCGCGGCAACGATAGCGCCGCCCGCGTCGCGCACCGGCGCCGCCACGGCCCAGAGCCCCGGCTCGAGCTCGTCGACTGCCGTCGCGTAGCCGCGCGCCCGGATCGCGTCGAGCTCACGCTCCAGCGCGGCCGCCGTGACCATCGTGCGAGGCGCGAGCCGCTCGAGCGGCTCCCTCGGGAACGGGACGGCGCCCTCGGCGAGGAAGACCTTGCCGACGACGGAGGTGTGGTTCGGGACCGGGCGCCCGACCCAGTTGGTGGAGCCGATGAAGTGGCGGCTGTCGCGCTGGTCGAGCATCTCGGTGGCCGTAGCCGTGGCGACGCCGAGATTCGCGGTCTCGCCGCTCGCGCGCGCGAGCCGCTCGAGGGAGTCGGCCGCAAGCGCCACGAGGTCGGGGCCCGGGGCCTCGCGGCGCGCGAACGCGTCGAGCACCGGGCCGGGCGTGAGCACGCCGCGGGCGGGATCGCGCTGCACGAGCCCCTGGCGCTCGAGCGCGCCGACGAGGCGGGAGGTGGTGCTCTTGGGGAGGCCGCTGCGGTCGGAGAGCTCGCCCACCGTGGGCGGCTCGGCCGTCTCGATCACGTGCACGAGCAGCTGCGCCGCGCGGTCGATCGACTGGGTGCCAGGGGTGGGAGCGGTGATGGCCATCTCACGATGTGGAACACAGCGTTCCACCATGTGAGTCTAGTGGCATGTCACGGTATCCGTCAACGGTCCCGGCGTCCGCGCCGCCGCTCCCTTCGGCCGGCCACCGACGCCGCCCGCGCGCGCGTCGCCCGCGGCTCGGGCAGGCGGCCGGTCAGCTCGACCGTCCTGCGCGCGACGAACGCGTCGATCGCAGCGCGGAGGTCGTCGTCCAGCGGCGGCGGCTCGGCGCCCTGGACGATGTCGGCCCAGATCGCGCCCGCGCGGGCGTTCGCGTCGAGCGAGCCTGCCTCCTCCCACGCCTCGAAGTTGGCCGTCGTCGCGAGCAGGGGCCGGTGGAAACAGCCGCGGAAGCGCTCCATCGTGTGGGCGCAGCCGAAGAAGTGGCCCCCGTGACCGACCTCGACGTGCGCGTCGAACGCGAGACTCGCCTCGTCCACCTCGAGCGGCGCGAACGACCCCCTGAGCGTGCGGAGGATGTCGAGGTCGACGACGAGCTTCTCGAAGCTCGCCACGAGCCCCGACTCGAGCCAGCCGCCCGTGTGCAGCACGAGGTTGGCGCCCGCCATGAACGCGGCCGTCATCGTGGCCGTCCCCTCGTAGGCGGCCTGGGCGTCGACCGCCGGGCTCGACGTCAGGGCGCCGCCGCCCGAGCGCCACGGGAGCTGCCAGCGCCGCGCGAGCTGGCCCGAGGCGATGATCCCGAGCGCCGACTCCGGCCCTCCGAAGCTCGGCGCCCCGGACTGCATGTCGGTGGCCGAGAGGAAGCCCCCGATCACGACCGGGCAGCCCGGTCGCACGAGCTGGACGAGCGCGATCCCGGCGAGCGTCTCGGCGAGCTGCTGCGCCAGCGCCGCGGGCAGGCTGACCGGGGCCATCGCCCCCATCAGTAGGAACGGGGTCAGCACGACGGCCTGCCCTGCCTCCGCGTAGGTGAGAAGCGACTCGAGCATGCGGTCGTCCCAGCGAAGGGGCGAGTTGGCGTTCACGTTCGTGTACATGCACGCCTTCGTCGCGAGCATCTCGCCGCCGAAGACCAGCTCCCCGAGCACGAGCGAGTCGGCTGCAGCGACCCCGGAGCTCTGGGAGCCCTGGAAGGGCTTGTCGGTGAGCGTCAGCAGTGCCCGCACGCTGTCGAGGTGCCGGGACTCGACCGGGACGTCCGACGGCTCGCACGGAAGGCCGCCGGCGGAATCGAAGTCGTCGAGCTCCTGCGCGACCCGGCAGAAGTCCTCGAAGTCCTCGATCCCGGCCACACGGCGCACGTCCCCGCGCCGGACGAAGGGCGGTCCCTGCACCGGGATGAAGACCATGTTCTCGCCGCCGAGGACGACGTCGCGGGCGGGGTTGCGCGCGTGCAACGTGAAGCTCGACGGGGCAAGCGCCACCTGCTCCGCGACGAAGTCCGGGTCGAAGAAGACCGTCTCCCCCTCCAACCGCTGCCCCGCCCGCTCCAGGATCGCGAGGGCCCGCGGATGCAGGAACTCGATCCCGACCTCGCTCACGAGCCGGCGCCAGCCACGGTCGAGCGTCTCGAGCGCCTCCTCGGAGAGCACCTCGGCCGGTCGCATGCGGTTCACGAACACCGTGTCAGCCTCCGAACCTGCCGGGCGCGAACGGCGCCACCCAGGCGGGCCGCTCGCCTCGCAGGATCGCAGCGACGGCGAGGCCGGTCGCGGGCGCGAGGGTGACGCCGAGCATGCCGTGGCCCGTCGCGACGACGAGGCCCGGCGCCCCGGGCACCTCGCCGAGCAGCGGCAGGCTGTCGGGCGTCGAGGGCCGGAAGCCGGCCCACCCGGCCGGGCCTTCGGCAAAGCGCGAGCCGTCCACCGCAGCGAGGAACTTCCGCGTCTCCGTCACGAGCTGCTGTGCTCGCTCGATGCTCGGCAGCGCGTTCCGGGCGCCGAGCTCGAAGAAGCCGGCGATCCGGAGCCCCGACGCGAGCGGCGTCAGCCCGAGCTTCGGCTCGCAGAGGTAGAGCGACATGGTCGGGGTCGGGTCGGCGTGCGGAACCGTGACCGAGTAGCCCTTCGCGCCGATCAGCGGCATCCGTAATCCGTGCTCGCGCAGGAGCGCCGCGGAGCCGGTCGCCGCGGCGACCACGACGGCCTCGCCGGCGGCGGTGGCACCGCTCGAGGCACGCACGAGCCAGCGGCCGCCGTCGCGCTCGATCGATCGGACCACGAACCCGGTCGTGACCGTGGCGCCCGAGCGCACGAGGTGGTCGCGCAGCCCGGCGGTCAGCGTGAGCGGGTCGACATGGCGGTCGAGGGTCGCGTGGACGGCCCGCTCGGCGCCGGGGCCGAGGGCCGGCTCGAGCTCCTGCGCCTCACGGGGCCCGAGATCGGTCATGCCGCCCTCGAAGCCGAGGGACTTCAGCTCCGCGAAGACGAGGTCGAACCACTCCAGCCCGTGTGCCGTGCGCGCCACCGCCAGCAGGCCGGCCCGGTGCTCCTCGAATTCCACGCCCGCCTCCCGCATCGCGTCGAGCTCGTCGAGCGTGCGGCGCGTGAGCCCGAGCAGCGCGGCGACACCCGCCTGGAACACGCGCGGCCGGCTGCTGCGCGCGAATCCCCAGAGCCACCGCACCCAGAGCGGGTCGAGCCGCGGCCGGATCACGAGCGCTCCCTTCGGATCGAGCGCAGAGCGAAGCCCGGTCTTCAGGATCCCGGGAGCGGCGAGCGGCGTCGCGAGCGTCGGCGTCACCCAGCCTGCATTCCCGGCGCTGGCACCGTGGCCGACCTCGCCGGCCTCCACGACCTCGACGTCGTGCCCCTCCCGCTGGAGGGCGAAGGCGCAGGAGAGGCCCACGACCCCGCCACCGATGACGACGACCCGCACGCTCCGGATCGTACGTTGCTCAGTCGGTCGCGCCGCCGCTCGCCCCGCCACTCCGTCGGCTGACGGCCACCGAGGCCGCCGTGGTGATTGGACTTCAGGCGGTCACAGGGGTTTCGCCCTCCCCCATCGCCTCCGCCAGCAGCGTCGCCACGTCGGCCACCCGCAGCTCGGAGCCGTTCTGCCTCGCCCCGTCGTCGAGCATGATCGTGCAGAAGGGGCACGCGACCGCCAGCGTCGAGGCGCCGGTCTCGGCCGCCTCGCGGGCCCGCTCCTCGTTGATCTGGTTGCCGCGCTCCTCGAGCCACATGTGCGCCCCACCGGCGCCGCAGCAGAAGGTGCGCTTGCCGCTCCGCGCCATCTCGAGCGGCCTGCCAATCCGCGAGACGATCGCGCGCGGCGCCGCCAGCACGTCGTTGTGCCGGGCCAGGTAGCAGGAGTCGTGGTAGGTGATCTCCTCCGTCCCCGCCGCCGGCTGCAGCCGTCCCTCCTCGAGCAGCTGCGTCAAGAGCTCCGTGTGGTGGACGACCTCGTAGCGTCCGCCGAAGTCGGGGTACTCGTTCGCGAGCGTGTTGAAGCAGTGCGGGCAGCTGGCGACGATCTTCGTCACGCCGGCCTCGTTCATCGTGGCCACGTTCTGCTGGGCGTAGGACTGGTAGGTGTACTCGTTCCCCATGCGGCGGGCCGGGTCGCCGGTGCAGCACTCGCGCGGGCCGAGGATCGCGAAGTCGACGCCTGCCGCCTGCATCAGCTTCGCCGTCGACTGCGCCGTGACGCGCGCGCGCTCGTCGAAGGAGGCCGCGCAGCCGACCCAGTAGAGGACCTCCGGTGGCGGCTCGCCCGGCTGCAGGACGCGCACGCCAAGCCCCTCCGTCCAGTCGGCCCGCTCCGCCTGCGGCTTGCCCCACGGGTTCTGCGAGCGCTCAACGTCCCGCAGCATCGTCTCCCCCTCGGAGGGGAAACGCCCCTCGACCATGACGAGATGACGACGGAGGTCGACGATGTGGTCGACGTGCTCGATCGCGACCGGGCACTCCTGCACGCAGGCGCCGCAGGTGACACAGTCCCAGACGACCTCGTCGCTGACCGCGTTCGGCACGAGCGGGCTCGGCTGGAAGTCGGCGCCGGAGAGCAGGCTAGGCCCCTCGGCGAAGAGCTGGTCACGGAGCCCCATGATCAGGAGCTTGGGCGACAACTCCTTGCCGGTCGCGTATGCGGGGCAGACGTCCTGGCAGCGGCCGCACTCGGTGCACGACATCGTGTCGACCATCTGCTTCCACGTCATGTCGGCGATCGTGTTCGAGCCGAAGCGCATCGCGCTCTCGTCCTCGATTGTGAAGTCGAGCGGCTCCAACCGCCCCCGTGCGCGGGTGCGGCCGAACCAGACGTTGACCGCCGCGGTCATGATGTGGAGGTGCTTCGAGTGCGGCAGGTAGGCGAGGAAGCCGAGCACGAGCAGCAGGTGGGCCCACACGAAGGCGCGCTCGAGCGCCTCGGTCGTGGTGCCCGTGCCGAAGGCGTTCGAGATCGCGTTCGCGAGCGGCGACCAGCCGGCCGGGTACTCGTTCAGGCCGAGCGCGATCCGCGAGGCGTGCCAGAGGAGCAGCGACAGCACGATCCCGGCGATCCAGAGCAGAATCAGGTCGGCCTCGCCCTTGTGACTGCCCTTGAACCGCTCCGGCTTCTGCACCTTGCGGATCCAGAAGGCGCCCGCGACGCCCACGAGCACGAGCACGCAGAAGAGGTCGACGAGAAACGCGAACCAGCCCTGCGAGCCGAGCCACGGGATCGAATGGCCCTTCGAGACCGCCCCGATCATCGCCATCACGATCGTGGGGAACAGGACCAGGAAGCCCCAGAAGATGAACGCGTGGATCAGGCCCGGCACGAGCCGCTGGAACAGCTTCTTCTGGCCGAGCACGACGACCGCCTCGCTGCGCACCCGCGCGGGGAGGTCGTCGAACCGCTGAACCGGCTTGCCGGCCCTGACGAGATTGACGAGCAAGAGCGCGCGGCGGCCGAAGACGATGCCTGCGGCGGCGAGGACGGCGACGAGGGCGAGGGCGGAGGCTGCGGTCGTCATCGGAGGAGGCCACCTGTGGGTGAGGCTGAAGCCTCACCCACTCGCCGCCGGCTGCTCAACCCCTCCGCCTCCTCAGCTCGGCCGACACCGCCGGGAGCACCTCGTGCAGGTCCCCGATCACCGCGTAATCCGCAACCGACATGATCGGCGCCTCCGGATCTGTGTTGACGGCGAGGATCCGCTTCGCGCCCTTCGTGCCGGCGATGTGCTGGGTCGCCCCCGAGACGCCGCAGGCGATGTAGATGTCGGGCGCGATCTTGTTGCCCGTCTGCCCGACCTGGTCCGTGTGCGGGCGCCAGCCCGACATCGTCACCGCGCGCGAGCAGCCGACCGCGCCGCCGAGCAGCGCAGCGAGCTCCTCGACCGGCGCGAAGCCCTCGGCCGAGCCGACGCCGCGGCCGCCGGTGACGACCACCTTCGCGTCGGCGAGCGAGACACCGCCCGCGGGGGGTGCGACCCGGTCGCGCACCTGCACGACGAGGTCGGCGTCGGCGAGCTCCGGCGTGAGCGTCTCGACCGAGCCCGGAGCCGCCGGCGCCAGGGCGGCGACCGAGTGCGGCGCCACCGTCAGGAGCGCCCGGCCCGAGTGCAGCCGCGCCTCCTCGAGGAGGCTGCCGCCCCAGCGGACGCGCGTCAGGAGTAGCGGCGAGCCGGGGGTGATCGCGGTCACGTTGGCCGCGAGCGGCTCGCCCAGGCGCACGGCAGCCCGCGCCATCGCGTCGGTGGCAGGACCTGAGCCTGGCGCGATGACCGCCGAGGCGCCCAGCCGCTCGGCGAGCGTGCAGATGATCGACGCCCACGCGTCGGGCGCGAACGCCTGGAGCGACGGGTGCTCCGCGACGTGCGCGACGGCCACCGGCACGGTCGCCGCGGCCTCGACGGCGCCCGGCCCGATCAGGAGGGCGTGCGTCTCCCCACCCAGCCCGGCGGCCAGCGCAAGCGCCTGCAGCGAGACGTCGGTGGGCGCGCCCTCGGTGTGCTCCACGAGTACGAGGTTCACGATGCCACCCCGATCTGCTCGAGCAGGTCGACGACAGCCGCTGCGGCGTCGGCCCCGTGGCCGAGCACCGCCGCCTGCTTCGCCTCGCCCGCGGGCACGACGAGCCGTGCCCGTTCCAGGCGCGACGCCGGACGGGCCGGCTCGGTCCGCTCCAGCGGCTTCTTGCCGGCGCGCATGCGGCCGGGCACGGACGGGTAGCGCGGCAGGTTGAGGCCTTCCAGCACCGTCACCACCGCGGGCAACGGCAGCTCGTACACGTCGCGGCCGCCGCCGAACTCCTGCTCGCAGCGGACGGAGCCGCCCTCGACGGAGAGGGCCTTGATCCCGGTCGCGCACGGCCGGCCCAGCGCGGAGGCGACGCGCAGGCCCACCTGGTAGCCGCCGGAGTCGGCGGACTCGTTGCCGAGGAAGATCAGGTCGAACGGGCCCGAGGCCGACTCGTCGGCGCGGATCGCCTCGACGATCGCGCCCGCGGTCGCCTCGGGATCCCATTCCTCGCCGTCGGTGACGAGGTGGATGCCGCGGTCGACGCCGATCGCCATCGCGTCGCGCAGCTGCTCCTCGGCCTCGGCGACCCCGAGCGTGAGCACGACGGACTCGCCGCCGTTCGCCTCGACGAGCCGCACGGCCTCCTCCTCCCCGCACTCCTCGTGTGGGCTGACGGCGAAGCCGAGGTGCTTCGTCTCGATCGCCTGCTCGTCGTGCGTCAACACGATCCGGCCGCCGGTCATCGGCACGCGCTTCACGCACACGAGCACCTTCATGACCGGATCCTCGTGTTGTCGGGATCGAAGGGAGCGCGGGCTCCGACGACGTCGACCGTGACCGGGAAGCGCTCGGTCATGTACTCGACCGCGAGCTCCTGCGAGCCCTCGACGGCATGCTCCGGCGGCAGGTAGGCCATCAGGATGTACTTCCCGAGCGACGGGCCGGCACCCGCGCTCGTCACGTAGGAGCGCCGCCCCTTCGCATCCGTCAGCGGAGTGCCGTCGCGCAGGGTGATCGGCTCGCGGCCGAGCGGGTAGCGCTTGACGCCGGAGGCCGACACATGGTCGTCCACCGTCAGCGTGCAGAGGATCGCCGCAGGCTCCTCCTCACGGTGGCGCAGGTGGGCATCCTTGCCGACGAAGTCCTGCTCCTTCACCGTCGGCCGCTGCATCCCGGCCTCGACGACGGTGTACTCCGTCTCCAGCTCGGCGCCGTAGGCGCGGTAGGCCTTCTCGAGCCGGCCCGTCGTCGCGTAGACGCCGATCCCGCAGGCGGTAAGCGAGTGCGGCTGACCGGCCTCCCAGAGGACGTCCCAGAGCCGCGCGCCCTGTTCCATCGGCACGTACAGCTCCCAGCCGAGGTCGCCGACGTACGAGATCCGCGAGGCGAGCACGAGCTGCGAGCCGATCTCGATCACACGGCAGCGGCCGAACGGGAAGCCCTCGTGCGAGACGTCGTCCGAGGTGACGCTCGAGAGGATGTCGCGCGCCCGCGGGCCCCAGAGCCCGATCGTCGTGTAGGCCGTCGTCACG